>Ga0335081_10018135_pt1 | contig 11383 bp, 11 predicted proteins | sample Lox_Sample_35_FD_206713 | JGI IMG/M metagenome (GOLD analysis project Ga0335081, IMG submission 206713) | Soil microbial communities from Loxahatchee National Wildlife Refuge, Florida, United States - Lox_Sample_3.5 | ecosystem: Environmental > Terrestrial > Soil > Wetlands | place: USA... | reverse complement strand
CCCTTTACCGCAGCTTCAGGCGCATTTCGTTGCTGGGTTCGAAGCCCAGGGATTCGTAGAGATGGCGTCCGTTGTCGCTGGCGTGGAGCGTGATGCGGGCGAAGCCTTGCTGCTTGCACCAGGCGATCATCGTCTGCATCAGCTGGCGGGCGATGCCGCGGCGGCGGTAGCCGGGATCGGTGTAGACGTTCAGGATGGTGGCGCGGCGGCATTCCAGATCGTAGGCGTGGGCGGGCCATCGCGTGATCAGAACAGCGCCTCCGGCTATGAGGCGATGGTCGTCGCATGCCAGCCACGCCTGAAAGGATCCGTCCGGAATGGCGGAGCGCAGATAGTCGGCAGTGAGTTTCGACATCGTGTCGAGGGCCGAGGTGTCGGTGTAGTGCATGTCTTCGTACATGCGGCGGCGCTGGCGAATGATTTCTGGGATGTCGTCGAGCGTGGCTGGCCGGATCGTGAAGTTGGGCTCACGCATAGGGGAAGTTTAACAAGCGGATGGACGGAATGATTCGCGTGGGCGAGACGCCCGCCACGACAGCCGGCGCGGACACCAGCGCTACTACTTGTTGGCTTCTTCTTTGGCTAGCTTTACTTTGGCGGCATCGAGCTTTTGCTGGACTTTGGCGAACGCATCGGCGTCCTGCTCGGCGGGAACGGTTTTGTTCCATTCCTGGACGGCGCGATCCCAGTGGGCGGCGGCGAGCTTCAGGCGCCCGGTCTTTTGGTAGAGATCGCCGAGGTGTTCCTGCACGGTCGGGTCGGAACCCATGTGGACGGCGGCCTTGGTCAGGTTCTCTTCCGCGAGATCGTATTTGCCTAACTTGAAATAGGCCCAGCCGAGCGAATCGAGGTAGGCGGGATTGTTGGGATCGAAGCTCAGCGCCTGCTTGATGTAATTGAGCGATTCTTCGAGCTTCACGCCGCGGTCGGCGTTCATGTATCCGAGATAGTTGAGGGTGGCCGCGGATTGCGGATCGCTGGCCGGAGTCAAAGCCAGGACCTTGCGGAATTCGCCGTCGGCCTGGTCGTACATCTTCTGCCGCTGATAGAGATCGCCGCGCAGAAATTCGACATAGGCCTTGTCGTCGCTCTTGGTGGAAAGCTGTTCGGCTTTGTTGAGCGCGTCAGCCGCATCGTTCCAGCGCTTGGCGCGGGTGTAGATGATGCCGAGCCGGACATATACGTCGCGGTCTTCCGGTCCGCCCTTGAGCATGGACTTCACGTCGGCGACCGATTGGTCGATCTGGCCCATGTCGGCGAGTTGCGCGTCGAGCACCATGCGCAGGTCGCGGTCATCGGGCATTTTGTCGACGGCCTCTTTTGCGACAGCTGTAGCTTGCGGCCACTGCTTGGCTTCGCGATAGGTGTCGATGATCTCCTGGTAGCCGCTGCGCGCGTTTTCGTCACCGAGAGGCAGCATCTTGCGGAAAGTGTCGACGGCTGCGGGATAGTTTTCCTGGTCGCGATAGACCATGCCAAGGCGCTCGATGAAAATGGCGCGATTGTTGCGGTCGGCGGACGTTGATGCGTTCTCGGTCTTCTTAACGAGATCCTGCAACAGCTTAATGGCGTCGTCGTAGCGTCCCTGAGCTTGGTAGACCGCGGCCATGCTGTAGGGAACATCCATCGTGTCGGGCACGAGCGAATCCGCGTGCTTCAGATTTTCAAGGGCGAGATCGAACTTGCCTTCGCGGCGGTAGATCTCGGCCATGCGGATGTAGGTTTGGGCATCCTCGGGATTGGAATCAGCAATGACTTTGTACTGTTCGAGAGCAGCGTCAAGCTGTCCGTCGTTCAGAAGATTTTCGGCAAGACCGCGGATCGAGTCGAGATTGTCACGGTCTAGCATGATCGAGTGCTTGTAGGCGTCGATGGCGCTCTTGTAATCCTTGCGCTGCTCGTAGGCGGCGCCCAGAGCCGAATAAAGCTTTGCGGAACGGGCGGAATCTGGAACCGAGCTGAGAACTTTGAGCGCGTGCGCCGTGTCGCCCTCGTCGGTATAGAGCATGGCGAGCGTTGTGACGGCTTCTTCGGAGGAAGGATCCAGCTTGATGGCGGTTTTGAGCTCGGCTTCGGCTTTCTGCAGGTCGTTGTTCAAGCGATAGAGGCGGCCGAGCAAGAGGTGATCGTCGACGCTCGACGGATCGAGCTTCACGATCTGCTCGTACTGATCGATGGCGAGCTTCAGGATATTGTCAGAGCCGTTTCCGCCAGGCATGTCGCCGAGAGAGCGAAGGTAAATCCGCCCCAGCAGCCGGTGCGCTTCGAGGTTCTTGGGATCGCGCTTGATGATGTCCTGGGCCTCTTTGACAGCGTCGGCAATGCGTCCGGTCTTTACGTAGAGTTCGGCGAGAGCGGAGGTCAGGAATTCGGACGACGGGTCGGCTTCGATGGCGAGACGGTATTCTTCGGCGGCTTTTACGGCCAGATCGCTGCGACCGTAAGCGGTGACCATCTCTTCATACATGTGCGCCAGCGTGTAGTGATAGTAGGCGGCAGCGCGGTCGACCTTGTGGGGCGCAGCCTGCGTGGCGCTGGTATCGGACTGAGTGGCATCCGAAGCTTGCGAGGAAGAGGTGGTTTGAGCCACGGCGGCGGTTGCCAGCGAAACTGTCACTACTAAAAAAAGCCGAAAAAGTCTGTTCATTGGGACCTGACTGCGCAAAAGCGCTTACCGGAAACTCAGCTTACTTGGATGCAAAGCCGCCGGAGGAAAGGTGCCTTTATTCTACCGCGTTGGGTAGATCCAAGGGAAAAAAGACTGGGTCGCGGAGTAACTCCGGAGGACAGGGACTGCGGGATTGTTGATTGTTGAATAAAACCACTATCCCGCAGGGGGATTCGGGTTTTATTCAACAATCAAAAATCAAAATCCCCTAGTGGCGGAAGTGGCGGACGCCTGTAAAGAGCATCGCCAGGCCGAGGCGGTCGGCTGCTTCGATGACCTCGGGATCGCGCTGGGAGCCTCCGGGCTGGATGATGGCGGTGGCTCCGGCTTTTGCAATTTCTTCGACGCCGTCGGGAAAAGGGAAGAATGCGTCAGAGGCGGCGACCGTGCCTTTCAATGGCAACTGGGCCTTCATCGCGCCGATCTTGGCGGCGTCCACGCGGGACATCTGTCCGGCACCTACGCCTACCGTCTGGCCGTCGCGCGCGTAGACGATCGCGTTGGACTTCACGTGCTTGCACACTTTCCATGCGAATAGCAGGGCACGGTTTTCTTCTGCGGTGGGCGGACGCTTGGTCACGACTCTCAGATCCGAATCGGCCAGAGCCCGCGTGTCGGCATCCTGGACGAGCATGCCGCCGGAAACATTCTTCAAGACCCACTTCTGATTTGCTGGAATCACTTCGACCAGGCGCAGATTTTTCTTTGAGGCGAACTTCGCTTTGGCGGCTTCGTCGAACGACGGGGCAGTGATGACTTCGAGAAAGAGCTTATGCATCTCTTCGGCGGCTTCGCCGTCGATGGGACGGTTTACACCGATGACGCCTCCAAAGGCCGAGACCGGATCGCATTCGAGAGCGCGCTTGTAGGCTTCCGCGAGAGTCTTGCCAGTCGCGGCACCGCAGGGATTAGTGTGCTTGATGATGGCGCAGACGGTCTCATCAAATTCCTGGGCGAAGTCCCAGGCAGCCTGCAGATCGACGATGTTGTTGTACGAAAGCTCCTTGCCCTGGAGCTGGCGTGCGTTGGCCACGCCTTTGCCGGAGCCATCGGAGTACATCGCGGCCTTCTGGTGAGGGTTCTCGCCGTAGCGTAAGTCGACAACTTTGTTGAACGAAAATCGCAGGACGTTGGGAAATGATGTTTGTTCGGAGCGGACCTGGAAGTCGTCGGCGTTGATTCGGTCGAGGGTGGAGGCGATGGCGGAATCGTAAGCGGCCGTGGTGGCAAACGCTTTTTGCGCGAGCCGCCACTTGGTTTCTTTGGAAAGCGTCGCTCCTCTGCTTTCGAGTTCGGCGGCGATGGAGTCGTAATCCGTCGGCGAAGTTACGATCGCAACATCGTGAAAGTTTTTGGCGGCGGAACGGATCATCGATGGTCCGCCGATGTCGATGTTCTCGATCAACTCTTCGAAGGCGACCCCGGGCTTGGCGGCGGTCTTCTCGAACGCATAAAGGTTCACGATCACCATGTCGATCGGGGCGATGCCGTGCTCGGAGACCGCGGCCACATGCTTGGGATCTTCGCGGCGATGAAGGATTCCGCCATGGACTTTGGGGTGCAGCGTTTTGACGCGTCCGTCGAGCATTTCGGGGAATCCGGTGAGGTCGGAGATATCTTTCACTGTGATTCCGGAGTCGCGAAGGAGCTTGGCGGTGCCTCCGGTGGAGACGAGTTCAATGCCGAGGGCCGAGAGCCTGCGGGCGAAGTCGACGAGTCCGGTTTTGTCGGTGACAGAGAGAATAGCGCGGCGAACCTTCGATGAAGTGCTGGACATGATGGCCTCGGGGAATCAGGGTCGGTGCGGAGTTGACTGGAAATTTTATCAGGAAGCGCGGGATGCCCGTAGCGAGTGCGGGTTGTAGGGTTCGCGCGAGATCCCTTCGCCATGTGCTCAGGGCAGGCTCCTCGCTCCGCCTGAAAAGGGGCTTCGCTCAGGATGACCCCATAGAACAGACAAAGGCCGCGGATTTTTTTTCGAACTCCGCAGCCTTTTAGGGTGATGGCTTTGATTATGGGACGGTGCCGCGAGCGGCGGCGGCCGGGGTATTGGTGGTGAAAGAGAACCATCCGGTGAGGCCGACGTCGCCAGCAATGATGGCCAGATTGGAGGCCGCGAAGACGCCGGTGAAGTCCGGAGCATTCGTGTCATCGGAGCTGGCGACAATCCAGTACTGTGTTCCGGCGGTGACGGCCGTCGATTTGATGTTGACGGTGACAAGCTGGCAGCAGGTTCCAAAGACTGGAATTGTCGCTGCATGGCCGGAAGCAAGCAACGTTCCGACGGTTCCGTTATCGTCGCTGTAGAGTCCAACATTTGCGAGCGAGGTGCCTGAAATCCAGCCGATTGCGGCCTGAATCTGCTTGACGTGAGCATTGGCGGACGGAATGAACGGCACGCCGATTCCCTGCTCGGAAAGTCCGACGGAGTTGGTGGGCCCAAGGATGTAGTAGCCGGTTGTTGAGTTGTAGGCGTTGGTCATGGTCGGGCCGAGGTTGCTGAAGATGGTGGTGAGTTTCGGTCCGGCTTTCGGGGCAGGGATGATTGGACCGAAGGCGTTGGTGTGGGCAACTTTGAGTTCCGGCGATTGGGCCAGCAATGCCCCAGAGGCAAGCGTCAGGACAAACAAGCAGCTGAGTGCTCGTTTCAAAAACATTTTCAATTCCTCCAAGTTTTCGATTGCAGCGTCGTCCAGGACTGGGACTCGTCGCGGAGCCTTCCATCGAGGTTCGGGGGGACATCGGGCGAAGGGGCCCGGGAAAGCGCGCCAAATGCCGCAAGCTGCGGGCCAGAATGTTACCCCTAGTTCGCCGGAAGGCTAGTGGGAGAAAGGCTTGGGGTCGAAAGTCCCGTTATCGAGGAATGGTGCGGCTGCGAGAGGGAGATCTGGGCCAACTACGTTTTCGCTTTGGCTTTCAGTTTCACGTGGCCATCGGCGAGTTCGACCGAGTACTCGACGCTGTCGCAGTGATACTGCTTGCGGATCTGTTCGGTCTTTTTCTGGACGAAGGCGGTGAAGGAATCAAAGTTGCCGGAGACGTTTTCTCCGGCTTTTTTCTTGGCGGCGACGAGGCTGTTGTACAGACGCTCGACCTGTTCGCGCTCTCCCTGATCGACGCTGTGCAAAGTGAAATGCGGTGCGGATGCAGTTCCGTCGGCTCCGGCCGCGGCTGCGGCAGCATGGCTTACGCCATAGGCATGGTGCTGGGGCTTGTGATCGTCCTCGGTGGTGCGCACGCCTTGGACCGACAAGAGCGCATCCTGCGGGCGCCGGTAGCCTTCTTCCCGGATGCGGGATTTCTTGCGCCAGAGATCGCTGTAGATGGCGTAGCGCTGCGCCATTTCGTTGTAGCGGTAACGCTGGGAGAAATTCATGCGCCCGCCGCCGTCGGAGAACTTACGCAACAAGCTCAGAACCTTCCACTCGATATCGGTGGGGGGGCGCTTGGTGGGGTTGCTGAAGAAAATTTCGTACTCGATTTTCAGCCGCCGCAGTTGCGAGTCGAGAAGAGTCAGTTCTTCGTCGGTGGTCACAGGTGTCTCCATGCACAGTTTAGTGATGGAGGATGCCCGGGGCGAGGTTCCCGAGGGTCACGGAAGGGTATCGTACGGAGGTAACTGTTGCTGGCCGGTAGTCCTTCGTCGTTGGTCGTTAGCAAAGCCTTTCCACGATGGAGACGACAAACGACGAACGACCAGCGACGCAGCTTTATTCCACCGGATATCTCAGGATCGTGCGGAGGCGCTCCTTGGGGACGCGATTCGGGTCCGAAAGATAGATTTCGTGATGCGGGCCGCGCAGATGCACGCCGTTCTGCTCGGCCAGCTTGTGCATCTGGTCGACCGCGGCCTTTTCGTCGGCGTAGGGGCCGATGTGCAGCATCTGCACGCAGCGGCCTTCGGCGATGGCTTCTAATTTGACCTGGGATGCGAGGGCACTCTTGCTCTTGGCGATCACGGTCGCGATCGCGGCGTCCACTTCTTCTTGCGTGATGAACTCGGGCACGCGGATCAGCAATCGCCAGTCGACGGCTTCCGGCTGAAGCGAGTGGCCATTGCAGGCTTTATCCGCCCACCATTGACCTTCGAGGTGGCAGACCTTGTAGTCGTGGCCGGCCATCTTCTCGGCCATTTTCAAGGTATAGGCGATCGCGTAGAGCGCACCGACCCGTTGCTTGAAAGCATCACCACCCGGCTTACCCTCACCGGTTATGGACAGGTACCTCGCGGGACCGACCACTACAAACACGGGCTGCTTGGGAGTTACGTATTCGGAACGGAATTCTTTGTAGAGATCCAACTTGGCATGAGTGGCCATGAATGCGCCTCTAATTTTGATTTGTTTTGGAAAGGAAATGACGGACCGTCAAGTTATCAGGAGGCGGAGGCGACGTCAGTGACGCGAATCACGATGTGTAGGGTGGACTGCAGCAAGGTTACTTGCTTGCGTTCGATGCCATTTTCTTGACCATGGCAAGGACGAGCTTGCGGTCGCTGTCGTTGAGATTGGTGGAATAGCGGCGGATCTGGCTGAGGAAGCGGACTTCATCGTCGGAAAGCTGGGGCAATCCCTTGGAGCCGTTGCTATGGCCGGGTTCCGAGAAGAATTGCGAAAGCGGCAGTTCCATCGCGCCGGCAATTTTCGACAGCGTGTCGAGCGATGGAATGGTGTGTCCGTTCTCGACGCGTGAGAGGTAGCAGCGCAGCAGCCCGGTCCGTTTTTCGATGTCGCCCTGCGACATACCTTTCTGAAGCCGGTAGTTGCGGATGGTCTCGCCGATATTCATGGTTGGGAGCATTTCAGGATGCGCAATAGTAACCAGAGCGGTAACTTCTGGCAAGTGGGAAATTTGTGCCATGCGAGGAACGAACGTGCCATATGTGAAGCGAATCACAGCCAGAAGATTTTCGCATGGATTTCTTATTTTTTATACGCCGTTAAAGTAATCGGGCCAGTCGAAACCCGGCGCGGGGCAAGGGTTTCCGCTGTTAACGAAATCCGATTATTTCTTCAGCGTGGACGAAAGAAATTCTACCGTGCGCCGCCACGCGTCGGCTGCATCGTCGGCGCGATAGCCTTGCTTATTGTTGGGATTTTCAAACGCGTGTCCCGCGTCGTCGTAAATCTTGACGTCAATTTTTTTGCCGAGCTGTTTCATCGTCTGCTCGAACTTGTGAACGTCGTCCGGAGTGATGCCGCGGTCCTGTGCGCCGAAGAGTCCGAGGATGGGAGCGTTGATTTTTTCGAGTGCTTCCTTATCGGTGGCGAGGTGTCCGTAATTGATAACGTCGGCGGCGAGCGTCGGCTCTTCGAGCGCGACGTCGAGTGAGTAGCCTCCGCCCATGCACCATCCGATGGCGCCGATGCGGTCCTTTTTGACGTTGGGTTGCGATGCAAGATAATCGAAGGCAGCAGCGAGGTCGCGCTTGGCGCGGTCTTCCGGGACGCCACGCATGATTTCGTGAGCTTCGTCGGGAGTAGTCGCAACCTTGCCGCGATACAGATCGATGGCGAGAGCGACGTAGCCTTGATCAGAAAGTTTCGAAGCCTGTTCCTTGACCCAATCGTTCAGTCCCCACCATTCGTGAATCACAATCAGCGCCGGATGCGGGCCTTTGCCTGCGGGAGTGTAGAGAATCCCATTGACCGTCTCATCGCCGCTCTTGTAAGAGACGGTGTTGCCTTCGGCAGCGAAGAGGAAGGTTGATGTCAGGAAAAAAATCGTGGCGAGGAGGAGAACTTTCTTCATGGGGAGTTCCTTTCGGAATTGTGCGCGCAACATTCTGCTCGAACTTGAGCGGGATTACAACAGGAGTTCCATGTAGAGTGCGCCTGCGATTGGATTGGTGCAATAAGGTGCGATTTCGCGGAATCCGATTTTGCGGTAGAGGCCGACCGCATCTTTCATGACCGGCTCGACAGTGTCGAGGCGCATGCGCGAATAGCCGATCTGACGAGCTTCCGCGATGATGCGGTCGACCAGCGAGCGGCCGAGTCCCTTGCCGCGAAATTGCGGACGCAGATAGAGACGCTTCATCTCGCAGATGCCGTCTTCGAGCTTGTGCAGAGCGACGCAGCCGGCGAGTTGGCCATCGCATTCGGCGAGAAGCAGGCGGCCATCGGGCGGAGCGTAGTGGCCGGGAAGAGTGGCGAGTTCGTTGTCGAAGCTTTGGAAGCAGAGACTAAAGCCGAGGGTTTGCGCGTATTCGAGGAAGAGTTCGCGGGCCTGGGTGATGTGTGCGGGGTTTTCTGCCTGGAGGAGCAAAAACTGCTCCGCCGCCGAGGACGCCGAGGGCGCGGAGGAAGAAATTTGAAAAGGCTTGGGTGCGTCGGCGGACATCATTTAGTTTCCCTATTGTTTTCTTCGCGCGCTCAGCGGTCTCGGCGGTGAATCAAGACCTTCTATCCCATGAACATGCCGCCGTTCACGCTCAGGACGTGGCCGGTGATGTACGACGCGTCGTCAGAGGCGAGGAAAGCTACGGCATTTGCGATGTCTTCGGGTGTTCCGACGCGGCGCAGCGGAATCTGCTTGACGGCGTTCTGCTTGAACTCGTCGCTCAGGACGGCGGTCATAGCGGTTTCGATGAATCCCGGGGCGACAGCGTTACAAGTAATGTTGCGCGACGCCACTTCGCGGGCAATCGCCATGGTGAGGCCGATCAGGCCGGCCTTGGAGGCGGAGTAGTTGGCCTGTCCGGCCTGGCCGATTTGTCCGAAGATGCTCGTGACGTTGATGATGCGTCCCCATTTCTGGCGGAGCATGGAAGTGATGACCTGCTGAATCAGAAGGTAGGCAGAAGTGAGGTTGGTCTGGAGGACGGCGTCCCAGTCGGCGCGCTTCATGCGCATGACGAGCTGGTCGCGCGTGATACCGGCATTGTTGACGAGAATTTCGATCTTGCCGAATTGCGTGACGGCAGCCTTGACTGCGGTCTTTACCTGTTCTTCATCGGCGACGTCAACCGGAAACGCCGCCGCTTTGCCACCCGCTGCGGTGATTTCCCTGACCAGTTCCTTCAGCTTTTCCTGATTGCGCGCGGCGACGGCGATAGTGGCGCCATCTTTGGCGAGACGCAGGGCGCAACTGCGTCCGATGCCTTGCGAGGCGCCCGTGACGAAAGCTACTCGTCCTGAAAGGGACATAGAGTTTCTCCCGATGAAAAGATGAATGCTGTGAAATGCCGAATTATACGCGGGGAGCTTGCTAGTCAGCGCGGCGCAGCGGCCAGATCAGAACATCGAGGCGCTTCGAGAAATGCAAGAGCGGCTCGGTATCGGGCAAGTTGATGCGGGCTGCGGTTGCCATTGTGTTCTGCTCGATGAGGGCTTCGGCGTCCTGAAGAGGCCAGGGCAGATGATGAATGTCGCATCGAAAGACCTTGCCTTGGTGCACGGTGTAGAGGCAATAGCGGGCAGTGAGCCAGTGCTCGAGCGAGTTTTTATCTCGCGGGAGTACATGAGTGACGGGGCGATAGGCGGCGTGGAATTCGGCGGAATGATCCTCTCGTTTCGACGAATAGTGGATGCTTCCTGCGCCTTCTGTAGCGTGCATTGAAGCGTAGAAATAAGGAAGGTGAAAGAAAGTGCGCGCGGTCCATACGGCGGGAACGCTCGCGGCGTCGAGGCTGAAAAAGTAAACACCGGGCTTTCCGCCATGGCTGACGTAGGTTCGAACGTTCAACTCAGGAAAGCGCGAGAGGCCGGGTACTGCAGGAATGCCGCGGGGGCGCACGCCGCTCATCCAGAAAGGGACGATGCCGATCCAACAAACTCCGCCAAACATGTCGAGGTGCAATCCGGATGGAACGAGATGACGGATGACGACGGGCGCGACGGGCCAGTGGGCGAAGAGTAAATCGTGCCAGGTCTGCTTCATGATCCATGGGCCGGCGGGCAACGGCCAGGGACGATGCTGCACGGAATCGAGCAGGGCGTGCACGGAACAGTTTAGCGCCGGAATGCGTGTAACTGTGATTGTGATTGCGAATCCACAAGCGTGGCGCGTAACATGCGAGCACTCCCATGTCCCAGACTGCCAATGTGCTGATGATGCCCAAGCCTTCGGAAAAATCCGCCGAGAAAGACGCCGCGCACTGGTCGCCGCAGCGGGCGGCTGCGGTGGAGAAGCCTGCCGAGGAAATCCACGCCAGCGCGACTGAGCCTTCCACCGAAGTATTCGCGGTTTTCGGCGTTGAGCCTGAGATCCAGGCTTATGCGATGGCGAAATACTCGCGGTCTGCACTTTCAATGAAAGATGCGCTGCGTGAGATCTCGACGCAGAAGGCGGAGAAGTTCCTCAACACTTTTTATTTTCAGTACGGACACCGGTCGATTGCGGACCTGGCGCATCTGGCGCTGGCGATCGAGCGGTTGTCCATTCTCGCGGCGATTGAACTCGCCGACGAGCAGCGCTGGGACGGGCAGGAACGTTCGACGCGGTATCAGGATTTCCGCAAGAGCGGATATTTTACGCCGGACTTTGGATCGGATGACGAGGCGCGGAAGCTCTACCGCGAGACCATCGATTTTCTGTTCGCCGAATATGACGCGCTCTCGGCGCACATGACGCAGCACCTGATCAACCTCACTCCGAAGCCGGCCGACATGAAGCAGGAGGCGTACGAGCGGACGCTGAAGGCGCGAGCATTCGACATCACGCGCTACCTGCTGCCGCTGGCAACGAATACTTCGCTGGGAGAGATCGTCAATG
>Ga0335081_10018134_pt1 | contig 11384 bp, 11 predicted proteins | sample Lox_Sample_35_FD_206713 | JGI IMG/M metagenome (GOLD analysis project Ga0335081, IMG submission 206713) | Soil microbial communities from Loxahatchee National Wildlife Refuge, Florida, United States - Lox_Sample_3.5 | ecosystem: Environmental > Terrestrial > Soil > Wetlands | place: USA... | reverse complement strand
AGCGACTCGGCCAACGGCCTCCAGTCGTGGATTCTGGTGTGGAGGAGCGACTCCTACAACGACACCGACGCGCACGGCAACGCGACCAATACACCCACGGTCGACCTCTGCGACTGGCTCGGCGCCGGCGGGCCTCCGGACTCGGGTCTCTACGACGCCGACCACCAGCTCATCGCGTTCACGTACGACAACGACGAGGACGTGTTCACCGGCACGGGCGGCCCGTCGGGTGGCGCGGCCCCGAACAATCTCTACGTGTTCCTCGAGACGCAGCGGATCAACCTGCTCAACAACGGGCAGATCAACCCGGGCGGCTTCAAGGGAGGCTGGATCGACGCGCTGTTCCACAATTCCGGCACGCCCGCATACGCGTACAACGACCTTCCGGGCACTGCCTCGGGCGAGAACTGGAACCAGGCATGGGTCGGGGTTCAGCACACGGCGCCTGGCGGTTTCCTGAGCGTCGGCCACAGCGCGACTCTCCTGAACAACTACGTCCTCTGCCACGTCGACGGCTTCGACGGCTTCGGCCCCATTCTTCCCCCGGTTACCACGAGTGCCACCCCTGCGTCTCGCAGTCACGCCTCTTCTACCGCCAGGTGATCTCGCTCTGAAGTAACTGGAGCCGAAGCCCGGACTTGAACCGGGGACCTACTGATTACGAATCAGTTGCTCTACCAACTGAGCTACTTCGGCTCTCTTCCGAAGGGAACGGGAGTGTAGAGAGCGGCGGGACCGGGGTCAAATCAGCGCGCCGAGATTTCGACGTCGATCTCCCGGGGGCTCTCGGCCGGCCGGCCCGCGGTCGCGTCCGCGCGTTCGTCCTTCGCCTTCTCGTCGCGCAGGGTGCCGCCGGTGGCGGCCGCGACCGGCGCGAAGACGAGGCCGCGCACGAATTCGAGGAGCGCGGGCGGGACGGGGCGCGGATCGAGCGCGCGGACGGACGTCACGCGTCCCTCGGCATCGAGCGTGACGCGGAACGCGGACGCCTGAGCGGAAACGGCCGCGGGCCGGGCCTCGGGGGCGCGGCGCAGCATCCACCACCTCGCGCCTTCGCCGCGCACGGCGGCGGACCACGTGCGGGCAGACGCGGCATTCGCGAGAGCTCCCGAGGCCTTCACGGCGGGGGCCGCGACGCCCGACGCCTGCCCGACGGCGGCGTCGAGGGCGGGCGCAGGCGCGACCTGCCTCCGGGCTTCAGCGGTCTCGGAGTCGCCTTCGGTCTTCGAGAGCACCTGCCGCTGCCTGCCTTGTCTGTTTTTTTCCTCTTCGAATACCTGGGGCGCGGGCTCGTTCGCAGCGAGGGCGGACGCAGGCGCCTGCATGGCCAGTTTCTTTTTCGCGTCGACCTTCCCCGCGGCGCCCCCTTCCTGCGACGCGACCTTCGGCGTCTCCGGCTGGGGCCGCTTCGCGGCGCTCTCGCTTTCCGCGAGGAACACGTCGACCGGCCCGTCCACGCGCGGGGGGACGCCCAGGGGCGCCGGCCTCAGCACCGTGATCGCGGCGACCACGATCCCGAGGAGGGCCATCGCGCCGACGGCCAGGCCGGGCGGCGGGTAGAAGCCGAAGCGATGAAGGACAGAGCCGCCGCGCCCGGCCCTTTCGGACACGTTCGAGTTCACGCGCGTGGCGAGCGCGAAGGGCGGCGCCGGCTCGGGCAGGGCGCGCGCTTCGGCCACGATCCGTTGGAGCTCCTCCCTGCGGCGCGCGGCCGCGGGGTCGTGCACGAGGAGGGTCTCGAGGCCCTGCTCCTCCTCCGGCGAGAGGTCGCCGTCCAGAGAGCGTGAGAGCAGGGTGTCGAGCTCCTCTTCGGAGAGGCGCGGGACGAACGGACGGGCGCTCATGAGAGCTTCTCCCTCAGGATCGCGCGGCCGCGCGCGAGGCGGCTTCGCACGGTTCCGATCGGAATCGAAAGGACCTGCGCGACCTCCTCGTACGAGAGACCTTCGAGGTCGCGCAGGAGGACGGCCGCGCGGAATTCCTCCGGGAGCGCCCGGATCGCGGCGCGCAGGCGTGTGCGGCGTTCCTTGAGAACGGCGTTTTCCTCCGGCGTCGAGGAGGGGTCGGCCGCGTCGTCGAGGCTCGCGAAGGGATCGTCATCGCGCCGGCGGCCCGGCGTGAAGATCGCCCGCACCCGGCCGAGCGTGCCGTGGCGCGCGCGCGCGCGATTCAGGGCGATCGCGTAGAGCCAGGTCTTCAGGCTGGACTCGCCGCGGAAGCTCCCGAGGCCGTGATAGGCGCGCAGGAACGTCTCCTGGACGACGTCCTCGGCTTCTGCGGGGCCCACGAGGCGCGCGGCGAGCGAGAAGACCATCGTGGAGTAGTGGCGGACGATCTGCTCGAACCCGAGGACGTCGCCCGAGAGGAAGCGGCTCAGGGCCCGCTCGTCGCCGGGCCAGTCGCGTTCCGGGGTGTACGGATACGCGGAGGCCGTCACGGAAGCCATTCTCCCACGCGGGTCCTCTTCCCGAGTCACGGCGAAGGCGAGAATGCGGGCGGGCATCGCGGCCTCTCCTCACGGTTGGACCCGGCCGCAGGAGGGAAGTTCCCGGCCCATTTGACTTGCTCCTCCCGAGCGTGGTGTCATATCGGCGTTCGCCCTCCCTCTCTCCCTTTCTCGACGCGAAGAAATCGGCGGAGCGGGCCGTGAACCTGTAGGTCCCCGTCGTCTCATGTTTCGTTCCCACCATCTCCCGAACCGGCTTTCCGCCCTGTCGGCGCGGCCAGCCCCACCAGATCGCAAGTGGTTGCGAAGGATTCTCACTCCATGAAGCTCTACGTCGGAAACCTCTCCTACTCCGTCAACGACAGCACTCTCCGCTCCATCTTCGAGGCGTACGGCGCCGTCGAGTCGGCCCGCGTCATCTCGGACCGCGACACCGGCCAGTCCAAGGGCTTCGGCTTCGTCGAGATGTCCGACGCCGACGGCCAGAAAGCCATGGGCGCCCTGAACGGCCAGGAGCTCGAAGGCCGGGCCCTCCGCGTCAACGAGGCGCGCCCCCAGGAGCCCCGCACGGGCGGCGGCGGCCGCGGCGGCTACGGCGGCGGCGGCGGTTACGGCCGCGGCCGCTGACTGAGAACGTCTCTCACCTTTCCCTGTCACTTGACTCTTCGAGTCTTCCCCTCTATGGTCCCCCGAACATGCTGAACCGCCTTCTCCCCGCCTCCCTCGACGCGGCTCCGGTCGCGGCGGTTCGAATTTGCATGTGCATGTGCTCGATGTCCGGCGCTCCCCCGCGGGAGACGGACGGAGGCTTCGCGAGGTCCGTCACCTAAGACCGCGCGAACCAGGCGAACCCCGAGCACAGGCCACAAGGCTCGTCGGATTCCCCAACCGGCCCTCTCACGCGAGAGGGCCGGTTTTTTTGTGGTCGAAAACACGGAAGGAGAAGACGCCATGCCTGCGACCGACACGACCCCGACCCGGCCGAAACCCCGCTATCGCCCCGGCACGATCGCCGTGCACGCCGCGCAGGAAGCCGCCGACCCCGCCACGAACGCGCGGGCCGTGCCGATCTACGCGACGACCTCGTACGTCTTCAACGGGCCGGAGCACGCCGCCCGACTCTTCGGCCTGCGCGAGTTCGGAAACATCTACACGCGCCTCATGAACCCCACGACCGACGTCTTCGAGAGGCGCCTCGCCGAGCTCGAGGGGGGCGTCGCGGCCGTCGCGACGTCCTCCGGCCAGGCCGCGCAGACGCTCGCGCTCCTGAACCTCGCGCAGGCGGGCGATTCCATCGTCTCGTCCTCGGCGCTCTACGGCGGCACGTTCACGCTCTTCCAGCACACGCTCCCGCGCCTCGGCATCACGACGAGGTTCGTGGACGCGAACGACCCGAAAAAAGTCGCCGCCGCGATCGACGACACGACACGCGCCGTCTACGTCGAGACGATCGGAAACCCGAAGCTCGACGTGCCCGACTTCAAGGCGCTCGCGGGCGTCGCCCACGCGGCGGGAGTGCCGCTCGTCGTGGACAACACGTTCGCGACGCCGTTCCTCTGCCGCCCGATCGACCACGGCGCCGACGTCGTCCTCCACTCGGCCACGAAGTGGATCGGCGGCCACGGGACCGCGATCGGCGGAGCTGTCGTGGACGGCGGCCGCTTCGACTGGGGGACGAGCCCGCGCTTCAGACCCTTCTTCGCGGATCCGGAGCCCGCGTATCACGGGATCTCGTTCGCAGAGGCCTTCGGCCCGGCGGCCTTCGCGGTCCGCCTTCGCGTCGTCCTCCTGCGCGACGTCGGCGCGTCGCTCTCTCCCTTCAACGCGTTTCTCTTCCTGCAGGGGCTCGAGACCCTTCACCTGCGCATCCAGAGTCACTGCGAGAACGCGCTCGCCGTCGCCCGCTTTCTCGAGACGCACCCGTCCGTCTCCTGGGTCCGCTACCCGGGCCTGCCTTCCCATCCAGCGCACGAGATCGCGACGCGCACGCTCACCGGCGGTTACGGCGGCGTCCTGACGTTCGGCGTCAAAGGCGGAGAGCGTGAGGCGAAGGCGGTGATCGCGAACGCCAGGCTCTTCTCGCTCGTCGCGAACGTGGGCGACGCCAAGAGCCTCGTCATCCACCCGTGGTCGACGACGCACGAGCAGCTCACGGCCGAGGATCGCGTGCGGGCCGGGGTGACGCCCGATCTCATCCGGCTCTCCGTGGGGATCGAGGATGCGCGCGATCTGACCGAAGACCTCGACCAGGCGCTCCGCGAGGCGGTGCGAACGTGACGGCCGCCTCCCTGCCCATCCGTTTCCACACGACGCCGCGCTTCGCTCTGGAGTCCGGCGAAGTCCTGCGCGACGTCAAGCAGGCGTTCGTCCTCGAGGGCACGCTGAACGAGAGACGCGACAACCTCGTCCTCGTCTTCCACTCGCTGACGGGCTCGCCGGAGACGCTCGGAGGATGGAAGGGAAGCGTCATCGGCCCCGGGAAGGCGATCGACACGAACAAATGGGCGGTCCTGTGCCCCAACCTGCTGGGATCGTGCTATGGCACGGCTTTCAAGAGATCTGTCAGAAAGGAAGATGGGCGCTCGGCGCATCCCTCCATCTCGACTCGCGACCAGTCCCATCTCGTAGAAATCCTCCTGGGCGCGTTGGAGATCGAGCAGACGGCCCTCGTGACAGGAGGGTCTCTCGGCGGGATGGTCGCGCTCGAATTCGCGGCTTCCTTTCCGGAGCGCACGTCTCGCGCGGTCGTCTTCGGGGCTCCGGCGGCACACTCCGCATGGGCAATCGGCTGGGGCCACGTGCAGCGGCAGGCGATCGAGGCGGCGGGTCCCGCCGCCGGCCTCGCTCTGGCGCGCATGGTCGGCATGCTCACGTACCGGTCGCCGGAGGAGCTCGAGACCCGGTTCGCGCGCCTCCCGGGCGACGGCGCGACGTTCGCGGTCCAGTCCTACCTGACGCATCACGGCGCCAAGCTCCTCGCGCGCTTCGACGTGCAGAGCTACCTGACGCTTCTCGACGCAATGGACGCGCACGACGTCGGCCGCGGGCGCGGCGGGATCGCGGCGGCCCTCTCCGCCGTCCGAGGGCGCGTGGTCGGCGTCGGGATCACGAGCGACGCGCTCTATCCCGAGGACGAGGTGAAGGGCTGGGTTCGCGAGGCCGGCGCGTCGTACGCGGAGCTCCGCTCGGCGCACGGGCACGACGCGTTTCTTCTCGAGAGCGGTCCGGTCGGGACGATTCTCGCCCGGCGGCTCGAGACGGTGCCCAGGGCGGGGCGCGCCGCGCTCAGTCCTCAGGCGGAGGTGGAGGAAGCGGAACAGGCGTCTTCTTCTTCGGCGGCCGCGCCGTTATGAGAAGGCCCGTGCCCGTCATGCCGGTCCTGCCCGCGTTCGCGAGATCGCCGCTATCGACGGCCGGCCCCAGCCGGAGCGGCGCGGGCTCGCCGATCGTGAGAATCTCGTCTTCGTCGAGCTTCAGAACGGGGCGCGCCCGCGGCTCCGGCTTCTCTCCGCCGGTCGGACGCGGGTCGGCATAGCCGAAGACGTCGATCGCTTCCTTGAGTCCGATGAGTTTCGGCGGCGGCGCGAGGGACGCGCCCGAAACGATGAACGGCACGGCGCTCTTCGCGACCGTCTTGCCGCCGCTGACGACCTCGAGAAAGGCGCCGCCCGAGATGCCCGGCGGCACGACGAACGACACGCCGTCCGCCTCCCGGATGACGGCCACGTGCCTCCCGCCGAAGAGCAACTGGGCTCCCGCAGGGACACCCGTTTTCACGACGACGCGTCCTCCCACGGCCCCCACCTTCGGCTCGAACTCGAGGCGCCCTTCGGCGCCCGCGACGGCGGCGGCGAGAAGGACCGCGGCCACGCAGGGAAAAACGCGCCTCACGCCGTGACTCTACGCTTCGGCGGCGGACGCCGCAAACGCCTCGTGAGAGGATAGAGACCGCGTGGCGGCTTTTCCGCTGGCCCTCGTCATGGGCTTTCTCGCCGGCTTCCTCGGAGCGATTCCGCCCGGCCCTCTTGGCGTCACGTGCCTGAGGAAGAGCCTCCAGGGCCAGCGTCGCGATGCCACGCGCGTGGCGTTCGGGGGTGCAAGCGTGGACACGTTCATCTGCGCCCTCATCGGGTTCGGTCTGGGCTGGATCCTCGAAAGAGTCGTGACGAACCCCTGGGTGCGCGGGACGCTCGCGCTCTTTCTCGTCGGCTACGGCGCGAAGCTGCTTTTCGTCGACGCCCGCCGCGACGCCGAACGCATCGAGCCTGTGCGGTCGCGCCTGGACTTCATCCCGCCGCCGGCCTCGGCGGCGGCGGGCGGACTGCGGCCCGTCCTCACCGGCCTCCTGCAGGGCGCCGCGAATCCCGCCCTCTTCCTGAACTGGACGCTCTTCATCTCCTTCCTCGTCGGGCACCGGCTGTTCGTGCCCTCGGCGGCCGGGGCCGGCGGCTTCGCCCTCGGCGTGGGTCTCGGCGTCTTCACGTGGTTCGCCGTCCTCATCCAGCTCGCGGACCGCTGGCGGAACCGCGCGGGGGCATGGGTCTCCCGCTCGACGCTCGCGGCCGGCGGGCTGCTCGTCGTCTTCGGTCTCTACTTCACGTGGCACTCCTTCAACGCACCATGAGGCAACCATGATCGGCGGCGACCGCATCCGGGGAATCCGCCTCTCCACGCGCCTCGGCGTGACGTGGGCGGGAATCCTCGTTCTCGCGGCGATCGCGCAGACGGTCGTCTACCTGCAGACGCGCAACGAGACCGTGGAGGAGGCGGACGCTTCGTACCAGATGATCGCGAAGGCGATCGAGGTGGGCCAGACGCAGATCGGCCCCGAGGGCTGGAAGGATCCCAAGGTGCTCGCCGACTACACGGCGGCGCTCGGCGTGCGCGGCCTACGCGACATCAAGGTCGTGGACGAGACCGGCAGGCCCGTCTTCCCCGAGCCGCCGGCCGCCGCTAACGCGAGGAAGAAACCCAAGAGATCCGAGATGCCGAAGGACGTCGTCATCTCCGGCTTCGTCGGCTCGGGGCCTACGAACCGGAGCCTCGTCGTGCCGATCGTCATCGACGGCAAGCTGCGCGGACACGTCGAGATCGCCTACAACCTCGAGAACATCAGGGCGCAGCTCGCCGACAACTTCCGGCGCCGGCTCTTCGCTCTCCTCGGTGTGTTCGCGCTCGGCCTCGCCGTGATGCTCGTCCTCACGCGCAACGCGACGCGCCCGCTCGACGAGCTCGCCGACGGCGCCGCGCAGGTTGCCGAGGGGCGGCTCGACGTGACGGTTCCGGTGGACCGCGACGACGAGATCGGCCACCTCGCCTCCATCTTCAACCACATGACGGAGAGGCTGCGCGAGAGGCAGGAGCTCGAGGTGCGGCTCGCGGGAGCCGAGAAACGCGCCGAGATCGGCCACCTCGCCTCCGGCCTCGCGCACGAGATCAAGAACCCACTGAACGCACTGTCCCTCGGCCTCGACGTCCTGCGCCGCCGCCACCGCCCGGCCGACGAGGCAGCCGCGCGGGAATATGCCGCGCGCATCGAGGCCCTGCGCGAGGAGATCAACCGCCTCGCGGCTCTCATCAACAACTTCCTCGCATACGGCCGGCCGCTCGCCCTGTCGCTGGCGCCGACGGATGTCGGCGGCATCGTCCGGCACACGCTCTCCGATCTCGCCGAGACCGCCGCCCAGGCCCACGTCACGATCGACGAGCATCTCTCCGCTTCCGGACCCACGCTCTCGGCGGACGCGAGCCTCCTGAAGTCCGCGATCTGGAACCTCGTGCAGAACGGCATTCAGTCCATGGAGCGCAACGGAGGAAGCCTCACGGTGAGTCTCTCCGCCGAAAGCCCGCCCGAGGAAACCGGACCGCGCCTCGTTCTCTCCTGCGAGGATGAAGGGCCGGGCATCCCGGAGGCCGATCTTCCGCGCCTCTTCGATCCCTATTTCTCGAAGAGGGAAGGCGGCGTCGGACTCGGCCTCGCGATGGTCAAGCGCATCGTCGAGGAGCACGGCGGAAAGGTGACCGCGAAGAACCGGGGGGACGGCCGCACGGGAGCGATCTTCCGCATCTCGCTGCCCGCGGCCGGCTGAGAGGTAATCTCCACCCGTGAGCGCGAAGGAGCCGAAGGCCTCTCTCCTCGTCGTCGACGACGAGAAGCACCAGCGCGAGTCGCTCGCGATGATCCTCGAGGACGAGGGCTATCGCGTGACGGCCGCGGCCGACGGCCGCGAAGCCCTCGCGAAGGCCGCCGAGATCCGACCCGAGGTCGTCCTGACGGACCTCAAGATGCCGGGCCTCACCGGCATGGACGTCGTGAAGAGCCTCGGCTCGCTCTCGGACGGGCCCCTCGCTCCGAAGGTGATCCTCGTGACGGCGCACGGCTCGGTCGAGCGCGCGCGCGAGGCGCACCACCTCGGCGCCTTCGACTACATGTCGAAGCCCGTCGTCGCCGACGAGCTGCTCTTCCGCGTGGAGCGCGCCGTCGAGGCGTTCCGGCTCGCCGAAAGGGCGATCCGCCTCGAGCGGCGCCTGAAGCACGACGGTCTCGAGGCCATCGTCGGCGAGAGCTCCGCGATGCGCGACGTCTTCCGGCTCGTCGAGAAGATCGCGCCCACGAACTCCACGGTTCTCATTCGCGGCGAATCGGGCACAGGCAAGGAGCTCGTCGCGCGCGCGATTCACGCGCGCTCGCACCGCTCCGGCACTCCCTTCTTCGCCCTGAACTGCGCGGCCATCCCCGAGACCCTCCTCGAGAGCGAGCTCTTCGGCCACGAGAGGGGCTCGTTCACCGGCGCCGAGGCGCGGAAGATCGGGCTCTTCGAGGCGGCGAGCGGCTCGACGCTCTTCCTCGACGAGATCGGCGACCTCTCGCTGCCCCTCCAGGGAAAGATCCTGCGTGCCCTGCAGGAGAAGGAAGTCAAGCGCGTGGGCGGAACCGAGACGGTGCCCGTGGACGTGCGCGTGGTGGCCGCCACGAACCGGGACCTCGAGAGCATGATGAAGTCCGGCCAGTTCCGCGAAGACCTCTTCTACCGCCTCAACGTGATTCCCGTCGAGCTTCCGCCGCTCCGCGAGCGCGCCTCCGACATCAAGGCCCTCGTGAGCCGCTTCCTCGAGAAGGCGAACGCGTCTCACGGCACCGCCGTGAACAGCGTCTCACCGGAGGCGATGGATCTTCTCGTCAGGCACCCGTGGCCGGGAAACGTCCGCCAACTCGAGAGTCTCGTCGAGCGCGCCGTGCTCCTGTGCGAGGGAAGCGTCATCGGCCCCCGTGACCTTCCCGCCGACGTGCGCCTCAGGACGGCACCTTCCGCGCGCCCGTACGGGTTCGACATCCCCGTCGAGGGCATCGACATCGAGGAATTCGAGCGGCAGCTCATCGTCCAGGCGATGGAGAAGACCGGCTGGGTCATCGCGAAAGCGGCGCGCCTCCTCGGCCTGACCTATCGAACGCTCCAGTACCGCCTCGAGAAATTCGGGCTCAAGAAGCCGGTGTGACGGGGCCCGGGGACTCGTCCATTTGGACGAGGCTTCTCGACCGAATGGTGCGGTTCGTCCCTCGTCGATCCGGAAAGACCGGCTGGAGGAGCGTCTCGAGCGCCTAAACGCCGGTGTTTTCTCCCGGAAGGCGCCCAGGCGGCCCGGGCCGGGCCGGGCACGTCTCGTGCACGCAACGGGCCCATGGTGGCCATCGTCCTCCTTCTCGCACTCCTCGTCGCGCCGGACGACGGTTCGAACCCGGCAGCCGCGTCCCCCGCGACGGCGCAGAAGGCCACCCCGGCGGCCGCGTCGAAGACGATCGCGGGAGAGATCGTGTGGGTCGACATGACCTCGCGCCTCGTCCTCGTGCGCGAGTCGGTGAAGTCCACGGCGGTCAAGGGCAAGGCCCACGTCCGCGAGACGGTCGCCATCTCGATCGCGCCCGACCTCCCCGTCATCCGGGGCAAGAAGACCGCGACTCTCGCCGAGCTCAGGCCGAAGGACCACGTCGTCGCGCGCTACGTGCCGACCGCCGAGGGCGCGAAGGCCGTCTCGGTACGCGTGGCCGAAGCCATGCCGCTCGAGCCGGCCTCTCCGGCAGCCGGGACGCCCGGCGGCGAGACGAACTGACCCCACGACGCTAGACTCCCCGCATGGCATCCTCCGCCGCGCCCAGGGTCCTTTTCCGGACGACCGAGGGACTCGCCATTTCGACGGCCGACGTCGTGGCGCGAGGGACCTCCCGGCCCGTCCTTCTCGCGTTCTTCAAGACGAGCTGTCCCATCTGCCAGCTCACGTGGCCGTACCTCGAGCGCCTTCACCGGGCCTATGGAGGGAAGGCCGTCCACGTCGTGGGCGTCTCGCAGAACGACGCGGAAGAGAGCAGGAGATTCTTCGAGGAATGGGGCCGGGTGACGTTCGATCTGGTCCTGGACCCGGAGCCCCGCTTCGACGCGTCCAACGCCTTCCACGTCGACGCAGTCCCGCATTTCGTCCTCGTGTCGCCCACGGGCTCCGTGGAAGAGGTCTTCGAGGGATGGTCGAAGGCGAAGATGGAAGCGCTCGGCGCGCGCTTCGCCGCCTCGAAGGGAATGTCGCCCGTGCCCGTCGTTCCGCCGGGCGACCCGGTGGCGGACTTCAAGTCCGGGTGACTGGGCCGCAACCGGTGACCCGGGCGGTCACCTTCGAAAATGGTTCGGGCGACGACCCCGACGCTAATCTTCCCCGGGGAGCAACATGACGGAACGTCCCACGACTCTCGGTGAGCTGATCAGAGCAGGCTACGAGCCGAAGACCGTCAAGGACGAGGTGCGCGACAACCTCATCGCGAAGCTGAGAAAGGGGGACAACGTCTTCCCGGGCATCCTCGGCTACGAGAAGACCGTCATCCCCGCGCTCCAGAACGCGATCCTCGCGCGGCACGACATCATCCTCCTCGGGCTGCGCGGCCAGGCCAAGA
>Ga0335081_10018133_pt1 | contig 11384 bp, 8 predicted proteins | sample Lox_Sample_35_FD_206713 | JGI IMG/M metagenome (GOLD analysis project Ga0335081, IMG submission 206713) | Soil microbial communities from Loxahatchee National Wildlife Refuge, Florida, United States - Lox_Sample_3.5 | ecosystem: Environmental > Terrestrial > Soil > Wetlands | place: USA: Florida... | reverse complement strand
GGGACTGCTGAAGTCCGTCGAGAGCTCGTTCTTGAAGACCGCGGGGATGCGGACATGGTTAACGGTGGCGGAAATGCGCGTTCCTTCGCGCGCGGGAGTGGTCGTGGTAGCCATAAGTGCGTCCTCTCGGTAATTCGATTTGGTGTGCTTTCTAGTGGATGCTCCGCCCGGCAGGGAGATGCAAGGACGAGCGCAAACATCTATTTTACGCTGGCGCGCGCCTTCGGGCTCCTGCGCTTGGGCCGCTTTTCCGCGCGATTGTCTTGGGATTCCGCATCTCCCGATCGCCCTTTTTCCCGCCATTCACGTGGTTTCTGTAGGATTTTCTCAGCCCTGAAAGTAGTCAATCGTCGCCAGCCGTTCCGACTGCCCCCCGACAGCAGGCTCCGCGGGCACCACACATTTCGTGGTTCGTGTGCAAGTCATGAGATTGCTGACCCGGACGCGCAACATATCAATTCCTGTCCAAGCTAGTTTCGCCGCTTGTTAAGCCTACATAACCGATATATAAGTTGGCATCCGGAGACTAGACTCACAACAGTAGAAAGCGTGTCTTGCACGACTGTCAAGCATCAAACTCAGAGATACACCTCTTATAAAGAGTTTTTTTTGGCGTAGGCCCCAATCTATATTTTCATGGCTTCCCAATTTGGGAGTAGTATCTTTGACACTTTCCCGACTACAACCCCAAGAGTATCTTTAGGTTAGAACGAAGTCCACATAGGTATACATAGGGAAAGGCACTTACTGTCCATTGACATTCCATTCTATGGGGATAGACTGTACACAATCAGCCGATCCTCAAAGCGCCACTTGCCCCTTTGTGGTGCGACTGACCAGCTCCCAGTTCCGGACCGAGTTCCCCTTTTTGCGCTCAGCGTCCGGATACATCCGATGACCAGAGTTGCCAGGTAACTTCTGGTTTTCTCAAGTGCGATACCGCCAAGCTCGCTAGATGGCCACATGGCAGTCCTTCCTGGTATCGCGGGAAGATCACTGGGATGAATTCGGCACATTTCCATCACTGAGACGGAACAGGTTCGGACTCCGAGCGATTGAATCAACAAATCGTCAGCTTAGGAGGACGTAATGAAAAGAATCAGTTTACTTTTCTGCATTGTGATTGCTGCGGCGCTGTGCGCCAGCGGCCAAGAGATGATGGTTACCTTTTCTGACATGCCGTCGGTGAATGCACCGACGCCACTACCCGACAACTATCCTACCGGTACCTATCTCAACTGGGACGGTATTTACTATGTAAGCCCGATGATGTGGAGCGGGGCCGGCCCAGGCTTCTTTACGGGGCCAGACACGCGGGTGGCATTTCTCGGCGGCGACATGTGCAAGTTGTCGCCGGCCATCTGCAGCGCTTCGGTCAAGATTCCCGTAGGACCGACCGCGACCCTGGCATTCCAGCCACTCAATATGGTTGTGGCAGCCGGATGGGCCTCTAATAACGTAGTGGTCCTCGCCTATAATCAAGGCACATTCTTGGGAAGCACAAGCTGGAAGCTCAGCACCACGGCCCACATCTTCAGCTTCCCCGCGAACTGGACCAATGTGACACAACTGACATTTATTCCCAGCCCAGTTCCCTCGGGGGCAGCAAGACGCGCAGGGCAGGCCGGCTCTGTAGTGATCTATACCTTTACGTTAAACATGCAGCAGTAACTCAAACTGCCTGTACACCGGGGGGCACGCTGCCCCCCGGATCTTCGAGCGCCATCTTACCCGCGCTGCCTTGATTGAGAGTCTTCTCTGCTCGCCTGGATAAAAAAGATTATTCTGCATGAGTGGCGGTGGCCTAAAGACTGTTCGGCGTTCTGTGGGGTATCGTAGGTGAGCGGACCGCCTGATCTGCTCGCATGGATTCTGCGGAGCGGGCAGAGGGAAGGCCCGATGTTGCCAGCCGTGCCCTTCCACGGCTCTTGCGGACATTTCTTTTGCAGTTCTGAACAGCTTCGGGAATTGTCTTCTGCGCGGTCTTGCGGCGCGCGCTCGCGTTGCCTCTCCCATCCGGCGTGTGATACCTTCCGCTCGTCCCTGTTTTCCGCTGCATCGTGAGTGCCAGGTGTGGAAGTGCGTCCCGCCGGCGGGAGGATTGGAATGATTGCTCTCATCGTTGTCATCGTCTTACTGGCGATCATCGCGTTCTCGCTGATCGGCATTTACAACAGCCTGGTGCAATTGCGGGTGCGCGCCGACAACGCCTGGGCGGACATTGATGTGCAGCTCAAGCGCCGCTACGACCTGGTCCCCAACCTGGTCGAGACGGTGAAGGGCTACGCCGCGCACGAGAAGGGCACCTTCGAGAACGTCGCCAAGTTTCGCAGCGCCGCCATGGCCGCCACTACTCCGGCGGAGAAGAGCGAGGCCGAAGGCCAGTTGACCTACGCGTTGCGCGGACTGCTGGCCGTGGCGGAGGCATATCCGCAGTTGCAGGCAAATCAGGAGTTCATGTCGCTGCAAGGCTCGCTGAGCGGATTGGAAGACGCCATCCAGAACGCGCGCCGTTATTACAACGCCGTGGTGCGCGACCTGAATACGAAGATCCAGACCTTTCCCAGCAACATCGTCGCGGGAATGTTCCACGTGCAACAGAAGCAGTTCTTCGACATCACGGAGCCGACGCAGCGGGAACCTGTTGCTGTCAAGTTCTGACATGCGCCACGGACACATTAATTCTTACCCGGGAGCAGGTTCGAGGCGAAAATCCCCACCCAAGCAAAACCGGCCTGGGTGGGGCACCCGCATCCTTTCGCTGCTCACCCTCTGCTTCCTACTCGCCGCTCCCGCCCTCGCCCGCGATTGGCACATCACGCGCTTCGCCAGCGACATGACTGTCACCCAGGATGGCACGATGACGGTCAACGAGCACCTTGTGGTGTATTTCAACGGCGAGTATCACGGCATCTATCGCGACATCCCCATTCAGTATCCCGGCCCGCACGACTCCAACTACACGCTGTTTCTCACGGTCACCAGCGTTACCGACGGCTTAGGCCAGAAGCTGAAGTACGAATCCAGCGTGCACGGCGACTACCGCCACCTGAAGATCTACATACCCGACGCGGTGGACACCACGCGCAGCGTCGAAATTAACTACACGGTTAAGAACGCCATCCGTTGGTTCGACGACCACGATGAGCTCTACTGGAACGTGACCGGCAACGACTGGCCCGTGCCCAGCGACGAGGCCATGGCCAGCATTCTGTTTCCGCCGGGCGCGACGGGCAATCTGCGCGCGCAGGCCTTCACCGGGATGTACGGTTCCGAGGCACAGAACGCGACCGTGGTGGTCAACGGCAACCTGGCGAAGATTCAGACCAGCGAGCCGCTCTCGATGCGCGAGGGCCTCACCGCCGACGTGTACATCACCAAAGGCGTGCTGACCCAGCCCAGCAAGCTGACGTTTGCGGTGTGGTTCATCCGCAGCAACTTCATCGTGCTCCTGCCCCTGTGGGCGTTCCTCGTGATGTTCTTCTTCTGGTGGACCAAGGGCCGCGACCCCCATCCCGCCATGTCCGTCGCGCCCATGTACGAGCCGCCCAAGGACATGACGCCCGCCGAAGTGGGCACGCTCATCGACGACACGGTGCATCCCCGCGACATCACCTCCACCCTGGTGGACCTGGCAGTCCGAGGCTTTCTCAAGATCGAGGAGACGGAATCCAAGGTTCTGCTGTTCAGCCATCGCGATTACACCTTTCATCTCAAGCCAAAACCGGAATGGGGCGGGCTCGAGGCCCACGAGCGGGTGATCCTGAATCACATGTTTGCCGGCGGCGCAACTGAGATTCGCCTATCGGAGCTGCGAAACCAGTTCTACGTCGCGATACCCACGATCAAGGCAGACATCCTCGCCGAGCTAAAGAGCAAGGGCATGTACTCGGTCGATCCCGAGTCCGCGCACGCCTATGTGCTGGCGGGGGTATTGTTCACAGCGCCGCCTTTCGTGATCGCGCAATTGCTGGGCTGGGCGGAAGTCGTCGGCTCGATTGGATTGCTGATCGCCGCGGTGATCATCGCGCTGATCATCGTTTTCCTCTTCGCGCGCATCATGCCGGCGAAGTCGCTCAAAGGGGTGCAAACCAAGATCGAGATCCTCGGTCTACAGGAGTTCATCACGCGCGTGGATGCTGACCGGCTCAAGCGCATGCCGCCGGACACCTTCGAAAAGATTCTCCCCTACGCGATGGCGCTGGGCATCGAGAACCGCTGGGCCAAGGCGTTCGCGGGGATCGTGCAGAATCCGCCAACGTGGTACGTCGGCCCCACGCCGTATGTCGGCTTCAATCCCATCTTCTTTGCCGGCGCCATGCATAACATGGCGATGGACGCGCACCAGGCATTCGTGGCGGCGCCACGCGCCAGCAGCAGCGGCTCGGGCTGGAGTGGTGGCGGCTTCGGCGGAGGAGGCGGGTTCAGCGGCGGCGGCTTTGGCGGTGGCGGGGGAGGCGCGTTCTAGTCGCGCGACTCACAACTCCTTGGAACGGCGCTGGTTAAAGCTTGCCGAGCAAGCGAATTTTCCGCCGCGCGTCGTTTCCAACCCCGTTCTGGACCGTGTGCCATATAAGGAATGCCCCGCCCGACAGTCGCACCCGGCAGCATTTTCCACATTGCGGCAGCCAGTCACGTACATTAGGCTATTGACAGGCTTGGAGTTTTACTACATCCAGGCAGCTAGCTTCGCTGCATGCACCTGAACTTCAATGCCCTGCCCGCTCTGGTTGCGCTCGCAATCCTGGTAGCGGTCTTTGCCGCCATCTCGCATCAGCACACGCGTGAGCGCGTGTATCTGTGGCTTGTCGGATGGGTGCTGGTGCTGCTGCGCACCGCAGTACAGTTCGCCCGGGCCCCTGGGCAAGCGGGATTCCGCTTCGATCAGGCAATCGGTTTCTGCTCTCTGGAGCTGGCCAGCATCGTGTTTGTGGTCTCCGTGGCCCAGCAGGCGACGAGCCGAGCGCGGCAACTCCTGCTTGCCGCCGTGCTGGCAGTTCCTGTGCTGACCTACACCCTCGCGATGATCTCGGGAGTAAACTCTCCCGCGTTCTATTACATCGTCGTGGCTATTGGCGCGCTGGCAATGCTGTTGTTGCTGCGCAAATGGTATTACAGGTTGACTTCGTACGTGGGATGGGTGACCTCGGGAGTAATTGCAGTCGCCGTCCTTTTCGGTTGGAGCATCGCGGCCGGCAAACCAGAGTACGGAATTCATCTCTTCCTGATGGCCATGAACTTCCTTGCCGCCGCCCTCTTTTGGTACAGCCTGAAGAGGACCTCGGCGGGGGTGCTGGCCACCGTCTTCGGATTTGTGACCTGGGGCGCCAGCTTTCCTGTTGCCATTCTCCTGAAAGCCTATGCTCCCGCGGCCCAGGTGGATGTGGAGATTTGGGACATCCCGAAGTACATACTGGCAATCGGCATGATTGTCACCTTGCTGGAGGAGCAGATCCTGGAGAGCGAGCACTTGGCCTATCACGATGCGCTTACCGGACTGCCTAACCGCCGGCTGCTGCAAGACCGGCTGCTGCAAGCCCTCGCCCATGCTGGCCGCAACGATCGCAAGGTCGCGGTGCTGGTGCTCGATCTCGACGACTTCAAGGGAGTGAACGACACCTTCGGACACCGCATTGGCGATGGCGTATTGCAAGAGGCGGCGGCGCGACTTTCCGCCCGCCTGCGGGCCTCCGACACGCTCGCGCGCACCGGGGGCGACGAGTTTACAGTCATCAGCGAAGTCGCCGACGTGCAAGGCGCGCGCACGCTGGTATGGGCCATGGAAGCAGCCCTGGTGCAACCGCTGCGAGTGGAACGCAGGACGGTGAGGTTGGGCGTGAGTGTGGGCTTCGCCCTATATCCGGACGATGCCATCAACCCGGTGGACCTCTGCGCCTTGGCCGACCGCGCCATGTACGCCGCCAAACGCGGCAACCGCTCTGTGCGGCCCTCCGCCGATTCCTTTTGAATGCCGCGGTACCCCTGCGGGACGGCAGAACCAAAATAGCTCTACAATCGAAACAGCATGGCTGACGTAAAGACAGCACGCCTCACCGAAATGGTGAAGGCCGCGGGTTGAGCCAGCAAGCTAAGTCCGGCGGTGCTGGACTCGGTGCTTGGGAAATTAGCCCGGCAACATGACCCCAACGTCCTGGTCGGCTTCGACACTGCCGACGACGCGGGAGTGTATCAACTCACGCCCGAGCTGGCGCTGGTACAGACGGTGGACTTCTTCACGCCGATCGTGGATGAACCCTATGTCTTCGGGCAGATCGCAGCGACCAATGCGCTCAGCGATGTGTACGCCATGGGTGGCCGGCCGCTCAGCTCGCTGGCCTTGGTCTGCTTCCCGGATAACGGCGACCCCAAAATCCTGGAGGAAATGCTGGCCGGCGGACTGTCGAAGATGGTGGAAGCAGGCTGCACCGTCATCGGCGGGCACAGCATCCGCGATCCGGAGATCAAGCTGGGCTACGCCGTAACGGGGACGATTCATCCGCAGAAAGTAATGGCCAACAGCGCCGCCCAGGCGGGCGACCGGCTTGTGTTCACCAAGGCAATAGGCACGGGCGTGATCTCGACGGCGATCAAGCGCGGCGAAGCCGACTTCACCTGGGTGCGCGCGGCGGTACGCTCCATGACCGCGTTGAACAAAGCTGCGGCGGAGGTGGTGACTTCGGGCGCATTTGCCGTGCATGGCATGACCGACATCACCGGCTTCGGTTTGCTCGGGCACGCGCGCGAGATGGCCCGGGGCTCCGGCGTCAGCCTCCGGATTTATGCATCGCAGGTGCCGTTGCTTCCCGGAGCGCTGGAATGCGTTCGTAGCGGCTACGTGCCCGGCGGTCTCAAGTCCAACCGGCAGTTCGCGGAAAGTTGCGTTGAAGCTGACGCCAGCGTGCCACCAGACTTGCTTACGCTGCTCTACGATCCGCAGACGGCGGGAGGATTGCTCATGGCAGTGGCCGAAGGCGATGCCGATCGACTCGCGGCGGAGCTGCGCGAGGCCGGCGTGGAGGCGGCTATGATCGGGGAAGTTCTCATCAAGCAGACGCCGCTGATTTCCGTGCTGCCGTAATGCTAATGGGTTAGGATATCGCGTGTATCCCGCAACGACGCGGAAAACGAATTTCGAAATGGGCCTGGCTGCGGATTTCCCTTCCTCCGCGCCACTTTTCCACTCGCCTCAATCGCGGTTCGGAGTTACCATGTTCGACAACTCTGGTAAGGCGAGGCCGCGCACAATCAGGCAACGCGAACATGTAGCCGTTGTGCATTCCAGCCGGCCGTTTGCATCGCCGCAGAGGCTTTAACATCGTCGAGTATTCCGAGTCAGCCATAGTACAGAGCTTCCACGTTCACGAGGAGATGCGATGAAGTCGTACAGGGTTCTTGCGCTTGCGGGCTTGTTGTTGATGGTGTGCGTATTTCTGGCAGGTTGCAGCGGCGGCTCGAAGCCGACGCCCACGCAACCGTTGACGATTACAAGCACTACCCTGCCGCAAGCGACCGTCGGGGACCAATACGGCTACCGATTGCAGGCTAGCGGGGGAAGCGGGACCTACACCTGGAGCATCACGGCGGGGATGTTGCCGCCGGGCCTCGCCCTTGATCAGACTGCGTTGATCAGCGGCACGCCCACTACGCTGGGAACCTACAACTTCACCGCGCAGGTGATGGATGGGGCTAACCATACGGCAACTACGAACCTGAGCATCGTGGTCGGCGGCGTGCTCATTATCAACTGCAACTCCTGCGCTCCGGGCACCATGCACTTGCCTGCGGGCAATCCTGGAACTCCCTACACGGCGATGCTCTCGGTGAGCGGCGGAACCGCGCCGTATACCTGGTGCGTGGTGGAACAAAGCGGAACGTGCGACGACGGCGCCGGCGGCGCCTTGCCTCCGGGACTGACCCTCACTACGGATAGCAGCGGTAATGGCGTCATTTCCGGTACGCCGACCACCCCCGGTCCCCCTACGAACTTCACCGTCCAAGTCACCGACTCCGAGACCATCATGGCCCGCGGATCGATAAACCTGGTCTTGACCATTTTCGCGATCGGGACCACGATGCTGCCGAATGGCCAAACCTTCATCCCTTATAACCAGACCGTGGTTGCTGTGGGTGGAACGGGACCTTACTCGTGGTGCGTCATGGAGAGTGACGGTACGTGCGACAACGGAACCGGAGGCGCTCTACCGGCTGGGCTATCGCTGAACTCCACCACCTGCGTCAGGAACCACAACCCGTCTTGCAGCATCAGCGGTACTCCCACTCAGTCAGGCATGTCGCCGTTCACCCTCCAGGTGACGGACGGCGAGACTCCGCCGGCCACGGCGACGCAGTCGCTCAGCATCACCGTCACTCCGGCGGTCAGCAACTCGCTGCTGAACGGCAACTACTTGTTCGCGATTAACGGCTACAAGAACGGCGCTGCCTTCATCATGGCCGGGTCGTTTCTCGCCGACGGCAACGGGAACATCACGGGCGGGAAGCTCGACGTGAACTACGGCCAAGGCGAGCCGAACGATCCGAGCCAGTGCCGCTCGAATCCCAATTGCCCCATTGCCGAGAGAATTCAGTCCTCGGGATCGGTGTACGACCTCAGCGCCGGCAATGGCCTGGGAATGATGACCATCAACACCCTCGACAACTCCAACAACCCGCACACCTACAAATTCTCCCTCGCCGTCTCCAGCAATGCCTGCGTTGCCAACGTGTCGCTGTCCGACTGCGGGCGCGTGATCGTGCGCGATCCCTCCGATCCCAACACTTACGGCTCGGGCATACTGAAAGTGCAGGACAGCCAGTTCTTCAGCATCAACTCGTTCTTCCCCGGCAACTTCGCGCTGCTGGTTACGGGAGTCGACGCGAACGGCAATCGCTACGCCGCCGCTGGCGCGGTAGGCACCAACCCCAACACGCTGGTTGATATCGATTGCAACGGGAACGGTTGGCAACTCAACGGATGCCCTTTGGACACCAATGACAACGGACTTGCAGCCGGCGACGCATTCGGCGGTAGCTTCTCCGCCGACCTCGATGCCAACACGGGCCGCGGGAACTTCGTCAACATCCGCTTCCCCAACGATCCGAACGGCTACTGTCTGGGCGGGACGGGAAATCCCACCTGCGGCTATGCCTACTACGTCGTCAACAAGCAGGAGATGATTCTGATCTCGGGCGATCCGCTGTCGAAGCCGGCCAACCTGACGTTGTGGCAGGCTTACCGGCAGAGGTCTTTCGGGACCGGCTGGAGCTTGCAGCAGCTCAGCGGCAATGTTGTCGCCGCATTGACCGCGCTCAACAACGGAAGCTCTGACGTGACCGGCGGCCTGCTCACTGCGGACGGCGCCGGAAATGGCAGTTTCAGCTACGACGAGAACGCCGCCGGTACGCTGAGCCACCAGTCCGTCCAGGGAACATACGCTCTGGGCGCCAATGGCTCGAAGACGGGAAACTTCATTCTCTCCGGCTTCAACCAAACCGGTTTGAGCGGCGCATCGGCCTATCTGTACACCGGCAGCAAGGGTTACATGGTCGGGACCGATGCGAATGCGACCTCGGGAGTGTTAGAAGCTCAGACCGGCTCGTCGTTCACTAACGCCTCGATTATTGGAAGCCTCGAGGGTGGCACGGCCTGGCCAGCCGTCTCAGGCGTGACGAATTCGGTGGCGTGGATGTTTGCCGATGGCCATGGCAACATCACGGCAACCGAGTACACCAGTGGCCCTAATGGCGCGGGCGGTCCAACCAACCTGACGCTCACCTACCAGACCGATGCCAGCGGCAGGGCGGTGGTGAACGATCAGAGCGGCAACGAGGCCGGCGTGCTGTACGTTGTCGGCCCGACGAAGTTTGTCGTGCTGCCAGTGGGCAGCAACCCGGCGCTTAGCGTATTTATCTCGGGCCAGCCGGACTAGCGGGATCGGCGCCATTTGCGGGCCAGGGCACGGCGGCACGTGCCCTCTCCTTTGCGGTGCGCGCGAGTTCAAGCTGAGCTTTTGACTAATGCGGCTGCTTCTTGGGCTTGGGCAGCGGTCCCAGGAACGCCTCCAGAGCAGCGGATGGATCCGGCACGCGCTCCAACTTTTCGTACAAGGCTGAGAACTTCAGGTGGACACCGCCCAACAGTTCGGCATCTTCCATCAGCTTCTCCACAAGCTTCTGCCAATTCGGCACGGCCCGGTGCTCCAGCACGAGTTTAAGGGCCAGGTTTTCGAGAAACAGATACTCCGCAGCCTCGATCACAGCAGCGAAACGTCTTCGTTCGTCTTTCGTCATGAGTGCAGTACCGTTGTGATTGCAAATACCTGTAAAGGTACTCCGCTATGAGGGCGAGGGCGATATCCCAACTCCTCCTTGACCCCAGACGCAAATCGGGATACGTTCGTGCCAACTATGACAGCAGCGAGCGAGGCGCCGCGTATGAGGGCGATCTTCATCAGCTATCGGCGAAACGACACCGAAGGCGAAGCCGGACGTTTGTTTGACGACCTCGTCTCCGAGTTCGGCGAGAACTCTGTCTTCATGGACGTGACCGCCATCGAGGCAGGGCGCGATTTCCGCAAGGCCATCGATGAGAGCATCGCCACCTGCGGCGTGCTGCTGGCCATCATCGGCAAGAATTGGGTTGATGCAAGGGACGACAGTGGCCACCGCCGCCTCGACGACGCCACCGATTTCGTTCGCCTGGAAACCGCAGCGGCACTGCGCCGCGACATCCCGGTAATCCCCGTCATCGTGCGCGGGGCGACGATGCCCCGTCCCGAGCAACTGCCTGAGGACGTGCGCGACCTCGCCTATCGCAATTGCGCCGAGCTGACCCATGCTCGTTGGAACTCCGACGTGCAGTTGCTCATTGGGACATTGCGGCGCCAGCTCGGCGTGCCGAAACCTTCGCCGCGTCCGCCCATAACTAATATTGTAGAAGCGATCGCCGCTCGGCAGAGATCGGCCGACAAAGCGACGGAAAGCACCGCAGAACGGAGCGCAGCGCCAGAGCACCGGGAGGTAAAAGCCGGCCAGAAAAATCCACTGCGCCTCTTTCTGTTGTTGGGAGTGTGTGTCATTGCGGCGGCGATGGCCGCGTATCTCTTCATTCCCCGCCAGGTGACAATCCCCAACCTCCGCGGCGAAACGCTGGCCAATGCCACCGCCAAACTTAAGGCGCAGCACCTCAACGTGGGCCAGACCACCGTCCGCGAGGATCCCAGTGTGGACCCCAACATCGTGCTCAGCCAGTCTCCGCCGCCCGACCAGCAGGTGCGGCGCGGCACGGCCATCGATTTGGTGCTATCGGCGCCGGCGGCGCTGGTGGAAGTCCCGTCGCTGCGCGAGCTGACGCTGGACGTGGCCGCCAAAAGACTGGCCGAGCACCA
>Ga0335081_10018131_pt1 | contig 11385 bp, 6 predicted proteins | sample Lox_Sample_35_FD_206713 | JGI IMG/M metagenome (GOLD analysis project Ga0335081, IMG submission 206713) | Soil microbial communities from Loxahatchee National Wildlife Refuge, Florida, United States - Lox_Sample_3.5 | ecosystem: Environmental > Terrestrial > Soil > Wetlands | place: USA: Florida... | reverse complement strand
CGTCGCGTCCTGATCGGCCTCTCGCATGGCGGCGGCAAACGCCGCCGTGTCGAGACCCGCAAGATGCACCTCGCCGAGCGCGATCGTGCCATTGCCCTGCAGGGAATGGATGAGCGCGCTTGGGCTCGCGCCGGAACCATCCGCCTGCAGCGTCATGTTGACCTTGCCATCGAAGCCGCTGGGATCGGAACCGAAGGTGGCGGCGGCGCCGGCCTCGGCGAGGTTCAGATCAGCGTGAGCGACGAGGCTATCGGCGCTGTGATGAAACGTCAGGCCGCCGGTCAATTGGCCGCCGCCGAACTGGCCTGCGACATTGTCGAGCCTGATCTCCGCCGGGCGAAAATGCGCGGTACCGCTCAGATCGTGCAGCGCCAGCGCCGGAGCAAAGCCGGCCGCAGCGAACTTGAAGCCGACATCGCCGCGCAAGCCCGCAAAGGCGCCCGCGCCGACCGGGCGGCTCGACCAGACTGCGCCGTCGCGCGGCAGCCCGAGCAGCAATGCCGAGACACTCGTTGCATCGACGACGTTGGCGCTGACTTCGCCGCTGAGCGTCACCGGGCTTGCCAGAGTGAGGGCAAGATCGCCGCGCACCGACGACTTGCCGATGGCGACGGCGATATGGCTGAGCCTCACGTCGCTGCCGGCGACAGCGACGGCGGCGCGCGCCGACAACGGCACTGCGGTGACACTCTGTCCGGTCATCGCTTGCGCCAACGGATCGAGATCGGCCGCGGAAGCCAACACCTGCAGCGACGCGCTCGGGATCTGATCGGCGTTCAAGCGCACGGTGCCGCGCGCCGCCGCGGAAAAGCCGCTGGTCGCAACCGCGCCGTCGACGCGAAGATCGCCATCGAGCGGCCCGCTCGCGTCGAGCGTCAGATTGCCGGGTAGCTGATCGACGCCAATCACGCGATCGAGCCCGAACAGAGCGAGCAGCGCCGTGCCATCGTCGGCATCGAGACGGCCGTCGAGCTTGATGCCGGCCGCGCCGAGACGCGAGGTCTCGCCGCTCGCTTCGCCGGTGAGGCCGACGCGGAGCAGGCCGAGCTCCCCCTTGAGATCGAGCTTGGCGGTGCTGCCGGCGGTCGCAGCCGAGGCGACGGTGAGCGCGGCATGCAATTTCGTCGGCGCCAGACGTTCGGTGTAGGGCCGCAGCGCGTCCGCGGCCCGCGGCGCGAATTTTCCGACCACGTTGGTCAGGCCGTCGAGCGAACCGGCATCGAGATCGAGCGTCAGACGGCCGCGGGGATGAGACGATACTTCATCGAGGCGGCCGCTGATCTCGAGCGCAGCGCCGCCGAGTTCGCCGACCGAGAGCCGTTCGATCTGCAAAGCGCCGCCATCGAAACGCAGCCGCGCATTGATGGCGCGAGCGTTAACGCCGGCCGAGCCTGCCTGCCCGATATCGAGCGCGAGCGAACCTTGATGCGGCATTTCGAGGCCGTTGTCGGCCGCGGTCTTGCCGAACGCCGCAATCGCATCGAGATCGAGCCGCTCGGCGCGCAGATCGGCATCGAGCGCCGCTGCGCGCGTGGCGCTCGCCCAGGTATAGGCGAGACGGCCTTCGACGCTTTCACGATCGAGCGTCGCCGCCAGATGGTCGACCGCCAGGCGATCGCCGGCGAACAGGAGTTCGCCGCTCGCGTTCAGCGCCTTAGGCTCAATGGACGGTCCCTGGCTGCGGCCGCGCAGCCAGGCGAGCACGTTTTCCACGTCCGCGGATTCAACCATTGCCGGTCCGCCAAACGCGAAGCCCTGCGGCGTGTCGCGCAGCCGGCCGCTGAGATTCACATGCGTCAGGCCGGGTGCGCGGAAATCGAAGTCGTCGAGATTCCAGCCGTCGGCGTCAAAGCGCAGCGTGCCGCGCAACGATTGTATCGTGGTGCCGCCGATCGTCACCGCGTCGATGCCGATGCCGATCGCAGCCGGCACCGGCGGCTGCACCGCCGCGACGAAGGCCTCGAGAAAATCCTTGACGCTGAGGAGCGGCGGCCGATGTGTCATGTCGGGATCGGCCAGCGCGCGATCGACGTCGACCTGCAAGGCGGCGACGGTACCGTCGAGACGGGCATGGTCGCCGAATTTGAGCGTCGCCTTGCCGGCGAAGTTGATTGGCCTCTCGTCCGGTCCGTACTGGAAGCTCAGTTCCTTGAGCGTCGCCGCGGCGCGATCGATGCGGATCTTGCCGGCGGCGTGCCAGGGATCGCTCATCACGCGCTGGCCGCTCGACAAGGTGGCGCCGACGAGCCGCGCCAGGTTCAACGTGCCATCGAATTGCGGCGTGCCATTCTCCAGCGTGATGGCGCCTTCGACCTCTCCGGTCAACGGCCGATTCGACGGGTCAATGCCGAGCCTGAGGCGAAAGCCTGCGTCGCCCTCGGCGCGGCTGCCGAAAATGCGATAGCTGTAGGCCTCGCCGTTGGCGAGGAAGCTGCCGTCGCCCTTGAACGGTCCGACGAAGGAGCGCACATCGCCGTTGAAGCGCAATTTCTGCAGCACCAGTTGCGCGCCGGACGCGGCGTCGCTGAGCACGAGACGCCCGTCTTCGACGTCGAAGCGCGACACCGAGAGCGCTTCCGGGTGGAACGTCGGCGACAGCGCGGGCCAGTCGATCGCGCCCGAACGATCGAGGCCAAGCGTGATTTCCGGATTGACCAGCCGCACTTCGGACGCCTGGACCTGACCGCGCAACAACGGGCCGAGTCCGACTTCGAGTTCGAGCGAACCGGCACGCATTTGCGCCGCGCGGCCGGGCTCGCCGGCTTCTACATTGCGCAGCTTGAGGCGCGGAGTCGGCAGAATGCGCGCATCGATCGAGCCGTTGACGCGCACGGTCAGGCCGGTGAGCCGGCTCGCTTCTGCCTCGAAGGCCGAACGATAGTGATTCCAGTCGACCACGTACGGCGCCACCAGTGCGGCAACGAGCGCCAGGATCAAGGCTATCGCGATGCTGAGCAGCGTGGTCTGCACGGCGCCTCCGAGCGTCGGCGGTATTAGCTCCGCGCCTGCCGCAACAGCCTAGACGAGACCGGCAGGCTTTGCACGCGGGGCGCGGCGCGTGTCGGCCTCGTTCACGGCGATTGTGTGTCGTAATGCCGCCGCACGATCACAGTGCAATGATCTTGCCTGGGTTCAAAATGTCCAGCGGATCGAACGTCCGCTTGAGCGCCCGCATCACGTCGAGCGCGGCGTCGCCATGTTCGGCCTTGAGATATTTCATCTTACCCTGGCCGACGCCGTGCTCGCCCGTGCAAGTGCCGTCCATGGCCAGAGCGCGCATGACCAGCCGCTCGAGAAAAGCTTCCGTTCGGCCGATCTCGTCGGCATCGTCGGGGTCGACCAGGAGGCCGACGTGGAAATTGCCATCGCCGACATGGCCGACGATCGGCGCGATCAGATTGCTCTCGGCGATATCGCGCTGCGTCTCGGCGACGCATTCAGCGAGCCGCGAGATCGGCACGCAGACGTCGGTAGCGAGCGGCTGCGTGCCGGGCCGCAGTCCCTTCTGCGCCCAATAGGCGTCGTGGCGTGCCTGCCAGAGTTTGCTGCGATCTTCGGCGCGCGTCGCCCAGTCGAACGGGCCGCCGCCGAATTCTTCGGCGATGTCGCCGAAGCGCTGCGATTGTTCGGCGACGCTTGCCTCGGAGCCGTGAAACTCGACGAACAACATCGGCGTCTCCGGCAGATCGAGTTTTGAATAGATGTTGCAGGCGCGCACCTGCAACGCATCGAGCAGCTCGATCCGCGCCACCGGAATGCCCGACTGGATGGTCGCTATGGTGGCGTTGCAGGCCGCCTCGACTGACGGAAATGGACAGATTCCCGCGGCGATCGACTCCGGAATGCCGGAAAGCCGCAGCGTCAGCTCAGTGATCACGCCGAGCGTGCCTTCCGAGCCGACCATCAGGCGGGTGAGATCGTAGCCCGACGACGATTTCTTCGCCCGCCGTGCGGTTGAGATCATCTCGCCGTTGGCGAGCACAACTTTGAGCGCCAGCACGTTGTCCTTCATGGTGCCATAGCGCACCGCATTGGTGCCGGAGGCCCGCGTCGCCGCCATGCCGCCGAGCGAAGCGTCGGCACCCGGATCGATCGGGAAAAACACGCCCTTGTCGCGCAGATATTCGTTGAGCTGCTTGCGCGTGATGCCGGGCTCGATGACGCAATCGAGATCCTCGGCGTGCACGGCGAGCACGCGATTCATGTCGCGGAAATCGAGCGACACACCGCCCCGCGGCGCGTTGACCTGGCCCTCGAGCGAGGTGCCCGCCCCAAACGCAATGACCGGCACCCGATGGATGGCGCAGAGCCGGACAATGTCCTGCACGTCGTCTGAGCTCTGCGGATACACCACGGCGTCGGGCGGCTGATTGGCGATCCAGGTCACGGTATTGGCGTGCTGCTCGCGCACCGCCTGCGCGGTGACGAGGCGATTGCCGAACCGTGCCGCGAGCTGTGCGATTACCGCATCGGCAGCCGCGCCTTCCTCTGCCGTGCGTAGTCGCGCCTCGACCTGGGCCATGATCAGCCTTCCTCACTCGTCAGATTTGAATCCGGACGCCTTGACGGCCGGTGCCCAGGCATCCGAATCGGCCTGCACGATCTTGGCAAATTCCGCAGCCGTGGTGCCGGTCGCCACCATGCCGAACGTGTCCATGCGCGCCTTGACGTCGGGCGCATGCACCGCGGCGACAATCGCCTTGTTGAGCCGCTCGACCACATCGGGCGCCGTCTTGGCCGGTGCGAACACGCCGTACCAGCCGGTGGCGACGAGGTCATAGCCGGCTTCGCGGAAGGTCGGCACATCAGGCAGGAACGGCGAGCGCGTTTTGTTGGACGTCGCCAGCACGCGAATGCGTCCGGCCTTGTGCATCTGCACGAGGTCGCTCGTGGTCGTGACCATGATCGGGATATGCGCGGCGATGAGATCGGCGAGGCCGGCGGCCGATCCGCGATAGGGCACGGCGCGCATATCGATGTTGGCGGCACGGCCGAACATGACGCCGAGAAAATGCGGCAGCGTGCCCGCGCCCGGGACGGCGAAATTCGCCTCGGTCGGGTGATCCTTGGCCCAGGCCACCAAATCTTTCAGCGTCTTGGCTTCGACCTGCGGGCCGACGGCGATGCCGAAATCGAATGTCGCGACCTGCGCGACCGGAGCGAAATCTTTGATCGGATCGTATTCGAGCTTGCTGTAGGTGTGTTGATAGATCGAGATCGGCGCGATCGGCGTCAGCAACAGCGTGTTGCCGTCGGGCGCCGCTTCCTTCACCGCGCGCACGCCGATGCGGCCGTCGGCGCCGGTGCGATTCTCGACGATCACCGGGCGATTGACGGCGTCATGCATCTTATCGGCGATGAGCCGCGACAATGCGTCGCCGGAGCCGCCGGCGGCAAACGGAAAAATGATGCGGACCGGTTGCTCGCCGATCTGAGCGCGAAGCGGCGCGGCGGAGAGCGCGATCAAGATCGCGGCAAGCGCGATCTGAAATTTTTGCAGGCCCGGCATGGACGGTTTCCTCGTCACGTTCTGTCGGGAAGATAGCCCTTCCACAGTTCGGCGGGAATGTCGGTTTCGTCCCAGACTCCGATCAAAATGCCGCGGCGCTCGGCCTTGCCGCGGGCATTGTCGATCTGCTGCTCGGAGCGCGTGGTGCGCTGCGAGACGCGCAGACCCCATTGCTTGAGCGCGTGTTCGAGCCGCTCCAGTTCGCCGGCACAAGCCGGGTCGGTGCCGCGATCGCGCAATTCGTCGGGATCGTTTTTCAGATCAAACAGCATCGAGCGGAAGCCGATGGCGTGGACCAGCTTCCAGTTCTTATCGGCGACCATGAACAGCCGTGCATCGCGCGGCCGCACCCCGAGTGCGGCTGAGGCCGGCATCATGCCGTAATCGTATTCGCTCACCGCAAACGGCCGCCACGCCTCGGGTTTTTCACCACGCAGCAGCGGCAGCAGCGAGCGGCCTTCGAGCCGATGCGATTGCGCCGCCGGGTCGCCGCCGGCGACGGCGAGGAAGGTCGGCGCAAGATCGATCGCCTCGACCAATTCGTCACAGGTGCTGCCGCGCGCAGCATCTCCCACGGACGAAGGATCGTAGATGATCAGCGGAACCTTGACCGAGGCGTCGTGGAAGAAATCCTTGTCGCCGAGCCAATGATCGCCGAGATAATCGCCGTGATCGGAAGTGAACACGATCAGCGTATTGTCGAACACGCCGTGCTCGCGCATCCAGCCAAACAGCACGCCCATCTGATCGTCGATCTGTTTGATCAGGCCCATATAGACCGGGATCACCTCGCGCCGCACGTCATCGCGCGAGAACGTTCTGCTGACGCGGTGATCCATGAAGGCGCGATAGACCGGATGCGGATCACGCCGCTCGGCCTCCGAGCGCACCGCGGCGATGACATCACCCGGCTCGTACATGTCGTTGTAGGGCTTGGGCGCGATATAGGGCCAATGCGGCTTGATATAGGAGAGATGCAGGCACCACGGCGCATCGCCGGCTTCGCGCATGAAGTCGATGCCGCGCCGCGTCATGTAGGGCGTCTCGGAATCCTGCTCGGCAATGCGCGCCGGCTTACGCGCATGGCGCATCGCCCAGCCCGACGCCAGTGAGTTACCCTCGCCGTCCGCGGCGTTGGCGAAATCGTGCCACGGGTTTTCGCCGGCATAGCCCTTGTCGTTGAGATAGCTGTTGTAGCGCGGTCGGCGCGGCGAATAGCGCGGCCCGTCGGGACCCATGCCGTGCAGTCCATCGTCGCGCTCGTAGGGCTCGAAGCCGCATTCGGAAACGCGCACGCCGATGATCGATTGCGGGTCGATGCCAAGCCGTTGCATGCCTTCGACATCGGCCTCCATGTGGGTCTTGCCGACCAGCGCCGTGCGCATGCCGAGCGGGCGCAGATAATCGCCGAGCGTCATCTCGCCGACCTTGAGCGGAAAGCCGTTCCAGGCGGCGCCGTGCGACTGCACATAGCGACCCGTATAGGTCGACATGCGCGAGGCGCCGCAGATCGGCGACTGCACATAGGCACGGGTGAAGCGCACGCCACGCGCGGCGAGCGCATCGATGTTCGGCGTTTCGAGGTGCGGATGGCCGTAGCAGGACAGATAGTCCCAGCGCAGCTGATCGCACATGATGAAGAGGATGTTCTTGGCTTTGCCTGGCACGATTCGGAGCTTCCCGGACAAGATGGCTGCGGACGCAGCGGCTGGAGCGCCGACGTTAGCACATCGGACCGCATCGCAGTCTTGTTCGCAGCCTATCGCAGGCCTTGCCAGCGGGCCGCGGTGGCGGCATCACATCGGCAGGACAGGTGCCATGCCAATCGAAACGCAAACCGCCTTCGCGGCGCCCTTCGTCTCGTCGGTGATGCGGGTCGAGCCCGCCTGGATCGACTACAACGGCCATCTCAACATGGCCTACTATAATGTGCTGTTCGACCGCGCCGTCGACGAGGTCTACGAGGTGCTCGGCCTCGGCCTCGATTATCTCAAGACGCGGCGGCACTCGACCTTCACCGCCGAAGTGCATGTGCGCTATCTGCGCGAACTTCATGCCGGCGATCCGGTGCGCGTGACCTTCCAGCTCATCGATTTCGACGCCAAGCGGATGCACTATTTCGAGGAGCTCTATCATGCCGAGCAGAGCTTCCTGTCCGCCACCTCGGAAAACATGGCGCTCAACGTCAATATGGACCTGAAGAAGACCGGACCGTTTCCGCCCGAAGTGATGGAGCGGCTTGCCGGCATGAAGGCCGCGCACGCCAAGCTGCCGAAGCCTGACGGGGTCGGACGGCGCATCGGCATGCCCGACAGAAAGTGACGGATCGAAACATGATCACCATCCGCGAGCACAAGATTCCGAGCGTCGACGCCAAACCCTATATCGCGGTCGAAGGACCCGACCGCGCGCTGTGGTTTTGCGAGAGCGGAGCGGCGAAGATCGGCCGGCTCGATCCCGATCGCGGCAGTTTCACCGAATTCGCGCTGGCGACGAAGAGCGCAACGCCGATCGGCATCGTCGCCGGCGCCGACGGCAATCTGTGGTTCGCGGAGAAGGCCGCCAACAAGATCGGCCGCATCACGCCGCAGGGCACGATCACCGAATTTGGGCTGCCCTCGCCCAATGCCGGGCCGGACGGTGTCGCGCTCGGGCCGGATGGCAACGTCTGGTTCTCGGAGACCGAGGTGAGCGGCATCGGCCGTATCACGCCCGACGGCCACGTCACCGAATTTCGCGCCGGCATCAGCAAGGGCGCGCGGCCGTTGTCGATCGTGGTGCGCGACGCTGCACTGTGGTTCTCCGAAGCCGGCGGCAACCGCATCGGCTGCATCACCGTCGACGGCAAGGTCACCGAATATCCGATCCCGAGCGCCGACAGCCAGCCGCGCGCCATGGTGGCGCATCCCGACGGCTCGATCTGGTTCGTTGAGACCTCGACCAATGCGCTCGGCCGCATCGATCGCTCAGGACGCATCACCGAACATCCGGTGCCGACGCCGAACGCATCGTTGCGCGGCGTCACCGTCGGCCGCGACGGCGATCTCTGGTACACGGCGAACGCCGCCAACAAGATCGGCCGCATGGCGCCCGACGGCACGGCGCGCGGCGAATACGACATCCCGACGCCGGCGAGCGGCGCGCGCTGCATCGCCGCGCTCGGCGACGGCCGGCTGTTCTTCACCCAATATGATGCCGGGCTGATCGGCGAAGTCATCGTCAGCGCCTGATCACCATCAAAATTGAAATGTGCTGGGGGAGAAATCCGTGAAGAAAATTCTGTCGTTCATCGTCGCCGCCCTGATCGCATGGCCGCTGACCGCCACCGCACAGGACTATCCATCACGCCCGATCAAGATGATCGTGTCGATCGCCGCCGGCAGCGTTACCGATGTGATCATGCGCACGGCTGCGGCACAGTTACAGCAGCGGCTCGGGCAGCCGCTGGTGGTGGAGAACATGGGCGGTGCCGCCGGCATTGTCGGCGGCCAGAGCTGCGCCCAGGCGGCGCCCGACGGCTACACCATCTGCGTCATCTATCACTCGACGATGTCGTACAATCCCTTGCTGTTCTCCAACCTGCCCTACAATCCCGACACCGACTTCGTGCCGGTGACACGGCTGTTCTGGCTGGTCGAAGGTCTGTTCGTGCCGACGAGCCTCAAGATCAATTCGGTCGCCGAGCTCAAGGCACTGGCGCAGGCGAAGCCAAACGGCCTCAACTACGGCACGCTCGGCGAAGGCTCGTTCCCCGATCTGTTCCTGCGCTGGCTCAACAATCAGTGGAACACCCAGATCGTCGGCATTCCGTATAAAGGCGGCGGCCCCGCCGCGCAGGCCCTTGCGTCCGGCGAAATCCAGATGACGCGCTTCGGCGTCGGCAATTTCATGGGGCTCATTCAGGCCGGCCAGGTCAAGGCGCTGGCGGTGAGTTCGGCGCAACGCTCGCCGCTTCTGCCCGATGTGCCGACCTTCGCCGAAGTCGGATACGGCGCTTATCCGGGCCAGGGCTGGTGGGGGCTTGCGCTACCCAAGGCCACGCCGCGGCCGATCGTCGACAAGCTCAACGCCGCCTTCGTCAAGCTTTTCACCGAGCCGCAATTTACCGCTTTCCTCGATAAGAACGCGGTGGTTTCGGCGACGACGACGCCGGAGGCCTTTGCCGCCTTCCTCAAGGAGGACCGCAAGGCCGCCGAGACGCTGATCAAAATCGCCAACGCCAAGCGCGAGACCTACGATCCGGCGACGACGAAGTAATTTTTCGGAAATCACATATCGGCCGCCGGCCATGCGAAGGCGGGGAGCCGGTGTATCAGCAGACATGGCGGCGGGTCGTCCGCAGTTGCGGACGATGACAGGGGACCTCTGGAAAAGACGGACCACAAAGCCTCGTAAAAGCCGCGTCCAGGTGCCATCTTCTGCGCATGAGAATCAGCGACATCGGGTACCGTGGCTGAACCCATCAAGCGCAGCATGACGGAAGCGCCCGCCCCGGCCCCCGGCGGCATTGCGGCGCGCGCGCGGGCCACGGCCGGCGGCGGCGCGCCGTACCTTGCTGGGCTCAACCCGGAACAGCGCCTTGCGGTCGAAACCCTCGACGGCCCGGTGCTGGTGCTCGCCGGCGCCGGCACCGGCAAGACCCGCGTGCTCACGGTGCGCATCGCCCATATCCTCAGCCTCGGCCGTGCCCGGCCCGGCGAAATCCTCGCCGTCACCTTCACCAACAAGGCAGCGCGCGAGATGAAGCAGCGCGTCGGCGAGATCGTCGGCGGCGTGGTCGAGGGCATGCCGTGGCTCGGTACCTTCCATTCGATCGGCGTGAAAATCCTGCGCCGCCATGCCGAGCTGATTGGGCTCAAGCCCGACTTCACCATTCTCGACGTCGACGATCAGATTCGCCTCATTAAGCAGCTGCTTGAAGCCGAGAACATCGACGAGAAGCGCTGGCCGGCGCGCGTGCTCGCCATGCTGATCGACGGCTGGAAGAACCGCGGCCTCACACCCGATCAGGTGCCCAGTGGCGAAGCTGCGATCTTCGCCAACGGCCGCGGCTTGAAACTCTACAATGCCTATCAGGAGCGGTTGAAAATCCTCAATGCCGCCGACTTCGGCGATCTGCTCTTGGAAAACATCCGGCTGTTCCGCGAGCAGCCCGACGTGCTGCGCCAATATCAGGCGCGCTTCAAATATATTCTGGTCGACGAATATCAGGACACCAATGTGGCGCAGTATCTGTGGCTGCGCCTGCTGGCGCAAAGGACGGGGAATCAAATCACCTCTCCTCACCCTCCCCTGGAGGGGGAGGGTCGGACCGCCGGCGGCGGTGCGGGGTGGGGTGTGGCCGCATTGGCTTCGCCGCAATCACCCCCTCCCGGCTCGCTGACGCGAGCCGACCTCCCCTCTCCAGTGGGAGGAGTTGAAGCAAAGCCTGCCGCCAAAAACATCTGTTGCGTCGGTGATGACGACCAGTCGATCTATGGCTGGCGCGGCGCCGAGGTCGACAACATCCTGCGCTTCGAACACGACTTCCCTGGCGCCAAGGTCATACGGCTGGAGCGCAATTACCGCTCGACCGGCCATATCCTCGCCGCCGCCTCGCATCTGATCGCCCACAACGAAGGCCGGCTCGGCAAGACGCTACGCACCGACGACGAGCTCGGCGACAAAGTCAGCGTTACCGGCGCCTGGGACTCCGAAGAGGAAGCGCGCGCCATCGGCGAGGAAATCGAACAGCTGCAGCGCAGCGGCCATGTGCTCGATCAGATTGCCATTCTGGTGCGCGCCTCGTTCCAGATGCGAGAATTCGAAGACCGCTTCGTCACGCTCGGCCTGCCCTATCGCGTGATCGGCGGCCCGCGCTTTTACGAACGCGCCGA
>Ga0335081_10018130_pt1 | contig 11385 bp, 7 predicted proteins | sample Lox_Sample_35_FD_206713 | JGI IMG/M metagenome (GOLD analysis project Ga0335081, IMG submission 206713) | Soil microbial communities from Loxahatchee National Wildlife Refuge, Florida, United States - Lox_Sample_3.5 | ecosystem: Environmental > Terrestrial > Soil > Wetlands | place: USA: Florida... | reverse complement strand
CCGGAGGGATGGGGCCGGGCCTATCGCTTCCTGGCGCTGCTACTATCAACTCGGGATTGCGGACTTCGGTCTAGCTGAATACGCCAAGGCGACAGAGGAGTACGATAAGGTCTTCAGTCTTAACCCTGCTCCCCCCACGGACTATTACGTGAAAGTCGCTGACGTTTATCTGGCCGAGAAGGCGTATGACAAAGCTTATGCGAAGATGCAGGATTACCTGCGAATCGACCCACGCGGGCACTTTGCTGAGAAGATCCGAACCATAGTTCGGGAAATGGAAGCTGCAGGAGTCTTAAGCAAGTCCATGCTGAGCGTCACCCAAACCAAGAAGGAGTGAGCCTGCTAGGACTAAGAACGCCAGTGCGAGTTCCACAGCTATCACCAGTGGTGCACGGGCCCCTTCGCGCGTGACTCGGTTGAGCGTCGCCGATGAATATGTTAATGTTCACCCGGTGACCGCTCTCAGGTCTCGAACGTGGAGAGATTTCCACACAGTCCTGGCTGCGACTGGTGGTTACTGCTTACCTGGCGTCGGCCATTCAGCAAGAAGGGAAGGAAGGGGTGACTCCTTGCGGCGTCACCCCTTTCTAAGGGCTAGGTTTCAAAAGGTCAACTTCAAGCCAAATTGGATGATTCGAGGATCCCAAACCCCGTTGGGCTGGCCGAACCCCCCTCCCCCATAGCTGGCGTTGACACCGTTGAACTGAGTATGGTTGAAAGCGTTGAAGAATTCGCCGCGGAACTGGAGCTGCGCGCCCTCCCTCATGGCCGCCAAGCTAAAGACCTTGAAGAGAGAAATGTTCCAGTTGTTGCGGCCGGGTCCCTCAACCACATTTCGCCCCTCCGTCCCGAAGGAAAGCGGAGCCGGCACCGCGAATGCGGCCGTGTTGAACCACAGGTTGGCGTTCTTGGGGCCAGTATTCGGATTCCCGACCAAGTCAGGACGGGTTCCCGCGCCGCCCACTCCAGCGTTGTCGCCTGGATAGCTAACGGTAACGGGCTCGCCAGATTCGAAGGTGGAGATACCGGAGAGTTGCCAGCCACCCAGCGTTTGCCGCGCCAGAGCGTTCGAGTTGCTCTTGAAGAAAGGTAGCTCATAAACGTAGTTCAGAATGAGCACCTGCCGCCGGTCGAAGCCTGAGCTGCCACGGTCAAAGCGAATGTCATAGGTGTTCGAGATACAGCAACTATTGTCGCCGCTCATATAGTCGATACCGTGGGACCAAGTGTAGGCGCTCTGGAAAGTGAACCCCTTGTAGTTATCCACGCGGAAGTTCACCTGGAGAGAGTTGTAGTTCGACGAGGTTGCCGTCTCGAAATAGGTCATTGCGGCAAAGCCCGGGTAGGGTCGTATGCGATTGGCGTCCATCTTGCCTGCGGCAACCAGGTCACGGTTCGGGTTAGTGAGCAGGGGCATATTGATGTTGCGCCCGTCCATCTGGTGGCTGTCCGAGTTGCCTACGTACATCACCTCCAACACGGCACGAGGCATCAGTTCGTGCTGGAGCCCCAGGCTCCATTGATTGCTCGTGGGTAACAGATAGTTCTTATTCAGAGCCGTAAAGCCGCCCGGGAAGATGGGAACCGCGGCTTTCAGCCCGTTCTGGTTACTGACGCTGGGGTCAGTAAAATAGACGTCACTCACACTGGGGTTAAAGGAAAACGGCAGGTTAGAGCCGCCGTCGTAGACGTCGTTGCCCTGAATGCGCTCGAAGAACTCACCGTAACCTCCGCGCAGCACGGTCTTGCCCTGCCCGGTCAGGTCGTAGGCGAATCCCACCCGCGGCCCGACGGAGTCATAAAAGTTGTCGACCAGCCCCCTCGGTATGCCGTTCTTTCCAGCCAGTCCTATTCCGTTCATGTAGAAAGGAATGTTGGAAAGAGAAACACCAGGGACCTTAGTAAACCCGGGCCCGGAAGTATCAAGGCTCCCGTCCGAGTTGAAGGTGGGTGCGTCAGCAGGATTGTAGAGGTTGGGGTAGAAGTTCGACATACGGTTGTGAATCTCGTAGGCGTGGGGCATGACTTCCCAACGCGCGCCGAGGTTCAGGGTGAGCCGCTTGGTCGCCCGCCAACTGTCCGTAAAATAGAACGACGCCGTAGTGGTTCGCCAGTGGCCGCGATCCTCGATGGCTAACTCGTTGTAACCCTTGGCAAAGCCGAGTAGGAAGTCCGCAAGGTCCGACCCGGTGAACGTGCCGTCAAAGTTGAAGTTCCCCTCCGTGTTTCCGAAGATGTCCTGGTTCTTGCGATAGCGCATGAACTGGCCGCCGAACTTCATGGCGTGGTCGCCTTTCATCCATGAAACGTCATCGCGCTCCTGCTGGCTGTCCGCAGCGTTGTGCCAAGGCCACGAAGCGTTGTCGTAGGTCAGACCGTTGAACTGCTTGTTAAGGCCAAGGGTGGGCATGCGGTTGTCGGCATCGTTGCCGAAAAATTCCTTGCCCGTCCAGCCGCTCGGCTTAGCGAATACGCCGATGGGCGTCAGGTTAATCCGATTGCCGTTGTAGTTGTACGAAATCTCGTTCAACAGAGTGGGACTGATCGCATCCGTCAGGTGCAATACCCCGCCCTTGCCCGGGTTCTGAAACGACGTGTGGAGGGTCGGGAACGTACTTCCGCTCCAGAGAGTCGTTGGCGTCACCTGAAGGACCGCATCATTGATGAAGTGCACCATAAGGGAGACTTTGTCGGAGAAGTTGTGGTCGGCGCGGATAATCTCTTCCCGGACGTTAATCGGCACGGAACTCGATCCAGCGTAGTAGGAGCCGGAAGTTGGCGACGGAAAGGCACCCGACCCCAGAAAGAGGGTAGCGTTGGGGTCGATTAAGGAACTGGGGATCTTGTTGCCCGGAAATTGCTTGCCGGGGGTCAAACTCAACGCCGAGAACTTCGCCAGCTCTGCGGGATCGCTGGTATTAGGGACGTTGACGGCGTAGCTGTCAGCCGAGAAATCTCCAAGGCGTTCAGCCGCGGTCGGGTCGATGTGATTCACCGTCGAGCCCTGCCGGATCCTGCGCCATTCCTCGTTGAAAAAGAAAAAGCTCCTGTGCTTGTCGGTGTTGTAGTGACCCGGAATGTAGATTGGTCCACCGATGTTGTAGCCAAAGTTGTTGTAGCGGAGGTGCGCCTTAGTGCCGCCGTATTTGTTGGCGAAAAAGTCGGTCGCATCCACCTTGTCACTGCGGAAGAACTCGTAAGCCGTGCCGTGAAAATCCCGCGTGCCGGACTTGAGGGCCATGTTCACGGTACCGCCGGAGCCGATTCCGAAGTCTGCGCCGTTGTTGCTGGTCATCACCTTGAACTCGGAAAGGGCATCCATCGAGGGCATGATCGTTACGCAGCCCCCGCACCCGCGGTCGTAGTCCTCGGCGCCATCAATCATCCAGATGTTGTGGTCGTTGCGTTGGCCGTTGAAGCGAACGGAGCTGTTGGAGCCGACCGGAATCGGCAGGTTCGAGTCCGGAATGTCTGACGAGACACCTGTGGTGAGCGTGGCCAATATGAAAAAGTTGCGAGTGTTAACGGGGAGCTGAGTGACTTGCCTGGCCGAAATCAGGTCGCTTACCTCGCTAGACTCGGTCTGAACCTTCACCGCCTCGGCGGTGACCGTGACGTTCTGCGTGACTTGGCCGACTTGCATGGCAATGTCAACCCGGACCTGATCGTTGACGTTCAACACGATGCCGGTCCGCGAATAGGTCATGAATCCTTGCACTTCCGCTTTTATGTCGTACGTTCCGGCTACCAGTTCGGGAGCCCGGTAAGCGCCCGAAGCGTTGGTCTCCACCGTACGGGCAACACCCGTTAGGGTGTCGGTGATTGTAATCTTGACGCCCGGCATGACTGCACCGGATGGGTCAGTGACGGTGCCGGTAAGAACAGCCCTCTCCTGGCCGAAGGTTGCCGCAGGCAAGAGCACTAGCCCAAAGCACAGCAAGCCAAAGGAAAGGTACCGTGAATCCAAGATGTGCTTTTTCATAGAACCCTCCTGTCGGTTTTTCAAGGAGCGGTATGGACAGCGAGTTAGACATGGGCCAACTGCCTAATCGCCCCCCCTGCCTCTCCACGACCCGACACCCGGCAAAGACATCCAGCCTAAACTCGACGCTTGAAAAGTCGGCTCCACCGCTCAACGTGGGTGGTGTGGTGCGCGAACCGCATGCGTCTCGACTTGCCGCCCCCCACAGCGCTCCTGCGGCCCGCGGGCGATCGAGCCTCGTTTCTGACGCTATGCTAGTAGTGGAGATGGACACTGTCTAGACCCCAATTTACGCAGGCACTCGGACATTCTGCGTCAAGCCGAAAGATCGTCGCTTTCTCGTGTAACGATTCAGAAACGGGCCGGGGCGGCGATGATCAACAGAACGTAGAGCGGCCCTGATTGCCGACCTGTGAGAGAGCCTTGTAACGTTACGCAAGTCCCATCTTGAAAGGCGACGCATTCGGTTGTAGAAAAGCAGTAGGATCCGATCTGCGCCAGCGCGTCGCGATCGAGGTGCTGTTCGAGGATAAGGTAAGGTATGATCAAAATCCACCCCATCGCCCGGATGCCTCAAGTGGCTTTGCTGCTCGAAACCTCGACGGAATATGGGCGCGGCCTTCTCCGGGGCATTGTCCGTTACTCGCGTTTGCACGGCCCGTGGTCGCTATATGTTGCTCCCGGCCACTTGGAGCAAGTTTTGCCCAAGTCAAAATCCTGGAATGGAACGGGCATCATCGCCCGCGTTCGCTCGCCCGAAATGGCAAAGCTAATCCGCAGTACGGGACTTCCATTCGTGGCCTCTTCACTGGACGAATTCCGCTCTCCCCGCCCCGGGGACAAGTTCGGCGAAATCCGCACGAATTCCGTCGCCATCGCGCAGGTGGCGGCTACCCACTTGATCGACCGAGGCCTGCGTCGTTTCGCCTACTGCGGATTTCACGGCTGCGCGTGGTCGGCACACCGCGAGGAAGCTTTCTCTCAATACTTGAGCGCGCAGGGCTTTGAATTCCAGGCGCATCGGATTGAGTTGGCGAACTGGATGCAGTGGCCACACTGGATTGAGAGCTGGGAAGACGAGCAAGCCATGCTCATAGGGTGGCTCAGATCGCTTCCTAAGCCGGTGGGCCTGATGGCCTGCAACGATATTTGCGGACGGGAAGTGCTTCAAGCGTGCGCGGCTGCCGGGTTGGGAGTGCCCGATGATGTGGCCGTGTTGGGCGTGGACAATGACGAGCTAATGTGCGAGTTGTCCGGCCCTCCGCTCTCCAGCGTGGCTCTTGATTTGGATAAAGCGGGTTACGAGGCCGCTGAACTGCTAGATGGCTTCATGTGTGGAGACACCGACCGGAAACGTGTGGTGAACGTCGAGCCCGTTTACGTCGTCTCCCGACAATCGAGCGACGTCATCAGAGGCGGCGGCGAGGTCGCAGGCGCCTTGCGATTCATCAAGGATTACGCCGGGAAACCCATCGGTGTTTCGGATGTCGTCGAGCAAGCTCATGTCTCCCGTCGCACGCTCGAAAGGCGATTTTCAGGCGTTCTCGGCCATTCGATTGGTTCGGAGATTATGCAGCGTCGGGTCGATCGTGCCAAACGGCTGCTTCTCGAGACCGACTTGCCTTCGTACCGCGTCGCCGCAGCCGCCGGGTTTGGAACTATCAAAACCTTTAACCGCGTCCTTCGCCACGCCACGGGTGTTTCTCCGCGGCGCTTTCGACAGGATGGCAAGGCCCGCGATCATTCACGGCTCACGCCGCGCGCTCCCGCCGGTGAACCCTTCGGAGGCTGAAGGCAAAGCTATGAGACGGCGGCAGCCAAGCTCGAGGGAAGGTTCGCAACGGAGCCTTCGGCCGCTTCTCGCCCTGCGAGGAATCTCACCGTCCGTTGTACAAGGGCGCACAAGCCGGCCGCACATCACGGTATGGTTGTTCCTCACCTTCGTGTTCCTGTTCCTCGCGGTCAACACCTTGGCTGGACAAGAGAGCGACCGCGAACTCCTGCGCCGGGCCGGGGAGGCAGAGTCTGAGGGGCACCACGCAGAGGCGGTCCTGATTTACCAGGATTTGATCCGCCGCGATCCCGGCTCCCCTCAGCTCCTCAACAACCTTGGCGTGGCTTACGCGCACATGGGCAACTATCCGCAGGCGATCGCTGCCTACCAAAGAGGGCTGAAGCTGGACCCGCATTCTGCCTCGCTGCTCGCCAACTTGGGGCTGGCCTACTTCAAGAGCGGAGATTTCCGCCAGGCTGTCCGGCCCTTCAGCCAGGTGGTAAAGGCCAATCCGCACAACCGACGGATTCGGACGCTGCTGGCAATGTCCTACTACGGTGCCGGTGACTATGCCGAAGCCAGCAGGCAGTTCGAGGAGGTCGCCGGAGACGAATCCTCTAACCCGACCCTGCGCTTTCTGCTTGAGGAGAGCTACCTCTGGAGCGGACAATACGACAAGGTAATCCGAACATTCGGCGAACTGCTCCGTCAGCAACCTAATTCCGCCGCTGTCCACATGCTGCTGGGGGAAGCTTACGACGGCCTGGACCGAACTGATCAGGCCATCGAAGAATTCCAGGCGGCAGCCGTAATCGGCCCCGATTCTCCTTTGGTCCACTTCGGACTGGGATACCTGTATTGGAAGAAACGTCAATTCGACAAGGCTGAGGAGGCGTTTCAGACGGAGATTAAGGTCGGGGGATTAGTAGCTCAAGCTAAGGCCTACTTGGGCGACATTGCTGTGCGACGCAAACACTATGACCAGGCCTTGCCGCTTCTGGATGAGGCTCTCCGGCTCGACCCCCACGTGCGGGTGGCGCACCTCGACCTGGGAATTATCTACACTCAGCAACAGCGATACGAGAAGGCGATCGCTTCCCTCAAAGAGGCCGTGCGCCTGGACCCCAAACAGGCAGATGCTCACTATCGCCTCGCCGCTGCCTATCGCGCCATGGGCCGGGACGACGACGCTCAGGCCGAAATCGCACAAATGCAACAACTCCAGTCGAAAAAGCGAGAGGACCTTCTGCACAAGATTTCTGGCCCGCCTCCCGCTCCTCCCGTCGAATAGGGATGATTTCCTCGGGAATGAATTCCAGCCTTTTCCACAATAGGGCAAGAGCAGGTCATACAGCCAGGCCGAATGGGTTCCTTCTTCGAAGGTCAAATAGAGGGTGCCGCTCAGGCTGGGGACGAAATCAACCAGCGCTGTAGCCTCGGTACTGAGGTGACCTCCATCAGGGCCTTGCCCTCGCCGTCGAGAACCACTACCGTCGTACTGTCATGGTTCGCATCCATACCGCCAGTGCCTCGATCATGGGTTGGAGTGTGGGCGTAACAACCTCAATAATCAACAGATTTCGGGCCGATGGAGTTTTGGCGATGGACACCCATTGAGGTTCGCACCGTGGAAGTTCGCCGAGTGGAGCTTGGCGTCCAGAAGGTTGGCGGACGTAAGGTTTGCGTTGCGAGTGGTTGCGAATGAGAGCAGAGGAGTGCTTGCCTACAATCTGAGCCTAGTGCTAAAAGCGAAATTTGATGCCGCCGGAGTACCGGCAGGCCAGCGTGGGGACGAGATTTGGCGGTGTCAGGTGCGATCGACCTCGCTTTTTCAATTCCGCGCATCCCGTTGTACCCATCGCCAGACTGTCGTCTGGTGGAACTTCAGGCCGCGTTCGACCCGTAGTTCCTGAACCTCAGGATACGAAAGGGAGCATCGATGGTACCACCGGACAGCACAGAGAAGACCTCGTGCGCAAAACGCCGCCATTTGAAGCCGGCCGGTTCGCCGGGGTTCAGCCGTGAACTCTCAACCGTAACCGACCCTCTCTTGGCTTCTTGCAACACCCCCAGATCGAGACCTGTGTGATGTCGGTCACAGACATGCAGACTAGGAAAGTGGATAAAGAGTCTAAAGGGAAAATAGCGCGAGGGCGGAGCGCCAAGGGAGTGACATGTCACCCGTCCCGACCACGTGTCCCTTCTGTGCCTGCGGCTGCGGGTTTTACCTGTTAGCGAGTAAGGGACAACTGATTGGCGTGGCGCCGAGCGAAAGCCATCCGGTATCAAGGGGTAGGCTTTGTGCCAGGGGTTGGAGTGCCCACGAGGCTGCCTTGTGGGGTGACCGGTTGAAACAGCCCCTGCTTCAGCGGGACAGCAAGCTGGGGCCTGCTTCCTGGATCGAGGCGCTCGATCACGTTGTGGGGCGCATCCGCGAGTTGATTGATACCGGCAAGCCGGTTGGGATCCTCGGTTCTCCCAGGGCAACAAATGAGGAGAATTACCTGGCCAGCAAGCTGGCGAGGGCTGGTTTCCGGACGAACAACGTCGATTTCTGCTTCCACTCGCTCTGTCGCCCGCTGCTTGCAGGTTTTGAGGAAGTATCCGGCCAGTACTCCCCTTCCATCCATTTGAATGACATTGAATCGTCCCAGACCATCTTGTTGATGGAGGGCGACCTGGCTAAGACACATCCGCGGGCTGCTTCTTGTGTGATTCGAGCGCTGGAGAGAGGAGCCCACCTCATCACCATAGGCTACACAAGAACACAAATGGTGCGCCTGTCCGCTCTTCACCTGCAGACGGCGCCTGGCAATGAAGGCGCCGTGCTCAATGGCCTTGTCGCCTCCATCCTCCAGCTAGGGTTGGAAGATCGGACATCCGCGGCGTTTGATTGCGAAGGGTACGACGCTCTACGGCGCGGGCTAGCCACTGCCAGGATGACCGAAGAAATGCACCAAGCGGCGGAGTGGATCGGGCGTGCCAAGCAGGCGGCATTTCTGATGGCCCCGACCAGCGGGCAGGGTGATCAGCCTCGAAAAGACGCTGCCGCGCTTGCCACGCTGGCTGCTATCACGGGACATCTGGACAAGCCTGGTTCGGGACTCCTGCCGCTTCTGGCGCGGAGCAATGCGCGAGGGGCTTGCGATATGGGAGTCGCACCAGATCGCCTGCCCGGCTACGAACCGTGGGACGACTGGCGATGTCGACACCGTCTTCAGGAACTTTGGGGCAGAAAACTGCCGTCGGCCTTCGGATTGGATGCCGAAAGCCTGTTGCAATCCGTGAGTGGCCTGATCATCTTGGCGGACGATCCCCCATCCGTTCTTGCCATGGGACAAAGGGCACTGGCTGCCATGGGGAAGATCGAGTTCTTGGTGGTCTTGGACGCCTTTGTCACGCCCACCGTGAAGATCAGCCATGTTGCCCTGCCAATTGCCAGCTTTGCTGAGACCGACGGAACACTTACCAGCATGGAAGGTAGGGTCCAGAGACTTGGTGCAACAACCGATCCGCCTGGGGAAGCAAGACCCGGGTGGCAGGTGCTGGCTGAGCTTTGCACGAGGTTTCAAGTGGATGGCTCATATGGTTCAGCCTCCGATGTTCGGCGCGAGATTGCACAAGCGGCACCTCGTTACGCTGGAACCGAGCAACCGGAATCAGGGGACGGATGGGGCGGGACATGGGTTGAGGATTCTGACCAGAGGAACTTTCGGCTCAGCGCCATGCGAGTGGCAGCCCTGACGTCTGCTGAACGTCCCCATGTGCTGGCGCGGGAGGGCGCTTATGACTGGGGCCGCGACCCACTCGTTTCGTATTCGCCGAGCTTGAGTCGCGACTATCAATCACAGCGAAAGCTCTTTCCCGACGGATTTGTCGAAATATGCAAGCAGGACGGGGACAGACTCGGCCTGCGCACGGGATGGCAGGCAAGGCTGAGCTCCGTCCATGGGGATGCGGTAGTTCCAATTCGGGTGAGGACGGATCTCGAACCCGGCGTGGTCCTTGTACCATATGCCTTCCGCGACCATGTCGCAAACGTTTTGGGCACACACAGTATAGCGGCCGTAAAAGTGGAACAGGCATGAGAGGCCGTTGATGGTTTTCACGATACAAAGGCAAGGCATATCGAAGTGGCTTGAGAAACTGTTGGAGACGAGCGCGGTCATCGCACCGGTTCGTGGACCGTCCGGCGACGTCGTCTTCTCAACCATCCGTTCCCCAGCCCAGGTCCTATGGGACTTTGGGAATCCGCTCCACCCGCCAAAGCAATTTGTGCTGCCTCAGACCGACCCCATTGTGGCCATCAAGCGCAACGGGCAACGCCACGAGGTTGAACCAATTCACGACGATGCGCCCCGCATCCTCTTCAACGTACGGAGCTGTGATGCCAAGGGAATCACCTTCCTGACTCGAATGCACGCAATGGAACCGGCGGATGCCTCCTACCTTCGCCGTTCCAACAACATTACGGTCGTCAGCTTAGCCTGCAACAGTCCCTGCCCGCAGGGTTTCTGCGTTTGCACTGACTCGGGGCCTTTCCTGAGCAGCGGTTATGACGTTCAATTGACGGATCTCGGGGAGAACTACCTCGTGGAGGTGGGGAGTGAAAAGGGGGAAGCTGCGATATCGGGAGTCGCTGACCTCTTTCGGACGGCCACAGAAGGTGAACTAGCACAGCGCAAAGACCTTGAGATAACGGCGAGAAGACATTTTGGGAAAGAGACCTGCCACTTCGCTTCCGCGATGAGGCGCATCTCAACCGGCCGTGTGCGAGACGCGCTGTGGGACAAGATGAGCGACTGGTGCCTGGAATGCGGCGCATGCACCTTGGCTTGCCCCACTTGTTACTGCTTCAGCGTGAAGGATCTCGCCCGGGATGGAGGTTGGATTCGCTGCCGTCTGTGGGATTCCTGCCAGCATGCCGCCTTCACGCTCGAAGCGTCGGGACACAATCCACGGGAGCAGCGCAAGGAGCGGATGAAGCGGCGTTTCTTCCATAAAGCAAGCGCCCAATACTATATGCGCGATGGCATGGTCGGGTGCGTCGGCTGCGGCCGATGTGTCAAGGTGTGTCTAGGCACCACGAATATGCCAGCGGTGGTGGGTGCGATCAGGAAGGGGAAATGGCATGAATGATGTCTTCCTTCCAGATATTGCTTGCCTCGAAAAGGTCCGGGATGAGACGCCCGACACCAAGACCTTCACTTTGCGCTTCCGCGACCGGCAGGATGGGAACCATTTTCATTTCCTCCCCGGACAGTTCCTTGAACTGTCCGTGTTCGGCTGCGGTGAGGCTCCGTTTTGCATCGCCTCGAGCCCCACTCGGTCCGGCGTCTTGGAAACTACGGTCCGGCGCACCGGGCAGTTAACTGATCAGTTGCACAGGCTTGGAAATGGCGACGAGGTGGGCATCCGCGGCCCATTCGGCAACGGATTCGACGTGGAATCTGCACGTGGCAAGGACCTGCTATTTGTGGCCGGCGGAATTGGCCTGCCACCGCTGCGCAGCTTGATTTGGAATGTCCTTGATGAGCGCGAGCAATTCGGCAATGTGACGGTCCTTTACGGGGCTCGGACGCCGGCTGACTTGGTTTACAAGGATGAGCTCAAGGAGTGGGAAGAACGG
>Ga0335081_10018127_pt1 | contig 11385 bp, 6 predicted proteins | sample Lox_Sample_35_FD_206713 | JGI IMG/M metagenome (GOLD analysis project Ga0335081, IMG submission 206713) | Soil microbial communities from Loxahatchee National Wildlife Refuge, Florida, United States - Lox_Sample_3.5 | ecosystem: Environmental > Terrestrial > Soil > Wetlands | place: USA: Florida... | reverse complement strand
TGCGTACGGCGAACGCCGCGCCCATCTGGCAGGCCACGATCCCTGCCCAGGTCATCGTTGTGGCCTGGAGGTAGGCGTGGTGGAGCGGGGTGCCGACGCCGGTGGGGTCGTTTGGCGACCACCCGGCGGTGACAGGACGAGGAAGTAGCCGCCGGTCACGAGCAGCGCCTCGAGCGCGCCGAGCCGGAGCCACGCGCGGGACAGCATCGCGCGGCTGATGATCCCCGCTTCGCGCGGCCGCGGGGATCGGTCCATGGTCCCCGGCTCCGCCGGCTCCCGGCCCAGCGCGAGCGCCGGGACGGTGTCGGTACCGAGATCGATCGCGAGGACCTGAAGCGCGGTCAGCGGCAGCGGGATCGCGCCGCCGGCCAGCGCGTAGAGCAGGAACGGCACGACCTCGGGGATCGCGTGGACGAAGATGTAGGTGATGAACTTGCGGATGTTGTCGTAGACGACACGGCCCTCCTCGACGGCGGCGACGATCGAGGCGAAGTTGTCGTCGGTCAACACCATCGTCGCCGCCTCCCGGGCCACGTCGGTGCCGCTTGCGCCCATCGCGACGCCGATGTCGGCGCGACGGAGCGCCGTTGACGCCGTCGCCGGTCATCGCGACCGTGTGACCCTGCGCCCGCAGCGCGTCGACGATGTGCAGCTTGGTCTCGGGGTTGCTGCGCGCCATGATCAGCTCGGGCGTGTCATGCAGGAGCGCGTCGCGCTCGCGCTCGGGCATCGCGTCGAGGTCAGCCCCGCTGATGACCGTCGGGTCTCCTTCGACGATCCCGACCTCACGCGCGATCGCCTCGGCGGTCAGCCCGTGATCGCCGGTCACGACGATGATCCGAATCCCCGCGTGCTTGCAGCGCGCGACCGCGCCGGCGACCTCCGGTCGCGGCGGATCGGCGAGCGCGGCCAGCCCGACGAAGGACAGATGCGACTCGATCAGGTCCCGCGCGCCGTCCTCGAACCGGGCGACGTGCCGTTCCGCGAAGCCGAGCATGCGCAGCCCGCGGCCCGCGTAGCGCTCGAACGAGTCACGCACCTCCGCGCGATCGGCGTCGGTGATCGGGCGATCTCCCATCACGGTGCGGATCGCGGTGCACCGCGCGAGCAGCTCGAGCGGGGCCCCTTTGGCGTCGTACCAAAGCTCACCGCCCGCCTCCTTGTCGAGCCTGGTCATCCGCTTCAGGTGCGGGTCGAAGTCGAACACGCGCTTGCGGCGAGTTTCGCGCTCGCGCTGGGCGCCGGGCACGTCACAACCGAGCTGCGCCGCCGCGATCAGGAGCGCGCTCTCGGTCGGATCGCCGCTGCGGCGCCACCGGTCGCCATCGCGCTCCAAGGGGGCGTTGTTGCACCGGAGCGCGGTGCGCAGCAGGCCCCGGAAAAGAGGCGGCGCCGACGTGACCTCGGGAGCGATCTCGAGCTCGGTGCCCGCCACCCATAGGAGTCTCACGCTCATGCTCCCCTCTGTGAGCGTCCCGGTCTTGTCGGTGCAGATCACGTCGGTGGAGCCGAGCGTCTCCACGGCGGTCAGGCGCTTGACCAGCGCCCGCCGAGCGGCCATCCGGCGGACGTCGCCCGCGAGCGACAGCGTGATCGTCGGCAACAATCCCTCGGGCACGTTCGCGACGAGCAGGCCGATCGCGAACGTCACCGCGGCCGCCAGCGAAAGGCCGGCGAGCGTCGTCCCGGCGAAGAAGAACACCACGCCGGCGCCGACGGCGATCGCCGCGATCAGCCACGCGACCTTGTTGACTTGGCGCTGGAGTGGGCTGATCTCAGGCTTGACTCGTTGCGAGAGCGCCGCGATCCGCCCGAGCTGGGTGCCCATCGCGGTCGCGAATACGACCGCCTCGGCGTCGCCGCCCGTGCACAGCGTCCCGGCGAACACCACATCCTCTGACTCGAGCAGCGTTGCCGTGCGTCGTACCGCGGCGGCGCTGCGGACGACCGGCTGCGATTCGCCGGTCAGGGCCGCCATGTCGACCTCGAGCGAGCCCTCGATCAGCCGAGCGTCGGCCGACAGGCGGTCGCCCTCGGCCAGCAGCACGACGTCGCCTGGAACCAGCATCGACGCCGGGATCTCCGCTTCGTTGCCGTCCCTCCGGACGCGCGCGTGTGGTGGCAGAAGTTCTTTGAGCGCCTCGGTGGCGCGCTCGGCCTGGAGCTCCTGCGCGTAGGCCAGAGCTGCGTTCAGCAGGATCACTGCCACGATCGCGAGCGCGAGGGTCCGGTCGCCGCTGACGAGCGACAGCGCGGCCGCCATCCACAGCAGAAGCGCAAGCGGATGCGCGAGCTGGCGCGCGAGCTCGCGCAGCCGGCTCGATTTCTGGGTCCGGGTGATCTCGTTGGGGCCGAACTGGTCCAGTCGCCGCTGCGCCTCGCGCCCCGTTAGGCCTCGGGTTTTCGTTCCCAGATGGGCGAGTAGCGAGTCGATCCGATCCTGCGGATCGACACGGGGAACGCCCGCCTGGACCCCGCCGTTGTTGCCACGGACCGTGGCTCGAGTGGGGATCAGGTGAGGCACGGGAAGATGGCGGCGGGTCGATGTCACCGCACCTGATCGTGCCGGGCACGGGATTGGTCGGCATCGGTAGTTCGCCCCGGGGGGGATGCGGGCCGCCCCCGGCCCGACTACCGGGCCAGATTCGGTACTTCGCCGTGCCTGAACGGCAGGGTTGACCCGTCGTCGCAGCGGGCTCCCGAGCCTAAATTCAAAGCATGCTGCGCGTACAACCACTCGACGGTCACATCGCTTCCGTGCCCGGGCGCATGAGCGTCGTGCTCGCCAACGACCATCGCGCGCTGCGTCGGAGGTTGCGGTGGTTGCTCGAGCGCGAGGACGATCTGGACATCGTCGGCGAGGCGAGCGACTTCGAGGCGGCGCTGCACGAGGTGGCCGTCGAGCGCCCCGACGTGCTCGTGCTCGACCTGCGGATGCCGGACGGGTTCATCCCCGAGCGGATCGAGCGGCTGCGCGCCGCGTCGCCCCACACGGAGATCGTCGTCACCACGATGCACGAGAACGAGGCGTTCGCGAACGTGGCGCTCAGAGCCGGAGCGGTCGGTTTCGTCTTGGCCGACTTCGCCGATTGCGAGCTTGTCGAGGCCGTACGCGCCGCGGTCCGCGGGCTCCCCTACACGAGTCCGCGGATCAGGCGCGCGGTGGCGTGACGGGCTGAGCGTCCATGGGGCGCGGTTCGACCGTCCCGCGCTCGGCGCCTCGCCGATAGCCGGCGGGGAACGTGGCGTTGATCGTCGTGCCCTGGCCAGGCGACGAGGCGACCCCGAGCGTTCCGCTCAGCAGCTCGACCCGCTCGCGCATGCCGAGCAGGCCGAATCCGTCGGTGTGAGCGACCGGGTCGAAGCCGCTGCCGTCGTCCCGCACGGTCAACCGCACTGTGGCGTCGTCTTCCACGAGCTCGACATGCGCCCGGCGCGCACCGCCGTGCTTCGTGGCGTTGTTGAGCGCCTCCTGGATGATGCGGTACATCGTCGTCTCGACCTCGCTCGCGTGTCGGTCGGACTTGCGGCCCTGCTCGTAGGCGAGGTCGATGGTCAGATCCACCTCGAGCCCACGGCTGCGCGCGCGTTCGGCGAGATCCTCGATCGCCGCCTGAGCGCCGAGGTCGTCGAGGGCGGCCGGCCGCAGGTCAGTGACGAGTGCCCGCAGCGTGCGAATCTCCTGCTCGAGTTGGATGACAGCGTCGCGCACCGTCTCGATTACCGCCTCCGACTCGGAGTTGTTGAGCTGGGCGGCAAGCCCGAGCCGCAGCGCCGCGAGGTTCTGCAGCGTCTCGTCGTGAAGCTCGCGGGCCCAGTGAGCGCGCTCCTGCTCGGCCGCCGCGAGCCGTTGCCGGCGGCGCTCGCCCTCGACCGTGACCGCGGTTGCTATCGCCGTCGCAGCGCTGGCCGCGAACGCCTCGAGTAGCCGCTGATCCTCGCTGCTGAACGCCGGGCCGTCCTCGACCCGGTCGATCGCGATCAGCACCCCGTAGCCTCGCCCGCGGAAGATCAGCGGAACCACCAATCCCGCCTCGGCGGTGAGGCCAAGCCGGCCGAGGCCGTGCCGCTCGAACCGGGCCCGGTTCGCCTGATCCTCGAGGCGGAGGGTCCGCGAAACGCGAAGCGCCGCGCCGGCCAGGCTGCCTTCCTGGTCGACGTGTTGGCCGACCAGGTCGTCGGGCAGCTCGCCGGCGCCGGCCCCGACTACCATCTCGCCCGCCTGCTCGTGCTCGATCACGAGGGCACGAGCGGACACGAGGGCTCGTCCGCGTTTGGCCACTAGTCCCAGGATCAGGTCGAGGTCGGTCTCGCCGCCGAGTGCCCGCGCGATCTGCATCGTCGCGTCAAGCGCGTCGACGGTCCGCTTTAGCTCGGTGTGCTGAGCGTCCAGTCGTGAATAGCGCCGGGCGTGGTCGATCGCCACGCCCGCGAACTCGGCCAGCAGCATGATCGTCCGCTCGTCCTCCTCGGTGAACTCCTCGCCACCCTCCTTCTCGGTCAGGTACAGGTTCCCGTACGGAACGCCGCCGATCAGCAGCGGCACTCCGAGGAACGTCTTCATCGGGGGATGGCCAGGCGGAAAGCCATAGGAGCGCGGATGGGCCCCCACGTTGTCGAGCCGGAGCGGCACCGGATGAGCGATCAGCTCGCCCAGCACCCCTCGTCCCCTGGGCAGATCGCCGATCCGTTCCCGTCCCTCCTCGTCGATCCCGAGTGTGATGAACCGCTCGAGCTCGGCGCGCGCCTCGTTCGTCACGCCGAGCGCGGCGTACCGCGCTCCAGACAGCTCGCGGGCGGACTGGAGCACGCGCCGCAGCACCAGCTCGAGGTCGAGCTCGGACAAAACGTCGCGGGCCAGCCGAACCGCGTCGAGCGGATCAGGGGCATTTGGTGATTCGCGATCGCCCACAGCCGTCATGAGTTGCGCATTTCTTTACAAGTGCTTGCTTGCGGGCCCCGATCCACCCGGTTGGTTATCAACACTAGCAACGCCCGGTTGGGCGGTTGCGGAAAAGCACTGATCCAGGCTCTGGGAACAACCGGATGCCGGAGTACTCCTCGGGCGTTTAGATGAGTCTCAAAGTCCCCGAAGGAGAATGCGATGACCGTTCACCCAAAGAATCAGAAGGACCTGATGCTGGCGCCGGTCGCGGCCGAGATCGACCGCAACCTCCAGCGCCTGCGTGTCGATTCGACCTACGACGTGCTCGCCGAGCTCGAGCTCGAGCTCGATCGGCCGGCGATGTATGCCGGTCCTGAAGAGCGTGCCGAGCTCGTTCTCCGCCAGGCGCTCCGCGATGTCGATCTGCACGGCTGGACGGCGACGCTCAGCGACGACGCCTCGCGCATTCACCTCGCGGGCGGCTCGGTTTCGATCGATCTCGGCCTGAACCCGGCGATCACGGCCTACATCACCGAGGGCGCGGACGTCACGCGGGCGTGAGGTGAGGCCGCTCGGCCGCCGGCTCGAGCAGTGAGCGGCCGGTCATCTCCTTCGGGGGTTCGATCCCGAGCAGCGCCAGAACCGTCGGTGCGACGTCGGCCAGCGAGCCCGTGGCTTTGAGCCTCAGCCCGTTTGAAGTGACGATCAGCGGGACGGGGTTCAGCGAATGCGCGGTGTTGGGGCGATCGCCGGGGTCGAGCATGTGCTCGGCGTTTCCATGGTCGGCGGTGATCACGCACACGCCGCCGGCCTCATGCACGGCTCGGGCGACGCGGGGCAGGCACGCGTCGATCGTTTCCACCCCGGTGATCGCAGCGGGGATCACTCCGGTGTGCCCGACCATGTCGGCGTTGGCAAAGTTGATGATCGAGAACCGGGGCCGGTCCTCGGCGAACGCCCGCAGGAACGCGTCGGTGATACCGCGCGCGCTCATCTGCGGCTTGTGGTCGTAGGTCGGGATGTCTCGCTGCGATGGCACCAGTTCGCGCCGCTCTCCGTCATACGGCCGCTCGCGGCCGCCGTTGAAGAAGTACGTGACGTGCGCGTACTTCTCGGTCTCGGCAACGTGCAACTGGCGCTCGCCGGCGGCCTCGATCACCGCACCCAGCGTGGTCGCGGGATGCGCGGCGGTGAACGCCACCGGATAGGACCAGCCCTTCTGGTACTCGGTCATCGTGGTCAGGCGCTTCCCCGGCGCGGCGCCGCCGCGCCCGCGCCATCCCGGCAGCTCCTCGGACCCGCCGCCGAACCCGGGCTCGGCCAGCGCGCGGACAATCTCGCGCATCCGGTCGGGGCGGAAGTTGAAGCACAGCACGCTGTCGGCGGAGCGGATCCGGCCCTCGTCGCCGACCGTGGTCGGCCGGATGAACTCGTCGGTCTCGCCGCGCGCGTAGGCGGCGCGCGCCGCCGACGGCGCATCGGGCGAATGGTGTTCGGCGCGTCCGTGCACGAGGAGGTCGTACGCGTCCTGAGTCCGTTCCCAGCGCCGGTCGCGGTCCATCGCCCAGTAGCGTCCGACGACGGTCGCGACGCGGCCGCCGCCGGCCTGACGACACCATTGTTCAAGCGTGCCCAGATACGCCTCGCCCGAGGTCGGTGAAGTGTCACGACCGTCGGTGAAGCAGTGGATAACGAGATCTCGGACCTGCAGTTCGGCGGCGAGGGTAATCAGCGCGTGGAGGTGACCGAAGCCGGAGTGCACCCCGCCGTCCGAGACCATGCCCATGAGATGGATGCGTTCGCTCGCAGTCAGCGCATCGCGCAGGACTTCGTTGCTCGCGAGTGCACCGGCGGCCACGGCGTTGTCGATCAGCGTCAGCGTCTGCGGCACGACGGCTCCGGCGCCGAGGGTCAGGTGTCCGACCTCCGAGTTGCCCATCTGGCCATCGGGCAGTCCGACGCTGGGGCCGCTGGCCTCGAGCGCCGCGTGCGGATACTCCGCCCACAGCCGATCGAAGTTCGGCTTGTGCGCCTGGCCGATCGCGTTGCCCGGTCCCTCGGTCGCGATTCCCCACCCGTCCAGCACGATCAGGCAGGCGCAGCTGATGCCGGCGAGGTCCGCCCCGGAGGGCGGCATCACCGGGCGCCGACGGCGGTCTGCATCAGCGCGTGGACACCGGGAAGCTCGCGACCCTCGAGGAATTCGAGCGTCGCACCGCCGCCGGTCGACAGATGGGTGACCCGATCCTCGAGGCCGAGCCTGCGCATCGCCTCGACCGTCTCGCCGCCCCCAACGACGGTCCTGGCGGCTGTGGATGCGACCGCCTCCGCGACACCGCGAGTGCCGGCCGCGAACGGCTCGAGCTCGAAGCGGCCCATCGGGCCGTTCCAGAACAGTGTGCCGGCATCGGCGATCTCCTGCGCGTAGCGGGCGCTGGTCCGCGGACCGATGTCGAGTCCGCTCCAGCCGTCGGGGACATCGATACCCTGGAGGTCCCGCGCCGCTGGTTCCTCCTCCCCGACCGGCGCGATCGACAGATCGCTAGGCAGCTCGAGCCGGCACGAGGACCGGGCGGCCGCGGTGAGCGCCCGCTGCGCCGCCTCAACGTCGTCTTCGGGACACAGCGAGGCGCCCACGCTGTGACCCTGGGCGGCGAAGAACGGGAAGCACATCGCGCCGCCGATGCAGAGCACGTCGGCCAGCTCGAGGAACCGCTCGACCACGCCGATCTTGTCGCTGACCTTGGCGCCGCCGAGGATCGCGACCAGCGGGCGATCGGGACGCTCGACGATCGCCTGGAGCGCGGACACCTCGCGCTCCATCAGCCGGCCGGCCGCGCTCGGCAGCCGGTGAGCGATTCCCTCGGTGCTGGCGTGGGCGCGGTGTGCGGTGCCGAACGCGTCGTTCACGTACACGTCGGCGAGCTCGGCAAGCGCTGAGATGAGCTCCGGATCGTTGTGCGTCTCCCCTGGCTCGTAGCGGATGTTCTCGAGCATCAGCATCTCGCCGGTGGCCAGCCGCTCGGTGAGCTCGCGGACCGCCGGCCCGGTGACCCCCGGCGCGAGCGTCACCGGCGCACCGATCAGCTCGGCGAGGCGATCGGCGACCGGGCGCATCGACAGCGCCGGGTCCAGGCCCTTGGGCCGCCCCAGGTGCGACACGAGCACGAGCCGCGCGCTGCGGGCGCGAAGCTCAGCGATCGTCTCGAGCGCGGCGCGAATGCGGGTGTCGTCCGCCACCTCAATCGGCCCGCCGGGGGTGGGACGGTGCAGCGGAACGTTGAAATCGGCGCGCAAGAGGACACGCCGGCCCTCCACGTCGAGCTCATCGATCGTTCTCAGCGAATCGGCCATGTCGCGTCTCCAGTTGGTCTCGGAGGTTACGGCCGCGCCGCCTCGAGCAGCAGCCGCTGCTCGGCCGCCGCGATCAGCCGACGCGTGCGGTCCACGGCATCGGGAGACACCGAGATTGCGTCGATTCCGGCGCGCACCAGCAGCTCGGCGTATTCGGGATGAACCGACGGCGCCTGCCCGCAGATCGAGGTCTGCAGCCCGGCTGCGCGCGCCCGCGGGATCAGCTGCCTCAGGTACTCGGTGACCGCCGGGTCGCGCTCGTCGAACGTGTTCGATAGCCGCTCGCCGTCGCGGTCGGCCCCTAGCAGCAGCTGGGTGAGGTCGTTCGAGCCGATCGAGATGCCGGCGATCCCAAGGCCCGCGTACTGCTCGAGGTTGAACAGCACCGAGGGCACCTCGGCCATCACCCACAGCTCGAAGCCGGGACGGTCGAGCAGGCCGGCGGCCGCTACGAGGTCGCGGCATTGCTTGAGCTCTCGCGTCGTGCGGACGAACGGGAGCATCACATGGAAGTTGGTGTGCCCGGCGTCCCACACGCGATCGATAGCCTCGAGCTCGAGCTGGAACACGTCGGGCTCCTCGGTGTAGCGCAGCGCCCCGCGGAAGCCGATCATCGGATTGGCCTCTTCGGGCTCGAACTCCTCGCCGCCCTTCAGCCCGCGGAATTCGTTGGTGCGGAAGTCGGTGGTCCGGTACGTCACGGGGCGCGGGGTGAATCCGGCGGCGAATGTCGTGAGCGCGTCCGCGAGCTTGGTCACGAATTCTTTGCCCCGCCCGTCGGCGAGGAGCTTGCGCGGATGGGTGCCGTCGAGCGCCTCGAGCAGCATCAGCTCGGCGCGCACCAACCCGACCCCGTCCACGTCGAGCGCGGCCGCGCGATCGACCTGTGAGGGCTCGGACAGGTTCACGAGCAGGCGCGTGCCGGTGACGACTCGCTGCGCGACCGCAACGCGGCCGTCTGGCGACGCTGCCTCGGACCCCGGGGCGGGGCCGGCGACCTGGGCGACTCCCTCGGAGATCACGCCGTGGGTCGCGTCGACCGTCACCAGTTCGCCGTCGCGCAGCCGCTTCGTGGCGTCGCCGGTGCCGACGACGCACGGGATTCCGAGCTCGCGCGAGACGATCGCGGCGTGGCATGTCATGCCGCCGGAGTCGGTGACGATCGCCGCCGCCTTGCGCATCAGCGGCACCCAGTCAGGCGAGGTCATGTGCGTCACGAGAACGTCGCCGGCGCCGAGCTTTCCGGCCTCTGCCAGCGAGTGCAGCAGCCGGGCCGCGCCACCGGCGCGACCCGGCGCCGCGCCCAGCCCCCGGACGAGCACCGCTCCTGCCTCGGTTTCAGGTTGGGCCCCGTCCGTGGCAGGTCGTCCGGGAGCGCCGATCGTTGTGATCGGCCGGCTTTGAAGCATCCAGATACGGCCGTCGGGGTCAAACGCCCATTCGGTGTCCTGGGGAGAGCCGTACTCGCGCTCGATCGCGACGCCGAGTTCCGCGAGGCGCAGCACCTCCTCGTCGTTCAGCACCGGGCGACGACTTTCCTTCTCGCTCAGCACGCGAGTGATCGTGCCGCCGTCGGCCACCACCTCGATCGTCAGCTCCTTGGGCCGGACCGACCGCACGAGAATCGACATGCTCGACTTCTCGACCACGTAACGGTCGGGCGAGACCTGGCCGGAGACCACCGATTCGCCCAGTCCGAACGAGCCCTCGATCACCAGGTGGTCGCGCTCGCCCGTGGCGGGATCGATCGTGAACATCACGCCGGCGCGCGTGGACGGGATCTGGCGCTGGACCACGACCGCGATGTCCATGTCGCTCTGGCTGAATCCGCGCTGGCCCCGGTAGTAGATCGTCCGCGCCCCGAACAGCGACTGCCAGCAGCGCTTGACGGCGTCGATCACCGCATCTCTGCCGTGCACGTTCAGGAACGTCTCGTTCATACCCGCGAACGACGCCGAGGCGGTGTCCTCGGCGGTCGCCGATGACCGAACCGCGACCGGGACGTCGGCCTCACCCTCGGCGAGGCGCTCATATGCATCGCCGATCGCCTCGGCAAGCCACAACGGCATCTCGCTCTCGCCTACCGCGCGCCGCGCCTCCTCCGCCGCCTCCTGCAAGGCCGTCGTGTCCTCGACGTCGACCGTCGCCAACACCGCATCGAGTCGCTCCGCGAGCCCCGTCTGGTGCCGAAAGGCCGCGTAGGCGGGAGCGCTGACCACGAACCCCGGCGGCACCGGTAAGCCGGCGCGCGTCAGCTGGCCGAGGTTGGCGCCCTTGCCGCCGGCGTACGGTACGTCGGCGCTGGAGAGCTCGGAGAAGGGCTTGGTCGGAACAAGGTCAAGCGGAGCGGTGATATCGGTGTCGGCAATCGTGGTCATCGTTCGAACCTACGCCGCGAAATCACCGTCGGAATCCGTGCGGTGCTCGCATCCGACTCCGTAAAAGATCCGGATGGCGAATTACGAGCGTGTGCGGGCGTGATTCGCCAAACGGACGGTCTCCGGAACTGCGGCTCACTACGGAGCAGGTCAGGGGATTCCTTCGGCCGTCGCGGCAGCCTGTGCCCCGTACGGTCGTATCAGGTAACCAGCGGTGAAACGCATGGAGCTCAGAACGGCGGTACTGCATGGACGCCCCGTGACCTACGCGGCGGCGGGCACCGGTCCGGTGCTGCTGCTGATCCATGGGATGGGCGGCACGTACGAGAATTGGCGAGAGGTCATCGGGTCGCTGGCGCGCCGCTACACGGTGATTGCGCCCGACCTCCCCGGGCACGGCGCATCGGCGCCGAGCAATGGTGACTATTCGGTTGGGCGCTCGCCGTCGGCCTGCGCGATCTGCTGCTCGCCCTCGGCCATGAGCGCGCGACACTCGTCGGGCATTCGCTCGGCGGCGGGATCGCGATGCAGTTGGCGTATCAGTTCCCGGAATTCGCCGAGCGCCTGGTGCTGGTCTCGAGCGGTGGTCTCGGCCCGGAGGTGAGCCTGGCTCTGCGCGCCGTCGCGCTCCCCGGCTCGGAACACTGGATCGCCGTGACCGCGCGCGCGGCAGGCTGGGTGGGACCCGCGGTCGGGCGGGGCTTGGCCACCGTCCGGTTCCGTCCGTCACCCGCGACCACCGAAGTCGCTCGCGGCTACGCGTCGCTC
>Ga0335081_10018126_pt1 | contig 11386 bp, 9 predicted proteins | sample Lox_Sample_35_FD_206713 | JGI IMG/M metagenome (GOLD analysis project Ga0335081, IMG submission 206713) | Soil microbial communities from Loxahatchee National Wildlife Refuge, Florida, United States - Lox_Sample_3.5 | ecosystem: Environmental > Terrestrial > Soil > Wetlands | place: USA: Florida... | reverse complement strand
CACTGCGCCGTTGCCATGAGCAGAAAGTCGAGATGCTGGAAGCGATTGGAGTTTCTCCGCAAGTCCATCGCGTGCTCGCCGGTTTTGCTCCCCACCAGCGTGAGCTGCCGGCTTGGCTATACTTCTATAAGGCCAAAGACAAACCGTTGGCAAAGAGATTGAAAGATCCGGGCGTGTGGGACCCTTCGCCGTTTGATGGAGATGGGGCGCTGTAGAACTCGCTCGGGTGCGAGCGAATCTGGCGCAAGATCGAAAACGCTTCACGGACTAAAGGATTGGCATGTGTGGGATTGCGGGAATCCTAAGGTTGGCGGGCGGCGAAGTCGAAGCTGGACGCCTGCAGCAAATGATCGGTACGATCCGGCATCGTGGGCCGGATGCGCGCAATGTGTACGCCAAGGCGGGAGTAGGCCTGGCGAACGCGCGGCTTAGCATTGTGGACATCGCGGGCGGCGGCCAGCCCATGTCCACCGCAGACGGCTCGCTGTGGATCACGTTCAACGGAGAAATTTTCAATCACATTGAGTTGCGGGAAGAGCTGCTGAAGAAGGGCGACCGTTTCGCTACTCGCTCCGACACCGAAGTTATCCTTCATCTCTATCGGGACCTGGGCGAGGACTGCGTCCATCGTTTGAACGGGCAATGGGCGTTTGCCATCTGGGACGCCCCACGGCGGAAGTTGTTTCTCTCTCGCGACCGGGTTGGTATCCAGCCGTTGTTTTACACCACGGTCGATCAGAACTTCATCTTTGGGTCCGAAGTAAAAGCCATCTTCGTTTGCCCTGAGGTCAGCCGTGAGTTGGACCTGCACGCCCTGGACCAGTTCTTCACCTTCTGGGTCAGCCTGCCGCCACGTACGATTTTCCGCAACATCTCCCAGCTTCCTCCCGGACACTCCTTGACCGTGGAAGACGGCCGCGTTCGCTTGCGGCAGTATTGGCAAACCGATTACTCGGCAATCGAGCCCACGAGCGGCTCTCCCACGCGCAAGAGCGAAGAACTGTTAGAGCTGATGTCCGATGCCACGCGGATCCGGCTGCGAGCCGACATCCCAGTGGGCGCGTACCTGAGCGGCGGCATCGACTCCAGCTTCATTACCGCGCTGGCACGCCCCATCGTCGATAGCAAGCTGCGCACTTTCTCGGTTGCATTTGAAAATGCCGAGCTCGACGAAAGCAAGTATCAACGCGAGGCCAGCGCGTATCTTCAAACTCAGCACAGCGAGATTCGCTGCTCCTCGCAGGAGATCGGCCGGGTTTTTCCCGATGTCATCTGGCACACCGAACAGCCGGTGCTGCGGGCCGGCCCCGCTCCTCTGTTTCTGCTGTCGGAACTGGTCCATCGCAGCGGCTTCAAGGTCGTTCTCACTGGGGAAGGTGCTGACGAACTGCTCGGCGGCTATGACATATTTAAGGAGGCCAAGATCCGGCGCTTCTGGGCGCGGCAACCCGGGTCGCGCTTTCGCCCCCTGTTGCTGAAGCGGCTTTATCCTTACATGGAAGGCCTGCAGCGGCAGCCGGAAGCCTATCTGGCGAACTTCTTCAGGGTGGATGCTGGGGATGCGGCCAGCCCTTTCTTTTCCCATCTGCCGCGTTGGCAGCTGACCGCAAAGCTCAAGGGCTATTTCTCGCCTGCGGTCCAGGCTGAACTAGCGGATTACGATGCCTACTCCGAGCTGCAGCAGAGTTTGCCTGCCCAGTACCCCAGTTGGCCAGGACTTTGCCAGGCACAATACTTAGAGACGGCGTACCTTTTACCGGGCTATATCCTTTCGGCTCAAGGAGATCGAATGGCCATGGCCCATTCGGTCGAAGCCCGCTATCCGTTCCTGGATCATCGCGTGATAGAATTCTGTCAGAAGCTTCATCCAGCCTTGAAAATGCGGGTCTTGACGGAAAAGTACCTGCTGAAGAAGGCTGCGAAGGGTATGTTGCCGTCAAGGGTGATTGAACGACCCAAACAGCCGTACCGGGCTCCTGACGGAGTCTGTTTCTTGAGCCGAACCTCCCCAAAATATGTTGAGGAACTCCTGTCGCAAGATAAGATTCAGCGAGACGGGATCTTTACCCCCGCAGCGGTTCTCAGTCTCGTCGCGAAGTTTAAAAAGGGCCGGGTGATGGGCGCCAAAGACAATATGGCGCTGGTAGGTATACTTTCAACCCAGCTATTGGTACAACAGTTCATCTCGTCAACGAGACCGACAGCCTATGCTCTCAATTGAGCAGGAAGTTCGCAGCTTCATCGTGGAGAATTATCTCCTGTCGCGAGAAGAGAGTCTGAAAAACGACGACTCCTTTCTGGAGAAAGGGATTTTCGATTCCACCGGCATCCTGGAATTGGTGTCCTTTGTGGAGCACAAGTACAACATCGAATTGGAACCGGATGAGCTGGTTCCTGAGAACCTGGATTCGATTGCCAGCCTCGCCCGCTTTCTGCAGCGGAAGGTAGCTGCGCAGAACGCGATCCCTCAGCTCAGCGTGCCCGTTCCCTCGGCCCGGTCCGGGCTGTGAGGCTGGTGGGGGGAGAGAATCTATGAATGCCTCTCCGCTTGTATCCTCCGACATTCTCAAAATTGACGCGGCTTCGGAAGTCGAGCGGATTACCGCCAGCATGCGTGATTGGGTGTTCAAAAAGCTTCGCCGCAAGGGGGCGGTGGTCGGCGTTTCCGGGGGCGTCGACAGCGCGGTTGTAGCGTTTCTGTGCGCGCGCGCGTTGGGCCCGGAGCGGGTCTTGGTCTTGTTTACTCCCGAGGCAGATTCATCTGTGCACAGCTTGCGCCTAGGAAAGATGGTCTCAGAGAGCATCGGCGCACCTTCTCAGCTTGAAGACATCACGCCCATGTTGCAGGCTGCGGGCTGCTATGAACGACGAGACGCCGCCATTCGCCAGGTAGTTCCGGACTATGGCCCCCGCCATAAGTGCAAGATGGTGCTTCCCGATCTGTTAAGCAGTGACCGCTATCCCATCTACTTCATGGTGGTGCAGTCGCCAAAGGGCGAGACCAGGCAGGTCCGATTGACTGCGGAAGCCTATCTAGGAGTGCTCGCGGCGACCAATCTGAAACAACGCACTCGAAAACTGGTGGAATATTACTACGCCGACTTGAAACATTATGTGGTTGCCGGTACCCCCAACCGCTTAGAGTACGATCAAGGGTTCTTCGTGCGCTACGGAGATGGTGCGGCTGACCTGAAGCCGATCGCGCACCTCTACAAGTCGCAGGTGTATCAGTTGGCAGCCTATCTGGGAGTGCCCCAAGAGGTTCAGAATCGGGTTCCCACAACCGATACCTATTCTCTTGAGCAGTCGCAGGAGGAATTCTATTTTTCCCTCCCGCTCGAGAAAATGGACTTGTGCCTCTACGGAAAGAACAAGGGCATGGCGGCTTCTGAACTGGCCCCGCTAGTGGGGTTGCCGGAGCAACAGGTGGAACGTGTGTATAAACTGATCGACGCCAAGCGTAACGCTACTCGATACCTTCATATGGCGCCGGCATTAGTAGAGGCCATTCCGGAAATCTAACGCGGTGGCTTTCCCCAAGGGCTCTTCCTGTTCTGTCTGCGTGGATGTAATGCCAAACTCCGTGAACCAATCCGAAATGGCATCCCTGGGCCAGGGCAATGGTCTCCACGCCGGCAACGTCGCAAACTTCCTTTTGGACGGCAAGGAAGCGGCCCGTACGGCTCTGCTGCTGCTCGACCGCTCCTATACCTACGGCGAGCTTCAATCGTCTGCGGCGGCGGTGGCGCACTACCTGCTCAGCCAAGGCGGGCGTAAGGGCGACCGCGTGGTTCTAGCCAGTGAGAATTCCTTTTTCTGGGTCAGCGCCTACCTGGGCACGCTGCTGGCCGGAATGGTCTCGGTGCCCATAGCGCCGAACGTTGCGCCCGATGAGCTGGAACATATCGCGCGGCTCACCGAGCCGCGCTTTGCTTTTCTGCAGTCCAAGGTTGCACTCGCAAGCGGGGCACGGCTGGGCGCCGCCGCAGTAATTACGGAGGCCGCTCGCGGCGCATCTCGCCTTGCCACGAGCTTCGATGATGTGGCGCGCCATGCTCTCGATCCCAATGCGGAGGTGCCGCGGGTGGGCAGCGGCGATTTGGCCGCCATCATATTCACGTCGGGGTCCACCGGGGAACCGCGCGGCGTAAAGATCTCTCACGGCAACATTATTGCCAACACCGAATCCATCATCCAATACTTGAAGCTGGGCCAAACCGACCGGGTCATGGCGGTTTTGCCGCTCTACTACTGCTTTGGCGCATCGCTGCTGCACACCCATCTGCGGGTCGGCGGAAGCGTAGTGCTCGACTTGCGCTTCATGTATCCCGACACCGTCTTGAAACGAATGGTCGAGACAGATTGCACCGGGTTCGCCGGCGTCCCCAGCCATTATCAGATCCTGCTCAGGCGCTCCAGCCTGAGCCGGATTTCGTTCCCCGCGCTGCGCTACGTGCAACAGGCCGGAGGCCATCTGGCGGCGGTATTTGTGCGCGAGCTGCAAGCGGCCCTGCCGGGCAAACAGATTTTTCTGATGTACGGGCAAACCGAAGCCACGGCACGGCTTTCCTATTTGCCTCCGGAGCTGGTGAGCTTGAAAGCAGGCTCAATCGGAAAAGCGATTCCCGGTGTTCACCTGCGGGTTGTGACCGCCGAACATGCTGATGCGCGTCCGGGTGAAATCGGGGAGATCGTCGCCGAAGGGGACAACATTTCACTCGGCTACTGGCGCGACCCGGCGGAGACCGAGACGACGTTTCGCGACGGCAAACTCCACACCGGTGATCTCGCAACCGTGGACGAAGACGGATTCCTCTATCTGGTAGACCGGGCCAAGGACTTCGTGAAGTGCGGCGGCGAACGGGTGAGCTGCCAGGTGATCGAAGAACAGTTGCTGGAATTCGGGGCTTTGCTGGAAGCAGCGGTGATCGGTGTGCCCGACGAGGTGCTGGGCGAGTCAATCAAACTGTTCGTAGTGCCCCGCGAGTCCGGCACACCCGACCTGGAAAACCGGCTGCGCCAATTCTGCAAAAAACACCTTCCGCCGAGACTCAATCCGAAACTCATCGTGGTGCTAAGTTCCCTTCCCAAGAACAGTGCCGGAAAAGTGCTGAAGGCGGCCCTGCGAAAACTGTGAACGGGTTCCGGGCGGAGAGTTCAGGAGAGAGTTCTCGCAATCATGAACTATAGAACGCTGGGCCGGACCGGGCTGCGGGTCAGCGAAATCGGCTTTGGCACCTGGGGCATTGGCAAGACGGCCTGGATGGGGGCCGACGACCAGATTTCCATCCACGCACTCGAGACCGCGCGCGACCTGGGAGTCAATTTCTTCGACACTGCGCTGCTTTATGGTGACGGACACAGCGAGCGCTTGTTGTCGCGGGCGTTGGGAAAGTCCAGCGACGTAATCATCGCCAGCAAGGTCCCGGTCAAAGCCCGCCTGCAACCGTCGCGGCGCTTTGCCGAAGTCTTTCCTCGCAGTTACACGCTGGAGTGCCTGGATAAGACCCTTTCGAACTTGGGCAGGGAACATATTGACCTTTACCAATTTCACGCATGGTTTGAGCATTGGGCAGACGATGCCGAATTCCGGCGAACGCTTGACGACCTGCGAACGTCGGGCAAGGTAAGGTTCGTCGGCATTTCTGTCAATCATCATCAGCCGGACAGCGTGCTGTCCGCGCTTGACACTGGACTCATCGATGCCGTCCAGGTCATCTACAACATTTTCGACCAATCGCCTGAAGACCGCCTGCTTCCCTACTGCCGCAAACATCAGATTGGCGTGATTGCGCGAGTCCCGTTTGATGAAGGCGGATTGACGGGATCAGTGACTCCGAACACGAAGTTTCCTGCTGGCGATTTCCGCAACTGGTACTTCGCAGGCAGCCGCAAACAGCAGGTCTGGGACCGGGTACAACGCATTGCCACTGAGGCCGCAATTTCCCCGGACGAGTTGCCGGACTTGGCGCTGCGGTTTTGCCTCTTCCACGAAGCGGTGTCAGTTGTGATTCCGGGGATGCGCACAGAGCATCACGTGCGCTCTAACCTGGCCATTGCGGAAAGAGGTCCCCTGCCCGGCCCGCTGCTGGCGCGGCTGCGGAAACACCGGTGGCAGCGGGATTTCTATTCCACATCGCTGCTCGATAAGCTGCGCGTGTTTTTGTCCGCGCCGCTGTCCGCCAAGCTGAACACCCTGTGGAGGAAAATCAAGCGGCTGTGACCCGCTTTTCAGCTAGAATCAAGCCCATAACTTCTCTGGCCAGCCGCTCTTGGATCTGGCCTTTTTTATTTGGGAGAATCTGACCGCAACTAGAAGTCTGGAACTTGGTTTAATGGAGAATGGAAATGAAGACGAAGCGAGTCCATCTGCCGATACTAGCAGCGCTGCTGGCGCTCACGATGACTGCGTGGGGGCAGCCCGCAAGCACTTTTCCCAAATGCACGGACCGTCTTTCGACTGTGGCGGTTCCGAGCGCTCCCCACGGCTTGTACGTCGTCATGTTTCCAGGGTCGGAGCATCGCCCCGGAGTTGCCAAGTACCTGATCCACAACCATGTGGTTTGTGGCGGCGTGTTTTACATCATCTGGAACCAGGTTGACCGCGGACCCGGCGCCAGCCCGCGCTATGACTGGTCCTCCGTCGACGACCGGCTTGCCCCCTGGATCGCGGCTGGGAAGCAGGTGAATCTCATCGTGTTTGCCGCCGGTGGCCAGATCTATTCCAAAGAAAAAGCAGAAACCACTCCCAGCTTCGTCTTTGACAGGGCGCGTTCCGTCGAGTGTCCTGCCTTTGGCCACGTGCCGGTGTTTTGGGATTCCGGCTTCATGAGCAGTTATCAGGAATTCATGGCCGCGGTGATTGCCAAATATGGAAGCAACCCCGCCGTCGGCTATGTCCGGTTTGGCTTGGGCGCTGGCGGTGAGATGTTTCCCGCCTGTTTTCACAAGCTGGCGGGGTTCGGGTACTCCAAGGATGTGTGGCGCAAATATCTTTTCGCCATGCTGGACGCGGAGAAAGCCCTGGATTCTCCCAAGGTAATTACCATCGGCCTTAATCCCCTGTCGCCGCCGGATCTGGAATTTGCCGCCAGCATCGCCGAGCACGCGGTGGAAGATGGAATTGCCATCGGCAACCAAAGTTTGTCGGCCAACGACGTCCGTAGCTACAACGCCGGCAAGCCCTGTAACGCGGGATGGTGTGACCTCTTCAGCAAGTACCATGGCAAAGTTCCGCTGCTGTTGCAGACCTGGCAATTCAATCTGCTTGCTCCGGAGGACATTGGGCCTACCATATCCGAGGCCGTGCCTTTAGCCATCAGTCTCCGAACCCAGATACTTGAGATTGCCATCAAGTTCTGGACAACGGGCTACGATCCCTCCGATCGTGACTACCCGGCGCATCACGAGGAATATCAGAAGGCGTTTGAAGACGCGGCTAAGGTACTGGGAGGAAGCTGATTGGAGGGCCGCCTTTTTGCCATCCACGCCGGACCCGCGGCGTTTCTGCACTCGAGCCGACCGGGCTTCCCCGTTCCATCCCACATACTTGCCAGACCGCACCTCCGCAGAAGGCGAGTAACAAAATTTGTCATCTCCTGTTTTCAATGTCTTGCCGCGTTTCAACCGTAGACGAAAGACACCACAAACGGCAGAGACTTTCCTACCGATGACAAGGCCCTGGGTTCCACCTATGCTTACACTAATGGACGCAGTCCGTGATTTTTGCAACGGCCAAAAAAGGGACTGCTGCGACAGCCAAGAGAAAGATGGGAGAAAGATCAGTTATGTGCCGCTCGCTCAAGGTAGGCTTTGCTGTGTTGTTTCTGCTGGCTGGGCTTTGCGCCGCCCAAGTCACAGTGAATACTTTCGAAGGAATTGACGCTTCGCAAATCACCAGTGCGGGGCTGGGGGCTGATCCCAACGGAGCGGTGGGCACCAAGCAGTATATGGAGTGGGCGGACGTTGCCTATCAAGGTTTCAACAAGACCACGGGAGCCTGGATCTACGCCTCCGGGCCGGTGCCGGGAGACACGCCCTGGCGAAATAACAATATGCCGGATTGCTACGGCCCGTCGGGCAATGTGCAACTCAATTTCGATCATCTGGCTTCCCGCTGGGTCATCGGACGACGGCAAAGCGACAACGGAGTTTACTTCTATTGCATCGCCGTGTCGAACACAGACGACCTGACCGCTAACGGTTTCAAATGGTACACCTACGAATTACCCCTGGCCTCTATCCTGGGAACTAACAGCCACGGCCACACTCTTTATCCCGACTATCCTAAGATCGGCACCTGGATTGACGGCTATTACGTGACCCTTGACCTGGAGGACCCGGACAGCGGTTTTGCGGAGGTGGGTATCGTAGCTTGCGCGTTCGACCGCACCACCATGTTGACTGGTGGCACCATGCGAACGCCGCAATGCTTCCGCTATCCCAATCCTCCCACCGGCCTATTCCGCGCGCATAGTCTGGAGCCGGCGGATATTGATGGTCTGATAGCGCCGCCAGCGGGCACATCCGAGTACTTCGCCAGTTTGCAGAATCCGGCACAGGGGCAATCTACCGCCAATAACATGAATGAGTGGATCTTTAAAGTGAACTGGACCACCCCCGCGAAGTCGACCTTTACCGGCCCCATCTCGGTGGGCGTTAGCACTTACACCCAAGGCTGCTTCAACATCAACAATGTGACCAACACGGTGTGCGTGCCTGAACCCAGCACCGCAGTGACTCATAACTACATCGACTCTGTGGGTGACCGATTGATGCAGCGGCTGACCTATCGCAACTTCGGAGCCGGCGCGTATCAGTCTTGGCTGTTTTCCACTACGGTGCAAGTTGGAAACACTCCGCTTTCGCAAACCGGAGTTCGGTTTTACGAGTTACGCAACGTGGGCACCGGCAATATCGGCACCATCAGCTACAACGACTCCAACTATCGCTTTATGCCCAGCATTGCTCAGGACAAAGTCGGCAATATGGCGGTGGGCTACAGCATTTCCGGAAGCGCCATGCATCCCGGCATTGCCGCTTCTTACTTGAACCTGCAAAAGCGGACTCAGCCGACCGAGATCACGCTTTGGAGCGGGGCCGCTGACGAGGAAAACTCTTTTATCTGGGGGGTCTATACCAGCATGACGGTAGATCCGGTGGACGATTGCACCTTTTGGTACGTGAACGAATACTTCGACACTGCCCAGACGGGAAGCGCCGTCGACTGGCAGACCCGAATCGCAAACTTCAAGCTTCCGACTTGCAAGTAGGCTTCGCCGCCCTGGCACTACCGGTAAAGTTCTGGCTAGTTCTCCAACCAGATCGGGTTGTAGCCAATCGATACCCGATTGTTCTTGATCGGGTACAGGTTGCCATACAGGTCACGATATTGCACATACTGGGCGGGCACCGTCACGGTCTTGGTGTTACCATTCGCGAACCCCGTATCCCAGATAGCCGCAGCCTGATAGCCCTGAGCGCGGGTGAACGTGCAGGTCCAGATTAGACTCCCTTTGGATAGCGGCTGGCAGGGCTGGGTCATGGTGGCCCCGGCAAGCCAATTGTAATAGAGCTGGTAGGCAACCCCGTTTGCCGTCATACTGCCCGACACCTGGTCCCACAGATTGCCTTCGTTGGCAGAATCAAACGCGTACAAATAGGCCCGAGACACGGGAGTGGACAGGATCGAGAGATACTGGCGGAAGCTGAACCCCGGTTGCGCGTCCAGCGGAATCGGATCATTCTGGCAACACCAACTGCCCTCGGTGATGAAAATTGGCTTGCCGCTCTGGCCATATTGCGCCATCACCGCCGTCGTGCTATTCACCCGCGCAATGATTTGTTCGGGGTTGGCGACGTACCCGTGCAGACCGATCAGGTCAACGTAGCGGCCGCCCCCGGCCGCAAGGTAAGCGGCCAGATACGTCATCTGAAGACCGTTCTTGCCATCGCCAGTCTCTGGGGGTGAAGTAACCTGAATATTGGGGTCGAACGCGGTGGCAATCGCGCGCACATCCGCGGCCATGCGGATCAACTGCTGGATGGTTCCTCCCCATTCGGTAGGCACGTTGGGCTCGTTCCAGATCTCAAGGTAGGCGATCTTGCCCGGTCCTTCATGCCGCATCAGGGCGGTGACAAAATTCTTCACGTTAAGGTCGGTTCCGCTGCCGTCTGGATTCAGATCAGTCGGAGGATAGCACCCACCTAAACCCTGATTTCCCTGGTTACAAGTGCAGGTTGGACAGGAAGACGCCCATGTGGGCGTGTAATAGAAGGTGTACAAAACCGATTGCCCATTTTGTGCCGCCATGGAGAGCAACAAATCCAAATGCGACCAGTCATAGACCCCCGGCGCAGGATTGAGGTTGGACCAGGTCACCTCGCTCGAAACCGATCTCCACGAGGAGAATTGCACGCCCACGGTCGTCGGCCAGGGATCCTGCGTGGAAAGCACATGCATGGCGAAAAACTCGGGTGAGATTTGCGCCCCGGCCATGCGGCCCGCGATCAGGATTGTGGCAACTGCAATCCAGCGCTTCATGACGAGACTCCGGTCAGCAACATAGAAGGCGAGCGGACAAGTTTTCCCCCAACAACCCTGCGAACCGGGCCCGCGTGAAACTTCCGAAACAACTCGCGGGAAGGCAAAGCGCTGCAGCTTGCCTTGGTATCCGGTTTGCTCCCGCACAAAGTGGCCGGCGCGCTGAGTTTGCTGAAATTATAGGAAGCACTTGCCCGGCGGTCAACCGAGGAAATCCCTGTTGATACCTCGAAAAGCCTTGCCCAGTAGGCGATGTGGGACATCGCACTGGAGCCTTTTGTACCTAGTCCAAAAGTGGACTCAGAAACTCTTCGAGCCACTCCAGGGTCGGAATTAGTCTGGAATGGCTCGGAGAAACGAAAGAACTATGAGGTTAGAGCCCGTTTTCGAGCCAGATCGGCGTGTATCCCACTTGCACTTGCCGGCTCTGGATCGGATAGACGCGCCCATAAAGGTCCCGGTACTGCACGTATTGCGGCGGCACAGAAACTGTTGTTGTGTAGCCGGGTGGCGTGGTCGTGCTCCAGATGGCTTGCGCCTGGTAGCCTTGAGGCTTGGTGAAAGTGCAACTCCAGATCGAGTTGTTGCTGGGCTGTTGCTGACAAGGCTCGGTCATGGTCGCCCCCACCAGCCAGTTGTAGTAGAGGTTGTAAGCATTTCCGTTGCTGGTCATCTTCGCCGAAGGAAGGTTCCAAAGATTGCCTTCGTTGGAAACATCAAACGAGTACAAATAGAACCGGCTTACGGGAGTGGACAAGATGGAGAGATAATGCCGGAAGCTGAACCCCGGCTGCTCTGCCACCGGAATCGGCGAATTGTCGCAGCACCAGCTCCCCTCGGTGA
>Ga0335081_10018124_pt1 | contig 11387 bp, 10 predicted proteins | sample Lox_Sample_35_FD_206713 | JGI IMG/M metagenome (GOLD analysis project Ga0335081, IMG submission 206713) | Soil microbial communities from Loxahatchee National Wildlife Refuge, Florida, United States - Lox_Sample_3.5 | ecosystem: Environmental > Terrestrial > Soil > Wetlands | place: USA... | reverse complement strand
AGCCAGGCACCAGCGCAGCTTCGCCCGACGCAGGATCGAATTTGTCGACAATCGCGGCGCATACGGTCTCGCTTCTTCGCTACGCTCCTGGAGTAGTGCTGCTGGCGATCGTGATCGCCGGCGCCGGGCAGCGCGCGGACCCCGACCTCTGGGGCCATCTGCGCTTTGGGCAGGCGGTGCTCGTTCAGCATCATCTGATTCTCAATGACCCATACTCGTATTCCGCTCCGGGCCATCGCTGGCTCAACCACGAATGGCTGACCGAAATCATGATGGCGCTGCTGTACAATCATCTGGGTGCCGCCGGATTGAAGCTGTGGAAGCTTGGCTGCGCCGCCGCGACGGTCCTCCTGGTGGCGGCTGGGATGGCCGAGACCGGAGCGGCGCCTTCGATGCGGCTCAATACCCTGATTGTCGCAGCGGTGGCGCTGATGCCGCAGATGCAGTTCCGGCCGCAGATTTTCACATTCAGCCTGTTCGCCGCGATTCTCGCGCTGCTCGGCCGGCACAACTATCGCGGCGGATCACCGCTGTGGTTAGCCGTCCCGCTGATCGCGCTATGGGCGAATCTCCACGGGGGATTCATCATCGGACTGGCCGTGCTCGCTTTGTATACAGCAGTAGTAGCTATTCAGGATCTAACCGGAGGAAAAGGAGTCGATCGTTCGGTTTATCTGGCGATTCTGACTATTAATGCGACCGCTGCGACTCTACTTACACCGTATGGGTTGGGCACGTGGGAAGCGGTGGCTCACGCACTGCGGAATCCGCTGACGCGAAATCTCATCACGGACTGGCAGCCGCTTTGGTTCGCACTCGGACAGCAATGGCGCGCGGAGCATCTTGGCGTCATCTACTACTTGTGTGTGATCGGGCTGATGGCGGCGATGGCGATAACGTTCACGCTGAGGCCGCGCGGCCACGATCTGCCGCTGGTCGCGATAGCCGTTTTGATGAGCGCAGCGGCGTTTACCGCGGTTCGCAATATGCCGCTCGCGGTGATTGCGTGTGCGTCGCCGGTCGCTCGCCATGCTTCCTTGATCTTCGTCGGACCGCGCCGGGGCGGTGCGCCGGCAGCGGAGGGAAAGGAAGCGGTGCCTGAGCGCTCCGGAGTGAACGAGTGGCTGGCTGCCATTTTGGCGCTGGTGGTTGCCGTCTCGAGCGGAATGTTCCGCCCGAGAATCGAGGCCGGGCCCGGCTATCCCGATGGAGCGGTCTCGTTTATGCGGCGGTACGCGCTGCAGGGCAACCTGCTTGGCGCCTTTGGCTGGGGTGAATATCTCATATGGCACTTGGCTCCCGGCTCCAAAGTCTTCATCGACGGCCGCTACGACACGGTCTTTCCGTTGCGGGTAATCCGCGATTACGCAGTATTCTATTTCGATTTACCCGGTGCGGTTCAGGTTCTCTCCCGCTATCCGCATGATTTCGTGCTGATCCCGCCGGACTCGATGGCGTGCGGCATGATGCAGCGGACGCCCGGCTGGAAAATAATCTATCGCGATGCGAATTCGGTGCTTTTTGCGCGGGCTGATTCGCCGGCGGCGGCACTAAGTGGCAAGCCAGAGACGGGCGGCGCTGCACGCCAACTATACTTTCCGTGAATCACCGACAGCCGATCGGGAGTGCGAGCGTACCGCGTGCGGCGATGGTGGATATTCGTTTGGAGAAATCGGTGCGGCGATCGCTGCTGCGTTATTCGCCGGCGATCATGATGGTGATAATCGCGGTGGCCGACGCCGGGCGCTTCGCCGACCCCGACCTTTGGGGCCATATCGCGTTCGGCCGCGGCGTTCTAAGCGGTTGGCGTCTGACGCGGTTTGATCCTTATTCGTATTCGGCCGCAGGACACGTCTGGAATGATCACGAATGGCTGACTGAGGTGGTGCTGGCTGCTTGCTACGACACGATGGGGGTGGTCGGGCTCAAGCTGATGAAGTTTCTGTGCACGGCGGCGATGGTCCTGTTGATGGCGATGGGGCAGGCGGAGACCGGCGCCCCGGAGATCATCCAGTTCGCCATCCTGATCACCTCGGCGGTGGCGCTGATGCCGCAGATGCAGTTCCGGCCGCAACTGTTCACCTTTATTTTTCTGGCGGCAACGCTCTGGATGCTGGCGCGCGACAATTACGGGAGGCCTGCGCGATTATGGCTGACGGTTCCGATGATGGCGTTGTGGGTAAATTTTCATGGCGGCTTCTTCATCGGGTTGGTCGCGCTGGTGATATACACCATCGTCGCGACGCTGCGCGATTTGGCAGGAAGACGCGGATGGCGTCACGGGTTCGGGCTGGCCCTGGTCACGCTGGCCGCCGCGGCCGCGACGCTCGCGACGCCTTACGGAATCGATAACTGGAGGGCAGTGATTCACACGCTGAGCAATTCGATGACGCGCGAGCTGGTCCAGGAATGGGAACCGCTGCTGTTCATGATGCGCGCCAGCATTAGTTTGACGCCATCGTCGTGGCTGTTCTACGCGGTGGTTCTGGGGTTGATGGCGGCGCTGGGGGTTGCTCTTGCGCTTGCGCCACGCGGCGGCGATCTGCCGCTGGCTGCGATTGCGGTGCTGATGATTGCCGGCGCGTTCGTATCGGTGCGGAACATGGCACTGGCAGTGATCGCGCTATGTGGTCCGCTGACGCGCCACGCGACACTGGTCGCCGCGCGCTGGCGCCCGAATCAAACGGCAGCCTCAGCACCGTCGTTGCGCCAGCACACGGTCAACCAGATAGTCATGACGGTAATCGCGGTAGCGCTCGTGATCGACACAGGCCTGTTCTCGCCACGGCTGGCCGATGGAATACGGTATCCGGCGGGTGCGGTTGCCTTCATGGAGACGCACAATCTGAGCGGAAACCTGCTGTGCGATTTCAACTGGGGTGAGTATCTGATTTTTCATGTGGCGCCGCGGTCGAAGGTATTCATCGACAGCCGCTATGACCTGGTCTATCCGTCAAAAGTGATTCGTGACTACGTCCAATTCTACTTTGGCCTTGCGGGCGCCAACCGGGTCATCGATTCCTATCCGCACGACCTGGTGTTGATTCCACCGAACAGTTCGGCATGGCGTGTGATGCTGGCGCGCAGGGACTGGCGTTTGATCTATCGCGACCCGGATGCAGGACTGTTCGCGCGTGCTGATTCGGCCGCGGCGCGAATCCGAGCCACCCCGGAAATCGGGAAGGCACCGTCAGGGAATTTTCCATAGACCTTGGCCGCGCAAAACTTCGGCTTTGCAAGTGCCGTCCGGCGCCGAGCGTCTGGCGAAAGTGCTCGGGCTGATGGCATACTGACGCTTCCAGTGCGGAGAGGTGGCCGAGCCCGGTTTAAGGCGCACGCCTGGAGAGCGTGTAGACTCGGAAGGGTCTCGGGGGTTCAAATCCCCCCCTCTCCGCCACACAGTCTGTAGATGTTACCCTTAATTTGGAGGTAGGCGAAAACTCCACGTGGAAGGCGGGGTTCATTGCGCCGGTAGCGCACCGGAGAAGGCGGGCTTATGCCGGATTCCCGCGCTTCGGCCGGAATCCTCTCCGCACGAAACAAAAACGGTTCGCTTCGCCGCAGCTGGCAGGATTTTCGCCTGGGCATCGCCGCTCTCCGCAGGCCCGGGACTTCAATTGGTCAGCTGTGAAAAGGGTCCAGTTGGAAGTCTTTATCCGATACCGAGGACATCGCATTGCGCCGGCCATTCCAGCGGCAGGTCGATGCGGTTGAGCAAAGTTTGGGTGCTGAGCTCGGCGGGTTGGTGCCCGTGGCAGATCGCTTCGACGATGGCGGGTGCGACGAAGGCCAGGCGTGAGAGGCGCTCGACGTAGCGCTTGGCAACGCCTTCGTTGCGCGCGACCTCGGCGAGCGAGCGCACCCGGCCGGAGGCCAGCTCGTCAAACCACACCCGCGCCCGCGCTACGGCTTTGAGCAAGGCCGGGTCGACCTTGCGCGGTGGTTCGTCACCCGCGGCGATCGCGATCCGGGTCTCCACGCCGCGGCGCTTCATGGTGAGTGGCACGAAGCGGGACAGACGAAGAATGCTGCTGGTCCGCACTCCTGCGTGCGAACAGGGAACCTGGATTTTCAGGGTCACCCGGATACCGTCGTCGTGCAGTTCGATCCAATCGATGAGCTCGGCCGCGCACGCCCTCGCCTCCGCTTCGCTTTGCAACCGGCGGCACCAAGCGGAGGTCGCATCGAGAAATCCTCGTACGTCGGGCGACTGGAGCTGCGAGCGCTCCAGCACCCCCAGCGTCTCGGCGCGATCGCTCAGCAGGTGTTGCGCGGCAATCGCCACCGCCCGCTCGAACTCCGGTGCAGCAAGGCGCCAGCCTTTGCGATCGCCGCTCGTAGCACCGTTAACCAGGCTGCGCGAGACGTAGTAACGGTAGCGCCGTCCCGCCTTGACCGCCCCTTGCGCATAGAGCGGCTCGCCGTCCGCATCGAGAATCTTTCCCGCCAGCGGACTCGCAATCGCGCTGGTCGCGGATTGGCGGCCGCGCACCCGATTGGTGCGCAGGCGTTGCTGCACCTCCTCCCAAAGGTCGCGTGGCACAAGCGCTTTGTGCTGCCCCGGATACCGTTCCTGCTTGTGGCGGATCTCGCCGATATGGATCGGGTTCGACAGCAGTTCGTACAGGGCTCCGCGCGAGAAGCGGCACCCGCCCGACTTGATGCCCTTCCCCGAAATCCTGACTTTCGATACGATTCCGCGCTCGGCGAGTTCGCGACTGAGTTGCCTGACGCAGCCCAGTTCCAGGTAACGCTCATAAATGTAGCGGACCGTGTCGGCTTCGGCGGGATTGATAACCAACCGCCGCTCGCGAACGTCGTATCCCAGCGGCGGCACACCGCCCATCCACATGCCCTTGCGCTTGGAGGCCGCGATCTTGTCGCGGATGCGCTCGCCGGTCACCTCGCGCTCGAACTGGGCGAAGGAGAGCAGCACGTTAAGCGTCAGCCGTCCCATCGAAGTGGTGGTATTGAACTGCTGGGTCACGGCGACGAATGACACCCCGCGCGCATCGAACATTTCGACTATCTTGGCGAAGTCGGCCAGTGAGCGGGTTAGCCGGTCGACCTTGTAGACCACCACGATATCGACCAGACTCTCGCCGATATCCGCGAGCAGCCGCTTAAGCGCCGTCCGCTCCATCGTACCGCCCGACATACCGCCATCGTCATACGCGGTCTTGATCAGGCGCCAACCTTCACCGGCCTGGCTCCTGATGAACGCCTCGCAGGCCTCGCGTTGAGCCTGCAGCGAGTTGAAGTCCTGCTCCAGGCCCTCCTCCGAACTCTTGCGCGTATAGATCGCGCAGCGGCGAGCCTGAGATCTGGAATTATCCATCTGCGCGCTCCTGTGTCTTGGCTTTGAGCCCGAAGAACAACCGCCCCGACCACTTGCTGCCGGTGATGCGGTGCGCGACCTGAGATAGGGAATTGTACTGCTTGCCCTGGAACTCGACGCCGTGCTCACGGACGATCACCTGGTGCTCGGTGCCGTGCCAGGTGCGCAGCAGCACGGTTCCCGGATGGAGAGTCGGCGCGGGTGCCACCTGGATGGGCCGTCGCGCCGAGGCAGCGGCGGCAACTTGCACCAGCACCCGGCGGGTCGACGGTTTCAGGCCGCCGAACGCCGCCTCCTGCATCCGATAGGCGAGTGCGCGAGTCAGCAGGTCGCGGCTGATGCGCGGTGGTGGCTCGGCGCCGTAGAGCACGCGCCAGCGGCGCTTGAGATCTGCGGCGGTTGCTTGAGCTAAAGCGGCGATCTCACTCGCCAGACTCGCTCGATCGCTCAGTGGGCCTTTGCTTTTCATGGGCGGTCCGCCCTCCGGTGCGGACAGCCACACACATGGCTCTGCTGCGCCCCTGAAGCCAGTCCTGGCGGAGCGAAATCGGTGCCAGTCCTCGCGAGATCGCTAGGGGTGCAAAACCTAAGATGAACGTGCACCGAGCTTCAGAAATCGGAGGCGAATTTTCGGCGATGAGCTTCTCGATTAGGCAACCGGCATCGGGAGGATTTGCCCCGCAAGGGCAGCCTGCGGAAGGGTCGACGATCTGCTCTTAATACGTGGAAGATCGCTTCCATCGTCGCGGCGACAGAGCAATGAGTGTTCACGACGGCAGGAGCACCAAGCCCTTGCCCGAGAAGGAGATTCTCACATGAACAATGATGCCGAACCCAGGTCCGGAGCGTCGATCGATCCAAGCCACAAATCAGTAGCACCCGTGAAAAAGCGGACCGTTGGAGCCAAGCCGAAGGCTGCTCGTGCTGTGACAACCGCAAAGGCCTCGCCGCGGTCATCGCGAGCAGGGTCCAGTGCGCAGAAGCTGGTCTGTAGATATTGCGGCAGCGATGACCTCGCACCGTCCTTCAAGAAACGACGCGACGCCCGCTGCCGCGCCTGCTTCAAGAAGCGCTATGGCTCGGCCCCGCGGGACAAGAAGACCGCGGCCACTCGGAAGACGAAAGCCGCAAAGTAGTTTTGGTCGAAGGTCGAAATCGGATCGGGGTCCGGGTTCGTCGAAAGGCTCGGGCCTCGATCTATCGTTGAGGTTCGAGACTCGATCGAAGAACCAACGTCAACTGGCTCTTCGATACCGAGCGCTTGGCCGGGCATCCGAGCTATTTCGCCTTCAGCTCCCACGTAGGTCGGGCCGATAGTCGTCCACGGTACCAACCCGGATCCTGTTCACTATCCTAAACCCCGAGGATTGACGATTTAGAGCGTGGCCGGGAAAATTCTCTGACTTGGAATGAGTCTGTCTCTGCGCCAATCCGTCTGGCAGCCATGGAGAACCACTCGCATGCCCCACGCCATTATCCGCAGCGGGAATGGCCGCAGACACGAAGTAGATTTTGCAGACGCGGAGATTCGCATTGAAGTTTATTCCAGCGATGGGACAGTCGAGATCGTCGTCGAAGCAGTCAACGACCTCGCGCCTTCGGATCGCCGCCGGTTTGCGCTGCTCAACATTCCGAAGCAACTCTTCTCATCTGCGCTCGGCAAGGCTGCACAACGGAAGGGAACGCCAGGACCGCAGCGAGCGTAGTCGCAGACCAACGAGAACCCGAGACCGCGCCCGGAGTGTAGTGCCGCGGTTTCTGCCTTCGCGCGGGGTGTGATGGAAAACGGCGAAGTAGCCATGATGCTGGCGCCTGTTCTCACTCCGCACGGGGTGCTGACCCTGAGGCCATCCGGCGATGTTGCGCGCCTGGAGCCCGATCTCGGCGCGCGACTGGAGAAGGCGTTCGCGAAAGGCTCTGGACACGGACTGCTGTGCTTGGGCGCCGACGAGGTTGCCACCGTTCTGCCACCGGTGCTGTCGTATTGGCGGGAGTTCGGGGGCCGCTACCTGATGGCGCTGTGTGCGCTTCCCGGAATCGGTGCGGATCGCGCCAAGCCCCCTGTGCCGGCGCCAGCGAACCACGACCTGGAGCAGATGGCCTGCGCAGTTCCGCCGATGGCCGGTGCAGAATATCTGACGACCACCCTGTTGGCCGACCTGTGGCACCGCATCGATGCGGCCTTCGATGCTGAATTGGCCGCAGCCAAGCTCACCGTGCAAGAGTTCCTCAAAGGAACCCATCCCGCCTGGAACCTCGTTGGCCGCGTGCACTTCAATCTCGCCGAGAACCGAAGGGACGAAGAAGCGCCGTTTGCATTCCTGGCGACCTACACGACACGGCTTTCGAGTGAGGCGAAGGCGCAGCATCTGCCGCTCGGCAAGGCGCTGCAGGAGTACTCCGGGGCAAGGAACCGCGAGCGTCTGTTGTCGCTGCTGGTGCCGGTCCAGCGCGCGGCTGAGCAGTGCCCATGGCTGAAGGCCATGGTCGATGCGGGCGAGATTTACCATCCACTGCGCTGGAGCCCGGCGGAAGCCCTCGCGCTCTTGAAGGATGCCCCGGCTTTAGAAGGCGCGGGCGTAGTCGTGCGCATGCCGGTAAGTTGGAGCAAGAACCGCCCCGCGCATCCGCTGGTGAAAGTGACGGTCGGCGGCAAGGCACCGTCGCAGCTCGGGATGGATGCTCTGCTCGACTTCCAGATGGAGGTCACGCTCGACGGGGAAACTCTTTCGAGAGCCGAGATCAAGCAACTGCTGGCCCAATCGGAAGGGCTCGCTTTCATCCGCGGCAAGTGGGTCGAGGTCGACCACGATCGCCTCGCCCGCACGCTGGAACAATTTGAGGCGATCGCCGTCCATCAACATTTGCAGGTTGACCTCTGCGGGTACGCGCCCCGCGGCGACCGCTTCCGCGACGACTGGGGAAACAAACGCCAGTCTGGCGAGCCGCGTGACGTAGCGCTTGGGGAGCCCTTCGCGTCGCGCAATCTCAACCAGCGATTGGACTCGACCGCAAGCTATTTCCTCGAACCAGCATCGCGCACGGGCGATTCCCTTGTGCAACGCCGGGTCGACCGGCTGAGGCGCCCGGATTTGCCCGTCGACAATGATCCGCAGCTCGACGCCACGACGCTTAACTTTCATCGGGACAAAATGAGAGAGGCGAAGCACCGGAGTCGATGCCTGCTCTTGGCTGCTCGACGGAATCGGTACTTTGAGTGCGATTCGAATGCCCTTGTCGGTGAGTTGCACACTTGCGATCAATTCGCCGATTGCGGCTGGAGCTTCGGTTTCGGACAGCAGCCGCTGCCGCCACTTCGAAGCAAGCGCAAGAATCTGATTGACGTCTGAAATTTCAGTTCCGGACTCCTGAAGCGTGGCAATCAGGGATGCCGGATTGTCGAACACGCTTCGAACTGCGCCAGTCACCGCGCGTTCGAGTTCCCGCGCAGGTACGCGCCAGCCGCGTTGCCCGTCATTGGCCATACCTCTGACCAGATCCCGCGACACGAAGTACCGATAGCGCCGACCGGCTTTGGCCGCTCCCTGCGCGTATAGAGGTTCGCCGTTTTCGTCAGACAGTTTCCCGGCCAGCGGGCTCGCTGGCGCCTGGGTCATGGACTTGATGTCTCGGCGTGTGTGATCGCGCAAACGCTCCTGGACCTTCTTCCACAAGTCGCGCTCAAGGATGGGCTCATGCTGCCCGGGATGACGTTCCTGCCGGTGGCGGACCTCACCAGCGTAAATCGGATTGGACAGCAGCTCGTATAACGCGCCCCGCGAAAAACTCCGCCCGCCCGATTCACTCCCTTTGCGCGACACCCGAACCTTCGAAACGATCCCGCGGCGGTCGAGCTCGTTCTTGAGAAGCCGAACACAGTTCAGTTCCAGATAGCGCTCATAGATCAGTTTCACGATGGACGCTTCCGCCTGGTTAACGACCAGCCGGCGATCGCGGACGTCGTAACCAAGCGGCGGCACGCCACCCATCCACAAACCCTTCCGCTTGGAGGCCGCGATCTTATCCCGGATCCGTTCGCCGGTGACTTCCCGTTCGAACTGCGCGAACGACAACAGCACGTTGAGCGTCAGACGCCCCATCGAGGTGGTAGTGTTGAACTGCTGGGTCACCGCCACGAACGAGACTCCGTGGCCATCGAAGATCTCGACCATCTTCGCGAAATCGGCCAGCGATCGGGTCAGCCGGTCGACCTTGTACACCACCACCACATCGATGAGCCCGTGGCCGATGTCGTCGAGCAGCCGTTGCAGGGCTGGACGTTCCATCGTTGCGCCCGAAATGCCGCCGTCGTCGTAGGCGGTCTTGATCAATCTCCAGCCCTCTCCTTGTTGGCTTGCGATGAACGCTGCGCAGGCCTCGCGCTGCGCGTGCAGCGAGTTGAAGTCCTGTTCGAGCCCCTCCTCCGAGGACTTCCGGGTGTAGACTGCGCAGCCGCGAATCGGGTGTTTAGCGCGTTCCATCGGCGGATACCTCCTTGGGCCGGGCCTTCAGACCGAAGAACAACGGCCCCGACCAGCGGTTGCCTGTGATCACGCGCGCGACTTCGGACAGCGAGCGATACGGCTTGCCGCGAAACATCACGCCGCTCTCCAGCACTGTCACCTGATGCCTTGTTTCACGCCACTCGCGGATAAGGAGTGCCCCTGGTGCGAGCGGGCGCACGGGTGCGACTCTTATTGGCCGCCCGGGCGCGGGCATCCTGGGCCACGCGCTCGAGGAGCCTGCGCGTGGCAGGCTTGAGTCCGCCAAGGACCCGCTCCTGCATCCGGTAGGCGACCGCGCGCATCAGCAGGTCACGGCTGAAGCGCGGGGGCACCTCGGTTTCGTAGAGGATCTTCCAACGCGCTCTCAAATGGTCGAGGTCAAGTGATGCGAGAAGCGCGACCTCAGCGGAGAGCTTTTGGCGTTCCTTCTCTGGGACGTTTCGAGTCATGGACTGCCCGCCTCCGTCACGGGCAGTCACACACATTGCTCTGCGCCCCCGCTGAGTCGAGTCGCGAACCCGCCGAATCCGCTTGACTGTCTATTCGAATCGACTGTCAGGTCAATGGGCACTGCGTTGATGAATCAGCCGACGGCGTAGCGCAACGGGACGTTCTCGTTTCGCGGGCCATTCGCCCTCGAAGTAGGGGCGACGCTGAGCCCAGGCAACGCTGTTTTGTGAAGAGGCGTGTCGCAGGTCTTAAACCTGCAAATTGCAATGGACAAGCGCGTGACGCTGCCTCTGGACTTTTGCGGACCGGTGCAGCTGCAGTGAGCGAGGAAATCCTCCGGGCGTTGAGAAGATTACCGGGCGTCGCGCTCAGTCACATGAGCAAAGGTACTAACCGACACAACCACCATCCTGTGGAACATGCGGTGATCGAGGTATCGGACGTTCCGCCGCAGGCGCCCCGGTTAAGCTTATACTCTTTGGTGGATGTTTGATCGGATCGAGGCCGAAATAATGGACTCTAACGCTCACCGACGAGCGCCGCCAGCCGAGTTTTCTTTTGCCGCAGGGCATCCAACAACTGCGGCATCCCTTGGCTCCGGATCACGTGATCGAATTGAGCGTGATAGTTCTCCACCATGCTCACATCCTCGACCGAGACATCGTAGACGAGCCATTGGTCGCCGTTACGCTCGAGCATGAAAACAATGGGCATAGGGTCTTCGTGTGGCTGGCGCACGGTCGCGGAGACCCGTGCATACCCCGGGGCGGTGAAGGACTCGCGCCCAACGTCGATGTTGAGCTTGGCGTAGTCCTGAATCTGGATGAGATAGGCGTCTTCGATGAAGGCGGTGAACAGAGAGATGTACTCGTTACGCTGATCCGGCGTCAATTCGCTCCAATGGTCGGCGAGCGATCCGCGCGCCATTTTCGCAAGGTCGAGATGATGCTCGGCAAGTTGCTGGAGCTCTCGACGCCTTTGCTCGACCGACATCCCTTGGTCGTGAAGGATGGCAACAGCCCGATTGACGGTCGCCTTGACCTCGTTCAAGGGACTGCTCGCGGTGTTGGCGCACGCCAACCTTGGAAATCCCA
>Ga0335081_10018123_pt1 | contig 11387 bp, 8 predicted proteins | sample Lox_Sample_35_FD_206713 | JGI IMG/M metagenome (GOLD analysis project Ga0335081, IMG submission 206713) | Soil microbial communities from Loxahatchee National Wildlife Refuge, Florida, United States - Lox_Sample_3.5 | ecosystem: Environmental > Terrestrial > Soil > Wetlands | place: USA: Florida... | reverse complement strand
GCTGTCAGCCGCCCCATGTTGTCGAACGTAAACTGATACGTCCCCGTGGGGTCGCTCACCTGGGTCAGCCGCGAGTCGAGGTCGTAGGTGTAATTCACTGTGGAATTGTCAGGATAAGTCTTCTGCGCCAGCCGGTTCAACTGGTCGTAAGTGTAGGTGATCGATTGGTTCTTCCTGTCCGTCTTACCAGTCAGGTTGCCCACCGCGTCGTAGCTGTAGGTCTCGATGTAGCCGGATGGGAAAGTCGTTTTCGTCACACGCCCAAACGCGTCATAGGTGAACGAAGTCGTGTTGTTGTTGGCGTCCTTGATGCTCGTCAGGTTGCTTTCCGTGTCATAGCCGTACGTGGTCACGTTGTTCGCCGCGTCCGTCACGCTGGTTAGCCGGTCGGCATCGTCATACGCATAGGTGGTGACCTTCCCGTTTTGGTCCGTCACCGTCGTCCGCCGCCCGCGGTAGTCGTAACCAAATTGCGTGGTGGTCGTGTCGGGATACGTGATCTTCGTCAGCCGGTCCATGGAATCGTACGTGAACGTCGTCTGATGGTTCAGCGCATCGGTCACCGAGGTGCGGTTGCCGTGAGAATCGTAGCCGTAGGTGGTCACATTGTTCTGCGCATCGGTAATTGTGTTGATCAGCCCTGCCGCCGTGTACGTGAGCGTCGTCGTATTGTTCAGCGGGTCCTTGATGGTGAGCAATTCTCCCTTGGAGTCATAGGTGAACGTCGTCACGCTGGCCGCCGTGTTGCTGTTTGGCTGGGGAGTTGTGACCGTCAGCAAATTTCCGTTGGCGTCATACGTGTTTGTGGTCACGTTGTCCAGCGGATCGGTCGTCGTCAGCACTTCGCCAAAGCTGTTGTACGTGTAAGACGTTGTGGCAGTGGTGCTCGAATTGATGGGCACGGTCACGCTCAGCACGTTTCCGTTGGAATCGTAAGTGTACGTCGTCGTATTGCCGTTCTCATCGGTCCTTGACAGCTTATTCCCCTTGCTATCGTAGGTGCTGCTGATCGTTCCGCGTACCGTGCAAGTCGAGCAGCCCGACCCCTGCGCGCTCGACGAGACCCACTTGCCCCCAATGTTGGAAGAGGTATAGGTCGTCTGATTGCCGAGCGAATCCGTTAGCTGCACCTTGGAAGTAATGGTGAGCCAAGGCCCATAATAGGAGACACCGGCAATCTCGACGCCCGCTGGCCCGGTCGAACTTCCTGATGCCACAACGGCTGTGAATTGCGTGTCGCTCCAACTCGTGACTGTGGCTGGCGCGTTGTAAAACCAAGCAGTGCTGGTGCTTTGCGTGGATCCGAAACCAGTGCCAGTGATTGTGATCGTTGTGCCTGGTGGCGCGCTGCTCGGAGATATGCCAGTGATGGAAAGCGGCTCAAGGACCGTGAATTGCGCTCCGTTGCTGGTCACCGCATCCTCAATGACCTTGACAGGGCCGGTTGTCGCCCCTGCTGGAACAATTGCGGTGATGCTCGTGTTGCTCCATGAGGTCGCCGTTGCGGTCACTCCGTTGAATTGCACTGCGCTGCTGCCTTGGCTCGGACCAAAACCCGTTCCCGACAGCGTGACATAGCCCCCGACGGATGCCGCTGGTGGTGTAACGCTTGAGATCGCAGGTTCAATCGCTGTGAAGGAAACTGTTCCTGGGCTGGTAATCGAGTTGACGGTCACCGTCACAGGACCGGGCCCCGCCGGTGTCCCACTCGGTACCGTAGCCACGATTTGGCTACTGCTCCAGCTTGAGACGGAGGTCGCCTGAGCACCGTTAAAGCTAACCGTGCTGGTCCCCTGCGTGGACCCGAAGTTCGACCCCACAATCGTCACCACGGTTCCCACTGGCCCCAAGTCGGGTGACACCGCCGTCACAAAGGGTGTGGTGCCAACGCTCACCGCCACATTGTCGAATGTGGCGGTCGCCAGTGAAGAAGTACTCTCGCTGCTCGCCAACAAGCCAATGTAGACGTTCTGCGCCATCGTAATGGTCTGGCTTGTGTCTATCTGGGTCCAACTCACACCATCTGTCGATGTATATGCACTGAACGTATTCCCGACGCGCACTAACTTCACCCAGAATGGGGGCGTTGTGTAGGTCCCGACGTTCGAGCCCCTAGCGCTATTTCCTCCGGCGGATGTCCGGTACAAGAAACTCATGTATCCTTGCGCACAAGATACGGAGGCTTGTTTCGCGGCCTGATCGAGAGTTTCTCGAATTGCGATTCCGGCATTTGCGCTGCTCGGGAAGCTGACAACCCGAGCCACAACCGATCCATCACCTGACAATGGCTGGTACACAAAATGCATGGAATCATAGCTGTAAGTGTTATTCACGCCGACGCCCGCCCCTTGAATCGTAAACGTCGTGCCTGAGTAAGTTCCACTCCCGGCCACGCCAACTTGGCCTATGTCCTGGTCCAGCCAAGGGGTCGGGAGCGGATTGGAAGTGACCGTGAAGTCCACTGCATTACTGTTGTTCATGCTTGGTGCCACCGAAACCGACAACAGCCCCGAGGTCGCTCCTGTTGGGATGGTGATAATAATGGACGTGTCGGTCCAAGAATCTATCGTCACCGGTGCGTTGTTCAGCAGGACTAAACTGCCGTTCTGCGAAGCTCCGAAGCCGGTTCCGTTGACTACCACCTGACTCCCTATTGATCCCGTTGTCGCAGATACGCTGGTAATCACTGGCGCGGGGTTCGCGCTCGAATTCACCGATACGCTGTCGAATGTGGCGGTACTCAACACTCCCGTCGAAGTGCTACTCACAGCCAAGCCCATGTAGACATTTTGGGCCATGGTGATCGTCTGGCTCGTTCCAATCTGATACCAATTCACTGCATCTGTGGATGTGTAGGACGTAAATGTATTTCCAGCGCGAACCAACTTCACCCACACGGGCAACGTTGGAGTGCCGTAAAGCTGATCCGTGGTATTTCCCCCGGTGCTCGTGCGCTCAAGCATGTAAAGCGCTCCGTAGGCAGCGGTCTGCGCGTTGGATGAAGATTGGCCAAGCGTTTCACGAATCATGACTCCAGCCGATCCACCCTGAAAGCTCACGAGGCGTGCCACAATCGTTCTATCGCCCGACAATGATTGATAGACATAGTGGAACGCATCGGTGCTTGACCCGTTAGGAGTCCCAAAACCCGCGCCACTTACGGTAAATGTCCCGTTTGAGTAGCTTGAACTTCCCGCCGCTCCCACAGCTCCAACGTCGCCATCGGACCAGCCAGTGAGCAGCGGTTTGACATAGAAGATCGGGCTTACGGCAGTTTGGCCGTTTGCGGTCACCGTAAAATATCCCGTTGTCGCGCCAAGCGGTACACGAACGGCAACAGACGTGTTGCTCCACTCCTGCGCAACGAGATTGGTTCCGTTTAGGGCTACGGTACCGCCAGCTTGCGTTGCCCCAAAATTTTGACCCTGTATGGTGACCATGTCGCTGTAATTGGCGGTACCTGGGTCAACCAACGTGATTTGCACGGTATTCGTTCCCTGTGTTGCCGACCCGACGCTGTAGAAAGTCGTAGGCGAACTTTGGTTGTTGTATTCCGTTGCGATCCAGTCGGCAGAGCGGGCGATGCTCGATATCCGAACCTCATCCAAGCTGCCGTTGAAATATTCTGCTCCGTCACTATCCCAGCCCATGGCTGCATCCAGGCTCGTCGAAGCAATATTGCCGGTCTTGGAAGCCTGATTGTCCAAGTTGCCGTTCACATAGATTTTAAGATTTGAACCGTCATACGTTCCGACGAGATGAGTCCAAGTGCCCATTGGAAGCGATGTCACAGAACTTACGCTAGCAAGTGAGCCCGCGCCTCCTGTAGCGACTCCAAAGCTCACAAGATTCGTCCCGCCATTTCGCCAGAAACCATAAACTACCCATGGGTCCACATTCCCGGAGACCTCTTTGACGAGAATCCGTTCGTATTGGGAGGGATTCGACTCTGAAGTCTTGACCCACGCGTCCACCGTTAGGGTGTTCCCCGTGATAGAAAGAGTTGAGCCACTTCCCAGATCGACGTACTGACCCGAACCACTGAAATTTGCCGCGCCGCCAATTTGTCCACTGGTCGCAGTTGCGCCGGTGATCGTTCCGTTGTTGCTGTTGCTCGTGGAATCATTTGCCGTCAAGCTGGTGCCGTTCGGCAGATGCCAGACTCCTTTGTAGTTGCTGTCCCACACGGCGGTCTTGTTTGATTGGTCCGTCGAAATCGAAGAATTTCCATAAAACACGTAAATAACCGTATCGGCGGTGTGCGACAAGGTGGGAACTTTCATCCAATAATTGATCGAGCCAGTCGTGGGATTGTAACTTTCCTGCTCAAAGGGGAGCAGATTCACACCATTCGGGTCGGACGCAAACAGAATGTCGTAACCGTTCGCATTCGTTACACCCCCTCCGTTCGCTGTAGTTGCTAAGAAGGAATAAGTCCCGGAAATCAGCAACGGGAAATTCGACTGATCCGTGTTAGGAACTTTCGTGTGATCGATCGTGACAGCTCGCCGGAAGAGACAGCCGTTTGCCCATCCCTGCCCCACGGCGGGCGCTTGACCTGCTACCGAAAAGAGGCTGAACACTGCAACAAGCAGAATCGATTTATGCCACGCCCGCATGGCGAGTTCCTCCCGGACACTTCGATCAACCGAATGCTGGCCCATTTCAGTTTTGTAAGTTGAAACCCACGATTTCTTATTGAATGTAAGTTATCGTTAGCGCCTCGACGCCTCCGGCGCGCGATGAAGTCAGCCCGCGCAGGTTGCTGTCGTAGGTGTGAGACTCAAGCACCTTGCCGTTGGAGTCCGTAACGCTCGTGATCAAGGACTGGCTGTTGTAGGCGAATGAAATGGTCGTCGAATCTGGCTTCGTGACCTGGGACAATCGTCCCTGCGTGTCGTATGCGTACGTTAGGGCTGGACCGACACTCGCTGTCACACCCGTGACCAAAGTGCTTGAACCAACGTACGAAAAGGTTAGGGTACGCGATGCCGGGTCCGTAACCGTTGAAAGGCGCCCCGACGAATCGTACGCAAGCGTCGTGGTGTTCCCGTTGCGGTCGATGATGGCAATAAGATTTCCGGTCGCATTGTCAAAACGTCGTACTTCGCCGTTTTGAAATGTCAGCGTCCAGTAAGACGAACCTGCCGCGAGCGTAGCCAAGGCGTTCGCAGGAGCGACGGCACTGTAAGTTGAACCGTTGTAACCAAACGCCCAAAAATCACCGTTGCCGCGTGAATACCGCATGTAGTTGTCGAAGCCCAGAAAGACGCGCTCTTCGTAAGTCGAGCGCCAATTGGGTCCAAATAAGCCGACTTGGAATGTGCTTTCGCTAGACGGCCACATGCTGTTCCACGTCCTCGTCAGCGACAGGCCGCCCGACAGACCGGGAATACTCAAGTCCTTTTGCTCGATGTAAGTATTGCCCGTGGCCAAGTCAATGGGGTGTCCGCCTTGCGCGGAGTCTTTCTGACAGGAGAGACATTCCGGGTCCGGAGAGCACACGGCATTCGGTATCGTGCAAGGCAAAGAGAACACAAAGATACCCAGATACTGGCAAGTTGCTCCCAACGGAATGACGAACCAATCCCAGGCGTCGAAACTGGAAAGGCAAGGGTTGCTGGATTGTGCCTCTGAGTCCATGCAAAGCACCAGCAGAATGAAGACCAACGACAACGCCACAATTAGAATCTTCTTCACGACCACCTCCATGACGTTAGCTAACGAAGACACACTTATCCCCGGCCCTTCGGACCACCAGTTGATGGTTCCTCACTTCTACGGGAAGTTGAGACTTTTACAGTACCTATAGCACGATGTCAATACTAGTGCTCATAAGTCTTGTGAATTATCTGTGAAAAAAAATAAAAACTCATCAATTCACTCAGACGCTTTGCCCACGTTACAGGATTGGAATTCGCCGTAGAAATATCCGGTCCCTGCGTTCTCTTGGTACAGGAACGGATAAACGTGAGCAAGCGCAGCAGAAATGACATCAGCCACGCGAGGGGTTCCTTCCACGAATGTCGGATGGACAACCGTCATGTAAACGAAGTCGGAGTGCGAGACGACCCCAGGCTAGCGGTGCTCTCTCACAAAGACAGATGGTTTCGACAGTCTGTTTGACTTTCCGGATGAAGTGACGTTCCTCCTTTCCCCTAATTTCAGAGTTACAACGCGTGGGCACACACAGGGCTCGCTCAACCCCAGCACAGTGCAACCGCGGATCAAATTCTAGTGTTCGCAAAAGAGCCCCTAGGCACCCACTCATGTCTATATGTCATCTGTACTTGACATACCGACCTCTATGCGCTACTATCCTAGCAGGAGGACTACATGCACGAATCTCTTGGCTCCTTTGCGCGGAAACAACGGCTTGCTCTTCTCGGCTTTTACATCTGTAGTTTTGTTTTCGCTGTCGCTGTAGGCACGGTCGAACACCTGTCGCACGTCTACCGCTTACCCTTGCTCGCCATTGCTGCGGTCACCGCGATCTGCGGCGCGTTCAGCTTGTATCAATTCTTCCGAACCACGGATGAATTTCGACAAAACATCAACCGCCGCGCCGTAGAGTTCGCATTTATCGGAAGTCTGATCGCTTCGATTACGGCCGCTCTCCTGCAAAGCCTCGGAATACCTCGACTCTCGCCGTACCTGCTCCCGGCGGTGATGGTGGCTCTCTGGAGCGTGGGGCTGTTTTTCTCTGCGAGGCGCTTCGAATGAAAACCAAGCTTCGCGTTTGGCGTGCGGAGAAGGAATGGTCGCAGGCAGAACTTGCCGAGGCCGTTGGTGTTTCGCGGCAGTGCATCAACGCCATTGAGACCGGCAAGTACGATCCGAGCCTTCCACTTGCTTACAAAATCGTGCGCGTCTTTGGAAAAACCATTGAGGAAACCTTCCTCTACCCCGAAGAAGAACCGAGTTCTTCTCAAAAGAAGAAGAAGTAATTCGGCCTTGGCTAATTGGAATTTTCGTCCTTTCTTTCTGATTCCCAGGGAGGTTCCGTCATGTCCCGAGATAGCTTTGACTTCGACGATTTTCGCGAATCGAGTTGGAAGTCCAACTCCGAGCGCGACTCTTACACACTAGAATCGTTTGGCTTTGGGCGCAGAAGTGGATCTGGTTCTTCTGATCCCACCGCGAGACTGAGTCTGGAAAAACTCCGAGTTGCCGAGAGAACGTCGGATCACGAGGTCACGGCTGCCCGACAATCGCAAGATGTGAGCCGAACAACCATGCGAGGTTCTCGCGAGACTGCGATTCTCGATGAACGCAGCCGCGGGACTTACAGTTGCCGCGACCGATTCTATTCGCTGCGACCGTCCGAGATTCACACACTCACGGAAGTTGGGAAGTTCCGAGTCATTAACCAGGAAGATTTCGCCGAGCTTGCTTACGCCGGCAACCACTCTCGTTTGGAGAATGACGTTCGCAATCTCATCCAGCAAGGCCTGCTCGAACGGCGCGAAACCAGCCCGTTCAAGAAGCAATCGCGCCAGGTTCTCACCCTGACCAAGCGCGGTCGGCAACTGATCCGAGAAAACGAGTTTGTGCCAGATGATCAGGCCATCTATTCGGGCTTGGTCAAGCCGAAAGAAGCCGACCACGACTCGGCGCTTTACCGCCTCTATCAGAAAGCCGCTGCCGAGATCGAGGGCCAGGGCGGGAAGATTTTGCGTGTCCAACTCGATTACGAGCTAAAGGAACAGCTCTATCGGAAGCTGGGGCGGCGCGCTAAGATGCACGACAGAACCGAAGCATTCCACCTTAAAAACGGCTTCGCCCAACAACTGTACCTCCCCGTGATCAATGGGCGAGTCAGCTTTCCCGATCTGCGCATTGAGTACACGACTCAGGAAATGGAAATCGCCCGCGTGGACCTGGAACTCGCCACCGGTCACTACCACGCTGGGCATCTTGCAGAAAAAGCGCGCGCCGGATTCCAGATTTACGCCCGATCCGAAGACGCCGCAGGCCTGCGCCGCGTGCGCGACGACCGCGAAATCATGACCTCCATTCTGAGTCTCTGAGACCATGCAATTCCCGGAATCCAGCATCGAGAATCTCCGCGGCCTTGGCTATACCGAAGATGAAGCTCACTTTCTCTATCTTGTGGCCACGCACTCTGGGTATTTCTCCACGCGTCAGTACCTGGCGTTCACTCAATCCAAAAGCGGCGAGAAAAGTATGACTTTCACGCAGAAACTGCTCGGCAGAGGTCACGCCAGCGCCCGGCTGCTTTTGCGAAACGGCCGCGTCTACCACCTCTTCTCGCGGCTTGTTTATCGTGCGATGGGCAGGGAAAATCTCCGCAACCGCCACGAGCACGCGGTTGAACACATCCGCACCAAGCTGGCGGTTCTCGATTTCGTCCTGGCCCATCTCGACTACCGCTATCTCGAGACGGAAGACGAAAAGGTCTCCTATTTCTGCAAAGAGCTGGGTCTAAAGACTTCCATTCTGCCAGCCAAGCGTTATGCGGGCACGATTCGGGATAGGACCACCGACCGGTATTTCGTGGATAAATTCCCGATGTTCTTCGCTCCCGATTCCTCTTCCTCACCTGTGGTCACCTTCAGTTTTGTCGATCCAGGGCTTCTAAGTGTCGCCAGTTTCGACAGCCATCTCTTCGCCTACCAGTCCCTTTTTGCCGCGGTTCCCCTCGTGAATTTCGTCTACATCGCCACGCGCTCGACGCACTTCGAAGCCGCTCGAAAGCTATTCCTGGTCATGGCTCCAACGGTCACAAACCCTGATCCCGGTGTCGAAGGCCTGCGGTATTTCCACTACCGATATCTTTGGGAAAGCAAGCAATACGCCAAGCTGACTAGCGAGCAGATTGAATTCGTCAACGCGGCTATCACGCGATTCACCGACCCACGACTTGAGACTCTCTTTCAGCCGTGGGTACACGGCCAGATCACCTGCAACGTTGTGAGTGAGCGATTTCGCGAGCTTGCGCCCAAGCGCGAAGTGTTCTTCCACACTGAGTTGGTGGACGGCCAGGCGGCGCTTTTTGAGCCAAATCTTCCGCGCCGCAATCATCGGCGAACAGAGACAGAGGTGACGGGTGGCCGGCAATCGACTTTCAGTCCTGCTTTCACACCAGTTTTCGGAGAGCAGACGCAGCAAGCGGAAGAAAACTAAGAAGATGCGGAGGAAGAGCACAGCCAGTATGCACGCGGCCAGAAACATCTTTACGCCGGGAGCGACCCCATTCCGGACGGCCTTCAGCCGCCCAGAGTTTCTTGGAGTCGCTCCCGGCGTGCGAGAGTCGGAGCAAACAGTTTGTAATGCAGACTGTAATAAATCTCGAATCACGAAAGGAGAACAAACGCTTGGCACTACTGAAGGCACCATCGAAACAACCAAAAACTACAACGCTGCAAGTCCGGCTGGAGGAAGAAGTCAGACACAACCTGGACAGATACGCCGAGTTCATTGACGCAAATGTTTCTTACGTCGTGAGCGAGGCGCTGAAGCTCTTGTTTCGAAAGGACGAAGAATTCAAGCACTGGCTAGGCCAACACGCAGACAACCACACTCAACAACAGCCCAAAGGAGAGGCTCTTACTCCGACCGCGTAATAACATGAAATCCCGTCCAACCCAATTCGGTGTGCGCGAGAATACAGCGTCCGCAAGACGGCATGTCTCGCGCCTAGTACCACGTGCCCGTTCGAGTGCAGTTTGTCTTGAAAATGAAAGCCCAAAGACGCCAGGACCTTCGACTTCAGACTATCGCCCAGTAACGAATATTGGCGGCGAATCCCCTGCCGCGCGACAACACGCCGCCACAGGAGGAGGGGAAAGAAATGCCTCTGAGCGCCCGGCTCTCGCAACACCGCTCAAATCTTCACATCTGTCTAAGACCACATTCGAACCGCTGATTAACAGCCCAGTGGCGGCGAAACTACTGGGCAACATTCACGTCAAGACTCTGCAGCGTTACGCACGAATGGGAAGCCTTCCCGGATATCAAATTGGTGGCCACTGGTATTTTCGTACGTCAGAGCTGGACGCGTGGCTACAATCTCGGATAAATTCAAAACGCCAACCCGCTGACCCCGTGGATTTCACAAAGGAGAAGGCTTAGTGAAATTCATACGTCAACGGTATCAATCTGGAAGTCTGACGAAAGAGAAGCGCAAGGCTGGCCCTGCGGTCTGGATCTTCAGATGGCGCGAGAATACGCCAGAAGGTAGAGTCAACCGAAAGGTAGTTGTGGGCACCGTGGAAGAGTTCTCAACCAAAACGGCGGCACGCAAGGCCGCTGAACCTCTTCACGCCAGCGCCATCGCGGAAAACCCCGCAGTGCCGGTGACCGTCAAGCAGTTGGTCAAGCACTACACAGATAACGAACTTTCCAGCAAAGCTCACTCCACGCAGCGAACCGTAGAAACATCTCTGAAGGTCTGGGTCGTTCCTAACTGGGGCGAACACAGACTCTCAGATGTGCGAACAGTTGCAGTTGAACGTTGGCTGCACGGTCTCTCATTGGCGAACGCAACAAAGGCCAAGGTTAGAAACGTCATGCACGGAATCTTTGCCCACGGTTGTCGCTACGAATGGCTGTACAAGAATCCCATCAGCCTAGTGCGGCAGAGCGCGAAGCGGGAGAAAAGGCCTGACGTTTTGGATGCCGAAGAACTGAAGAAACTTCTTGCTGAGCTTCAGAACCCCGCCCGCGCGATGGTATTCCTGACCGCCGCCACCGGATTGAGGGTGTCGGAGGCTCTGGGCCTGAAGTGGTCTGACGTTGACTTCGGCACCGGAGCCATTAACTTGGCCCGCGCCATAGTTCATCAGCACATTGGCGAAATGAAGACCGAAGCATCGCAGAAACCAGTTCCGATGGATGGCGCGTTGGCTACTGCGCTCCTTGAATGGAGTGGGCAGACACCTTACAACCAGCCAGAAGACTGGGTGTTCGCCAGCCCGAAGATGAACGGCAAGCAACCCTACTGGCCGGAAACACTGCTGAAGTGCTATGTCCAGCCTATCGCCAAGCGTCTTGGCATCACGAAGAAGATAGGCTGGCACACCTTCCGCAGAACCTTGGCAACCCTTCTCACCGGCAGCGATGAGAATGCCAAAACCACTCAGGAGCTAATGCGGCACGCGAACGCGGGAATCACACTGAACCTGTATGCACAGGCTCTGACCCGCGCAAAACGTGCAGCACATCTGAAGGTGGTTGAAATGATCAGGCCAACGGCAGAAACTGCTTCTGTTCCTCTGTGTTCCCACGCGGAGGAAGGGGAGTCTGTAAGTGCTTGATTTTATGGAGCGGCCTATCGGAATCGAACCGACACCTGAACCTTGGCAAGGTTCCGTACTACCACTATACTAAGGCCGCTCAGTGAACCTTCTTTTTATAACACGCCA
>Ga0335081_10018121_pt1 | contig 11388 bp, 10 predicted proteins | sample Lox_Sample_35_FD_206713 | JGI IMG/M metagenome (GOLD analysis project Ga0335081, IMG submission 206713) | Soil microbial communities from Loxahatchee National Wildlife Refuge, Florida, United States - Lox_Sample_3.5 | ecosystem: Environmental > Terrestrial > Soil > Wetlands | place: USA... | reverse complement strand
GCAAGCAGTTTCTCAGTTTGATGCCGATCCACCACGACCCTAAAATGCGCTGCGCCGCGTGAAGCGCATCACTACGGTCCTGATGACGCCCGGCGGCAAGTCTTGCGTCTTCAGTCCGCCACCTCAGAACCTTGTTCGTAGTCAGCGGCTTGAAGTAGCTTGCGACTTCATCTCGCCGTGCTCACCAGCACAAGCACCAGCAGCACCGACAACGCGAAGCTCGCAATCAGCGAGAATACCGAAGCCATCGGATGGCTATGGAAGTATCCGCCATCATGCGTACGGAAATGCAGCATGGTTCTCATGCACCCTCCTTGCTCGCGACACTCTGCGCACGTTTATTAAACACCTTCTCTCTCCGGATTTCAGTGATAAAAGTTACCCCGATTACGGCAGGCTGCCCCACCCTTCGCGGTTTTCGAAGGCTGCATAACAAACGGACACTCTCCCGCCTCGCACGCCAAACACCTCCGCCACACCGAAATTTCCGGATTGCACCTCCCGTCCCGCGGACACGCCATCAAGCACCACGCCTCGCGATACACATCCATTCGCGACCGGTTTCCCCGCCGCGGATGAAAATACAAATCGTTTGTGCCGGGGACTACCTCGACGGGCACAATGTACCAGGCACTAAATGGCACGATGTGGACCGCCAGGAAATCGACATCGTCTTTGGTATAAATGCCCCTCCTGCCGCTCGGATGGATCGTGTAGCCCGATTGGCTGCGTTTCCCGGCAGACTTCGCCTGCACCCGCCAGCAGCGCGACCCGCTATGCACAATGAAGTCAAATTGCGAACTGTCACCCCATGGTTTTGCCACTTCAAAACCCAGGCTCGTGGCCCTGCTGAGGAATGCCGCCTCCGCGGCTTCACCATCCCGCTTGCGATTGCCCGGCCTGCTGGTCCCGTCTCGCAGGTACGGAGCGAACGTCTCAGCGTCTTCTTTTTTCATGTCAAAAACAAAAGGCGCGGGCTCTCCCGCGCCTGAATCTCTCCTGCTTGTTACTCTTACGTTGTCATCCCGAGCGGAGAATATGAGATGGAAATACATCGCATATTGAAGTCCAGGACCTGCTGTTTCCGCGCATTCGGCTCGCATACTTATTGGTGTCCTGATCGAAGGTGAAGTCCTGAGCGCAGTTGAAGGGTGCCGATCAAGAACTTATCTGACTCACGCGCTATAGCCTGCCCCTGAGCGACTCCGAGTAATTACGAGGAGGAGTCGAATGGGAGGCGCAACTGAATCTGCGTCCCAGGTTGGCTCGCAAGCCCGCTCGCCGAACCTGGACCACCTCCAAGAAGTTCACTTCCGCGGAGGATTTGGGCAGGGCATGGCTTTAGCCATGCCGAAGAAGCGTCGATCTTGACTAAGGCGCCGATGAGGCGCAACGAATCTGCTTGGCAGGTTAGCCACAATCCCGCCCGCGAACCTGAGCCAACAGCCGGAACGTTGAGGTCATTAGCGCACGGGGATTTGGGTAGCGCATGGCTTCAGCCATGCCGAAAAAGTGCTGATCCTGACCGAGCGCCGATCGTCCGGTTAGTTCACCAGCCCAATCGTCGGGCCACCAGCGGCCGGGTCTCACAACTGCGGAGTGTGCGGGAGTGTGCCGAAGGCCGGTTGCTATTTTCCCATACAAAACACAAAGGGCCTTGTGCCTTCACTAAAAGGGAACTGTACCATATGATGGTTAGTTCACTTAGTGACAGGGACGTGGCCCTTAAGATCTCGGACTTAATGTCCTTCACATACTATACAGACAAATATGCTGGCCGTCAACCCTTTCAATAATCATGTCTCCGCAAGGCTACTCGATTTTTTCAACGCGGCGACTCAATGGCACAGGAGATTGTGGTGTCCGGGACTGTCACTCACGCTGGCAGAGGTGCTCGAAGCGAGCGACGCGGTCCGGCACAGCTTACTGAATCAAGACTCCCTGAAGTTTTTGTGCGGGTCAGCTATCGCTATTGCGGGCCTCGATCCGGCGACAGGAAGCACGCAGCAGAAACAGCTGCTCCAGCACGCCCTGAGAACCGACGCGAGGTTCGGAGGGCTGGACTACTTCACCATTAGAGACCTGCAGGCCGACATAGAAAGACACTATCTTGAACGCTGGGCCGAGGCTCTAGGGACGAGCGCACCCGCGCCCGGGCCCGAACGAACGGCGCGATCCATCGCGTCCCACCTCCTTGATTTGGGTTTTAGCTCTGACTACCTGCATCGATGGTGGACCTACAAGATCAAGCATGAGGACGGTAATCGCAGCCTATGCGATCTTTTAAATGATGCACACGAGCTGGCCGCTGCGCCGAGGGGAAAGTTCGACGTGCTGATTGCGTTTGAGGATATGCCAAAGACCAAAACCCCTCCGGCACGGTGGCTTGACCCGCCGAGCGTTTCCGGCTGGTTACGAAAAAACGGGTTCGATACGGCAGGAATCAGGCAGAAGGGCGGGATCCTGATCACCGCGCACGCGAGAGACGAGGGAGCCGCGCTTGAGAATTCTCAAGAGATCTTGGACAAACTCGCCGCACGCGTTTCAGTAGGAGTTAAAGGTGCATTCAGACCGCTCACGACGGCATGGGTTGCGGGGAGCAAGAAGCCGGTTAGGATTGGGCCGCGTGTTCGGGCCGTCCAGGTGCACGCCCTGCATCGCGAGGATCAGATATACTCGGACGCGGAACCCAGCAAGGTGGATGCCGCCATCGAACTGTTGGCTCCGCTCGCTTTCAGTTCGCCAAGTTCGGCGGTTTCAGGTGGCTGGGCGGCACTGGAAGCATTGCTCAGCGAGCCCAATGACCGGGCCTCCGCCGCGGCGCGTATGGCGGCGCTCGTGGCGTGCTCTTTTCCGCGAGCTGAGCTCACACCGCTTTCCTTTAAGATTGAGGAGGCAGGCGGGCCAGTTTCGTCCCGACTTGCGGGCGTCGTGAAAAATCGCGATCGGTGCCAGTTGGTTGCGTCCGCGATTCTGAACAGCGACGAACTTGCGCTCACCGACAATTCGGACGTCGCTGCAGTTGTAAGATTAAAAGCTCTCCTAACAGCCCCTCACATTAAGGTAAGAGACATTGAGTCGCATCTAGAATCGTCTTTTCGACGCTTGTACCGTCAACGCAACCTCGTGCTCCATGGCGGTTACACCAATGCTGTCGCGTTGCGGGCTTGTGTGCGCACAATTGCCCCGCTGGTTGGCGCGGGCATGGACCGCATTGCGCACGCCTGGTTCGTTGAGAAGATTGAGCCGCTCGAGCTGGCCGCGAGAGCGAGGATACGCCTGTCTCTGGTCAATGAGAAGGACGGAACTAAGTGTGTGGACCTCCTCAGCTGAGTTTCAGCGACGCCGTCCAGCGTCATAGCGCGGGCATCCAAATCGGAGGTGCATGCAACTAAATATTTAGTTGACCTTCGACAATCTGCTGCGTCTAATAAAAAGAAGGAGCCAGAGCGTGCCCCCAACCAAATCCGCAACCCTGACTGAAGCTGAGCTGCGGCTGATGGACGTGCTCTGGGAAAAAGGGCCGTCGACAGTGCAGCAGGTGCTGGAGGCGCTCCCCAATAGGCCCGCGCTGGCCTACAACTCCGTGCTCACCACCATTCGCATTCTGGAAAAGAAGGGCTACCTGAAACATATAAAGGATGGCCGCGCCCACGTGTACCGGCCGGTGGTGGAGAGGGAGGAGGCCACGCGCTCGGAGATCAGCCACCTGGCGCAGCGCTTTTTCAAAAGCTCGCATGAGCTGCTGGCGCTGAACATTTTGCAGGACGAGGGAATCGACCAGGAAGAATTGAGCCGCTTGCGCCAGCTTTTGGCCGATCACGCGCGGAAGGGGAAGGAGTGAGCGCGATGCACCTGGAGCAGGCAGCGGCGTTGGTGGCCGAGCGGCTGCTGAACGGCATTCCTGAGGGCATCGTGATCGCGCTGGCTGCATGGATTCTGCTGCGGCTCGCGGGACAAAAGAATTCCAGCACGCGCTTTGCGGTGTGGTTTTCGGCATTGCTGGCGATCGGGGCGGCTCCCTTCATTGGCGGCTTGAGTTTTGGCAACGCGGGAGTTGGGCGTCCGGCGGGGATTACCATCTCGAGTATGTGGGGCGAAGCGCTGCTGGCGTTGTGGGGAGTGATCGCGGGCGTGGCGTTGGCGCGAGTCGGAGTTGGGCTCTGGGGTTTGCGAAGGCTGCGGAGGCGGCACCAGGCGATTGAGCTGGAGTTGCTTGATCCGGTTGTTCAGCGAACCGTGGGCGAATTCAAGCTGTCACGAAACGTGACGCTGGCGATCTCCGGCGAGCTGCGTGTGCCGACCGCGATCGGGTTCTTTCGGCCTTTGGTCATACTTCCGAAATGGACTTTGAGCGATCTTTCTGCCGAAGCGCTGAATGCAATTCTGATCCACGAACTCGCGCACCTGAAGCGCTGGGACGATTGCACCAACCTGGCACAAAAAATCCTGCGCGCGATTTTCTTTTTTAACCCCGCGCTTTGTTGGATCGAGAGCCAGCTGTCGCTGCAGCGGGAAATGGCCTGCGATGACGTCGTCCTTTCGCGGACTGACAATCCGGTTGTTTATGCCCGGTCGTTAGTAGCGGTCGCGGAAAAAAGCTTGGTGCGGCAGGGAATTGCGCTGGCACAGGCGGCCGTCACTCGCATGCGGCAAACGTCACATCGGGTGGCACAAATTTTGGATAGCAAACACCCGGGTGCAACTCGGGTGTGGAAGCCGGCATTCGCCCTCACAACAATATTTTCGATAGCTTCGATTGTGACCCTGACGCGCGCGCCAGAGCTTATCAGCTTTCAGCCAGCGCCGGAGCATGTGGCCCCAGTGCTCGCTACAAATGTGGCGCCAGTCGCGCCGGCTATGCTGGTCCCGGTTAGCTTTCATCCGAGCATCGTGCAGGCAACGTTACCGCCAAAGACGCAGAGGACGCCAAGATTGAAATTGCGAGCCACCCCGGCATTAAAAGCCAGACTTGAACAGCCGAAGCCAATGCCAGTTCTTGCTTCAGCACCCGTGCAGGACCAGCTCACGATGCAAACGGTGCTGGTCGTCTGGCAAGAGTCTAATGACAATTCGATGCGATCGTGGATACTGTGCGTGTGGCGTGTAACTTTTGTGAACTCGCGACAGGCCGCTCCCAAGGTCCCGGCAAGATCCACGTAAGAATTTTTTTTTGCGGTTTACCAACTAAAGAATTAGTTAATCGAAAGGAAAAACATGAATCACTGGATCGACAAAATTCGCAACTTCCTTGGGCGCCGCCTGGCCGTGTCTGCACTGGCTGTGGCGACGCTCGCATCGTTCATCACCTACCAAACCGTCAAGCCGGTACGCGCCGCGGTGACTCCAGCAGCGGCCCCACTGGACGCCAGCAGTGTCAGCCCACTGCTTTCGCTCGACCAGGCGATGGAAACTTTGGCAGCGCGCGTGACGCCGGCGATCGTCAATGTCGCGGTCACCTCAAAGACCAAGCCGGATCTCGCCGAAGGCCAAACGCCAGATGACATGCAAGATTTCTTCGGGCAATTCTTTGGCCACCAGATGCCGCGGATGCGCCCGGAACCGCAGATTGAGCACGGCATTGGCAGCGGCGTAATCATTTCGCCCGACGGCTACATCGTCACGAACCGCCACGTGATCGATGGAGCAGTGGACGTTCGTGTCACGATGAGCGACCGCAAGATTCTCACCGCGAAGCTGATCGGGTCCGATCCGTTGACCGATCTCGCTGTCATCAAAATTGACGGCCACGACTTGCCCAGCGTTCCGTGGGGAAACAGTACGGAACTGCGACCCGGACAGACCGTTCTCGCATTCGGCAATCCCTTTGGTTTGAGGTTCAGCGTGACGCGCGGAATCGTGAGCGCGCTGAACCGGCCGAATCCGTACTCAGATGATCCGCGCAAGCCTGGCGGCTTCATCCAAACCGATGCCGCGATCAATCAGGGAAATTCTGGTGGGCCGCTGGTCGATGCGCGTGGTGAAATTGTCGGTATCAACACGTTCCTGATTTCGCCATCGGGTGCATTTTCCGGAATGGGATTCGCGATTCCCAGTCAGATTGTGCGGCCCACGGTTGAAACGCTGATTCGGGACGGCAAAGTTTCGCACGGGTACATCGGGATCGGAATCACCGATGTGACTCCCGAGAACGCGAAGTTCTTTGATCTGACTGACGCGAATGGAGCAGTGGTCAGCCAGGTGGAACTCAATTCGCCCGCGGCCAAAGCTGGATTGAAGACTGGTGACGTGGTCACCGAACTCAATGGTAAGAAGGTCACCGATGCCAGCGATCTGCAGGTTGCGGTTGGACAGATGAAACCGGGCAGCACAATCAAGCTCGATGTGCTGCGCGATGGCAAGAGCATGACTGTTCCGGTGACGCTAGAAGCGATGGGCAGCCGCGACAAAGAAGGAAACGAGGTCAGCGAAAATCCTCAGGGCAAAATGCGCTGGGGGCTGGGGTTGGCTGATGTGACTCCGGACGTCCGGCAACAATTGCAAGCACCGAGCAATGTTCATGGTGCTGTGGTTGAACAGGTGAAACCGGGGAGCCCGGCGGACGATGCGGGACTGCGTGAGGGCGATGTAATCACGCAGGTCAATCGCAAAGAGGTGCAGAGCGCGGCTGACGTGAAAGACGCTCTCGCTAGCGTTGCCAAAGGACAGGATGCACTGGTGCTGGTCTGGTCGAACGGAGGCAGCACATTCCGTGTGCTGCACGCACCGGGAGCGTAATGAAGTTCCCACCCTACCTCGCAAAAGAGCGCGGGGTAAGGGTGGGCACCCGGCACCTGGGCCACCCCCAGAGTAGATCGCTGCAAGGCAACCAACCCCTACAGCCTTCTTTGAGCATCTAAGCGGGGCTCGAAGATCTGTGCGGAAGAGAGACACTTGTACCCACATCAAAATAGGCGCTATCGAATTCTGCTGCTGTTATTGGCGACCGGTCTGTTTTCCTACAGCGCGGATTGCCAAACCGAGTCAATCGAAGCTTTGCCATCGTTGCCCGCTGCGCTAGATGAGACGATGCAAATCCGAGAGGCCGGAAGCTTCGACATCACTGCTCTCGCTCGACCGAACTTTGAGTCAAACCTTGGGGAAGAAGGGTCGGCGAAGCAAGACGGGACGGCAAGTTCGTCGCAGCCGCAAACCCAGATGCAGCAGGCGGAGCATCAGGGACTGGTAATGCGCTCCGTAAAGAGAGTCTTGAAGGACCAGAAGGAGCTCTATCACACTCCCTTCGAGCCCCCCAACTATAAGTGGGACGTGCTCGAAGTGGGCGGAACGGCAGCGCTTTTGGCCACTGACAGGCACATCGAAAAACACATCAGCCATGCACATTACACGTTTTATCAAGCCACTTCCGACATTGCGATTGCCGGCGTCGGAGCAACGCTGGGTGGGGTGTACCTATGGGGCATCAAGGGCGATCATCCCCATGCGAAAGAAATGGGATCGCTGGAATTGGAAACGTTGGTTGACACATTCCTGATCTACACACCAATCCAGTTAGTGGCGGGACGGCAACGCCCAGACGTAGGAAACGGGAATGGAGATTTCTTCAAGCACCACAACATTAACACTTCATTTCCCGGTGGACACGCCATGTTCACCTACGCCATGGCGACAGTGGTGTCGCACGAATATTCGCAAAAGTGGGTGCAGGCGCTGGCCTATTCGGCAGCAACGATCGTGACGGTTACCCGGTTCATGGCCCGGGATCACTGGGCCTCAGACATGTTTATAGGTTCAGCACTGGGAATCGGAATCGGCGCTCATGTCTTTCATGCCCACTGCAATCCGGACTTAAGCGATTCCTGCAAACACCACGTGCGCTGGATATTCTGATCAAAGGGTTTTGACTCTGGGCGAGTAAGAGTTAATCAAATTTACTGGTTTTCCGTCTGCAATCAGGCCACAGTTTCACAATCATTAGCTATAACCTTTCGCATTGTTGTTACGATGAACCGAGACTCCGTAACAGCGGTTGTGTCGCGCGGCGGTGACCAGCCACCCCTTCTGCAAAAGTGAAATAGGGATCTGTCACCAATTGTCGATCTAAGCTTCCGTCAACTCACTGACTTGCATTGACTTGTCCGAACCTCCCGCATAACATGACGTCGCGCCATGATCGGGAAAACCATTTCGCACTACCGTATTGTCGAAAAGCTCGGCGGCGGCGGTATGGGCGTAGTGTACAAGGCGGAAGACCTGAACCTGCACCGCTTTGTTGCACTCAAGTTTCTTCCCGATGAGGTTGCCAAAGACCCGCAAGCACTGGCCCGTTTTCAACGGGAGGCGCAGGCGGCATCGGCGCTGAACCATCCCAATATCTGTACCATCCACGAAATCGGCCAGGAAGACGGACGTCCTTTCATCGTGATGGAGATGCTGGAGGGTGCGACACTGAAGCACCTGATCAATGGGCATGCGATGGAGACGGAATCCATTCTCTCGCTGGCCATCGAAATTGCCGATGCGCTGGACGCCGCGCATGGGAAGGGAATCATCCACCGCGATATCAAGCCGGCAAACATCTTTGTCACGGAGCGCGGGCACGCGAAGATTCTGGACTTCGGGCTGGCCAAAGTGGCAAGCGGAAGCGGGTCGAGCGCTGCGTCTCCGGCGAATACAATGACGCGCACCATCGAAGAGCAGCAGTTGACCAGCCCAGGGACGACCGTGGGAACGATTTCTTACATGTCACCGGAGCAGGCTAAGAATCGGGACCTCGATGCGCGTTCGGACCTGTTCTCATTCGGAGCTGTTTTGTATGAGATGGCGACGGGGACGTTACCCTTCCGCGGCGACAGCTCGGCCATGATTTTCGAGGCGATTCTGAACCGTGCTCCGTCGCCGGCGGTTCGTTTGAATCCAGATTTGCCGTCGCGGCTGGAAGACATCATCAACAAGGCACTGGAGAAAGACCGCAATCTGCGATACCAGGTTGCGGCAGAGATGCGAGCCGATTTGCAACGCCTGAAGCGAGACGTGGATTCGAGCCGCAGCATAACGGCACATCCATCGCCGGAGCGAAGTGCGGAGCCGGGGAAACAACCATCGAACCCAAGAGTCAGTGCGCATGCTACAGGGCAGGCAGAGGCGGTCCCTCGATCGGCGCCGGTTCCCGTGAGTGGCAGGCATCGATGGATAGCGGGTTTGGCGGCGGTGGTGGTAATGCTGGCCCTGGTAGGAGCTGGCATGTTCTGGTACCGCAGCCGTGGCGGCCAACAGGAGATTTCGTCGATTGCAGTGCTGCCGTTCGTGAATGCCAGCAACGATGCGAACAGCGAATACCTGAGCGACGGGTTAACGGAAGGGTTGATTAATAGTCTGTCCCAGTTGCCGAACCTCGCGGTGATGTCGCGGTCTTCCGTTTTTCACTACAAGGGCAAGGATGTTGATTTGCAAGCAGTGGCACATGATTTGAAGGTTGAGGGCGTGGTGACGGGGCGGATTGTACAGCACGGAGACCAGCTGATCATCAGCGCCGAACTGATTGATGCGCGCAACAATCACAACTTGTGGGGCGAGCAGTACGACCGGAAGATGACGGATGTTCTAGCCGTGCAGGCGGAGATTACGCAAGCCATTTCATCGCGTCTGCGGGAACGCCTCACGGCAGATACGACGAGACAGGCTAACGGCGGGACGAGGGATCCGGAGGCCTATCAGCTTTATCTGAAGGGCCGATTTTATCTGGAGAAGCGGACACCGGAAACGCTGGACAAATCGCGGGAATACTTCCAACAGGCGATCGAGAAAGACCCCAACTTTGCGCTGGCTTATCTGGGACTGGCGGAGTACTACGACATCGCGCCGGACTATGCTCCGGTGAACGTAAGCGACACTGCACCGAAGGCGCAAGCGGCGGCGGAGAAGGCGCTGGCGATCGATGGTTCTCTGGCGGAAGCGCACGCTTTGCTCGGGGATGTCCACGTCAGCTTCTGGCAATGGGCTGACGCCGAGCGGGAATTCAAGCGCGCCCTAGAGTTGGATCCGAATTCTGCGGCCACACACCGAATGTACTGGCTCTATCTGACAGATGTGGGGCGGCTGGATGAGGCCCTGTCGGAGATTCAGACGGTCTTGCGGCTAGATCCGTTGAATGTGAAAGCCAACGACAACCTGGGTCAGCAGTACTTCATGATGAAGAGGTACGATGAGGCTCTGGATCAGTTTAAGAAAGTTGTCGAGATGGATTCGGGATTCGCTCCGGTTCAGAGCGACCTGGGGAACGTATATTTCGCCACGGGCAAGTACGGCCTGTGGATTCAGGAATTCAAGCAGGCTGCCACGCTCGCGAATCAGCCGGAGTACGTGGCCGTGTTCGACGGAATAGCCAAGGTTTATTCCCACTCGGGGTTGCAGCCGGCGTTGCGGGAATGGGCCGCGCAGGAAAAAGCTTTGAGCAAGCGCCAGTACGAGGATCCGGCGTTTGTTGGTTTTGCATACGCGGCTGCTGGAGAAAAGGGCGAAGCGTTTGCCTGGCTGGAAAAGGGCTTCCAGCAAAAATCCGAAGCCATGCAATACATCAAGCTAGTAGTTTGGCTCGATCCTGTGCGATCCGATCCTCGTTATGCAGACTTGCTGAAGAGGATGGGGATGCCTCAGTAGGCGATTTGCTTCCACGTATCCCGAGCACCCCTGCTCAGTTTCTTACAACTGTTGTTAACAGGGCGCCGTTTATTCGCCTATTAACACGAACACACCCACTGCGATTTCCCACTCCCGCGTCGATCTCGATTCCGCTTTCCGCCCCGGTTACCTCATCGTTTTCCGGGGGTGTAGCAGTTTTGCCGTCTCCGTACTAACCCCAAGCGATTGACTGTGCACGCGATTGCCCCTAAGATACTCGCTCGACGCGTGCGCCGCTTCGGCAATGATCGGCCAAACCATCTCCCATTACCGGATTGTTGAGAAACTAGGCGGCGGCGGGATGGGAGTCGTCTACAAGGCTGAAGACACCCTCCTCGGCCGCTTCGTTGCGCTGAAATTTCTTCCTGAAGATTCCTCTCAAGATCCACAAACCATCGAGCGTTTCCGCCGCGAAGCTCGCGCGGCCTCGTCGCTGAATCATCCGAACATCTGCACCATCCACGAAATTGGCCAGCACGATGGGCAATATTTCATTGTGATGGAATGCCTTACTGGGAAAACCTTGAAGCATTTGATTCAGGGTGCGCCGATCGAGATGGACAAGGTGATCGGCCTGGGAATTGAAGTGGCGGATGCGCTCGAGGCGGCGCACAGCAAAGGCATCGTGCACCGCGATATCAAGCCGGCGAATATTTTTGTGACGGACCGCGGGCATGCCAAGGTCTTGGATTTCGGTCTCGCCAAAATGTCGCAGGCGAACCGAAGTTCCAGTGGCGAGTCGCAGAC
>Ga0335081_10018120_pt1 | contig 11388 bp, 9 predicted proteins | sample Lox_Sample_35_FD_206713 | JGI IMG/M metagenome (GOLD analysis project Ga0335081, IMG submission 206713) | Soil microbial communities from Loxahatchee National Wildlife Refuge, Florida, United States - Lox_Sample_3.5 | ecosystem: Environmental > Terrestrial > Soil > Wetlands | place: USA: Florida... | reverse complement strand
CCACGCGAGCCCGTAGGGGCGCTCGAAGGAGGCGCGGCCCGCGCCGCGCAGGTAGGCCGCCTCGGCATCGATGTTGGCGGCCGCGAAGCTCTGCTCGAGCGCGGCGCGCGCTGGGCGCGCGAACGGCGCGTCCGGGTTGAGGCGCAGCAGCCGCACCAGCAGCCAATGGCCGTGCACGTCCGAGTGCCAGTCGAGGCAGCCGTAGAACGCGGGCGTCAGCTCATGCGGCGGCCGGGCATCGGCGGCGCTGTTGAGCGTATGGCTGATGTGGTTGGGGTACTCCTGGTGCAGGCACTTGAGCGCGAGCGCGGCGAAGCGTGCGGCCGCAGCGGGCGCGAGAGTCGCCGCGGGCGCAGCGGGCTCTGCCGCTGCCGCGGCGAATGCGCACAGCCCGAGTGCCAGGGAGGCGAGGGCGATACGGTGTCGCATGCGCGCATGTTACGCTCACACGCGTGAGCGAATCCCTGCCCGTCGTGCTGATCCCGGGACTGCTCGACTCGGCGCGCCTGTACGCCGCGCAGATCCCGGAGCTGTGGCGGCGCGGCCCGGTAACGGTCGCCGACCACACGCGCGACGACAGCATCGGCGCAATCGCGCGCCGCATTCTCGCGAACGCACCGCCGCACTTTGCGCTCGCCGGACTCTCGATGGGCGGCTACATCTGCTTCGAGATCCTGCGCCAGGCGCCGGGACGCGTCGCGAAGCTGGCGTTGCTCGACACCGCGGCGCGCGCCGATACGCCCGAAGCGAGCGCCATGCGCCGCACGCAGATGGCGCTGGCCGCGAGCGGGCGCCTGGGCGAGGTGGTGGAGATGCAGTTCGAGCGCCTGGTGCACCCGCTGCGTCGCAACGATCTGCAGCTGCGCGAGATAAACCGGCTGATGGCCGAGGACGTGGGGCCCGAGGCCTTCATCCGCCAGCAGACCGCGGTCATGGAGCGCCCCGACTCGCGCCCGACGCTCGCCGCCATCGGCTGCCCGACGCTCGTGCTGGTCGGCGAGCAGGACGAGCTCACGCCTCCCGACCGCGCCGTCGAGATGGCGCACGGCATCCGCGGGGCGCGACTCGTCACGGTGCCCGAGTGCGCGCATCTCTCGGCGCTCGAGCGGCCGCGCGAGGTGACGCGCGCGCTGCTCGAATGGCTCGCGGGCTGAAAGGCGCGCGATGGCGACCGCTCGGCAACGCGCCCGGCTGCTCGCGCATCCCGACACGCCGGGCGAGTGGGTGTGGAACATCAGCGCGGAGGTGCAGCTCGACGGTCCGGCCACGCTGGTGTGCCACTACGAGCTGCTCGGCGAGGTCAACCGGCTGCGCGTCCCGGCGGTGCGCGCCGGCCGCCGCGCCGACGGCCTGTGGGAGCACACCTGCTTCGAGGTGTTCGCCGCTGTCGCGCCGGCGGGTCAGGGCTACTACGAATTCAACTTCTCGCCGTCGCTCGAGTGGTCGGCGTACCACTTCAGCGAGTACCGTGAGGGCATGACGCCCGCCAACCTAACACGCGCGCCGGGACTCTCGGCCCGCCGCACTGCCGACAAGCTCGAGCTGACCGCGCACCTGCACCTCGAGGGCCTCGCCGAGCTCGCCCGCGGCCCGCTGCTGTACCTCGGGCTCACCGCGGTGGTCGAGGACGACAACGGCAGCCTCTCCTACTGGGCGTTGCGCCACGCGCCCGGCAATCCGGATTTCCACGACCCCGACGCCTTCGCTCTCGAGCTCGCGACCTCATGAAGTTCGGCATCGACCGGCTGGTCGAAGACGCAGCGCTGCGCGCGCCGCTCGCGGGCAAGCGCCTGGCGCTGCTGGCGCATCCCGCCTCGGTGACGCGCGATCTGAGGCATTCGCTCGATGCCCTCGCGGCCTGCGGCGACCTGAGGCTCAGCTCCGCCTTCGGCCCGCAGCACGGGCTGCGCGGCGACAAGCAGTACAACATGATCGAGTCGCCGGACTACACCGATCCGGTGCATCACATTCCGGTGTTCAGCCTCTACGGCACGGTGCGCCGGCCCACCGCCGCGATGATGGACAGCTTCGACGTGCTGCTGGTCGATCTGCAGGACCTGGGCTGCCGCATCTATACCTTCATCACGACGCTGCGCTACGTGCTCGAGGAGAGCGTGCGCACCGGCAAGGCGGTATGGATCCTCGACCGGCCGAACCCGGCGGGCCGGCCGGTGGAAGGGCTGACGCTGCGGCCGGGATGGGAGAGCTTCGTCGGCGCCGGGGCGCTCCCCATGCGTCACGGTCTCACCATGGGGGAGATGGCGCGCTGGTTCGTCGCGACGCTGCGCCTCGATGTCGACTGCCGGGTCGTACAGATGGAGGGATGGCAGCCGCAGGCGGCTCCCGGTTACGGCTGGCCGCTCGCGGAGCGCACCTGGGTGAATCCGAGCCCCAACGCGCCGAATCTGTGGATGGCGCGCTGCTACGCGGGCTCGGTGCTGCTCGAGGGCACCAACCTCTCCGAGGGCCGCGGCACGACGCGGCCGCTCGAGCTGCTCGGCGCGCCGGATCTCGATGTGCCCGCGCTGCTCGCCGAGATGCAGGCGCTGGCGCCCGAGTGGCTGCGTGGCTGCCGGCTGCGTCCCTGCTGGTTCGAGCCGACCTGCAACAAGCACACGGGCAAGCTGTGCGCGGGCCTGCAGGTGCACGTGGAGGATCCGGCGTTCTACCAGCACCAGGCCTTCCGGCCGTGGCGGCTGTTCGCGCTCGCCTTCAAGGCGCTGCGGCGCCTCCGGCCCGACTATGACCTGTGGGCGGATTTTCCCTACGAGTACGAGACCGGCAAGCTCGCGATCGACGTGATCAACGGCAGCGAGCTGCTGCGGCGCTGGGTGGACGACCCCGGCGCCACCCCGGCGGATCTCGAGGCGCTGGCACGCGCCGACGAGAGCGCGTGGACGGCGGCGCGCCGCGCGGTGCTGATGTATTAGTCTGAAGGCCACCTTCGGCGGCCGGGCACATTGCGCTGCGCTTCCTGCTACGCACAAGCCGGGGGCGCACATCCCTGTGCGCCCGCTCGGCGCTGCGCGCCTCGCCCTGTGCCTGGCGGAGGCGCGCGCCGTCAGCGGCGCTCGAACTGCACGAAGCCCGTGTAGCTCCACGGGCGCAGCGCCAGCACGAAGGCTGCGCCGATCCGCCCCTGGCGCGGTGAGCGGTCCTGCTCGATGAGCTCCATGCATTCCCGCGAGGCGTTCTGCTGCACACGCTTCAGCTGCGCGAGCACCTCGCGCGAGATCGTGGCGCCATGGAACACAAACTCCTCCTGTGCGCCGGTGAAGGAGCTCGCGAGGAACTCGCGCAGCAGCCGCTGATGCAGGTAGCGCTGCACCGGGCCGCCGGCGCGCCAGCTGAAGCGGCGGCTGACGAGCAGCCGGGTGCGGTTTGCGGGCTGCAGCTCGATCACCTTCAGCCGGTCGAGGCGGATGAAGTAGCGCAGCAGCTCTCGCTCCGTGAAGCGGTAGCTGCGCGTGATCTCCTCGAACGGCGTGCGGTTCAGTACCAGCCAGGTCACCAGGAACAGCCGCGGATCCGCGACGATCTCCCGTTCCTGAACCAGGGTCAGCTGCCGCGTCGGGGCAGAGCGCTCCTCGGCCCGCTCGAGCAGGTCGCGCAGTCCGACGTCGGCCAGCTCGCAGATCCGCTCGAAGCGCTCCAGGGAAAAATCGCCGCGGGCGAAGCGGCGCTTGATCGTCGCCAGGCTCAACCCCAGCGCCCGCGCCACCTCGACATAGGTCAGGCCCCGCTCGCGCAACGCCCGCTTGAGCTCCGCCACCAGCAGTGTCCGTTCGGCCACCCGGGTCTCCTTCGATTTTGAGTATCACCTGAGGATACCAAACGGCTAGAAACACGCGTCCTGGCCTGTGAAAGTGGCTAAAAGAGCGACCGATGGCTGAAGGTGTCCCCGCGTCTTCAAACCCAAAGGGGAGACCGACATGCGTGCCTTCAGAGTTCTTCTTGCGGCGATGCTCGCGGTGAGTCTCGCCGGGTGCGCGGCGCTCGGCGCGTCGTTCTGCACGCCTTACTGCAACTCGAGCCAGCAAAGCTCCTCGAGCCTGGTCGAGTTCCTCTATCCCAACGGCCAGGTGCCGCCGGGCGACAACAGCATCCCCGAGCTGCACGTGCCGTTGCGGGTGGGGCTGGCGTTTCTCCCGGGGCGCGGCGGCGTGGGACCCGACGCGGCGCTGCGCGAGGAGTTACTCGAGCGCGTCCACAGCCACTTCAGCGACCGGAAGTTCGTGAGCGAGATCGTGATCATTCCGGACTATTACCTGGCCAGCCAGCGCGGCTTCCAGGGTCTCGAGGCAGTGCAGCGGCTTTATTCGATCGACCTGATGGCACTGGTGTCCTATGACCAGGTGACACACGAGGACGAGAACAACTGGTCGCTGGGCTACCTCACCATCGTCGGGGCTTACGTCCTCAAGGGGAACCGCTACGACGTCTCGACGCTGGTGGATCTCGCGGTGGTCGATCCGGCGACCCGCTCGCTGGTGCTGCGCGCCGGGGGTATCGACACGCGCCACGGCAATACCACCCTGATCGAGCAGCCGCGCGAGGCGCGCGAAGCCGCCAACATCGGCTTCAGCGCCGCGTCCGAGCAGATGATCGGGCATTTCGACGCCGCCTTGAGCGCGTTCGAGGCGGAAGTGCGCGCCGGCCGCGCCAACGTGCGCGTGGTGCACAGGGGAACCGCCGGCGGCAGTGGCGCCTTCACCTGGCCGTGGCTGGTCGCGCTTCTCGGGCTCGCGGCGTCGCGGGCGCGCCGTGCGGCGGCTCAATGACCGCCGCAGCTCGCGTACGGCGGCCCCTCGCCGGGCACGATCGGACAGAGCTGTATGGGTCCGAGCTCGGCGAGGCGGGCGCTCCAGTACTTGCTGTCGAGCGAGAGCGGATGCGAAGAGTCGCGCGCGCGCTCGGTCCACTGCAGCACGTAGAAATCGTCCGGCCCCTTGATCGCTAGCATGACTGAAGTCTCGCTGTGCGCCTTGCCGCCCGAGCTGACGCGGCCACAGCTCGCCACGGTGGCGAACGAAGGCTCCTTCACCAGCGGCTGCGGGCCGAGATCGAGCGCGACGTAGGTCTCCGGGCAGTGCCGCTGGAAGCCGCGTGCCAGCGCCTGCAAGTAGGCTTGCAGCGTCGCGTCGGCGTTGTACGAGAGTCCCTGGACGCCGCTGAGCGAGATCATGCGTGTCCACTCGTCGACGGTCTCGCCGGCCGGCACGTGCTCGCGTACATAGATATTGCCGGTGGTGCGCTCGAAGCTCATCTTGAAGGGCGGCGGCAGCGTGAACGCCACCAGGCGGTGAAACACCGGCGTGATCACGCGCGCGGCGGCGTCCGCGCCCGGGAGCGGGGCTGCGCGCGCTGCGATCAGCGCGAGGGACAGCGCGAGGGCCAGCTTGCGTGAGCGATGGATGGCGTGCATGGCGGGGAGCATAGCGCAGGCCCCTGCGCCCACTTGTCTTATTCTGGTGACCGTGCGGCAGCTCGCAGCGCCGCCGCTACCCTCCGTCTTACGGTAAGTCCAGCCTCGGGGCGCGGCCGGTTCGCGCACAATGGGGCCGACGACGCCAGGGGTTTGCCTGCCCGCAGAGGCAAGCGGACAAAAAAGAAGGGAGTGGGTCATCGTCTCCGGACCAAGACCGTCGCGCGTGGCGCTGGCTGCGCTCGCGATAGTTGTTTCGATCTACGCCGTCGCCGCCCGAGCCGCGCCCTCCGTCGCGGCCTTCGTCGTCCGCACGAATCTCGAGCCGCTGATCCGTGCCGCGGCCGCTTCCCCGGTGCAATTCGCGGTGCCGGTTCCGCACACGGCTTCCACCGCCGATTCCGGCAGCTGGTCGGTGGCCGGCGGACAGGCGACCTGGCGTTACGCGGTCCAGGTTCCGACCGCGGTGTCGCTGTCGTTTCACGCGCTCGTGCCCTCGTTCCCCGAGAGCGCGGCATTGCTCGTGAGCGGCGTGCACTCGGCGACCAGCTACGGCGCGGGCGACCTCGAGCGCGGCGAGCTCTGGAGCCGGATCCACGCGGGCGACACGCTGGAGCTCACCCTGACGGTTGCGGCCGCCGATGCCGCCAGGGTCGACCTGCGGATCGTGAGCCTGCAGGCCGGCTACCGGGCGATCGGTCCGGGTGTCGAGGATCATCCGCTCTACGCGCGCCTCGTGCGCTCCAGCGGCTCGGCCGACAATGCGTCCTGCGTCACCAACTACGAGTGCCAGGTCACCGCGGGCAACGCGACGCCGGCTTCCGCCACCGTCGCCCTGGTCGTCGAGGATCTCTATCAGTGCACCGGTACCCTGATCAACGACGTGCCGGGCGACAACACGCCGTACGTTCTCACCGCGCGGCACTGCGAGACCGGTCAGCTCGGCGGCGGCAATCCGGCGGCCGCATCCGCCGTCACGGTGTACTGGAATGCCACCAGCGCCTGCGGCACACCACTCGGCTCGATCTACGATGGCGGGCTGCCGAGTCAGACCGGCGCGCGCACCGTGGTCGAGCAGCAGGATGCGTGGCTCATCGAGCTCGACACCAACCCGGTGGTCGGGGACGCGCAGTTCGCGGGCTTCGACGCCTCCGGGGCCGCCGTGCAGGGCGGCTACACGATCCATCATGCCCAGGGAGGCGATAAACAGTTCGTTGGTTGGTACGGAACAGCATTCGCCTTCGAGGAGCAGGACGCGCTCGGATCCACCTATCTGTCCAACTTCCTCGAGACGGTCAATCAGACCGGCAACATCGGTCCGGGGGCCTCGGGCAGCGGGCTCTTCAATCGCGACAACCACCTGGTAGGCGCCCTCGCGCTCGGCCGCAAGAGCACGGACGCCTCTGGCTATGGCGCCTGCCCGGTCACGCCGCCGCCGGCGCCGAACGGGTCGAATGGAGTCGCCGACTTCACGCCGCTCGCCGCGGTGTGGACGGCGACCGCGGACACGACCAGCAGCACCGGCCGCACGACCCTTCAGTCCGTGCTCGATCCCGGGAGCACCGGCAGCCGCGTCGTTCCGGGCAAGCCGGTCGAGATGATCGCGAGCAACGCCGCGCCGCCGCCGGCGCCGCAGATCACTTTCAGTCCGGCTACCGTTACGGCTGGGCAGTCCTTCACGGCGGGCTGGTCGGCAACCAACGCGGCGAGCTGCACCCTCACCGGAGGCATTCCGGGCGGGATCTGGGGCGGCAGCTCACAGTCGGTTCCGCCGACGGGGTCCACGCCTGAGTCGGGCCCCGCGGGTCATTACACCTTTGGCCTGGTCTGCCAGAGCGTGACGGCGAACAGCCTGGCCGTTTCGACGCAGGCGACACTGACCATTACACCCGACGCGGCAGCTACGGCGCCGAGCGCGGCCACCGGGCCGGCGGATGTGGCCGACGCAGCCAGTTCGGGAGGAGGAGGATCGATGGGGATCGTGGAAGGCGTGATTCTGGCGACGCTACTGGCCTTCGGCCTGCTGCGCAGAGGGCAGGGCAACCGGCGGTGGCGTATGCCCGGACTGATGAGTCCCGTGAAGCACAGCGTCCGGCAGCAGGAACGTACGCCGCGCAACTAGTGAGGTCGGCGGTTTCTGACGGCAGCGCGACTGGGAAGTAGGTTTCCAGCCGGCGTGCACGCCTGTGTGTCCTGTGTGTGAGAGTCTTCGGCTTCCGGGAACAGTAGAATTAAACTGCAGACTAACCCGGGAGTTCCCCTGATAAGTCAAAGGCCGGTGCCTGCGCTCGTCGCAGCGCTGACGATGCTTTCCTTCGCCCTTGCGCAGGCCGCCAACGCGGCCGTGCCGGTCCATGTCGTCAGGACGGATCTCAAGCCTCTGATCCGCGCTGCGTACACCTCTCCGGTGCAGTTCGCGGTGCTGGTGCCGCATGCGGCTTCAACCGCGAAGGACGGGAAGTGGACGGTACAGGGCGACCGCGCCACCTGGACGTACGCCGTGCAGATCCCTACGGCCGTTTCGATGTCCTTTCACGCGACCCACGTGTCATTACCTGCGAGCGCGGCGCTAATCGTGCGCGGCGCGAAGACGACCACCAGCTACCGGGCCCGCGACGTGCATCGCGGCGATGTATGGAGCCGTATCTATCCGGGTGACGCCCTTCAATTCTCACTGACCGTCGCCGCGGGCGAGCGTGGCAAGGTCGCGTTGAGCGTCGTTAGTTTGCAGGCTGGTTATCGCTCCTTGGGTCCAGGAGTATCTGACCATCCCTACTACCGCGAGCTGAAGCGGCAGGCAGCTGCCGCCAGCAACACCTCCTGTGTCACGAATTACGAGTGCCAGGTCAATGCCAGCAACACGCCGCCCGGGCAGGCGACGGTCGCACTCGTAATAGGAAATCTATTTACCTGTTCGGGCTCGCTGATCAACGACGTGCCCCTGGACAACACTCCCTACATCCTTACGGCGCGTCATTGTGAAAACGGTGAATTCGGCGGGGGAAACCCGGCTGCCGCATCCAATGTCGTGGTCTATTGGGATGCTGCCACCCCGTGTGGCGCGACACTTGGTTCGATCTACGATGGAGACATTCCGACTCAGACCGGGGCTCAGACCGTCGTCGAGCAGCAGGATGCATGGCTGATCCAACTAGACGCTAACCCCGTCGTCTCTGACGCGCAGTTCGCAGGCTTTGACGCTTCGGGTGGGCCCATTCAGGGTGGCTACACCATCCATCACGCAGAGGGTTATGACAAGCAGTTTGTCGAGTGGTCTGGACAGGCTTACGCGGTGCAGGAGAGCGACGTGCTTACGAGCACGTACGTCTCCAACTTCTGGGAGACGGTGAATCAGCTCGGCAACATCGCTCCCGGCGCCTCCGGCAGCGGACTCTTTGATCAGAACAACCACCTGGTCGGCACGCTCACTCTGGGGAGAAACACCGGCGACCCCTCGGGCTACGGCTCCTGTCCGGTCCAGCCGCCGCCTGCGCCGAACGGGTCCAATGGCGTCGCGGACTTCACGTCCCTGAGTGCTGTATGGGATTCCACCGCCGACGCCACCAGCAGCACCGGCTCGACCACCCTGAAATCGGTGCTCGATCCTGCCAACTCCGGCGCGCTGGTGGTCTCCAGTCTGCCGGCAGCACCAATTGCGTTTAGCGCCTCGCCCATTAGTCTGCAGACCGGCTCTCCGGCGCAATTGACCTGGAGAATTGCCAGCGGGACGCAGTGCAGCCCGAGCGGCGGTCTGCCTGGCGACGGCTGGGCAGGTACGCTGCCTGCGGCCGGCACTCAATCCGTGACCGAGCAGACGGGCGGCAACGTCACCTACAAAATTACATGCGGGCTACAGGGCGGCGGTAGCGTCAGTTCGTCGGTGGACATTGCGTGGAACGGATCGGTGCCCTTCGTGCAGGTCTACCTCCCGCGGTCAACTGTCTGGGCTACACGACCGGCCCAAATCACCTGGACATCGAATGTCTCGCCGTGTGCGGTGAGCGGCGGAGGCTTGTCGCTGACGGGTCTGCCCAGCTCGGGGTCGACCACAGCAACGCAGAGCTCTCCCGGTGACGTCACCTACACGGTCTCCTGCGGTTCCGGTCCGGCAGCTGCTTCGAGCTATTCGACCGAGACGTACGTGACACCGAGTCTGGTGTTCGTAGCGAACGGGACGGACATCCTGCTGGGTCAGCTGTTCGCATTGGGGTGGCTCACTTACGCCGACACCTGCATACCCTCGGGTGGCGCACCCAACGACGGATGGGCGAACAATTCGTTCGCATGGACTACACAGATATTCTATCCGCGCGTCACGAGTGTCGGGACCTATACATACACGCTTAACTGTTCAGCAGGCCCGCTGTCGGTTCAGCAAAGCATCAGCGTCACGTTCGACAACAACGGCTCATACGTGACGGCGACGGTCAGCCCGACAACAACGACGTTGACTGACTCCCCGGCCGATTACGTTACGGTCAATTGGACCAGCAATCTAACGAGCTGCGCCGTCAACTCGACGCCTGTTCTTGGTATGGGCATCGGTCCACCAGCACCGATCCCTAACTTCAATCTCCCGGAGGAAATCATTGCGCCCAATGCTCCCGGAACCTATACGTTGTCGGTGACTTGCAGCGGAGTCGGTGCTGCAACTGTCACCTCCGTTCCGATGACGGTCACGATTCTGCCACCGCCACCGCCAACGGCGACTCTTTCGTTGAACCCCTCGACAGTCGCACCGGGTCAGAACTTCACTATCAGCTGGTCTTCCACCAATGCGCTCGACTGTGCCGAAACTGGCGGCGCACCCGGCAGCATCTGGGGTGCGGCGGGCAGCAACAACTTCGGTGACCCTCCGACGGGCTCGGGGATCAGCAGCGCCAACGAGCTGGGGGTATTCACTTTCGGCATCACCTGCAAGAGCATCGATCCCAATCAGGGAGCCGCCTCCGCGTCGGCCACGCTGACTGTCAGCGCGCCGACCGTGACACTGACGGCGAACGCTATATCGCTCACCCAGGGCCAGTCGCTGACGCTCACCTGGGCTTCTACGCTGACAACCGGATGCGTCGCGAGTGGAGGCGGAGCGAACGGCACTCAGTGGACTGGGTCCCTCGAGACATCGGGGACGGTCACGCAATCGGCGACCACGCTCGGTACTTTCACCTACACGATTACCTGCACGGGCACCGGGGGGCAACAGGTCCAAGCGTACGCGGGCGTGACCGTCACGGCGGCGAGCGGCGGTGGTGGCGGTGGTGGCGGCGGCGGCGGCCACGGCGGTGGAGGCGGTCTCGGCCTCCTCGAGCTCGGCTCACTCGCTGCGCTGGCCGGACTGCGAAGGCTCCCGCGGCGACAGGTCCGGCAATAGGAACGTACGCCGCGCGGCCGCTGAGGCCAGCCGTTCGGCGCTGTACCAGCGGGTCAGGACGGATTTGTCGAGCAGATCGGGATTCGACTGCACGAAAGCGGCGAAATCGGCTGCGCCGCCGCTTTCCATGCGTTCCGCGATCAGCGACAGAAAGGCGATCGTGATGGTCTGATGGAAGGCCTCGGGTCTCCCGACCTTCTCTGCCATCGCGCGCAACGTGCAGCTGAAGTGCAGAACCGTCTCCGGGAAGTCGCGGCGTTTCAGCATCTCGAACGCTATGCGCACATGCTCGCGATGCGGGAAGGTCGCCGGGTCGATCTCGACGCGCATGAAGCGCTCGAGCTCGGGGCAGTCAGCCGTCATCCTCAGGCCTCCTCGCGCATGCAGTGGGAGTCCTTAGCCGTCAGCTCGAGCCCGTAGACGGCCCGCAGCGCCCTGATCTTCTTCAGCGTGGCTGCCGGGAAGGGCGCCTTGCCCTCGAAGGCGTGCAGCACGATCCCCTCGAGCAGGTCGCCGAGCGACAGGTCGAGCTCGGTCGCGAGCGCCTTCAGTACCTTGAGCAGGTGGGTCTCGAGGCGCACGCCGGTCTGGG
>Ga0335081_10018119_pt1 | contig 11388 bp, 9 predicted proteins | sample Lox_Sample_35_FD_206713 | JGI IMG/M metagenome (GOLD analysis project Ga0335081, IMG submission 206713) | Soil microbial communities from Loxahatchee National Wildlife Refuge, Florida, United States - Lox_Sample_3.5 | ecosystem: Environmental > Terrestrial > Soil > Wetlands | place: USA: Florida... | reverse complement strand
CAATCTTCTTCTGCTGGTTGTCTTTCAGGCTGCGCTCTTCCAGGATGGCCTTGCCCCGGTTGTAGTCGTAGGTAATCGTCGTCTCGCGCCGGTGCGACCCCTCCTCGCTGTGCTTCATCAGCCGGTAGGAACAGAGGCTTTTGGCATCCATCCAGGAGTTGAAGCGGTCCTGTACGCGATACAGCAGTGCAACCACACCGGTGGAGTCGGCGGTTGCCTCGATGTGGTCCTGCGAACCGGCGGATTCGATGCGCAGCGTGGCGACGCCGGCGGTCCAGAAGCGCCACTCGCCCTGGTAGTGGAAGGTTTGTCCATAGGGAAACTGGAAGCTTGCACGTAGCGGCTGTATGTGCGAAGAAGAGCCGATCCGGGCTTCTCCCTGGGCCTGAGCGGGAGTCTGGAAGGGAATGCCGCCCGAAAGGCCGGATGCCGCCGCCATCGCAAACAACAGCACAGCGAGCACGACGCGGCAGCGTACGATCGAGGTCGTCACCGTTTCCCGGACAGCCAGAGGATTTTCGCAATCAGCACCGCCAGCATTGCGGCGGCACCGAGCACGGCATTGTACTCGCGATGGCGGAAGTATAACTCAGGCGAAAATCCGGCCGTCACTCCCCTGAACCGGAGCGTGCGTGGCAGCAGAGCCGGCACGCTGCGCATGTAATCGGCGTACCCACGGAAGTGGCTGTAGAGAAACTGCTGCTCGCCGCGGATCACGGGAACGTAAATCGCGGCGAAATAGATAACGAGCGCAACTGCAACCATGAGGTCGCGCGCAGCTATGGCAAAGCCGATTCCGATGATGATGGAGCCAAGATAGAGAGGATTGCGCACGTAGGCGTAAGGGCCGGTTATGGTCAATTCGCGATCTTTCTTCACGTGCCCCGAAGCAAGCGCCCGGATGAGAAGCCCGCAACACGCGACTATCGCGCCCGCCGCAAGCGTCCACCAGCCCGGCCTAGCACGCCAGAGGTAGAAGGCCGCGAACAGAAATCCCAGCGGGACACGGATACGGCGCGCGGTCCTGCTCCAGGACGAGGGCGCGCTGGCCGGCCGGTCTTCAGTCCGTAAACACGAATTGGCGTCCAGGGTCAGATGTTTCCTTCCGTGCGTTCACGCAGTTGCGCGAGCATCCCGCTTGTAGAGTGGTTCTTGGCATCGCCAACGATCTCGACCCGGCCTCCACAGGCCACCACCTCGTCGCCCTCCGGGACGCTGTCGCGGGTGTAATCGGTACCCTTGGCCTGGACGTCGGGACGAATCTCACGGATGAGCGCGCGCACGTCCGGCTCGTCAAAAACTACGAGGGCATCCACATCCGACAATGCCGCCAGAATTTCCAGGCGCTCGGACGCGGGCATGAACGGGCGTCCTTCTCCCTTGATCCGGCGCACGCTGGCATCGGAATTCAGGGCCACCACCAGTTTCCCGCCCAGCGCCTTTGCGCCACGCAGGTAACGGACATGGCCCACGTGCAGCAGGTCGAAGCAGCCATTGGCCAGCACGATCTGCTCGTGGTGGCTGCGCCATTCGCCGACCAGCCGCCGCAGTGCATCTCGCGAGAGAATTTTGCTGCTGTGGTCGTTCACGTCTGTGCCGTTGCGGAGTACTGGTCGATGGCGGCCAGCAGTTCCGGGCTGGAAACCGTGGCCGTGCCCCGCTTCATGACCACAATGCCACCGGCGAAATTGGCCAGCCGAGCCGCGGAAGCCGTATCCGCGCCGGCAGCCAGGGCGGCGGTGAAGGTGGCAATGACCGTATCGCCGGCGCCGGTGACATCCACCACCTGATCGGAGCCATAGATGGGGATGGTTAGCGGCCTGGAGTTCCTTTCCAGGGCCAGCATTCCATCGCGGCCGCGGGTGATCACCAGTGACTCCAGTCCCAGTTCTTTCATCAGCCGCTCGCCGGCGTAGAGCAGCTTTTCATTGTCGTGCCCGATCCTGATGCCCAGGGCTTCCTCCACTTCGGGCTCATTTGGTGTTGCTGCCGTCGCCCCCTGGTACTCCAGAATACGGTAGCGCGAATCCACGGTAACGGGCTTGTTTTCCAGGCAGCCATTGGATCGCACAAACGCCAGCAGCCGGGGAGTTGCGGCGCCGTATCCGTAATCGGAGATGAGCAGAGCGTCGGAAGCCGTGGCGTATTCGCGCGCCGCGTTCACCAGGTTCAACAGCACGGGATGCAGATCGCCCAGCGGTTCGGGCTCGCGGTCGAGCCGCACCACCTGCTGGCGGCTGGTGTGCGGCATACCGGCGAGGATTCGTGTTTTCGTCGTGGTCGTGTGACCTTTCAGCCGTTCGATGCCACTGGTGGAAATCTTCTTCTCGCGAAAGCGCTCCAGTAACAGGCTGCCCGCCTGGTCGTCGCCGACCACGCCAACCGGAAGAACATTGACCCCCAGCGATGCAAGGTTCATGACGGCATTGGCGCCTCCACCGGGAACCACCCTGCTTTCACGATGCTTGAGGATCAGTACCGGGGCTTCGCGCGACACGCGTGCAATTTCGCCGTAGATGAATTCGTCGGCGACCAGATCGGCCACGACGGCGACGGACAGCTCGGGAAACGAGTGAACAATCTTCTTCCAGCGCTCCGTATCCCTGGGTTGTCTGCTCATCGCCTCGGACGGATCCTTCCCCTCATCACGCCCACGCCATAGCGGGCCCGTCGCGGGTCAGGATTGTCTGCCTGACGCGCTCTCAGATTTTCTCACGTTGACACGTGAACTTCGCTCTCCAATGACCGCCAGCAGCGCGTCGACGGCGGAAGCGGCATCCTCCAGCCGCATCTCCAGCGGAATCACATACACCGGGGCCAGAGCTGCCAGCCCGGACTGCAGGTTGATCGCGTCCTTCGCAGTGGTGACGAACGCTGTTGAACCAGATTGCCTGCGCAGCGCCAGCAGCCGTCGAAGGTCGGAATGGGTGTAGGAGTGGTGGTCACGAAAGCTGCGCGTGCCGGCCAGAGTTACTCCAGCAGCACGTAGTTCTGCCAGAAACTGCTCCGGCCGGGCGATCCCGCAGAATGCAAAGCATGGCTCGCACGTGTCGGGAGGAGTGATCCAGCGCCGTATGCGCCACACCCTCTGCGTGGCCAGAGAGAGACCGGCGTCCGGCGCATCGTTCGTGAGGACCACGGCGTCGGCTCGGGCCAGGGAGGCGAGCGGTTCGCGTAACCGGCCCGCCGGCAGCAACGAATCCCGCGCATCTTCCCGGGCGACGAGCACGATATCGAAGTCCCTTGCCAGTTGCCGATGCTGAAATCCGTCATCCAGCAGGTGCAACCGCGGACCAAACTTCTGTTCCGCAAACCGGCCGGCGGAGTAGCGATCTTCGCCCACCACCACCGGCATCCGCAATTGGCGCGTGATCAGCAGAGGTTCATCGCCGAACTCGCGCGGCGAACCATCAGGATCGACGAGCGCGACCCCTTTGCTCGCGCGACCATAGCCACGCGAGAGTACATCGAAGGCCAGACCGCGCTGCCTGAGCAACTCGCCGAGTGCAATCAGGAAGGGCGTCTTCCCGGAGCCGCCGACCGTGAGATTTCCTATGCTGACCACCGGTCCCTGAAGCCGATGCGTCTTCAGAGTGCCCCGGTCATACAGCTCGTTGCGGGCCCTCACGACGGCGCCATAAAGCGCAGAGAGCGGGCTCACGCCCGTCGCTCCGGGGAGACCGCGGATGCGCGCACGTTTGCCGGCAGCAGGCCCAGCAGCGCCGCAACCGTCCGTGCAGTTGCACCCTGTTGCGCACGCATGACTTCCAGCGCGCGCCTGCCGAGGGCCGCCCTTTCGTCGCTGTTTTCGAGAAGCTGAAGCACGGTTGGCGCGAGGGACCCGGGAGCGACGATCCGTAGCGCGTCGGCCTTGCGAAAGATGTCCACAATGTCGCGGAAGTTTTCCGTATGCGGTCCAACGAGGATGGCGGCGCCGAATTGCGCCGCCTCCAGCACGTTGTGCCCGCCGCCCGGCACCAGGCTGCCCCCGATGAATGCAATGTCGGCGAAGCCATACAGGGCGGCCAATTCGCCAATGCTATCGAGCAGGAAAACTCCTTCCCGGGGTGGCGGCTCCGATGCGCTCCAGGCAGACCGTCGCTGGAACGGCAGATGCGATGCCGCAAGCAGGGCAGCAACGGCCTCGAAGCGCTCGGGATGTCGCGGCGCAAGCACCAGGAACGCGCGAGGATAGGCCGCCGCAACTTGCCGGAAGGTATCCAGCAGCATCGCCTCTTCTCCTTCCAGCGTACTGCCCGCCACGATGACAGGCCCGATCCGTTCCTGCTGGACGGCGCTTCCAAGGTGTCTCGCAATCTCCGACCTGGCGGGCGGCCTGACTTCGAACTTCAGGTTGCCACTGACCTGCACCCGCTCGACCGAAGCTCCGATCCTGATCAGCCTTTGCGCATCTTCAGCGCTCCGGGCCAGAAACAGGTCGACATTTTGCAGGACCCGGACCAGCAACTTGCGGAAGCGAAGATAACCGGGGAGCGAGCGGTCGGAGATGCGCGCATTCACCACGGCAATGGAGGCTCCGGACTCTCGCGCGCAGCGCAGCAGGTTAGGCCAGAATTCGCTCTCCGCCAGCACCATCAGCGCCGGACGCAGCGCCCTTACGTACGCCCGTACAGCCATTGGCAGATCGAGCGGCACGTAAAAAACGTTGTTGTCGCCGAAGCTCTGCCGGGCGAGTTTCTGGCCGGTGTCGGTTGTCGTCGAGACCACAATTCGCCAGCCGGGAAGCTGGACCTTCAAGTCCTCCAGCAGACGCGAGATTGCCCGTACCTCGCCCACAGAGACGGCGTGGATCCATATCGTGTTCCCAGCCCTGTCCGTCACCAGCCGGCCGGGAACCCTGCCCAGCCGCTCGCTCCAGCCACTGCGATATTTCCCGTGGCGAAGCATCTGGACGAGCCACCATGGCGTGCTGACTATCAGCACCAGCAACAGAAGGAGACTGTAAAGCGGGTACACGTGCCGATTGTAAGCCGCGACGGCCACTTCCGCGATCAGGCGTTGATGGCCATGCCGAACACGGAATTGGCAGCGTCCAGCATCGCCTCCGACAATGTGGGATGGGCGTGAATGATGTTCGCCAGCTCTTCCGCGGTGCACTCCATCTCCAGCGCTACGACCGCCTCCGCGATCAGCTCGGTCGCGTTCGGCCCGATGATGTGCACGCCCAGGATCTCGCCATATTTCGCATCGCTGACGATCTTGATGAAGCCCTCATGCTGGCCGACGATGCTGGCCCGCGAGTTCGCGGTGAACGGGAACTTGCCCACCTTGACGGCATGGCCCTGCTCTTTCGCCTTCTCCTCGCTAAGGCCAACGCTGCCGATCTCGGGATGGCAATAGGTCGCGTTGGGAATGTGCAGCAGATTGATCTTCTTCACCGGTTTGCCGGCGATGTGCGTGACGGCAACAATGCCTGCCATCGCGCCCGAATGCGCCAGTTGCGGATAACCGGCAACAATATCGCCGATGGCGTAAACGCCGGGCTCGGCCGTACGCATGTAGGGATCGACCTTGACGAACCCGCGCTCGACTTCGATGTTCGTCTTCTCGATGCCGACGTTCTCCGTGCGTGGCGCTCGGCCAACGGCGACCAGCACCTTCTCCGCTCCCAGCTTCTGCTGCTTGCCGTCAACGGTAAACGTCACCGCGACCTCATTGCTGGTCTCCTCCACTTTCTCGACCTTTGCGTTGACGAAGCCATTGATGCCCCGCTTGCGATAGACGCGCATCAGCTCTTTGGATATCTCCTCGTCCTCCACCGGCACATACCGCGGCAGCATCTCCAGGATGGTCACGTCGCAGCCGAATGACTTGTAGATGCTGGCGAACTCCACCCCTACGGCGCCTGAGCCAATGACGATCAGCGACCTGGGAACCTGCTCGAGGCTCAGGATCTCGATATTGGTCAGGATACGCGGACCCGGCTTCATGCCCGGCAGCAGGCGGGCCACTGAGCCGCTGGAGAGAATCACGTTTTTCGCCTTGATGGTTTTCTGCTCACCGCCTTCAACGGCAACGGTATGGATGCCTCCCTGCGCCGCGCCGGTCAACTTGCCGTAACCGCGGACGACGTCCACCCTGTTCTTGCGCATGAGGAATGTCAGGCCTTTGGCGTGCTTGTCAACGATGCCCTGCTTGCGTTTCTGGATCGCGCCCCAGTTCAGGGTGACGCCACTCGTGTTCTCCAGTCCGAGCTCACTACCTTCCTTCACGTGATCGTAGACTTCTGCATTGAACAGCAGAGCCTTTGTCGGGATGCAGCCGACGTGCAGACATGTGCCGCCCAACTTCGCGTGTTCCTCGATGAGAGCTGTTTTCAGTCCCAACTGTCCGGCGCGAATGGCCGCCGTGTATCCGGCAGGTCCGCTGCCGATAATGGCTACGTCATAAATGGTTTCCGGCAAGTGCGTGCTCCAGTCCTGTTAAGGATGAATTGGAAGATGGCATAGGCGGGCCGCCCAAAACAGGCAATATCTCTGTCGTGCAGGACCCCGCCTAACTGGAATCAGGGCTACTGGCAAATAGATGATTGTAAATCACGGAAAGGAGCACGACGGAGCCGCCGACCCGAGGAAGCGGCCCGCAACCGTGAACCATGGCGCGCGCCGGGTGCCAGGGTTTTCGGTGCTATTCTGGGGCGTAGGCCAGCCATGAAGCGCGTTGTCGAAGACCCTCCTGTTGCTGCCGCGGCCAGTCCGCGCCGGGTCGGCGTCAGGTTCGTTGGCAACGCGGTTTTCGTTCTCCTGATCCTGCTGGCGGCCATCGCCGGAGCGCTCTCCGGACTTCTGCTAGTTTATTCCACCGATCTTCCTCAGGTCACCGAACTCGAGCATTATCGTCCCGCCACCATTACCCAGCTCTATGACGACCAGAACAGGGTGGTTGGGCAGTTTGCGCTGCAACGGCGTGTAATCGACAGCTACAGCGACTTTCCCAGGGTACTGCGCGACGCGCTGATCTCCACCGAGGACAAGGAGTTCGAGAAGCACTGGGGCGTGGATGTGTGGCGCGTCTTCGGCGCGGCCTGGCGTGACGTGATGCTGGAAAGCCGGGCACAGGGCGCTTCCACCCTGACCATGCAGCTGGCGCGCAACCTGTTTCTGTCGCCCGACCGCAACTTCCGCCGCAAGATGCAGGAAGTCATGCTGTCCATTCAGATCGAGCGGCGTTTCACCAAACCGCAGATCTTTACCCTTTACGCTAACCAGATTTACCTGGGTCATGGGGTTTACGGCTTCGAAGCCGGCGCCAACTACTACTTCAGCAAGAAAGCGAAAGACCTGACGCTGGAAGAAGCAGCCATGCTCGCCGGCCTCCCCAAGGCGCCGAATTATTACTCGCCCATCAACAACCCCGAGCGCGCCCTGCGCCGGCGGAACCTGGTCATCAACAACATGCTGGAAGATGGCAAGATCACCGCGGCCGAGGCGCAGCGCGCCAAAAACGCGCCCCTCCAGCTCAAACTGCAAGCCGAGCCCAACGAGATCGCGCCCTATTTCGTGGAAGAGATCCGCCAGTACCTTGAAAAGAAGTACGGCTCGGAAGAAGTGCATGAAGCCGGGTTGCGGGTCTATACCGGACTGAATCTGGAGATGCAGCACGCCGCCCAGCAGGCGGTCCGCGATGGGCTGGCGGCATACGAGCGGCGCCACGGTTGGAAGGGCGACCTGCTGAACGTTGTGGCGGACGGGGAAGCGGTGAATACCTATCATCACGTCGACTGGGACGGCAACATCGAAGCCGGCAGCTACGTCCACGCCCTGGTCACCGAGGTAACGTCGCAGGCCGCAACCGTGAAGTTCGGCGACTATGAGGTGGGGCTCGGCCCCGAGGAGATAAGGTGGACGAAGCACACCTCACCGCAACAATTCCTTACGCGCGGCGACATCGTGTACGTCAAGGTGCTCGATCTCAGGGGCGCCGCCAGCAAGGTCTCGCTGGAGCAGGAGTCAGGCGTGCAAGGCGCTTTGCTGGCGCTCGACAATTCCACCGGCGACGTGAAGGCGATGGTTGGGGGCCGGGACTTCGAGCAGTCGAAATTCGACCGCGCCACCCAGGCGCTCCGCCAGGTGGGTTCGTCGTTCAAACCTTACATCTATACCGCCGCCATCGACCAGGGACTCACGCCGGACGCGCCCATCACATTCAGTACGCCGTCGGGGCCGTACACGCCGCACAACTACGATGGCAAGTTTGAAGGGGTGATCACCTTCCGCCACGCTCTGGCCGAGTCGCGCAACATCCCGGCCCTGAAGGTAACGGAACGCCTCGGCGGCATCAGGACCGTGATCGAGTACGCGCGGAGGTTTGGCATCACCTCGCCCCTGCCGGCTTATCTTCCGGTAGCGCTGGGCGCGGCCGACATCACGCTGGCCGAGCAGACAGCTGCATTCACCACCTTTCCCAACGATGGTGTACGCGTGACTCCGCGCTACATTCGCAAGGTCACCGACTACGATGGCCGCGTGCTGGAAGAGAACTATCCCGAGGTGCACGACGTGGTCAGCGCGCGTACAGCACGTATCATGACCAGCATGCTGCGCGAGGTGGTGATGCACGGCACCGGCTATGCGGCCAGCAGGCTCAAACATCCGCTCGGCGGGAAGACCGGGACCACCAACGATTTCACCGACGCGTGGTTTGTCGGCTTCTCCCCTTCGCTGACCTGCGGGGTGTGGGTGGGCTTTGACGAAAAGAAGTCATTAGGCAACCGGGAAACCGGAGCCGCCGCCGCTCTGCCTGTCTGGATCGATTTCATGCGGGTGGCACTCGAGGGCCGCGAGTCGGAGGACTTTGCCGCTCCGCCGCCGACAACTCCGACGGCCGTTGCCCAGAAGCTGGAGACGCCCGACCGCGGCGGGGGCGACAGCGAGGCCCACTGATGCGCCGCTTCTTGCGCTATCTGTTGCGCGGTCTCGTCCTGGTGGTGGTTTTTATGGCTGCGGCGCTCACCGCCATGCGCTTCGCAATCCATGGCCGGCAAACCACCACTCCCAGGGTCGTCGGCATGACGCGTACCCAGGCTGAACGCCTGCTCGCCGACCGCGGCCTCGTGCTGGACGAAGGCGACCGCTACTTCAGCTCCGATGTCCCGCCGGGGCGCGTTATGTCACAGGTGCCTGCGGCCGGAGTGCAGGTGCGTCGCGGCTGGCATGTGCGGGTAGCCGAGAGCATGGGGCCGCAGCGCGTCGTCATCCCTGACCTGCTCGGCAACAGCGAGCGGGCGGCGGAGATCAACATCCGCCGCCGCGGCCTGGAATTGGGAAGCATCGCGACCGCGAGCATACCCGGCGCTCCGGGCGATCAGGTCGTGGCTCAGAGTCCGCCGGCCAATGCGGTCAATGTTTCCGAACCGAAAATCAGCCTGCTGCTGGCCGCTTCTCCGGAGCGGAGTTCGTTTGTGATGCCCGATCTGATCGGACACAGCGAAGACGATGCCGTCAATACCATCGTCAATGCTGGCCTGCGCGTCAGCGGCATAAAAACGCAACCGGCGCCGGTTGTGCAGAAGGGCTCAGCCGAAACTCTGCCCTCGGGAACAAGAATGGTGGTCAGGAGCAATCCGGCTGCCGGGCAGAGAGTCTATCAGGGGCAGGGAATCGGGCTCGAAGTCACGCAATGAAGGTGCGACCGCGGCCCGTTTTCGGCGTTCTTGCCCTGCGGCTGTTGGCGTCATCAAGCACCTGGTCATTTCATCTCCGACGCAATAATCGCATCCACCTCAATTTCCACCAGCATTTCGGGCGCTATAAGCCTTGAGACTTCGACCATCGTGGCGGCGGGCCGGATCTCGCGGAAGATCTCGCCGTGCGCCTTTCCCACCTTTTCCCATTGGCTGATGTCAGTGACAAAGGTGCGAGTACGAACTACGTCGCGAAAGCTGGCGCCTGCCTGCTCCAGCGCCCGGCCTATGTTTTTCAGCGTCTGCACCGCCTGCGCGTACATGTCGCCGGTGCCCACGATCTTGCCATCCGCGCCGGTCGCTACCGTGCCCGCCACCGACACGAATGGGCCGATTTTCACCGCGCGGGAAAAGCCGACGATGGGCTCGTAGGGAGAATTGCCCGGAATATTCTGTTGTTGCATGGTTGCCTCCACTGGCATTAGAGCTCCATACCTGCGGTGGGGCGCATTTAGAGATTAGCTCGATGCGATTTGCGGGAGTTTTGCCGACGAGAAGTCGTTACTTAGGAAGCAGGCCCGAGCCTCCGCTTACGCCGCTATCCAGCAACAGAACCGCGCCACTTTGCGGGGCCCGCCAATTTGTAGTCGCTGTATGTTCTGCCAGCGGAAAGACTACTGACCCGATTCGGCCAGTAATGTTGTCACGCACCACCACTTTCACGGCAACGGCAGTCTTGGGAGCCTTGGCGTGGTCGATGAGTTTCCAGCCGTTCGCCAGCGCCTTCACCATAGCAGCGCGCTGCATATCCACTTTGCTGATTCGCCCCGCACCGGGTATCGGGATGCCATGCGCGGAGATCGGCACGGAGACGACGTCGAAGCTGAGCCTGTCTTCTCCCGGGACGGTGCTGATGCTGGCCCCGGCAACGGACAGCCTGAAGGGAACCATTGCGCCTGCGCCGTCCTGCGTTCCTGGCTCGATGCTGAACACGACGCCCGTGTACTCCAGGGCGGCGACAATGGCGTCATCGATGGCGTGCGTGTCCGGCTCTTTTGGCGCGGGCCCCTGCCCTTCGAGGTAATAGCCCGAGCGCGTGCGCACCGGGCCGTGATCGCCGGCCACTTGCACCTTAAGCTCGTGCCATCCCGGCTTGCGTGACTGCTGCAGCACATAAAAGCCCAACAGGTAATAACCGTTGCTCTCGGCCTCCGCCTTCTCGATGCAATGCTCAACGTGATTGCCCGCGTCGCACGGCTCGCCACCCGTGCTCCTCGCCACCACCTTCTCGCCGATGCGATCGAGCCAGCCGCTGGTAATGTCATCAGAGCATGATGTGCCGAACACGGACCCAATGGCGGGTGGCCAGTATCGGGGGGTGCATAGGGGGCCGTCCCAAACCGTCCACAGCCGATCCGCGGAGAACGCGGTCACGTCTACGGGATAGAGCACGACGTTCGCGCGATTGAGAGACGCGAATGCCTGCTGGAACTCCGGCGCCAACTCTTTGCCCATGTGTCGCAGGCTGGTGGCTGGCGTGTCATAAGGTTTCCCAGGTCCGCCGAACAGAAATTTCGTGAATCGTGTCTCGTGAGCCGGAGCCGAGAACAGTGGTGGCTCGTCGGGCTCCAAATCAAGAGCCGGGAATCCGGAGGGGAACCACAGGACGGTTTTGCGCCCCCGAACCACGGAGTACGCATTCGCGATCTCCTGGAAGCTGTGCAGCGTGTTCTGAATTGCGATCT
>Ga0335081_10018118_pt1 | contig 11389 bp, 13 predicted proteins | sample Lox_Sample_35_FD_206713 | JGI IMG/M metagenome (GOLD analysis project Ga0335081, IMG submission 206713) | Soil microbial communities from Loxahatchee National Wildlife Refuge, Florida, United States - Lox_Sample_3.5 | ecosystem: Environmental > Terrestrial > Soil > Wetlands | place: USA... | reverse complement strand
GCCGCGCCCGTACTGGTCGGCGCCGCGGCCGTTCTCGCCACGCTTGGCACGATGGATGCGGGCGTAGCGATAATCGATGAGCGTGTTGAGGTTGCGATCGGCGACGACGTAGATGCTTCCGCCGCGCCCGCCGTCGCCGCCGTCCGGGCCGCCGCGAGGCACGTATTTCTCGCGCCGGAACGACACCGCGCCGTTGCCGCCGTCGCCGGCGATCACTTCAATGACGGCTTCGTCGACGAATTTCACGCCGAGTTCCTGCGGTACAGTACGAAGTGCTCGGTGTCGTCGCCGCGGCGCCGGCCTTCCCAGATTTTCTCCCACGCCGAATCAGGCGGCACCTCCGCATCGTCCTGGCCGAACTGCACGAGCAGCAACGGACAGCGCGCCGCCGCGGCTTCGTCGTAGCGCACGGTGACGATTCCGCCGAAATAGTCGAGCAGCGCCCGCTGCGGCTCGCCGACGTTGCGCCCGGCGACGCATTCACCGGCCGGAATCCTCGCCGCGAGCGCTTCGGCCACGGGACGGTAGCTGCGCCGCGAATCGACATAGGGCAACCAGATCGTCGCCAGGAGTCCCCACACCAGCGTCATTCCGGCGGCCCAGTTCAGCACTGCGCGACGGTTGGAGCGCCGAGCCGGCCGGACCAGCGCCAGCCAGAGCACGGTCAGGAGCACCGAGGCGACAACGGGCAGCCATTGCCAGGGTGGCCGGAACCCCGGCTGGGTGTCGCGAAACAGCTGCGCAACCGGCTCCGGCAGACCGTACAGCAGCGACCGCACCCACAAGCCCCAGAGCAGGATCGCCAGCAGGCCGAAGGTGAGGATGCCGAACCAATCGAGCGCTCCGGAAGAGCCGCGCTTCAGCGTGTCGACTTCGGCGGCGCCGAGGAGCGACAGCGGCAGGAGGATCGGCAGCGCGAGACTGGCGCGCGGCTCCGCGCCGGCCGAGAGCACGGCCAGCGCAACGACGACCATGGTGATCGGCAACGCGACGCCGGCACCCGTGAGGCGGCCGTTGAAGCCGCGCCCGCGCACCCACAGGGTCCACAGCGCCAGAGGCAATGCCGGCCAGGCGAACCAAAGAAGATTCTTGAGGTAATAGAGCGGCTCCGTCGGCGGAGAGCCGGGCGCGAGACCGAGGAAACGGCTCGGATCCTGCGCCTCTCGCCACTGCTCGAAGAGCGCCGGAGCGCGGAGATACAGGTCGAGTGGCCAGGCGAGGCTCAGCGACAGCGCGACGGCCGCGGCGATGAAAAGCGTCGCGGCATACCCGCGACGCCGCCACGGCGCAAATGCCGGCAACACCATCGCGGTGAGCGCGATGAGCGCTGCGCCGAGCGCTCCGCGCATCAGAAACGCCAGCCCGGCGGCGAATCCCAGGAGAAGCCCGCCCAGCGCGGGCCGGCGCGGCGCGAGCGCAAGCGCATAAAGCGCGAGCGCATCCGCGGCCAGCACGCCGACGTCGGGCGAGAGCTGGTGCGCGCGTTCCCACAGGCCCACGCAGCCGATGAATAGCAGCACGGGAAGCCACCGGAAGGCGCGACCGTAGAGCTCGCGGCCGGACAGCGAGAGCAGCCATAGCGCCGCCGCCAGCGAGATCCCCACGGCGATCCGCGCGCCATCGTGCAGTGGAAGAAGACCTTCGAACGCGCGCGCTGTCGCCGCCGCGAAGGCGTAGAAGAGCGGCGGCCTGTCCGGCTGCGCGACGCCGGCGAGCTCGGGGACGGCCCAGTCGCCATGGCGAAGCATGTCGTAGGCCATGCCGAAGGAGGTTGCGTCATCGGGCTTCCAGGGGTCGTGCCCGATCAGCCCGAGCACGATCCAGGCCGCGCACAGAAAGACGAGCCCGGCCTGCTTGAGCGCGCGATACGGACCGGACGGCGAGAGCTCCGGCGTGCCGTCGGCACGGTCGGTGTCGGATAGCGGCATCGATTACGGGTAGCCGGGCAGCGCGGCGAGAAGGCGCCCCCATTCTCGCCGGCGCGGTTACGAGGCGTGGTGCCCCATCACCAATAGTTACACAAATCCGCCGGTCCCGCCCCGAGGTGGCGGCACCGGGCGGCGGACGGCACCGAAGTGCGCAAACATGCAAAAAAGGCAGCCGAAGCTGCCTTTTGCCCGATTACCGTGCCGCGCTTCAGGCCGCGGCCTTCTTGCCGGCGTAGCGCTGGCGGAACTTCTCCACCCGCCCGGCCGTATCGACGATCTTCTGCTTGCCCGTGTAGAACGGATGGCAAGCCGAGCACACCTCGACGTGAAGCGGCTTGTTCACCGTAGAACGGGTGGTAAACGTGTTGCCGCAGCTGCACGTGACCTGGATTTCGCTGTATTGAGGATGAATGCCGGTTTTCATCGCCCACCTTTAACCTTGGATCGCTCGCTCGAAGACGGGTTCGGCGTCGATCAAATATCAATCTCTTCAAAGGCTTACGCCTGAAACACGGCGCAGCCGCAGATTATGCGCCGGTTTGCGCTGCGTTGCAACAGCGTGACCGTATAAACGATGTGGGGGTGTGGCGCCGGTGATACAACCTCGCCCCGGGCGTTGAGCGCGGCGGGGGACATCGGGGCCCCCGTCCGAGCGCTCCTGAGCAGCACCCGAGCGGCCCTCGCAACAGGCGCTAGCCGCGCCGCATCGAGTCGAAGAACTCGGCGTTGTTCTTGGTCTGCTTGATCTTGTCGACCAGGAAATCGGTGGCCTCGAGATCGTCCATCGGGTACAGCAGCTTGCGCAACACCCAGACTTTCTGCAGCACCTCTTGCCTGAGGAGAAGCTCCTCCTTGCGCGTGCCCGAGCGGTTCACGTTGATCGCGGGGTAGGTCCGCTTCTCGGCCATCCGCCGGTCGAGGTGGATTTCCATGTTGCCCGTGCCCTTGAACTCTTCGTAGATCACGTCGTCCATCCGCGAGCCCGTGTCGATCAGCGCGGTGGCGATGATCGTGAGCGAGCCGCCTTCTTCGATGTTGCGCGCGGCGCCGAAGAAGCGCTTCGGCCGCTGCAGCGCGTTGGCGTCGACGCCGCCGGTGAGCACCTTGCCGGACGCCGGCACGACGGTGTTGTAGGCGCGGGCGAGGCGGGTGATCGAATCGAGCAGGATCACGACGTCCTTCTTGTGCTCGACCAGGCGCTTCGCCTTTTCGATCACCATCTCGGCCACCTGCACGTGCCGCGTGGCCGGCTCGTCGAAGGTGCTGGCCACGACTTCGCCACGGACCGTGCGCGTCATTTCCGTCACCTCCTCGGGCCGCTCATCGATGAGCAGCACGATGAGGACGACCTCGGGATAGTTCGCCGCGATCGAGTGGGCGATGTGCTGCAGCATCACGGTCTTCCCCGACTTCGGCGAGGAGACGAGCAGGCCCCGCTGTCCCTTGCCGATCGGAGCGATGATGTCGATGACCCGCCCGGTGATGTTCTCCTCGGCCTTGATGTCGCGCTCGAGGATCAGCGGCTCGTCGGGGAAGAGCGGCGTCAGGTTCTCGAACAGGATCTTGCTCTTCGCGTTCTCCGGCGGCTCGCTGTTGACCTTGTCGACCTTGACCAGCGCGAAGTAGCGCTCGCCGTCCTTCGGCGTGCGGATCTCGCCCTCGATCGTGTCGCCGGTATGCAGGTTGAAGCGCCGGATCTGCGACGGCGAGATGTAGATGTCGTCGGTGCCGGCAAGGTAGCTCGTATCGGGCGAGCGCAGGAAGCCGAAGCCGTCGGGGAGCACTTCGAGCGTGCCGTCGCCGTAGATGCTCTCGCCTTTCTTCGCGTGGTTCTTGAGCAGCGCGAAGATGAGGTCGTGCTTGCGCATGCGGTTCGCGCCGTCGATCTCCGCGGTGTTGGCGATTTCCACCAGCTCGGTGACGGGCTTCGACTTGAGGTCGGACAGGTGCATGGATGTACGTGTGGGAGGAACAGGCGCGGCAATCAAGGCCGCGTTACTCGATCTGGGGTTTGACGCCGGAGACGGGACGGCGCCGGTGATGGCATCCCGCGGGTTTCGGACCACTCCCCCGCGCCCGCGGGGCGCGTCTCAATGCCGCAAGAGGGTAGCGAGTTCGGCCGAAGCTGTCAAATGGGGGGAAGGCGGAATCGGGGAAGGCGAAGCCGGCCTCAGAGCTGGCTGTCGAGGAACGCCGTCAGCTGCGACTTGGACAGCGCCCCGACCTTCTGCGCCGCGACCTGGCCGCCCTTGAACAGGATCAGCGTCGGAATGCCGCGTATGCCGTACTTGGCCGGGGTCCCCGGATTGGCGTCCACGTCGAGCTTGGCGACCGTCACGCGGCCGGCGTAGTCCTTGGCGACTTCGTCCAGGATGGGCGCGATCATCTTGCAGGGACCGCACCATTCGGCCCAGTAGTCGACCAGCACAGGCGTGCCGGCCTTGAGCACTTCGGCCTCGAAGCTGGCGTCCGTGACGTGCTTGATGTGTTCGTTCATTGCGAGCCTCGATTTGCGGCGCGTCCGGCGCCAGAGCCTATCTTGGGACTGCGCCGGCCTGTTCAAGGTTTCTACGTTAGCCCAAAACGTTTCGCCGGCGCAAGGCAAGCGCCGGCGCGGCACCGCGTCGGGGGCGAGACCGCGATTTGATAGAATTCAACGGATTCGGGCGGGACTGCACAAATGACCTACGTCGTTACCGAGAGTTGCATCAAGTGCAAGTACACCGATTGCGTCGACGTATGTCCCGTCGACTGCTTCCGGGAAGGGCCCAATTTCCTGGTGATCGATCCCGACGAGTGCATCGACTGCACGTTATGCGTCGCGGAATGTCCCGTGGAGGCGATTTTCGCGGAGGACGACGTGCCGCCGGACCAGCAGGCGTTCAAAGCGCTCAATGCCGAGCTTTCCAAGGTGTGGAAGCCCATCATCGAGCGCAAGCCGGCGCCGCCCGACGCCGACGAATGGAAGACCGTTAAGCCCAAGCTGGATCTGCTGGAACGTTGACCCGTGTCGCGGCGAACCCGTAGAATGCGCGCTCTCGCGGCGCTCGCCGCCTGCCGCCGATGACAACAATGAAGCTTCCGATGCTCGTCGCGTTCGCCGTGCTTGCCGCGCCCATCGCGGCCTCGGCACAAGCCACGCCGGCGGGCAATGCGGACGCGGGTTCGCGCAAGAACGCGATGTGCTCCGGCTGTCACGGCATCCCCGGCTGGCGCACGGCCTACCCCGAGGTCTACAGCGTGCCCAAGATCGGCGGTCAGCATCCGGCTTACATCGTCAAGGCGCTGCAGGAGTACAAGTCCGGCGAGCGCAGTCATCCATCGATGCGCGCGATCGCGGCCACGCTTTCCGACCAGGACATGGCGGATCTCGCCGCCTATTACGGCGACGCTCCATCGAATACCGCCAGCAAGTGAGTCCCGTATGAGCCTCCCCTTGCGCGTGTTGCTCGCCGGCTTGCTGTGCGGCTGCACTGCGGCGCACGGCGCCGGCGATCCGGCCGCCGGCGCGGTGAAGGCGAAGGAAATCTGCCAGGCATGCCACGGCCTCGACGGCAACAGCCAGGTGCCGGACTATCCGAAGCTGGGCGGCCAGCGGCAGGACTATCTGGCGAAAGCCTTGCGCGACTACAAGTCGGGATTGCGCAAGAACCCGATCATGGCCGGCATGGCTGCCCCGCTGTCCGCGGCCGACATCGACAACGTCGCCGCGTACTATGCCTCGCAGCGGCCGGTGCTGATCGTCAAGCACTGAGTTCCCCGCTGGGGTGCGGGCGCCGCGCCTAGCGGTCGCTCTTCTCGTCTCCGGCCGTCTTGTGGCGATACTCGCACAGGTCGACGATGACGCACTCGGGGCACTTCGGCTTGCGCGCGACGCATACGTAGCGGCCGTGCAGAATGAGCCAGTGATGGGCGTCGTGAACGAACTCCTGCGGCGTGAACTTCATGAGCTTCGCCTCCACCTCCTCCGGAGTCTTGCCCGGCGCGATGCCGGTGCGGTTGGCCACGCGAAAGATGTGCGTGTCGACCGCGATGGTGGGCTGACCGAACGCGACATTGAGCACCACGTTCGCCGTCTTGCGCCCGACGCCGGGCAGCCTCATCAGCGCTGCGCGCTCGGCGGGCACCTCGCCGCCATGCTGCTCGACGAGCATCCGGGAAAGCGCGATGACGTTCTTCGCCTTGGTGCGGAAAAGCCCGATCGTCTGGATGTAGGGAACGAGCTTCTCCTCGCCGAGCGCGAGCATCTGCCGTGGCGTGTTGGCCACCGGAAACAGCCTGGCGGTGGCGAGGTTCACGCTGCGGTCGGTCGCCTGTGCGGAGAGCACCACCGCGATCAGCAGCTCGAACGGCGAGCCGAAACGAAGCTCGCTCCGCGGATGCGGCATGCGCCGGCGCAGCCGCTCGAAGATCTGCCGCCGCTTCGCCGGGTTCATTCGCCACCGCCGAGGCGCTTGAGCCGCGCGAGGCGCTCCGCTGCCTCGGCCTGCAATCCCTTGTCGGCGCTCAGCAGCGCGTATGCGCGGGCGAAATTCGCACGCGCTGCGTCCGGCTCGCCCTTGGCCAGAAGGATCTCGGCGAGCTCCTCGTACACGTCGCCGTCGGGCTGTCCCGCGGCGTCGGCTTCGCGTGCGAGGCGCAGCTGAATGGCGAGCGCATCGTCCAGGCGACCGAGAGAGCGGTAGGCGCGCGCGATCGACCAGTAGGCGATGCGGACCTCTTCCGGGCCACCCCGCGCCTGCCACGCCGGCAGCGCCTTCTCGAAGTAGGCGAGCGCGGCGGCGTAGTCGCCGCGCTCGTGATAGGTCCAGCCGATGTTGTTGTACAGCGAGGCGAGCCAGCGCTTCGAGCGCGCATCCGCGGTGCGCTCGGTCATCGCCACGGCCTCGAGACTCCACGCGAGGCGGTCTTCCGGCGCAGCCGCGATACCGAGCATGTGCGCCGCGTCGATGGCGAGGAAGTCCTCGTGCTGCGCGCGCGCCCGGTCAAGCGCCTCGCTAAACAGCGGCACCGCGAGCTGCGGCTGCCCCGAAGAGTTGAACGTACGCCCGCGCTCGAGAAGATAGCGAACCCGCACCCGGTCCGGACGCCCGTCGAGCCCTCTTTCGACGGCGTCGAGCGTCCTGTGCGCGGCGGCGAAGTCGCGCTGCAGCGCCTGGGCGCGCGCGATTTGCGTGCGGAGCTCGAGCGCCGCGGCGCTGCCCTCGGGGAGCGCGGCGAGCTCGCGGCGAAACCGCGCCTCCGATTCCGCGGGGCGATCGAAGTCCCACGTCGCATCCAGCCACGCGGTGTCCAGAGGCTGGTCGTCGTTGCCGGCTTGGGCGATGGACATGGCGAGCGCGCCGAAGACAAGAGCTCGGAGCACGGCGCGAAGCATTGCGGATGGATGGGCGGCGTCCGCCGGGCGGCAGCCTAGCGGTGCGCGGCCCGTCGCGCGCGAGCGCGCTCGAGCGCCGCCGCGACGGCGGCCTGCCGCTCCGCGCGAGTGGTCTCGGGCGTCGCGCGCGCCGGCGCCTCGACGCGTGCGCGCAATCGTGCGAGCCGGCGATTGCGTGCTTCCTCGTTGATCCGCGCGCGCTCGGCTTCGGCCGCGGTCCAGCGTCGCGATCTCGGCACGAGGGCGATGCAGTCGACCGGACAGGGCGGAAGGCAGAGCTCGCAGCCCGTGCAGCGCTCGGCGAGCACGGTGTGCATCAGCTTGGCAGCGCCGACGATCGCGTCGACCGGACACGCGGCGATGCACAGCGTGCAACCGATGCAGGCGGTCTCATCGATCCTTGCAAGCGACGGTGCGCGTGCGAGCGTGCCCGGCATGGCGTCATTCTACCGTCGCTCACGGCGCCGGGAGGTCGGCCCGCGCATCGGGGGCCGAGAAATCGATCCGCCAACGCTTTCATCGGCGCCGCTTTGCCAACGCTGGCTGCTGCGGATCGGGCGAACCCGGGGACCAGTCTCGCGTTCCAAACGAATGCGCGTTGCGACTGCGGCGAGCATGGCAGAGAATGCACCAAGCGTGGGACCCGCCGCACCGATGCCTCGTCCTTCACCTTCGCATTCCCACGATCACCCCTCCGGCGGCACGCGGCGGGAGCGGCACGTGCTCGCCGCGGCGCTGGCGCTCACCGCCGTATTCGCCGTGGTCGAAGCGGTGGCCGGATGGTGGTCGGGCTCGCTGGCGCTGCTCTCGGACGCCGGGCACATGGTGACGGACGTCGCCGCGCTATCGATCGCGCTCATCGCCCAGCGTCTGGCCCAGAGGCCGCCGTCCCGGCGCGCGAGCTACGGCTACACGCGAGCCGAGGTGCTGGCCGCATTCAGCAACGCCCTGCTGATGCTGGCCCTCGTGGGATGGATCGCGATCGAAGCGGCGCGGCGCCTGCTCGCCCCCGCGCCGGTCGTCGGCTCCGCGGTCATCCTCGTCGCGCTCGCGGGGCTCGTCGTCAACCTGGTGTGCGCCGGGCTGCTCTCGCGCGGCCGCAGCCTCAACAGCCGTGGCGCGCTGCTGCACGTGCTCTCCGACGTCGGGGCTTCGTTCGCGGCGCTGGTGGCCGGTGTGGTCGTCACCGCCACGGGCTGGCTTCCCATCGATCCACTGCTCTCGCTGCTGGTCGCCTTGCTGATCCTGCGCTCCACCTGGGGCCTGCTCAAGAGCTCCGTCGAGGTGCTCATGGAAGGCGTGCCGGCGCATCTGTCCTACGAGGAGATCGGCGCCGCGCTGACGCGCCTGCCGGGCGTCTCGGCGGTGCACGACCTGCACGTCTGGCACATGACGAGCGATCGGGCCGCGCTGTCGGCGCATCTCGTGATCCGCGACGCCGGCGAATGGCCCGAGACTCTGGAAGCTGCGCGGCAGCTCCTCGCCGAGCAATTCGGCATCGACCACGTGACCTTGCAGCCTTCCTGGCCGCGGGCGGTCCCCGGCAAGCGCGTCATCCCCGTCATGCCCGTGTCGGCGGACGAGAAGCCTCGGCTGCACTGAGCGCCGGGCGGCATCAAAGCCAGCGGATGCGCTTGAACCAGCCGTAGAGCGCGAAGTCGATCCCAGCCATCACCCCGAGCACGATCGGATAGCCGTACGCGAAGTCGTACTCGGGCATGTTCTTGAAGTTCATGCCGTAGATGCCGGCGATCAGCGTGGGGATGGCAATGATGGCGGCCCAGGCCGCGAGCTTCTTCGTGACTTCCGTCTCCGCGAGATTGATCATCCCGAGGTTGACCTGGATCGCAGTGGTCAGCATGTCCCGGATACCTTCGATCGATCCGTGCAAGCGCTGGAGGTGGTCGAGCACATCGCGGAAGTAGTCGCGCAAGCCCGTGCACAGCGCCGGCACGCGGCCGCCGGAGAGCCTGCCCACCGCCTCCATGAGCGGATCGACCGCGTGCTTGAGCGTCATCAGCTTCTGCTTGAGCGAGTAGAGCGACTTGATGTTGGAACGCGGCGTGCTCTTGCCGAAGATCTGGCTCTCGATGGACTCGAGCTCGGTTTCGAGCTGGTCGAGCACCGGGAAGTAACGGTCCACCACGGCGTCCAGGAGCGCGTAGAGGACATAGCCGGAGCCGTTGCGCAGCAGCTCCGGTTCGTGCTCGCAACGCGCGCGCACGTCGGCGAACCCGCGCTCGGTCTTCCGCCGAGTCGAGAGGATGTAGTTCGGTCCGACGAAGATGTCCACCTCGCCGAGAACGAATTCGTCGAGCGGATTGAGCTCGATCGTGTGCACTACCGCGAAGAGCGAATCGCCGTATTCCTCGATCTTGGGGCGCTGGTGTCCATGGCGTGCGTCGTCGACCGCGAGCTCGTGCAGCCCGAACTCCGCCTGCATGAGCTCGAGCTCGGATGGCTCCGGGTCCTTGAGTGCGACCCAGACGAAGCAGTTCGGCCGCTTGAGATACTCGCTGATGTCCTCGCGCGGGATATCGGCGAGCTTGCGGCCGTCGCTGTAGGCGACGCAATTGACGATCATGGCTGCAGAGCCTCCCGGCTCCTGGTCGCGGCGCGCCTGTGGGCCGGGCCGGCGGAGCTCGCCGCGAATCATAGCCGCCACCGGACCGCGCTGCCAGCGTGCGTCCGATGCGAGGGGCGCAGCGGCGGCGCGCCGTGCTAGACTCGCAACGCCCGGCGGGACAATCGCTTCGCGCGCCCCGCGGGCGGCGATCGCCGCTTCGACTTCGTGTCAAGGCTCCGCGCGTCTCCTCCATCCGGCCACGATACAGATGGCGGGCTCGGCGTTCGCCTCGCTCGTCGCCGGGCTCAGGATCCGCCGCGGCGACGGCGGCACGCTGCTCGACTTCGGCGTGGTCGGATGGCTCGCAGTCGCCTGCACGTTGGTTTGCATCGTCCTGTCGCGCGACATCGGCGTCGTGCCGGACGAGGCTCTGCGTTCGACCGAATGACCGGCTGGCCGCGCCGGCCGGGCGCGCGTAACATGGCAGGCCCGCCGATCGATCGCCCACCTGCCGGATGATCATCGAGTCGCTTCTCGACACCGACCTGTACAAGTTCACGATGATGCAGGTGGTGCTGCATCATTTCCCTGCGGCGGAAGTCGAATACCGCTTCAAGTGCCGGACCGCCGGCGCGGATCTCACGCCCTACATCGGGCAGATCGAGCGCGAGATCAGCGCGCTGTGCGGCTTGCGATTCCAGGAAGCGGAGCTCGATTATCTGCGCTCCTGGCGGTTCATCAAGAGCGATTACGTCGATCTCCTCGGGTTGTTCGGGCTCGACGAGCGGTTCGTCACCGTGCGGCCGTCGCCGGCTGCGCCCGGCGAGATCGACATCTGGATCAAGGGCCCGTGGCTGCACACCATCCTGTTCGAGGTTCCGCTGCTCGCCATCGTGAGCGAGCTCTACTTCCGCAACACGCAGCCGAATGCAGATCTCGACGAGGGCCGGCGCAGGCTTCGCGTCAAGATCGAGCAGATCAACGCCGTGCGCGATCCGGAGTTCCGCATCGCCGACTACGGCACGCGGCGGCGCTTCTCGGGACGCTGGCAGGAGGAGGTAATCCTCGGCCTGAAGAGGGGCATCGGCGCCAAGTTCGTCGGCACGAGCAACGTCTACTTCGCGCTCAAGCACGGCCTCACGCCGCTCGGCACGATGGCCCACGAGTATCTGCAGGCGTGCCAGGCGGTGGGACCTCGCCTTCGCGACTCGCAGGTGTTCGCCTTCAACACCTGGGCACGCGAGTACCGCGGCGACCTCGGGATCGCGCTCTCCGACGTGTGCGGGATGGACGCCTTCCTGCGCGATTTCGACTTGTTCTTCTGCAAGCTCTTCGACGGGGTGCGGCACGATTCCGGCAACCCGTTCGAGTGGGGCGAGAAGCTGATCGCGCACTACCGCAGGATGCGCATCGATCCGCTCACCAAGGTCATGGTATTCTCCGATTCGCTCGACGTGCCGCTCGCGATCCGACTGTTCGAGTACTTCAAGGGGCGCAGCCAGACCGCGTTCGGCATCG
>Ga0335081_10018115_pt1 | contig 11390 bp, 7 predicted proteins | sample Lox_Sample_35_FD_206713 | JGI IMG/M metagenome (GOLD analysis project Ga0335081, IMG submission 206713) | Soil microbial communities from Loxahatchee National Wildlife Refuge, Florida, United States - Lox_Sample_3.5 | ecosystem: Environmental > Terrestrial > Soil > Wetlands | place: USA: Florida... | reverse complement strand
GTTTTTGAAGTTTGATTTCAACGGGCTGGAAATGCCGTTTCCACGATTCCGCCCAGTCCTCGCGCCGGACCCGGGCGATGGTGATTCCGCCGGGACGGATGTTCAGCCCGCAATCTTCTATCCGGTTCAATGCGGCGGAAATGTTTTTGCGAACGGCGGTTGCCGGCCTTTGTTCGCAAAAGGCAGAAACCGTGCTCCGGCCGGTTTTCACATTGAAATAAGACGAAACCGCGCGGTTCAGAATTGCGCCGAGCCCTTCTGCAACTGCCTCTTCGGCTTCACGCGTGGTGCCGATGGAAATCCGCCAGAGTGATTTGGCTGTCTTCACTTTCAATTCCTCGATGTTTTCATTGGAATGAGTGTTTACGTCCGCCCTCACCTTTTGTCCTCTCCCCCGGGAGAGGAAATAGCTTTCGCTTGTTTCTGGGTTTACGGATGAGCGTCCGGCCAATCCAGTCGCGTAAATTTTCAAAGGAGCGGCGAACGATTCTCCCTCTCCTGGGGGAGAGGGCCGGGGCGAGGGCGGATGTTTTCTTTACATCCATGATGTCGTGGCTGCCCCTAATAATTCAGTCGCGTTACAAGATCGCGCCACGGCGTGAAATTCAGCAATTCCACTTCGGCCATGTGCGGGTGCAATGCGACCTGCGTGACGCTCGTGTATTCGATCTCGAACTGGTTCGTTTTCGGCAAGGGCAAGTTGAGGAGAATCGCAAGCATCATGCGGACGACGCCGCCGTGACAAAAGATGGCAACGGTTTGTCCGGGATGACGCTCGATGATGTCACGCAGGCATGGTTCTACCCGGGCCCGGAAAGTTTTGCCGCTTTCACCGTTCGGCGCACCCTTGTGTTCGAGTTGATCCAACCATTCGTGGGAACTGAAACCGAATTGCTCGCTGACCGCCTGCCAGCCCAACCCGGTCCAATCGCCGAAGTCAACCTCGCGCAGCGCCGGCACGATGGTTTGTGCGGGCGCCCCGTTGTTTAGAAACGGCGCCAGGGTTTGCTGGACCCGCTTCATCGGACTGGCGTAAATCGCGTCAATCGTCTTTCCGCGCAGATATTTGGCGAGGGTTTTGGCCTGAGCATGGCCGCGCGCCGAAAGGTTCATGTCAATGCGCCCCCCGAATGTGTGCTGATGGCGCGGCTCGATTTCACCGTGGCGAATCAGCAGCAACCGCGTTACGGGCGGTTGTTCGGGATCTGGCCGTGAAAGTCTGGAGGATGAAGTGCTCAACGGAAAATCAGGCCACGGCCGCTTGTTGGATGGACAGCAATTCTTGAATGCCCGCTTTGCCGAGCGCGAGCAAATCGTTGAGTTGTTTTTCACTGAAAGTGGCTTCCTCACCGGTGCCCTGGACTTCAATGAATTCCCCGGCGGAATTCATCACCAGGTTCATGTCCACCGTCGCGGCCACGTCCTCGGTGTAACACAAATCCAGCAGCGGCCGGCCTTTCACGATGCCGACGCTGACGGCGGCGACGGCGTGCAGGATGGGATCCTCCGCCAATTTGCCCTGGCCCAGGAGATTTTGCATCGCAGTCGAGAGGGCGACGTAGGCGCCGGTAATGGCCGCGGCGCGGGTGCCGCCGTCGGCCTGCAACACATCGCAATCCACCCAGACCGTGCGTTCGCCGAGTTTTTCGAGATTGAGCGTGGCGCGCATAGCGCGGCCGATGAGCCGCTGGATTTCCTGCGAGCGTCCGTCAATTTTCCCCCGCGCGCTTTCGCGCGGTTTGCGTTCGAGGGTGGAGTAGGGGAGCATGGCGTACTCTGCGGTGAGCCAGCCGCCTGCGATTTTTTGGTCCTTGATCCAGCGCGGGACGGTTTCCTCGACGGTCACGCCGCAAATGACGCGCGTGCTGCCCCACTCGATGAGGGTGGAGCCGGTGGCGTGCGGCGCAATATCGTTTTGAAAACGGACGGGCCGCAATTGACTCGGGTTGCGGCCATCCGCGCGCGCCGCGGGGGGAACTGCCGGTTGCACTTCAGCCATAAAAGACCGGGCGATGGTAATGCGTCCGAACCAGATGGCAATGGAAATGAACGGCGTGGCGCCATCCGACTTGATCCTGCCCGCCACGCACCCTGAAAATGCCATTAGCCAAACTTTGGATTGCGGTTGACAAATAATGTTTATTGAATGATGCACAGTTGTTTTGGTAGAATCAGATTCGACCAGGAACTTGAATTTACCGCATCGTTCAAGGCAGCTTGCTAACCGGCAAAAAGCCGTATGCCGTCAAAAGCCGGAACCAGAGATTATACTCCCAACCGCAACCCTCAACTGTTGATTCCAATGAAAACCACCTGCTTGTGCATTGCCATCCGTGCCATGTTTGGACTGCTGATGCTCTCAACCCTCAGCCCTCAACTCTTCGCGGCACCACTTAGCCGGGCCTTCACTTGCCAGGGCCGGCTCAACGACGGCGGCCTGCCCGCCAATGGCAGTTACGACTTGATGTTCACACTTTACGACTCCTTGAACGGGCCCAATGCCATTAACGCGCCCCTGACCAACGCTGCCACGCCGGTCTCCAACGGCCTGTTCATCGTCACCCTTGATTTCGGCCCGGGCGCGTTCAACGGTGACGCGCGCTGGCTGGAGATCGGGGTGCGCACCAATGGCAGTCCGACCGACTTCGTATCGCTCACTCCGCGTCAACCCCTGACGGCGACTCCCTACGCCCGTTATGCCTCGTCTGCGGGATCCGCGTCGCTGGCCTACTCCGTCGCCGATGGTTCCATCACGAGCGCCAGTCTTGCCTCGGGCGCCGTCACATCGGCGAACCTTGCCAGCAACTCCGTTACTGCGGGCCAACTGGCTGCTGGTGCGGCGGCGGCCAATCTGGCCGCCAGCGGTCAGTCCGTCGTTCCCAGTGGCGGCGTGATTCTCTCAAGCAATTACAACGACGCCAATCTCCTCAACGCCGGTTACGTGAAAATCTCAGGGATGATGGCGGTGCCAGATGACGCTTGGCAGCAGGGTGTGGGCACCGGCTTGCCCGCCGCGCGCTACGTTCACACGGCGGTGTGGACGGGCAGCGAGATGGTCGTCTGGGGCGGCGAAAACGCCAGCGGTCAGCTAAACGATGGAAGCCGCTACAATCCGGCGGCCAACAGTTGGAGTGCGGTAGCCACCACCGCCGCGCCCGCGGGGCGCGGATTTCACACGGCGGTGTGGACAGGCAACGAGATGATCGTCTGGGGCGGCAAAAACGCCAGCGGTTTTTTGAACGATGGTGGGCGTTACGATCCGGCTGCCGACAGTTGGATGACCGTGCCAACCAACGGGGCGCCCGCCGGGCGCTACGGTCACACGGCAGTGTGGACAGGCAGCGAGATGATCGTCTGGGGTGGTTACTACTACGACGGCAGTAACCAGCATTATTTCAACGATGGTGGGCGCTACAATCCCACTGCCAACAGTTGGAGTGAGGTGACCACTGCCGGCGCACCGGCCGCGCGCTTCGATCACACGGCGGTGTGGACGGGCAGCGAGATGGTCGTCTGGGGCGGTTACTACTACTATTCCGCCAGTGGCTACTATTATTTCGACGATGGCGGGCGCTACAATCCCACAAATGACAGTTGGAGTATGGTGGCCACCAACGGGGCGCCTACTGCGCGCACGGGTCACACGGCGGTGTGGACGGGCAGCGAGATGATCGTCTGGGGCGGCTACAATCAAGGATACTTGAACGATGGCGGGCGCTACAATCCCACAAATGACAGTTGGAGTGTGGTGGCCACCAACGGGGCGCCTACTGCGCGCACGGGTCACACGGCGGTGTGGACGGGCAGCGAAATGATTGTCTGGGGCGGATTCAACGGCAGTAATTTGAACGATGGCGGACGTTACAATCCCACGGCTGACAGCTGGACTGCGATGACCACCACCGGCGCCCCTGCCAGGCGCTATCTTCACACGGCGGTGTGGACGGGCAGCGAGATGATCGTTTGGGGCGGCAACAACCAAAGTTATTTGAATGATGGCGGGCGTTACAATCCCGCGTCTGACGCTTGGACCATGCCGACGACCAACAACGCGCCGGTCGGGCGTCGTTATCATACAGCGGTGTGGACGGGCAGTGAAATGATCATCTGGGGCGGATACAACGGCGATTATTTCAACAATGGAGGTCGCTACGATCCTGCCGCTGACAGTTGGAGGCCCGTGAGGACAACTGGTGCGCCAACCGGGCGCTCCGGTCACACAGCGATGTGGACGGGGAGCAAGATGATTGTCTGGGGTGGCGTAAGCAACGTCACTTACTTGAAAACAGGCGGGCTGTACGACCCGGTGGCTAACAGTTGGACGGCAACGACCACCGGCAGCGCGCCAGCGGGGCGCGCGGATCACACGGCGGTGTGGACGGGCAGCGAAATGATTGTCTGGGGCGGATTCAACGGCAGTTATTTGAACGATGGCGGGTGCTACAATCCCACGGCCAACACTTGGAGTGCAGTGACCACCACCGGTGCGCCCGCTGGTCGTCGTTATCACACGGCGGTATGGACGGGCAGCGAAATGATCATCTGGGGAGGCGAAAATAACACTGCACACTATGCAAATGGTGGTCGCTACGATCCGGACGCTGACACCTGGACAGTTGTGGCAACCTCGGGCGCCCCGACTGCGCGTAGCTCTCACACGGCAGTATGGACGGGAAGCGACATGCTTGTTTGGGGCGGAAGCAGCAACACCACTTTCTTTGCCAATGGCGGACGCTACAACTCCTCAGCCAATACTTGGACGGCCGTGACTACCAACGGGGCGCCCGCCGGGCGCTACGGTCACACGGCAGTGTGGACAGGCAGCGAGATGATCGTCTGGGGCGGTCGTAACCACGATTATCCGTATTACTCCAATGATGGTGGACGTTACAATCCCGTGGCCAATCTTTGGACCGTGCTACCAACCAGCGGCGCCCCCACAGCGCGTACCGAACACACAGCCGTGTGGACTGGCAATCAAATGATTATTTGGGGCGGATGGAACGGCTATATCTATTTTGACGACACCTTCAGTTACATCCGGTCGCGGCCACTTTACCTCTACCTGAGGCCATGAAAACCGGAAGTCAGAAGTCAAAAGTCAGGAATCAGAAGCCGGGCGGCTTCCGCGTGCTCCAGTGGACAGGATTGTGCCTCTTGCTGTCGGTTGGTGGTGCTATTGGCTCCGAAGACTTTTCCACCCTTTGTGCCGACCGCACGGCCATCGAGCGGGTGTATTACAGCCATCGGCTGGGCAACAAACCGCCGTTTGGGCAAACGCTGCCGCCTGCCGTGCTGGAAAACCTCGTACGGCTCGATTTGAAAAAGGAAGCCGTGCTCCAAAAAACCTACGGCGTCGTCATCACCCCCACCTTGCTCAACGCCGAGGTGCAGCGCATCAACAGCACGACCCGCGCGCCGGATGTTTTGGCTGAAATCAAGGCGGCGTTGGACAACGACACCAATCGCTTTGCCCAGACCGTCGCCAAACCGATCCTGGTGGAGCGCCTCCTGCGGGACAAATTCGAGAACGACGATGCCCTGCATGCCGCCACCCGGCATGAAGTTGAGAAAGTTCGCGCCCAGTTAACGAACGCCGTTGCCGAGTTCCGTAGGAGCCGAGGTGACGAGGCTCAAACTTCCAACCCTCAACCGGGATTGGCGGGAAATCTTATCGCCATCCTGAAAGCTGGCCACAGCAACGAGGTTTCTGAAGCCACCTGGCAACTCGACCGGCGCCCCACCGAGACCAACGCCCGCACCGCTGACGAGATCGAGATCAAGAAACGCTTCGGCCCGGACGCGCAACTTCTCTCCGCGCAGCACCGCGCGGAGTCGGAGCCAAAGTTCTACTTCGAGGACGTGCCGGCCGAACTGCAGCGGGTGTTGCAGGTACAACTCCGCCAGCCGGGTGATGTGAGCGCGGTGATCGAAACACCTGGTGGTTTTTTGCTCTATGTCTGCAAAGAAAAAACCAGTGAGACATTCACCGTGGCCTGCCTGTCCTTGCCCAAACGGAACTACGAACAATGGTTGGAGGAACAAAAATGAGAACGCGAGGATCGAGAACAGAGGATGGCGAATGGCGAACGCGAAGCGTGTTGGACTGCGGCGGCCGTGACGCCGCTTTCAAAAGCGGTGTCGCGCTGCGCTTGCCACCGCACGGCGAAACCCGGTGGCAGTTCGTCGTGCTGTTTGGTTTCATCGTTCTTGAATCAGCCTTCTGCCTTACGACGCGGGGACAGAGCTACTCTGTGGATTGGTATAAGATTGCTGGCGGCGGCGGCACCAGCACGGGCGGCGTTTATGCCGTCAGCGGCACCATCGGCCAGCCCGATGCCGGCGGGCCGCTGACCGGCGGCAGTTACTCGCTCACGGGCGGGTTCTGGAGCGTCATCGCCGCAGTTCAAACGCCGGGCGCGCCGTATCTGACCATCACCCGCTCCGGCGGCACTGTCACCGTGTCCTGGCCGTTGTCGGCGGACGGGTGGGTGCTTGAATACACCAACACGCTATCTCAGACCTCATCGTCCTGGCCGCAAATCTCGCCGCCGTATCAGACTGACGGTGCCAATCTCCAATTCACCGAACCAGCACCTAGCGGCAACCGCTTCTATCGCCTGCACAAACCATGAACCCGAGCAGGAGTCTGCCATGAAAACTGCTTGCCTTCTTTCCGACCACGCTGGACCGCACGGAGCGGAAACGATCTCTTCTGTGATGCCCCGTGGCCTTTGGCCAAACCGCTGGCGCTTGGCGTGCCTCTGCGCGCTGATCGCCGCGCCACTGTTGAGCATTCCCGCTTGGGCGCAAAATCAGCCGCCGGTCGCGGACGCCGGACCTGACGTCAACGTTTACACGGGCGAGTGGGCAACCCTGCACGGCTCCGCGGTAGACCCGGACGGCGATCCCATCTACTCTTGGAGTTGGGAAGTCGTGCAGATGCCGGCGAACGGCAGCTACCGCATGCTGAATGAGGATACCGGGAATCTGATGTTCCTCGGCTGCGTCCAGGGTGACTACGTCGTCATGCTGACAGTCTCGGATGGGATCTCGTTCGGCGTGGGCATCGACTATGCCACGGTTCACGTCGTCACCAACCAGCCGCCGGTGGCGATTGCCAGGGCAGACGTGACCAACATCACCGTCGGCGCGACCGTCTGCTTCGATGGCTCCCAAAGCTACGACCCAGAAGGGGCGCCGCTCATCTATGACTGGAACTTCGGCGATGGCGCGACCGCGTCAACGGCGACTGCTTGCCACAGCTTCCAGGCGCCGGGGACCTACACCGTGAACTTCGCCGTCGTCGATATCCGGAACGCAGCTGATGTCGAGCGCCTGACCATCAAGGTCTTCGCCCGGCCACTGGTTGTCCTCACCGCCAATCCGATGAGTTGTCCCTCCACGGTGCCGGTACAATTTGATGGCTCGCAGAGCACAGCAGACGCCGGCCGCACCTTGGCGAGTTTCCTGTGGAACTTCGGCGACGGAACTACCTCGACCAATGTCGCCCCGGCGCACCAATTCGTCCCGGGCCTTTTTACGGTGACCCTCACCGTCACCGACGACCTCGGCGGAGCTGGCACCAACGGCCTTCAGATCGTTGCTGGTCACGGGACCAACTGGCCGCCGGTGGCCGAGGCTGGCACCAATCGCTGGGTCGCGACCAACACCGTCATCACTCTGAACGGTTCCGCAACCGATCCTGACAGCCAGCCCATTGTCGCGTGGCACTGGACCGTTCTCTCACCCTCGACCAACGCCCAATACTCGCTCGCCGACGCCACCGATCCGCATTCGGCTTTCAGCGCTCAAACGCCCGGCACCTACATTCTGTCACTAACGGCCAGCGACGGCACTGATTGGAGCCTGCCCGATACCGTCATGATCTGGGTGGGCATAGATTTACCGCCCGTGGCGAATGCGGGGCCGGACACAAACACCTGCGTCGGCGTTCCTGTTGTGTTGAATGGCAGCGCGTTCGATCCCGATGGCGACCCCATCTACTCCTGGAGCTGGGAAGTCGTCCAGATGCCGGCGAATGGCAGCTACCGCCTGCTGAATGAGGATACCCGGAACCTGATGTTCCTCGGCAACGTCCAGGGTGACTATGTAGTCATGCTGACGGTCACGGATGGGACCTCGTTCGGTGCGGGCGACGACTATGCCACGGTTCACGTCACCCCGCCGCCGTTGCGCGTGGCCCTAATGGACCCGGGCATGCTGTTGCTGGCCTGGCCGGCGGCCGTGACCAATTATCTCCTCGAGCAGAACCCTGACCTCACCACCACCAACTGGACCGCTGTGCCCGACGCACCCGTCCTGGTCGGTAGCGAGAAACAAGTGATCGTCTCCCCCACCGGCGACCGGTTCTACCGCCTGCACAAACCCTGAGAATGAAGAACCTGAATGTATGAACGCCAGATTCAGACTGATCGTACCTTTGGCGATTAGTCTATGGTTCCAGCACGCCGGTGCCCAGATGGACGACGTTAACTGGGATGGCCGGTTCGGCCCGCCCGGCGTCGGGAGCACCGTGGGCGCCATCGCCGTCAACGGCGATGATATTTATGTGGGGGGCTCCTTCACCAGCGCCGACGGAATCAACGCCACCAACATCGCTTGTTGGAATCGCCACCGCGGTTGGTCGGCGCTCGGCAGCGGGTTGAACACAAACGTACTGGCCATCGCTGTCAGCGGCACCAACGTCTATGTGGGCGGTCTCTTCACCAATGCCGGCGGCGTCAGCGTCGGCCACATCGCGAAGTGGAACGGCAGCAGTTGGTCGCCCGTCGGCAACGGCGTCAATGGCGACGTGCGCGCCCTGGCCGTCAGCGGCACCAACCTCTACGTCGGTGGCGCGTTTCTTAATGCCGGCGCGCTGACTGTCAATCGCATTGCCCGCTGGGACGGCAACAATTGGTCGGCGCTGGGCACCGGCGTCAGTGACGGGGTGAATACCATTGCCGTCAGCGGCAGCAATGTTTTCGCTGGCGGCTTCTTTTACACCGCCGACGGTGTGACGGTGAGCAACATCGCAAAATGGAATGGCAGCAGTTGGTCCGCTGTGGGCGGCGGCATCGCCGGTTCGGTCAGCGGGATCGCCGTCAGCGACACCAACGTCTATGTCGGGGGAATCTTCAAGAAAGCCGGCGGCGTCAATGCCACGAACATTGCCCGCTGGAATGGCAGCAGTTGGTCGTCACTCGGCGGCGGCATCAACGGCGATTTCTTTTCCGTCGCCGCCAGCGGCAGCAACGTTTATGTCGGCGGATATTACACGAAAGCCGGCTCGCTGTCCGTCAGCAACATCGCCTGTTGGAACGGCAGCGCGTGGTCGGCGCTCGGCGCGGGAATTATTGATGGCGCGGCGCGAGCCATCGTCATCACGGGCAGCGACCTTTTTGTGGGCGGTAATTTTGCTTACGCCGGCGATGTGGCCGGTTTCAATGTCGCGCGCTTGAACGGAACGAACTGGTCCGCGCTCGGCAGCGGGTTGGAAAACGGCGTGAATGCGTTGGCCGTCAGCGGCGGCGATGTCTATGCCGGAGGTTATTTCGTCATGGCCGGCTGGCGCAGCGCCAATCGCATCGCCCGGTGGAACGGCGATAGTTGGATCGCATTGAGCAATGGCGTCGGCGACGTGGTCAACGCTATCGCGGTCAGCGGGAGCGACGTGTATGTGGGCGGCGCCTTTACCAATGCGGGAACACTGGTGGTCAACCGCGTCGCCCGCTGGAATGGGAGCGGTTGGTCCGCGTTGGGCGGCGGTTTGGATGGTGTGGTATATGCCATCGCGATTCAGGGGAGAAATGTGCATGTGGGTGGCGCCTTCACGGATGCCGGCGGCTTCAATGCCCTGAACGTCGCCCGTTGGAACGGCAGCAGTTGGTCCGCATTGGGCAGCGGCGTTGGCGGTCTGGCCTACAATGAAGTCCGCGCCATTGCCATCAGCGGCAGCAACGTCTATGTGGGCGGCTACTTCATCACGGCCGGCGCGGTTGGCGCCACGTGTATTGCTCGCTGGGACGGCAGCGACTGGTTCGGGGTCGGCGGCGGCGTCAACGGCTCAGTTCGCGCGCTGGCGGTTGACGGCGGCAATCTTTATGCGGGTGGCAGCTTCACGACCGCGGGCGCGTTGACGGTCAACCGCCTTGCCCGCTGGGACGGAAGCGATTGGCGCTCATTGGGAGGCGGGGCAAGCAACCGGGTTGATGCGATTGCGGTGAGTGGCGATGACGTTTACGCCGGCGGCGAGTTCATCGGTGTTGGCGGCGTGGCGGCAAATTACATTGCCCGATGGAATGGCAGCGAATGGTCGCCGCTCGGGAGCGGGCTGGATGATTTTGCCAGCGCGATCACCGTCAAAGGCAGCGACGTTCTTGTCGGTGGATGGTTTGTCACCGCCGGTGTGAAACCGTCATTCCGTTTCGGGATTTGGCATGAGCCGGTTGTGCCGTCGCTTCGCATCACCCGTACGGCCACGAACACGCTGGCTATTTCCTGGCCGTCGCCTTCAACGCGCTGGAATCTGGAGCAGAACACTTATTTGGTTGACACGAACTGGGTAACGCGGTCGGAAGGCATTACGGATGACGGCACCAACCGGTTCGTCATCGTGAATCCATCCGCTGGCAACCGGTTCTATCGCCTCCACACGCCGTGAATCCAGACTTTCGACCCTGAAATTTCAACCCTCAACCAAACCGAACTTATGAAAATCAAACGCGAATTCATCAACTTCATGCTGCTCGCGTCAGCCGTGGCATGTGCTGCGCTGACCTGCGCGGCTGACGGTTACTGGGACGCCCGATTTGGCGGACAGGGACTGGATGGCATTGTCAACGCCGTCGCCGTCGGCGGTACCAATGTGTATGTCGGCGGCAGTTTCACAAAAGCCGGCTCGGTCAACGCCACCAACATCGCCAGGTGGGATGGTACTGGCTGGTCGGCCCTCGGCAGCGGCGTGAATAATCAGGTCTATGCCCTCGCGGTACATGGCACCCAGGTGTATGCCGGCGGCAAGTTCACGCAAGCCGGCTCGGTCAACGCTAACTTTGTTGCGAAGTGGAATGGCAGCAGTTGGTCCGCTCTCGGCAGCGGCGCGAACAATGGCGTGAGTGGTTATGTCTATGCCCTCGCCGCGCGCACCGACGGCCCGGCAGGCGTATATGTCGGCGGGCCTTTCGTTTCTGCCAACAAGAGCGATGGCTCATCCTTGACTGTCAATTACGTCGCGCAATGGATCAGCAACAGTTGGTCAACTCTTGGCACGGGTGTCGGTGGTACCGTCTATGCCATCACGGCCAGTGGCAGCAACGCGTATGTGGGCGGCAACTTTACTTCGGCCAGCCCGGTCAGCGCCAACCACATTGCCAGATGGAACAACG
>Ga0335081_10018114_pt1 | contig 11390 bp, 11 predicted proteins | sample Lox_Sample_35_FD_206713 | JGI IMG/M metagenome (GOLD analysis project Ga0335081, IMG submission 206713) | Soil microbial communities from Loxahatchee National Wildlife Refuge, Florida, United States - Lox_Sample_3.5 | ecosystem: Environmental > Terrestrial > Soil > Wetlands | place: USA... | reverse complement strand
CGCACTTATCCCGCCACCAACTCCTCGTAACTCCCTGCGTAGCCTACCTCTCAAGCACCCTCCCCGACGAATATGACCCAAACAAACTCATGCCCTCCCTCGACAGTGAAGTCTCCTCCCTTTTCTCCCTGCCCTTTGAACAATTCCTCCGTTCGACAGGCCACGAAAATGCTGTTCGTGATTGGCGTCATGAAAGCAGACAGATAACATGGTTGGGCGCACAGTGGATATTCCATGATTTCTTTGCGACGGTGACCGCGCTTGTGAAACCAGAGTCTGTGGAGAGGGGGGAGGATCCCGGGCCTGTGCCAACGGAGATTTTGGCGAGGATTTGGGGGCTTACGGCACGGATTTTAGTGGACGCGTGTATGGTTGGGTATGGGCGGTCGCCAGAGTTTAAGCACACTACGGATGTGTGGGATGAAAGTATGATTAACGCGATGATTAAATATGACCCTGGGATGGCGGGCATTATTGGGCTGAGACAAGACGCGAAAGCGAAAACGAGTAAACTTTAGATTTGGGTCCTGAGAGAGTAGATAGACGGTGTGCATAGGAACCTTTGAGATTGGCCTTGATGCATAGTAAGGAACATTTTGGCTGTATTTCTAAGGTATACAAAAATTCATTTGATGTCTCTAATACAACCATTCCGATTTCATTTAAGTTGCCATCTAGCCGTTGGTGCTATTCTTATACCTATTGTATGTCTGTCCCCTGGACATCGTAGGCGTTGTCCCATCTCAGTATACGATTGTTTAGAGTGTACGCAATCGCTGCGATCGGCTCGTCACTTGTCAGCGCACACAGCAAGTCGTGTAATACTGGCTCTCCAGCAAGGCTAATTGCAGAGCTTCTTTGACTCCAATCAAAACCTGGGATCGTGCCTGTCATTGCCAGCCGAACAGATAACACACTAACAGCGACGCTTGAGGGCAACTATCGGCAACCAACGGGAACCAACGGCAACTGTCACCACGGGGGCTCCATGAAACCTTGATGAAATTAGATCATTGAAACTTCATTGGATAGAGGATAGTGAGCTTTCAAAATCATGTTCAACCATCCAAGGAAGAAGAAACCTTTCTGAGGTCTCCTAATCGATCGTTTTATCCCACGCATCCTCTGCGCGGCCCTGCTGAAATGTCTCTACAAGTCCTTTCTCCACATCCTGTCTCCAGACATCATTCTTCGTCTTAATAGCCTCGATCTCGCCGTGACTACCAGCATCTTCAATTGCCTCCTGCACCTCCAACACTGTCGTCAATAGCACTGGATGCGATAATTTTGAACACTCTGTCATCGTCCCCCGGGGCAGGGTGCGTCAAGCTGGGTAGTAAACACGCTCCTCGGGAAAGGTGTATAGCGAGAGTCGAGTAGGCATGCGCTATCGTTCCCGAGACACTACCAGCTACCAACTTTTGCTCCCAAAATCAGAAGGTCTGAGTTGGGAGGGAAGTTCGGACGGTCCGCTTGCACTATTGGGAGACTTTCCCACTAATTGTAAATACGTCCGTTTTAAAGCGGTGTTGCCCAGCTCAAAGTTGAATAGTAATCCTGAAAACCGAAGAGAGAGCAGTGTTTTGTAATCACTGATATGGGATTTAGAGTATCACATTTATTGCGGGATGTGGTGCATGCTTCCACGCGGGCACGACCTTTCATGAACTACGATTCCGTTTGAGTGGCGCTGTGTCTGAAAGGCCGGAAACAAGGAGCTGAGCAGATTGCCACAGTGGACGTGTTGTTCTGGAGAGGTGAGCATGGGAGTAACCGAAGTCAAGGAGCTCTTTCCATCGTCGATGGGAACATCGCGATGACGACGATCCTCAAATTTCTCCCCACGCACTTCCCCGTTGCCCGTCCTTGACTGGCCGGTGATACAAACCGCAACAGAACCAGTCATGGCCACACAAGGGAAAACATTACAATCTAATCCCACTAACAATCCTGCAGCAGGTCAGACGAACATGCTTGACACACCTCCAATCCACTCACACGATGGTCTCGGAAGCGATTCACATTCCCTTTCAAACTCCCCACGCCAACGCGGCTCGACCGGCCCGGTGGCAGCAACAGACCCAGACCTAAGCTCCCCATCCCTCCGGGAATTCTACCATATCCCCTCAGGCATGGACCCTGAAGAAGCGTCCTACCTCCTCCGTACAATCCTCTCGTTCAAACATTACGCCCAACAAATCTTTATTGCGAACCATGTCCGAATGCAAAATTTTTATGCCCTCCCCGAGGCCCATCGGCGGTTGTTGCAGCCAGGATTCACGCAAAAGTTGCAGGCGATTGATGCTGCCATTGAACGGAATGGGGTGATTGCGAGGAAGATCGCGAGGTTGGGGGAAGAGATGTATCTTGGTGGGGCGGAGGCGAAGGTTTCGGGACCTGTTGTGCCGAAAGAGAGGTATCTCTACTTTCATGGTGAACTGTTGATGTAGGGACATGGAGAAGGCAAGGAGTACGTTGAAGCAGTTTGTTAGGGATTGGAGTGAAGAGGTTGACCGTTTTCATGCTAAAACTGAGGTGTAGGGTGCTGTGGAGCGAGAGTTAACTTACACCCCAATCCTGAAAACTCTTGATCTGGTATATGGACATCTTTCTGTGGAAGAAAAGTAAACCTATTCAGCAACCAACTCTTACGGCTTAGAGCACAAATTCGAGTTCTCGTCCCGGGGGCGGGACTCGGTCGCATTATCTACGAAATCCTAAAAGCCGGCTACGAAGTCGAAGGAAACGAACTAGAATTCTGCATGTTAATGGCATCAAACTTAGCCTTAAACGGGTACGTCCCGCACCTCATCCCTGGAACTCCGCTTGACATTAGGTTTCCCCCCGACACACAAATGCCGTTATACCCGTACATCCACACAATGTCCCACCATCGTTCTCCCGAAGATCTCACCCGTCCCATCCTGATCCCCGATGAAAACCCTGCCGTCACCATTCGCATAACGCCCCCCCAAGCCCAAATGTCCATGGTGGCAGGCGATTTCGCAGAATGCTATTCCTCCGCCAATGACAAAGCGACCTTCTCCGCCGTCGTCACAGTCTTTTTTCTCGATACGGCCGCTAACGTTCTCCGGTACATCGAGACGATTGCCCACGTTCTTGAGCCGGGAGGAGTGTGGATTAACCTTGGTCCGCTGGCTTGGCACTTTGAGTCTGATTCTGCGTTTTCGTCATCGGGGGGAGGGAAGTTGGGGGGAAGTGTGGAGTTGACGCTTTCAGAATTGCTTGGGGTGATTGAGAGGATGGGGTTCATGATTGAGACGGATGGGGAATTGGGGAGGAAATGCGTGAAGTGTCCGTATATGGGGAATTCAAGGGGGATGTTAAATTACATCTACGATGCAGAATTCTTCGTTGCGCGTAAATGCTAGGAGCCCAACGCCTTCTGAAAACCCTCAGGGAATGTTGCTGCATCGCAATTCTGAGCGACTACATCATGTTCGCGATTTGTCCGGTCAGCGTGCATTGGCGCTTGGACCTGCTCTTTTAGAGTGCGGTAGCTATTTTACAGTTTGCGCGGCTGGATCATCGCTTTTTAGCCGCTCTTTTTCTCGTTGCGAGCGCCGATCATCACGCGCAATCACAACAGAATCGCAACCCATGTATTTATTTTCTTTCACTCAGCCCTCCCCTCCCGCCGTTCACTGCTGCTCGTCGTCAGCATGACTCACAGTTTCTGGGGCCAGGAGTTGAAGATCAAGAACGTCCACGGCGATTTAAAGTCGATGATCGGTATTCCAAAGGTCGTCAAGCGTTACCTGTTACGGTCGCAAAAGGTCGCATCGGCAGCTTTACAACCAAGAATACCCTTACCACCCATAATTATCACCACCTACGCTTCTACCATGCGTTCGCCGACTCCTTCCCTCTCCGATGCGGCAACACTGTGCGAGTGTTCCAACGAGAAGGATGTATTTTCGGCGGAGCTCGAGGTTTGGAGAGAAGAACAGTGGTGGAAACGCGACAAGACCATCGAAACGACCTTGGACACGGACCACTGCGTCCTTGAATTCTCGGCCGTGATGGTTGCACCTGAATCTAAGCCGTCGGTATCGATTCGGGAAATACGGGAACGACTGGAGGCGGAGCAGTGGCGCAAAAGATTTGCTTGTGAGGAACGGCCTTGTGGGCTTAAGTTGTTGAGTGGAATTCGAGGGACTTGGGAAGATTTGGAGGAGTTTTCGGAATAGCGCAGTCGGCGATTATGTGAATACGAAGGCAGAGATACCTTTGGCATAGCAAGCGAGGAATGGGAAAATACATCAAGTAAGATAATGAATTTAATATGCTTAATGATTCATTTGTGTCGTCCATGTGGCGGAGGATCTCGTGGAGAAGCGTGGAGGGCCTCAGACTCATCAAGTCATGGAATCAAACCGCAGACAAATCAGGTGAGCCTCGGTACGATACTCTCCAGACACGGAACACCGTCCGTGCAGTGCAATTGTGCCTTGTGACGTCAATATCACTGCGCACGCTCAAAGGCGGCAAGTCCCATTTTCCCGCTCCGATCTGGTCACCAAACTTCCGACGAGCCCATTCATTTTACCATTTGTTTGCATCTGATGCTCAATGATTGGGCTAAATTTGGGAACGTTTCCGCTCCCCGGATGGAAAATCCCCGAAATTAGTGTATGGAACCCCACTCTTGCAAAAGCTCGTGTCAAGGATTTCGTTTCAGATTTTCAGTTTGCTCCATGCCTCCGTCGCCGTTGTCTGTGATTCGGTCGATCACACGCCTGAAACTTAGATTATCGTCGGGCAACTGCGATTTAGCGACTCGAAATAGCTTTTTGGCATTAACCGATCGCGCACAGCGTCGGAAATTTATCGGGCATCGCCCGCAGCGAAAGTTTTTGAAACGCAGCTGGGATTCTCAGTTACACGAACTATAAAACGTGGAGCCGAGAGTGGGATGAATTGCGTAAGCCGCAAAGGCTGAATTATGGTTGAACATCGCACCGGAACGTGGGGTATCTGGCTAAATTGATCGGCGGGGCCCGCTCCCGACAAATTGTATCCCGCTCTCAAAGCGTTGCAGATAAAGCGATCAGGTCAGTGTAAATGCCGCAGAACCCAAAACGTACACAAACATAATGATAGATTTCCCTACGTTCCCTTTGACTTTCCGTTTTGACTTTGGACTTTTGATAACAATACTTTTTGACCTTTCATAATTTGATCACCTCCCGCAACAGTGACCCCTATCTCTCCTTGGCAGGCACATCATCCTTGTGTGTTTCCGCGGAATCATACAAGAATTGCTTAATGTGCTGGTTCAAGTAATACTTCCTTAAAACCTGACGAGGAACATGCTTAGCGCCCTGAATAAATCCCAAGCATTGTTTTGCCCCGCACAGACATTTGAATGGTTGAGCCATGTCCCACTCGGTACTCGGATAAAAAAAGGTGATGGCTGAACCCTTTGGAATCGGCGCAATTGCACGAACTTCCATCTTTGTGACATCAACAATCGCTGTAGGTGCACAAGAGTGGTTCATATAGACGAGATCGGATTGGAACTAAAAGCATTAGTGAACGTTGAGATGACCAGTTTTGTGAACCTCAAAATGCTTGTCGTGGCCGAATTGAACAGAAGAATATGCCTTGTCGGCAACGCGGGTTCCCTCGATCTTAGCAATCAACTCCCCTTCTCCAAAGTCCTGAAGTATCATTTCACTGTTCATCTTGAGGTAGGTACGCATGCAGTTACAAGGCGGCTTGCGAATTCCCCTTCTTTGAATTCAACTTTGACAACGTCTGGATGCGAATCTTGGTGAACTTGCGCCATTGTCAGTGTCTGAGTTGTCCGAACAAAGACAGATAGGAGAATTGAGAAGTTGAGGAAGAGATTCTCAAAGTTTATAAAGCGTGGGAGATTTGCACATGCATCGAAATGAGAGTGGGATGTCCCCTCGTTCCCTTGACCGGTAGGACGGGGATACGGGAAGTCCAGGTTCCCGCGTCCCTCCGTTCATGCGAATGATGCGGGGCTCTGTGGCTTGGGAGATCCCGGAACATCGCGAAGGTGATCGGAGAGGTCACCTGATGATTTACCCATCTGATTGCCGCAACAAAAGGAGAAAGATTTAACTGCCTCATTTCTTCCTTCAAGAACAAAACTATTCTTCATGGCGATCCGTAAATACGACTCAGACGATAGTATTTCTGAAGTTGATCCCAAGGAAGACATGGAATTCCCCACTGCAGACTCCTTTGACAAACTCGACTCCGAGCTGGGGCCAAGGAAAGAACGATCCATGAAGCCCCAAAATGAGAGTGACTTGGAGGAGACGCCAGAACTGATAGAAGCTGAGGAATGTCTGGAATGGGAAGAATCAGGAATTTGCGACAAACATCCTACGACGTTATGTTCGCCTCACGGCCTCAAACCTACGCTAGCGGATAAAGACTTGGTGGGACAGGATCAGAATGCCTCCCAAATCGCTTTCCTTCATGCTCGCATGTCTAATATGTTTTCCCGCATGAGAGACCTAGAGAAGCAGATTTGTCAAATGGGTGCCGCTGATGTTTGGAACGCTCTGGCAACTTTAAAATCGGACTTTGAAATTGATCGTCAGATTTCTTCAGACCGACAATTATGTTTCCAAAAACACGTGGCAGAGACATTCAAAGCCCAAGAAACGAAGCTTGAAACGGCAAGGAAAAACTCAGATGACAAAATCTGGACGGAGTTTCAAGTGATTCGAGAAGGTATTAAAGCACTTTCGACCGCTGTCAGACAAGAAAAGCATTCATACTGTACGATCTCTGAAATATGCGACAAACTCCGACACGCTGTCAAAGCCATCCAAGAAGATGGGCGAACACAAAACCAGTACGTCATATATCAAGTGGAACTCCTTTCAGACGCTGTTCATTCGCTTGATCGTAATATGTCGGATCTCCGCAAGAAAACCCAGAGCGTCGACGATTGGCCCGAAAAAGTCAATCTTTTGACATGCACCTCGAACGCAGCCCTCGACTCCGTAGCTGATCTCAATGCAAAATTCAAGGAATTTGAGAAGAATGTCTGGACTCCGAAGCTGGAGACTATCAATGGAACGTTACAGACTTCCATGAATGAAGCGATGCAGATAGATCACCGTCTGGTTGTCGTGGAGGAGAATCTGCAAAAGGTAATGTTGAGAGATTCGTCCGCAAGATCCAATGAGCAAGAGCAAGTAACGGAAGAGGATAAAATACACGACGGGAATGTGCTCGAAAGATTGAAGATTCTGGAGAGCTCAGTCTTCGGCGTTCGTGATCGAAGCGGCCAGGATCGAGTGAAAACCTTTCCCTCTCAACTCCACGAATTAGCCGATCATGTCGCCACTCATTCTTCCTTGCTCCACCAACTCCACGGATACCAACTGGAAACAGTACGACATTGCAAACCCCTCATCGAAAAAACTGAGACGCTCGCACAGCAAACCGCCGACCTGGAAACACTCACCAGGCTTGAATTCCGAGAACTGCAACGCGATCAATCTGACGTACACCGGCGCATGCAAGAGTTAAAGCGTCAGTTCGAAAATTCCCTAATAACGTTAAAGCAGACCGTTCAGGACACCGTTCAGGAGGAAATCGTGGACCTCCGACAGGAAATGATTGATCTGACCGATGGAACATCGATGTATTTCCAAGAAGAACTCAGTAAGGCAAGGGATGCATGTGACACAGTCCTGGCTAGTCACAAAGACCTCATCAAGGAAATGAAGAAATGCTTCGACTGAGAGAATTGCGGTTTTTAGAATAAATTTAGAACAGACTTCTGGTTTTATACATGGGTTTCTAAGTTTTGCTTGTAGTTAATGTACACCACGCCAGATGGCATCACACATTTTTACAACCTTGCCGATTTCCAAGACATCATGAACCCGCACAATATCAGCCCCACCCTGAATACAGGCTGCGACCGCCCCCGCAGTCCCCCAGACCCTCTCCCTGGCCACACTCTCGCCGGTCACAGCGCCTACAAACCGCTTCCGACTGGGGCCTACGACCCACGGACACCCACATAATCCCGGGGCTCGCCGAAGAGCGTCGAACTGCCGGAGGATCTCAAGATTTTGTGCGCCCGTTTTAGCAAAGCCCACACCGGGGTCGAGAAGAATTTTCCATCGTCGGATGCCGGCTGCTAAGGCGGCGGTGACGCGCGCCGAGAGTTCTTGGGCTATGATGGTGATGAGATCGCCCTTGTATTCAGAGAGGGAGTTCATTGTTTTCGGGGTGCCGCGCATGTGCATTAAAATGATGGGGACATTTAAGGTTGCAGCCGCTGAAAACATGTCAGCGTCTAAAGTTCCCGCTGAGACGTCATTAATGATATCGGCGCCCGCTTCAATGGCTGCCTTTGCGATGTCCGCTCGATAAGTATCGATACTTATTGGGACGGTCAGCCCCGCTTTCCGAATTGCTTCTATCGCCGGGATGACCCTTTCCATTTCCTCTTGAGTGGAAACTTCCTCGGCGTCAGGACGCGTAGATTGTCCGCCAATGTCAACGATGTCAGCTCCGTGTTTCACCATTTCCCGAACTGTCTGGACGATTTGCGCCGGATCGAGAGAATGTTTGCCCCCATCGGAGAAGGAATCGGGCGTAAGATTCAAAATTGCCATTATTAAAGTCGGTTTTCGATGGTGGGAAACGTCAAATTCCAAATTCGTTGAGGGGAGGGGGAGGAGATTATGCTGCGATGGAGGCGGGAGGACTTGAAGATGAGATTGTATCATGGCAAAGCTGATTGGATGTAAGAGATCTGGAGCGATACTAGTAATTAGGAAACCCTGTTTTTTGGGGAGGGGGGTTACTCCGCGAGTGGTTGTAGGACGAAGCTTCGTTCGAGCATTAAAGTATGCGGTATTATGAGGCCCGGGAGATTAATTATCTCTTGATCGTAAAGAAGAATATCCAGATCCAATGCTCTCGGTCCATTTGGTATGGACGGGACACGTCCAAGCTGGTCTTCAATGTTCTTCAGAACTTTCAACAGTTCCAATGGAGGTAGTGCGGTGCTGGCCTTTGCATCAGCGCTAAATGTCAAATGAGAATGAGGGACCTTGCAGACTGCATTGAGGAACCGAGGTTGCTCTTCCACGTACATGGGATCACTTTCATATAGTCCTGAAATATCGTGAATCCGAATCCCCGAATGCTGCAGGGTTTCCAGGGACTTCTCAATCGTTCCAACGCGATCGCCCAGGTTGCTTCCGAGCGCGATGAAAACTACGTGCTCGTTTTCAGGGGGTCGATGTTGATATGGTCGTATTATGGAGACGCCTGCAGCCTTGGCAAAGGGAATTGCGTACGGTTTTCGTAGTGTGACTTGAACTTTTGAGCGGATTGATTTCTGAGCGAGAGTGGCGATGAGGGTAGATAATGATTCGATTGATTCATAGTCGGTCGTCTTCACGTTCTGGGCGCTCAGTGGAAACGTAGGGAGGGACGTTACATGGACGATGGACGACATGACGTCTTGCATGTCGAGTTCCCTAGGGTTGAATACGCTGTGGTCACCCAATTCCCATTCCACATCAAATATCACAGGTTGACGCGTCTCCCTCTCATGGCGATTCTCCTTAATTCCAACGATAACGGGGACTTCAACCCCATAAACCGCAAGCCTCAGATCCTTCAACCCTTTATCTTCCCCCGAAATTGCGGCACTCCACACGACCTTCTCCGCGCACAAAGCACCCTTCTCCAGCTCGACGGTAACAAAAACATTGCCCTGTGTCCCCACCCCCTCGATCTCCAGCGCCATCTTCCCTATGGACCGCATCAGCTCCTGGACATCCCCAAATGTTGCGCCATCGAACCGCATCAACTTCTTATTCAGTCGACTATAATCGACCGACATTCCAACATCGTCAGTCGCGGCAGCCCAGGCAACACTGGTGCCGACGTCTACGCTCACACGCACGGACTGCATCTTTTGCCTGCTGAAAGCATCGCGGCCGCAGATGCATTTGAGTTGGAAGCTTTCGATGAAGATGCGGTCGGCGGTGAATTTCTGGGCGGATGGCATGATTAGCGGCGGACGTATGTGAGTCCCAGGGGCCGACGAGATGCGGCAGACGGCTTTTGAGGAGTGAGGTTTGTGCGCGAGGGAGGAGAGAAGGATCCGTCGTAGTGGACGGGGCCACATTTGACGGCCTCTCTGTGATTTTCACCTCGGTCGAAGGAATTCTTCACGTGTCGATCATCTGCAGCGGCTGATTAGTGCGGCGGTTCCCAACTGTGATCCGGATAGGCAACTAAAATAGAAATAGACACTGATATTGAGCACAATTCTGAAGCCTAACATTCTTGTATCATCATGACTTGTCGCCAACGGCGGCTGAGATCCGGCGTGTTCCTAGGCGGATAATCTCAGCAAGGATTGCCGGGACAGGGCTGCGTCCCGGCCCACAATCCCGGCAGTTCGTCGGATCAAACCCCTCCTGCGGCACCCTCCCCGGAATACTCTTCCGCGTGACCAACCCTCGCTCTCTCGGTTCGAACGACGGCACCGCGCCCCGCTAATTGCGACCGTCGCTCGTCAATGTCGGCGGCACACGCCATGCCTGCACCGCCCGCGAAGCGGGAGAGCGACGACAAGTCCCCGCAGGCATCCGCCGCGCACTCAAAGCGCAAGCGCATAACAGGTACTCCCTGACCACCCCCCAAACCCCTGTTGGCAGTTTGTTTGTGCACTTGGAAAGCTGACGGGGGGGACAGTTGCATGTGATGAGTGCCGTGCAAGGAAGAGTCGGTGTGATGGCATGCGGCCCACTTGTCAGAGCTGTGCTTTCCATAACGTCCCTTGTATATACGAAACCCCAAAGCCTAAGGCAAATGTTACTCAGGAGTATACACACCCCACGTGCGCCGGAGATGAGATGTAACTGATTGACGATAGCTTTGTCGACGGCCTTCAGGAGCGGATACGTCTACTAGAGGCTCAATTGAATGTGTCTCCTCCCCAAGTAACCCGAAGATCTAAACAATAGTCGCCCCGGGAGTCCCTGCCAGGTACGGAACAAGATCGAGATCATTCTGCGGCGGCGACATTGTCATCTCTCGCCCGAGTTCCTACGCCCACGGCACCCATATCGCCTGTTCGAAATCAATCTCAAAAGGATAACGAGACAAATGGAGCAGGAGGGGTACCAACCGTCCCGCCCGACGGGAACGACCACGAAACGTACGAATGGGATGAAGGCGGTGATGAAAAGGAACTTGGCACAGATGCCATGGGCGCAGCCTCCACCCGCGACTACAAACCCGGCTTCTTCGGTATGCAAACACTCCCGCACAAACACTCCCACGCGCTGATTGCACCCCAATGCTTGCTTACCTTTTGTTCTTAGGCGGCTCCTCAACAT
>Ga0335081_10018113_pt1 | contig 11390 bp, 12 predicted proteins | sample Lox_Sample_35_FD_206713 | JGI IMG/M metagenome (GOLD analysis project Ga0335081, IMG submission 206713) | Soil microbial communities from Loxahatchee National Wildlife Refuge, Florida, United States - Lox_Sample_3.5 | ecosystem: Environmental > Terrestrial > Soil > Wetlands | place: USA... | reverse complement strand
CGGAGCCGGTACCGCTAGCGGAGACGCTCGCCGCGGGCCTGGTGCTGGCCCGGGCCGGCCTGGCCGTCCCGCCCGGCCCGCTCACCCTGACGGTGGCCGGCCACGGCCGCGAGACGCTCCGCCGGGTTCCCTACGGGCGGCTGGCCACGACGGTGGCCGTCGGCACGGAGCGGCGGCGCGGCGCGGACGACGGCGGGGCGGGCGGCGCGGGCGACGGCGGCGCGGGCGAGAGGGGTGAGTGGGTGGCCGTGGTGGCGCGGCCTGCGCGGGTGCGGGAGGGGCGGAACCTGGCGGGGGAACCGCGGGACGATGTCAGCCCCGGCGCGGACGCCGAGGTCCGGCCGGCCGCGGCGGGGACGGCGGACTACGCCCGGCGCCTGCTGCGCTTGTTCCGGTCGCTGCTGATCAGCGGGGCGGCCCAGCGTGCCCTCGAGCTCACCGTGGCGTACGTGTCCGAACGCGAGCAGTTCGGCCGCCCGCTGGCCAGGATGCCCGCGGTCCAGCAGGAACTCGCGCGGATGGCCGGCGAGGTCGCGCTGATCGGCGCGGCGACGCAGGCCGCCATCGCGGCGGGCCCGCTGGCCGCGGCGGGCCCGCTGGCCGACGCGGGCCCGCCTGCCGGGGAGGCGATATCCGCGGTTCTCGCGGCGAAGGGCCAGGCCAGTCACGGCGCGGGGATCGTCGCCGCGATCGCGCACCAGCTGCACGGCGCGATCGGTACCACCGAGGAGCACCGCCTGCGGCTGACCACGACGCGGCTGTGGTCCTGGCGGGACGAGGACACCTCGGCGGGCGAATGCTTCGCCGAGCTCGGCCGGGCGGCGTGGACGGCCGGAGTCGGCGGCTTGTGGCCGTGGCTTACGGGCGGACGGGGTCAGTGACAGGCGGGGGGCGATGACCGGCGGGGGGATGACCGGCCGGGGCGGTGACCGGCTGCACCCGCCGGTCGAAGAGGCGGCGGTTAGTCGAAGAGGTCGACGACGGCGCGGGAGCCCATGTGGTCGCCTAGCAGCCTGCGGCCCACGACCTCCATGTGCGTCCGCCAGTGCCGCTCGGCGCCCTCGGCGTCGCGCGCGTCGATCAGCAGCACCAGCTTGCGGTACGAGCGGACGAGCTTCCTGAACTGCTCCTGGGTGTCCGGGCGATCGAAGATCCGCATGACCACCGTGGACAGGTGCATGGCGACCACCTCGCGCACCACCCCCGCCTGGACGGCCAGGGTGCGGTTCCCGGCCCGCTCCAGGATCAGGTCGTGGAACCGCTGCGCGGCCCGGGACCAGGCGTCGGCGTCCTTGAACTGCTCATCGCTCTCCACCAGGCCGACCAGGTGATCCACGCAGGCGTTCAGGTCATCCAGGTCCTGACGGGAGCGCCTGGCCGCCAGCAGGCCGGCCGCGGCCGGCTCGATCAGCGCGCGCGCCTCGTACACGTCGGCGATGGTCGTCCCGCTCACCTGGAGCAGCAAGCCGACGTACCTGGCCGCCACGGAGATGTCCGGAGACACCACGCGGGCCCCGCCGCGGGCACCGCGGCGGACGCTGATCAGGGATTCGGCCTCCAGGATCCGGAACGCCTCGCGCAGCGTGGGCCGGGACACGCCGAACATCTCCATCAGCACGGTTTCCGAAGGCAGCGAGTCACCGGTCTTCAGGTCGCCGCGGACGATCTGCCCGCGGACGTAGGACGCGATAAGCTCGGCTGTCTTGGGCGCGCGCAGGAGCGGCCCGACCGGATCACGATTCGGCAGCACTTGGGCACGTCCTCACACAAAGGATCTATTGAGTTAACCAAGCTTACCGAAATAGCGCGCGATCTCACCGGCCTTGGAAGGTGGCCTGGCGCGGGCCTCGCTCCAGCAGCGAGGTAATCCCGGCCTCCAGGTCGCGGGTGGCGAAGATCCGGCCGGTCTCCCGAGCGGTCACGGCGTCGGCCGCGGCCACGCCGTGATCGCGGGCCAGCTGGAGCAGCCGCTTGCCGACCGCGGTCGCGGCGGTCGGGCCCGCGGCCAGCCGGGCGGCGAACGCCCGGGCCTGTTCGAGCAGGTCCGAGGCGGGCGTGATCCGGTTGACCACCCCCCACTGGTGCATCTCGGCGGCCGGGTAGATATCCCCGGTCATCACCAGCTCGGTGGCCCGGGCCACGCCGGCCCGGGCCACCAGGCGCTGCGTCCCGCCGCCGCCAGGAGTGAGCCCGACGGTCGCCTCGACCAGGCCGAACGACGCGTCTTCCGCGGCCCACATCAGGTCGCAGCCCAGGGACAGCTCGAACCCGATGGTGAGGTTCAGCGCATGGACCACGGCCAGCGTGGGGACCGGCAGCCCCTCCAGGGACTGCACCACGGCCAAGAACCTGGCCATCAGGTGAGCGCCGGTGGACGGGTTGAGTCCCTGGAACTCGTGCACGTCCACGCCGGCGCAGAACACCTTGCCCTCGGCCCGGAGCAGCACCGCCCGCGCCGTGCCCTCGCGGGCCAGCGCGCCGATCTCGCTCAGGGCCGCCTCCAGATCGCCGATCATCAGACCGTCGAACAGGTTGAGCGGGGGCGCCGAGATCACCAGTTCGGCCACCTCGCCGGTTCGTTGCACGTACGCCTTGGCCACGTTTCGCTCCTCAGGGCATGCCGCAGGTACGGCTGGCGGGGTGAACCGGTCGTGTCGCGCAGTCCGTTCGGCCTAAATGATCTTGATCTTTTACGCGGGGTCTTCGTACTTGAAGGACACCCGCAGCTTGGTCCGGAAGATGACCTCGCCGCCCTCTTCCACGTGCAGGTCCTGAGTCACCACCTCAGCCACCCGCAGGTCGCGCAGGGACTTGCGCGCCGTGCTGACCGCGGTAACCGCGGCGTCCTCCCAGGACTGGGTGCTCGTCCCGATGACGTCGATGACTCGGTACACGCTCACGGCATCCTCCTCGATTCCGGGCTGCTTGTGCTAGCGACCTTCCCCGCGGACCGGGCCGGTAAGCCCGCCGGCGGAAAACCGATGATCCTTGTGTGCACAGCACGACGGCGGTCCGCAACATCGTCCTGGGTGTCCAATGCCCAAGGCCGGCCCGGACGGTAGCGTCAGGTGACCGATCGTGGAGAAGTAATGAAGGCAGCCCCCACGGACCGCCGTGCTCGGGACCTGGCCTGGTCGGACGACATCGCGGCCCTGGTGCGGCCAGGACGGTTCGGCAGGATGCGTGAGCTCGTGGCCCGGCAGGTAAGTCCGCGCGATCCGGGAGGGTTCCGGGCCACTGAGGTGCCGACCGTGAGGGGAGCAGTCGTGTCCCGCCGCGCGCTGTTCGGGCGGCTGGCCGAAGCGCAGCGTCTGGTCCAGATATCGGCGCCGGCCGGGAGCGGGAAGACGGTGCTGGTGCGGTCGTGGATCGCCGAGGCGGGCCTGGCCGGGCGGGTCGCGTGGGCGCCGGCGGGCCGCGATGAGCGTGATCCGCGGCGGTTCTGGGTCGGTGTCGCCGACGCGCTGCGGGGTAGGGCGGCCGGGGCGGCGCTGGTGCGGCCGCTGACCGCAGCACCGGATCTGGACCGCTGGCCGGTGGTGGAACGGCTGCTGACGGACCTGGCGCCGCTGGCGGACCGGCTGTGGCTGGTCATCGACGACGCCCATGACCTCGGCCCGCAGGTCCTGGCCCAGCTGGAGCTCCTGGTGTTGCGGGCCCCGCCAGAACTGCGGTTCGTGCTGGTCGCCCGGCATGATCTGCGGCTGGGGCTGCACCGGCTGCGGCTGGCCGGAGAGCTGACCGAGCTCCGCGTGGATGTGGTTCCGCTACCACCGCCTGTTCGCCGACCTGCTGCAGCTGGAACTGCGCCGCACCGAGCCGGATGAGGTGGCCGGACTGCACCGCGCCGCCGCGCAGTGGCTGGCCGGGCACGAGTATCCGATGGAAGCGGTCCGTCACGCCCTGGCCGGCCAGGACTGGGGGCTGGCCGCCCGCCTGCTATCGGACCACTGGTCCGAGGAGTACCTCAGCGGGCGGGGTTCCACCCTGGACGAGCTCCTGGCCAGGTTCCCGGGCGAGGCGGTCGCGGCCGACGCTGAGCTCATCGCGGTGCGGGTAGCCGGCGATCTCATCCGGGGATCGCTCGACGAAGCCGAACGGGATCTGGCCCTGGCCGCCAGCGCGCTGCCGTCGGTGGCCGCCGACCGCCGCAGGCGCTTGCAGCCCATGCTCTCCGTGCTGCGGTTCTTCCTGGCCCGGCGGCGCATGGACTTCCCGGTCGTGGCCGAGGAGGCGCGGCGTCTGCTCGCGCTCATGGAGACCGACGGCGACGCGCGGCTCGGGCTCGGCGAGGACCTCCGCGCGGTGACGCTGATCAGCCTCGGCGCCGCTGAGATCTGGGCGCTTCGGTTTTCCGATGCCGAGTGGCACCTGGAGCAGAGAGTGGACCTGGCGCGGCGGACCGGGCGGCCGCACCTGGAGTTCACCGGGCTGACGTACTGGGCGCACGGGATGATGCTGTTCCGGCCGGACGGGCTGCAGACCACCCGGGCCGGTCAGGCGGTGGAGCTGGCCGAGCAGCACGGCTGGGGCGAGGAGTCGCTGGCGGGGATCGCCTACACCGTGCTCGCCGGCATGCTGCTCTACCAGGGGCGGCTGACCGACGCGGAGCCGTGGCTGGAGCGCGCCGAGCGCGCCCTGAACGCCGAGGTGGAACCGGCCGCCGGGATGAGCCTGCGGTTTGCCCGGGCGGTCGTCCTGGAGATGGTCCGGGGCCGGTACCCGCAGGCGCCGGCCGCGTTCGGGGCCGCGGAACGGCTGGCCGCGGAGCTGGGCAGGCCGCACACCACCGTGATCTCGATGCGGGCCCAGATAGTGCAGGCACTGGTCCGGGCGGGCCAGGCCGACCGGGCTGCGGCGGTCCTGGCCGGGCTGGACTCCGGCGAACGGGCCAGCCCGGAGATGCGCACCGCGACGGCAGCCCTGCAGCTGGCCCGGGGTGACGCGCAGGCGGCCGCCGATGTCCTCGCGCCGGTCCTGGACGGCTCGATTCCCGGGGTCCGCCGGCCGCGGATGATGACGGCGCTGCTGCTGCAGGCCCGGGCCCGCGACGCGCTCGGCGACCGGGCCGCCGCCGGACGCGCCCTGGAGCAGGCGCGGGACATCGCCGAGTCCACCGGCATCCCCCTGCCCTTCCTCCTCGATCCGCCCGGGGATGGGGAAGCGGGCAGTCCTCCCGTGAGCGGGGGGGTCCCGGGGGTACGGGGGGGCGGGCAGCCCTCCCGTGAGCAGGGGGTCTGGGGGGGATCGTTCCCCCCGGCTAGCAGAACCTCTCACCGACAGCGAGATCCGCATCCTGCGCTACCTGCCGACTCACCTGACCGCGCCGGAGATCGCCCGCGAGCTGTCGGTGTCGGTGCACACCGTCACCACCCACCTGCGTCACCTGTACGCCAAGCTCGGCGTGCACCGCCGCCGCGAGGCCGTGGAGCAGGCCCGCGCCCTGGGCCTGCTGGCCCCCACCCCGCGGAGCGCTTGAGGCACGCCGCCCCAGGCCCTGACCACATAACGTGAACATGTCGTCACGGTTCTGGGCGGCTTGCTGCCCCTCGCGTGGGCCGCCGCCGGTTCGCGGTCCCGATCCGGAGAGACTTCCGTCCGCCTTTGTCTGCGGTTTCGGGGGTTATAGCCCATCTACCGTCGTCTGGCCGCCAGCAGGCGGCGTGATCCGCTTGCTCCCTGTGGATAACGTCCGCCCGCTCCCCACTCCTGGGACAACCACTTGCTCCTTCGCCACCGGTGTGGTAAAAGCGGCGACCCATCGCGGATCGTTCGTCAGTTTTGGTCGTTATAGCAACCAAAACTGACGAACGATCTTGAATGCCGGAGTTGCGCGCGCAGGTGCGCCGCTCCGAGACCGTGCTGGACGGACAGCTGCCGGATCAGTCGGCGCTGTTCGGGGTGCTGGGCCGGATCGAGGCGCTGGGCCTGGAGCTGCTTGAGGTCCTTTGCACCGAGGAGGATCGCTAGGGTGTCCGGTCCGGTAGTTCACGGTACGGCGGTCCGGCCGGCGGCAAATCGCAAGGACCATGCGATGCCGGCTCACGGGGGCGGGTGCGAGGCTGGGCCCGTCCGAGCAAGACGCGCAACGAGGGCGTGGCGCATGCACACCGGCCAAGCCGGTGCGCCTGATCCGGAGGGACGATCATGAGCCAGGATGCCCAGCTGACGCTGGCGGCAGGGGCGGAGGCGCAGGCGCAGGTAGAGGGACAGATGGGAGTAGCGGGGCAGTCGGGGGTCGAGGGGTAATCGGGGGTCAAGGGGTAGTCGGGAGTCGAGGGGGAGTCGGGAGTCGAGGGGGAGTCGGGAGTCGAGGGGGAGTCGGGAGCCGAGGGGGCGGGGCGCCGCAGGCGCTGGAACTGCGGCATCTGCGCTACTTCGTGGCGCTGGCCGAGGCGGGCAGCTTCACCCGCGCCGCCGAGCAGATCTTCATCGCCCAGCCGGCCTTGAGCCAGCAGATCCGGCGGCTGGAGGAGATCGTGGGCACGCCGCTGCTGCTGCGCCGCCGTGAGGGGCTGCGGCTGACCCCGGCCGGCCGGGTGCTGCTTGACGGGGCCCGGACCGTGCTGGCCCAGGGCCGACCAGCAGGTGAACCGGACCCGGCAGGCGGCGGGCCTGGGGCGGCCGCCGCTCGCCGAAGGTGAGCTGGATCCGGGCGCGGTCGAACGGCCAGCGGTCGGCGCCGGGCACGGCGAGCGCTCGCTCGAACAGCGCGGCCGCCTCGTCATCGGGGGCGGCGATCGCGGCCGCTCCCTCGACTATCAGGGCTTGCCGGGGTGAGATCGCGGCGACGCCGGCCTGGCGCACGGCCGCCACGTGAGCCGCGGCCTCGGCGGGCCGGCCGCTCCGGACGGCGGCCTCGGTCAGGTCCAGGGTCAGCCACAGCGCGTGCGGTACGTGCCCGGCCAGCTCACCGGCCGGCGTGATGGCGGCCGCGTGCTGGTAGGCGGCCTCGAAGTCGCCGTGCCCCAGCGCCGACAGCGTCCGGGCCTGGGCGGCGAGCCGGACGACCAGCCCGGCCCGCCGGGGGGTCGCCCACCTCGTCATCTGGTCGGTCAGCATCCGCACGGTGGCCTCGTCACCCCGGGCCGCTGCTGGCCTCGAGCGTGGACAGCCACGTGGACACCTGCCTGCAGATCATGCGGCACCAGATCGACCTGGCTGCCGTGCAGGCCCCGGCCGCGGCGGTTGAGTACGCGCGCCGGCTGGCACAGCGCGGCACGCCGCTGACCGCGCTGCTGCGCGCCTACCGGCTCGGGCACCTGTGCTTCTCCGACTGGGTGCTCAGGGAACTGGCGCAGCAGGCCGCTGACGCCTACCTGATAAGCGCCGCCGCGCTGGGCATGTCCCGGGTCGTGGCCGGCTATATCGACCAGGTATCGGAGGAGATGGTCGCGGCCTACACCCGCGAGACGGAGAACTGGCTGCGGAACCGCAGCGCCGCGCGGGCCGCCCGGATCCGCGACCTGCTAACCGGCGAGCGGGTCGACATGGGCGACGCCGAGGCCATCCTCGGCTACCGGCTGCGTCAGCACCATGTGGGCCTGGTGTGCTGGGTGGGCGACCCCGCGGGTACCGCCTGCGGGATCACCCGACTGGAGCACGCCATCGGCCCGGTCGCGGCGCAGGCAGGTTGCCGCGGCGATCCGGTGTTCCTCCCCCGCGACGAGTCGACCGCCTGGGCCTGGCTGCCGCTAGGGATCCGGGACACGTTCGACTCCGCGGCGGCCGGGGCGGCCGGGGTCGACGCCGCCATCCACTTCGCCTTCGGCGACCCGGCCAAGGGCGTCACCGGGTTCCGGCTCACCCACCAGCAGGCCATCGCCGCCGCCGCGGTCGCGCTCGCCGCCAGATCCCCCGCGCCGCGAGTAGTGGCATACCGCGAGGTCGCGCCGGTGGCGATGATGCTCGGATCCCCCGGCCTGCTGCGGGCCTGGGTGCTCGGCACGCTGGCGGGCCTGGCCACTGACGACGAGCACCACGCCCGGCTGCGCGACACCCTGCTGGTCTTCCTGCAGACCGGGGGCAGCTACAAGACGACGGCCGAACGGCTGATGGTGCACAAGAACACCGTCCAGTACCGGGTCCGCAAGGCCGAGGAGAGCCTCGGCCGGCCGGTGGCCGAGAACCGCTACGAGGTGGAACTCGCGCTGAAGGCCAGCCACTGGCTCGGCTCCTCCGTGCTGCGGCCGGCCCACGTCTGTCCCATGTGACGGTCCGGGTCGCCTGGTGTCCACGGTCCGTGGATGCCTGCCCGGGAGGGTCCCGGACCCGGGGCCCGCAAACGACCACGATGGAACATTGATGCCGCCAGAGCAGCAACTACGATGGAGCATCGCTGCTGTTTGGGCGGGCCTTCTGGGGACACGCGATAGCGGACCGGCGGGGCGCCTGTGGCCGGGGGGGCCACCGGATAGCAGAGGTACCGGGTCGCCTGGGTCAGGGCTGGCTCCCCGGGCCGACGGCGAGGTCCCTGTCGAGGAACGCCTCCACCGCGACGGCCAGGCGTCCGGCGTCCGCGGCCAGCTCGAGGTGGCCGCCGCGGTAGACGTGCAGCCGGCTGCGTGGTATCAGCCGGTGCATGATCCGCGGGTCCCGGGCCACGGCCGGGTCTTTGCGCGCGCTGCCCCCGTACAGCTCGGCGGCGACGCGGGCCGCGTATCCCGGGTCCCGGTGGCGCAGGGGTGAGAGCATGCGCACCAGGATGCGCGGATGCGCGGGAACCATGAGCGCGCCCGTCCCGGTCGTCACCAGCACCAGACGGCGCACCTGGTCCGGGCGGCTCAGCGCGAACTGCTGCGCGAGCCCGCCTCCCCAGGAAATGCCGAGGACGTCCGCCTGCGCGTAGCCGAGCTGGTCGAGCAGGCCGGCCAGCAGTGACGGCAGCGTGGCCAGGTGGTAGGGAACGACCGGGGCCGGCGAGCCGCCGACCCCCGGAATGTCGAACCGGATGACCGGCCGCCGCGGATCGAGCGCGTCGACGAACGGCTGGAACAGCTCCAGGCTCGCGCCGATGCCGTTGCACAACAGCAGCGGCGGCCAGCCCGGGGTCCCCTCCCGCACCGAGACCCGGAGGGTACGGCCGCCGACGGCCAGCATCCTCATCCGCTCGGGCGGCCCGGCCTTCCGTAGCCGCCTCAGGACCCGGCCCAGGCCAGATCCCGCGCGGTCTTCTCCGGCCGGCCCCGGACGGGACTGGTCAACGGTCATCGACGTACGTTCCGGGCGCATGGTTGAGACGGTGTCGGCACTCATTATCAGCTGAGCCTAGGCCGCGCGGCGCATTCTTCCATCGGTCGCTGGTCACGAAGCCGCGGCCGGGCATGGTCCTGCGGGAACAGGCGAGGTCGTCGTGCCTGCAGAGTTCTTACTTGAAATCTAGAGCCTCATGACTTGAAGTGTCAAGTTTTATCAGTATACCTCGGCGGCCTTTCGGCCGAGAGTAATCGGGGCTCAGGCCTGTTCGGCACCTCTCTCTTGACAAAACCGCCTGCCGTTCTGGCATGATTCGACTTGAAATATCAAGTGACTTGAGGGAGGAGGGCAGCTATGCGGACGTCCTCGATCGCCCGCCCGGGCGTGAGCATCCGCCGCGGCGCGGACCGTCATCAGACCCGGATCGGGTGGCTGCACGGACGCCATTCGTTCGACACGGGCATCGACCCGCTGGGCGCCGATACCCACCATGGCGTGCTCGTGGTCAGCAACCACGACACCATCGCGCCGCGATCCGGCTTCGAGACCCATCCGCATCGCAACATGGAGATCGTGACGTGGGTGCTGAACGGCTCGCTGGTCCATCAGGACTCAGAGGGTCACTCCGGCGTCATCTATCCCAACCTGGCGCAGCGCATGACCGCTGGCACCGGCATCCGGCACTCGGAGAAGAACGACCGGCCGGCCGTCAGTCCGGACGCCGGCCGGCCGCTGGACCTGATCCAGATGTGGGTCGTCCCGGACGAGCCCGAGGTGGCCCCCGGATACGAGCAGCTCGAGCTGGACCCATCCGACCTGGCGGGCCGGCTGGCGGTGGTGGCGTCCGGGATGATCCGGCACCGCGACCAGGCGGCGATCCGCATCCGCAACCGCTACGCCGCCCTGCACGTCGCGCGGCTCGACCCCGGCCAGAGCGTCACCATCCCGGATGCGCCGTTCGCTCACGTCTACCTGGCCCGGGGCCGGATGGACCTGGAAGCGGAAGGCACCCTGGATGCGGGGGACGCGGCCCGCCTGACCGCGGCCGGAGAGCGCCGCCTCGCCGCGGCCGAACCCAGCGAGATCCTGATCTGGGAGATGCACGCCGGCCTGAGGGGACGGCCGTGACTCAGCGGCTCGCCGGGCCGCAGGGCTAATCAGGATCCACGCCCGCGTAGGGGGCGAACCAGCGCGCGAAGAGCGGGTCGTTCTGCAACGCGGCGACCCAGCCTTGCCTCAGGCCATGGGAAAAGCCTCCGGGCACGGCGGCGGGCGGTTCCTTCCCGTCGCGCAGGTGGGCCGCCACCAGGCCGGCGGGGCCCGCCCCCACTACCGCGACGCGCGGCCTGCCCGGCATCAGCCGATACGGCGCATCGCGCCGTCCGCCCGGAGATCCTTGAGGGCCGGGTAGCCGTCCACCGCCATGATCAGGTCAGCCTCGGCGAGCAGCGAGCGCAGGACATGGATGATGCCGTCAGTTCCTTCAAGGGCCAGACCGTATACGTACGGGCGGCCCACGCCCACCGCGGTGGCGCCCAGCGCCAGGGCCTTGACCACGTCCGCACCGCTGCGGATGCCCGAGTCGAACAGGACCGGCAGGCCGTCCGCCGCCTCGACGACGTCCGGCAGCGCATCCAGGGCGGCGAGGCCGCCGTTCGCCTGGCGTCCGCCGTGATTGGAGCAGTAGATCCCGTCCACGCCGCCGTCCCTGGCCCGGCGCACGTCCTCGGGGTGGCAGATGCCCTTGAGGACGAGCGGCAGGTCGGTGGCCGACCGCAGCCAGGGAAGGTCATCCCAGGTCAGCGGGTTACCGAAGACCCGTACCCACTCAAGTACCGCAGCCTGCATGTCCTGTTCGGGGGGCTTGGCCAGCCGGGCGCGGAAGAGCCGGTCGGAGGTGTAGTTGGCCAGGCAGTGGCCGCGCAGCTGCGGGAAGTTGCTGCCGCCCAGGTCGCGCGGGCGCCACCCGGTGATCCAGGTGTCCAGCGTCACCACGATGGCCTTGAAGCCTGCCGCTTCGGCCCGGTGCATCAGGCTCTCGGCCAGCGCCCGGTCGGTCGGGGTGTAGAGCGAGAAAAAGCCCGGGGTCTCGCCGAACTCGGCCGCAACCTGCTCCAGCGGATCCACGCTCAAGGTGGAGGCCACCATCGGCACGCCCGTCCGGGCGGCCGCGCGGGCCGCGGCCAGGTCCCCGT
>Ga0335081_10018112_pt1 | contig 11390 bp, 7 predicted proteins | sample Lox_Sample_35_FD_206713 | JGI IMG/M metagenome (GOLD analysis project Ga0335081, IMG submission 206713) | Soil microbial communities from Loxahatchee National Wildlife Refuge, Florida, United States - Lox_Sample_3.5 | ecosystem: Environmental > Terrestrial > Soil > Wetlands | place: USA: Florida... | reverse complement strand
TCTTCCCGACCCGGCAGTTGGGCGTGGAGCTCGGGTCGGTTCTGCTGATCTTTACCGGACAGGTTTGGAACATGACCTTCAGCTTTTATTCGTCGCTGAAGAATATTCCCCGCGAGATGTATGAGGCGGCGCAGGTCTACCAGTTGAGCTGGTGGCAGAGGTTTCGGCAGCTCGAGTTGCCGTACGCCGCCATCGGGTTGATCTGGAACTCCATGATGTCAGTAGCCGGCGGATGGTTCTTCCTCATGGCCTGCGAGATGTTTGTGCTTGGCAATCGCGACCTGCGTCTGCCTGGGCTCGGCTCCTACCTGCAGACCGCGGCCAATGCCGGCAATACGCGCGCGATTTTCGCCGGCCTTGCGGTGATGATCGGCGTAATCGTGCTCATCGACCGGCTGGTCTGGCGACCGGTGATCGCGTGGGCGGAGAAATTCAAGTTTGAACAGGTGGAAGCCGCCGAGGCGCCACGGTCACGCATTTTGGATCTGCTGCGCCGGTCGCGTTTGCTGTCACTGGCCGCCGCGAAATCCGTAATGCCGGTTCGCGAGGCCTTGGACCTGCACTTCGCAAGAGCGCATGCGGCTTCGCCCAACTCTGGAAAGCGCCTGGTGTCGAAGTGGTTGGCACGGATCGTGGGTGTTGTCGCGCTGGCCGGTCTTGCCTACGCGATCGTGAAGATGTTGGGCCTCGCGGCATCCGTCTCGTGGTCGGATCTGCGCACCATCTTCCTGGGGGCGGGAGCCACGTTCCTGCGGGTGGAGTTCGTTCTCGTGCTCGCAGCGCTGTGGACGATTCCCGTGGGAACGGTGATCGGGTTGCACCCGCGACTCTCCGCCATCGCCCAACCGATCGCGCAAATCGCCGCCTCGGTGCCGGCGACCGCCTTGTTCCCGATCATCCTGCTGGTCTTGATTCGCGCCGGCGGCGGACTGGGGATTGGCTCCATCGTGCTGCTGCTTCTGGGTACCCAGTGGTACATCCTGTTCAACGTTATTGCCGGGGCGACGGCCATTCCAACGGACCTGCGGGAGGTCTGTGACGTGTACCACTTGAATCGCGTGGAGCGCTGGCGACGGCTGTTCCTGCCGGGAATCTTTCCCTACCTGATCACCGGTTTCGTGACTGCCTCGGGCGGCGCATGGAACGCCAGCATCGTTGCTGAATACTTTCACTTCCGCGGCCAGACGTTCTCGACGGTCGGACTGGGCGCGGTAATCAGCCAGGCAACCGACAGCGGCAATTTCCGCATGCTGCTGGTAGCAACGCTGGTGATGGCCATCATCGTGGTCACCATCAACCGGCTGCTGTGGCGGCGCCTGTATGCGCTGGCGTCTACCCGCTTCAAACTGGAGGCCTGAGGCCTACTGTCTGTAAGCTTCCCTGGTTCGCGACACCAGCAGACATACCAATGCCAACAATCCCACCACCGCAAGCGTTAGGCTCATCGTTTTCTCCTCGCTGCTCCCCAGATTGGATACCCAAGTTCGTAAAGCTCGAATAAAAGGTTCGTAAAGTAGAAATAAATGCCGGCGGTGGCGGAAGTCGGGCCCGCCCCTCTTTATGAATTTTTTATAAACCTTTTATCCGCAGTTTACGCGTGGCGGTATCCAATCCAACTGAGACGGTTCAGTATGACAGCGACCCTGATAATGGAAATGCTAAGTCTGGCCGGCGTGCTCTTCATGGTTCGATTCCTGTTCGCGTTGTTTGCGGAGGGAAAGCGAAGCCCCCGCCATCTCGCCGTTCACAGGCCGTTCCGGCCCTCCCGCGCGGGAAAGAATCTACTTCACTTTACTGCTACAGAGACAGGCTCAGCGGAAAACGACGCAAGCTCCAGAAACGGGCTCCGGATTGTCGCTGAAGGAGCCAACCCGGCTCGAAGAGTGGGATGAAGCTGGGCAGCGTCGCGTGCGGGATGCTGCAGCTACGACTCGATTCGCAGGAGGCAAATCGTGCAAGATCTCGTATTTTTGGCTATAACGATTGCATTTTTCGCAGTGTCGATTGTTTACTTGCGGTTTTGTGATCGCGTGAAGTGAGGAATGGCTATGCACCTGGAATCGGTAATCATGATCGCCGTCAGCGCCCTGACGATGGCGTACCTGCTCTACGCGCTGTTGCGTCCGGAGAAATTCTGAAATGACCGCAAACGGGTGGTTTCAAATTGCGGTTTTTCTCGTCCTGATCCTGGCCGTTACCAAGCCACTCGGCGTCTTCATGACGCATGTGTTCAACCGTGAGCGGACCTTTCTCGACCCTGTGCTGCGCCCGCTGGAGCGGCTTATTTATCGTTTTACCGGGGTGGAGGAAGACCGGGAGATGGGATGGATTGAGTATGGCGTATCCATGCTGCTGTTCAGCGCTGCGTCGATGGTGCTGTTGTATGTGATTCAGCGTATCCAGGGGCATTTGCCGCTGAATCCGCAGAAGTTTGCAGGCGTGACTCCACAACACCTGGCTTTCAACACCGCGGCGTCTTTCACGACCAACACCAATTGGCAAGCCTACTCGGGTGAAACCACGATGAGCTACTTCACCCAGATGGCTGGCCTGGCGTATCACAACTTCGTGTCTGCCGCGACCGGTATCGCGCTGGCGATCGCCTTTATTCGCGGCATCGCACGGCGTGAAATGAAGACCATTGGAAACTTCTGGGTCGACCTGGTTCGTTGTTCACTTTGGGTTCTGTTGCCGTTCTGTATCGTGGGCGCCCTGATGCTGGTTTCGCAAGGCGTGGTGCAGAACCTAAGACCTTACGACAAGGTAAAGCTTGTGGAACCGCAGCAGGTTCCCAAGGTGGATGACAGCGGCAAAGCCGTGCTGGGACCCGACGGCAGGCAGTTGACGGAAACGGTTACGGAACAAACCATCGCGCAGGGGCCGGTCGCCTCGCAAGAGATCATCAAGGAGTGGGGCACGAACGGCGGCGGCTTCTTCAACGCCAACAGCGCTCACCCGTTCGAAAATCCCACGCCGCTTTCCAATTTGATTGAGATGTTCTGCATTTTTGCGATCTCTGCCGGGCTCACCTACACGCTGGGAAGCATGACCAAGTCGCCGGCACACGGCTGGGCCGTCTGGGCGGCAATGGCAATCCTGTTTCTCGCCGGCGTGACCACCGCGTATTGGGCTGAGACGCGCGGCAATCCGCTCTTGGCCGGCGCCAACCAGCACGTCACCGCTTTGCAGCCCGGCGGCAACATGGAGGGCAAGGAAGTTCGCTTCGGCATGGCGAACTCGGCGCTGTTCGCTACCATCACCACCGATGCGAGCTGCGGGGCCATCAACGGCTGGCACGATTCGTTCATGCCGCTCGGCGGCATGGTGCCGCTGGTGAACATCATGTTGAGCGAGGTGATCTTCGGTGGGGTGGGCGCCGGCATGTACGGCATTCTGATTTACATCGTGCTCGCAGTCTTCATCGCTGGGCTTATGGTCGGGCGCACGCCGGAATATCTGGGCAAGAAGATCGAGTCCTACGACGTCAAGATGGCGATGCTGGTCGCGCTCGTCTTCCCCCTCATTATCCTGGCGCTGACGGCAATATCGTCGATAAATGGTTTCGGTACCTCGAGCATCAGCAACCCTGGGCCGCACGGATTCACACAGATTCTGTATGCCTTCACCTCCGGTGCGGGCAACAACGGCTCCGCCTTTGGCGGTCTGAACGCCAACACGCTCTGGTACAACGTCGCCATCGGGCTGACTACGCTGGTGGGCCGGTTCTTTATGGTCATTCCGATGCTGGGAATCGCCGGCAATCTGGCGCGCAAGAAGTATGTCCCTCCCTCGGTCGGCACTTTCCCGGTAACCACGCCGCTGTTCACCGTGCTGCTGATTGGCGTGATCCTGATCGTGGGCGCGCTCACCTTTTTCCCGGCACTCAGCCTGGGTCCAATTCTGGAGCACCTGCTCATGGTCGCAGGCAAGACCTTCTAGAGAACTCTGATGGCAATGACAAGCAAAACACCCGCTGTTCCGGAAGTGCAAACGGTTCGCCTCGGGCACTCTCCCATGAAGCCCAGAAAGAAAGCGGTCTGGGAATGGAAGATCGTGCGGCGCGCGATCTGGGATGCGATTCTCAAGCTGAATCCGCGCAAGATGATGGGCAATCCCGTCATGTTCGTGGTGGAAATCGGCAGCGTCATCACCACGGTGCTGCTGTTCCGCGGCGGCACGGCCTTCAAGTTCAACCTGCAGATTACGCTCTGGCTGTGGTTCACGGTTGTGTTCGCCAACTTCGCAGAAGCCATGGCTGAAGGTCGTGGCAAAGCGCAGGCCGACACGCTGCGTAAAGCCCGCTCCGAGACCATCGCCAAAAAGTTTCTGGCGGACGGAAAGCTGGAACAGGTGCCCAGCTCGAAGTTGCGCGCTGGTGATGTGGTCATAGTCTCCGCCGGAGACTTTATTCCCTCCGACGGTGAAATCATGGAGGGGGTCGCCTCGGTGGACGAATCGGCGATCACGGGCGAGTCCGCGCCGGTGATTCGCGAGGCCGGCGGCGACCGCTCGGCCGTGACTGGCGGCACGCGCGTCTTGTCCGACCAGATCAAAGTGAAGATCACCTCCAATCCCGGAGAAACCTTCCTCGATCGAATGATCGCTCTGGTGGAAGGCGCCGAGCGGCAGAAGACGCCCAATGAAATTGCTCTCAACATCCTCCTGGCTGGGCTGACGATCATCTTCCTGCTGGCAGTGATAACGCTGCAGCCGTTCGCCATTTATTCCGGTTCGCCGCAAACCGTTTTTGTGCTGGTCTCGCTGCTGGTTTGTTTGATTCCCACCACGATTGGCGGATTGCTCTCGGCCATCGGTATCGCGGGTATGGACCGGCTGATCCAACACAACGTTCTGGCCATGTCTGGCCGCGCCGTGGAAGCGGCCGGCGACGTCAACACCCTGCTGCTCGACAAGACCGGCACAATCACGCTGGGCAACCGGCAGGCCGCGCAATTTATTCCGGCGCCCGGCGTCGCCGAAAGTGAACTGGCCGACGCGGCCCAGCTTTCTTCGTTAGCGGATGAGACCCCGGAGGGTCGTTCGATTGTGGTGCTGGCCAAGGAGCGCTACGGAATTCGCGGCCGCGAACTGGCTGCGCACCAGGCGGAGTTCGTCCCCTTCTCAGCCCAGACTCGCATGTCGGGCGTGAACCTGAACGGTTTCGAGATCCGCAAGGGCGCCACCGACGCCATCGCCAATTACGTCCGCCAGAACGGAGGCGAACTGGCCGCTGAAATTCAGGCTGCGGTCGACCGTATCGCCAGCGCCGGCGGCACGCCACTGGTAGTAGCCGAGAAGCGCCGCGGGGCCCTGGGCGTTATCGAACTCAAGGACATCGTCAAGGGCGGCATGCGCGAGCGCTTCGATCAGCTCCGCGCTATGGGCATCCGCACCGTGATGATCACCGGCGATAATCCGCTCACCGCCGCGGCCATTGCTCGCGAAGCCGGAGTGGATGACTTCCTGGCACAGGCCACGCCCAAAGACAAAATGGACTTGATCAAGCGCGAGCAGGCCCAGGGCAAGCTGGTGGCGATGACGGGTGACGGTACCAACGACGCTCCCGCCCTGGCCCAGGCGGACGTCGGGGTCGCCATGAATACCGGCACCCAGGCCGCCAAGGAAGCCGGCAATATGGTGGACTTGGATTCCAATCCCACCAAGCTGATCGAAGTGGTGGAGATCGGCAAGCAACTGCTCATGACGCGCGGGGCGCTCACCACCTTTTCGATCGCCAACGACGTGGCGAAGTACTTTGCCATTATCCCCGCGATGTTCGCAGGCACGTTCCCGGTGCTGAACGCGCTCAACATCATGCACCTGCAGACCCCGGCTTCGGCGATTCTGTCGGCGGTAATTTTCAATGCGGTGATCATCATCGCCCTGATTCCGCTGGCGCTGCGCGGCGTCAAGTACCGTCCCATGGGAGCGGCGGCGCTGCTCAGGCGCAATCTCTGGATTTACGGTGTCGGCGGCATCATCGTCCCGTTCATCGGAATCAAGCTGATCGACATGCTGATTACGCGCGTTGGCATGGCGTAAGGGAAACAGCCCATGAAGAAAAATCTCGTTACCGCCGTATTGATGACCATCGTGACCACGGTTCTGCTGGGAATCATTTATCCGCTGGTCGTGACCGGGCTGGCAAAGGCGCTCTTTCCACACAAAGCTGATGGTCAGCTGATCCAGAGAAACGGACAGTTGATTGGGTCCCGAATCATCGGGCAACCCTTCTCTGGGCCGGGCTACTTTCATTCGAGACCATCGGCTGCAGGGAATAACGGGTACGACGCCGCCAACTCTGGGGGCTCCAATCTCGGCCCCACTAACCAGAAACTGATTGATCGTGTAAAGCAGGACGTCGCCTCCCTGCAAGCGGAGAACCCGGGAACTCCCGTGCCGGTTGACTTGGTCACGACTTCAGCGTCGGGTCTCGATCCTGAGATTTCGCCGGCGGCAGCGGACTTCCAGGTTCCGCGCGTGGCACGCGAACGAGGCATGAGCCAGGAGGATCTGCGCCGGTTCGTGGCCCGGCACACCGAGGGCAGGCAGTTCGCCATCCTGGGTGAACCCAGGGTCAACGTTCTGGAACTGAACCTGGATCTGGACGGCACCCATCCGCTGCAGAGAAGGGCCGCGAAATAGTACCTTGAGAACCTTCCGTTAAGCACTTCCACACGGCAACACCGGCCGATGGTTGTTGTCCCTTCGGCACGCTTCGATCGCCAGATTTTGTCGGCCTGTAATGACAAAAACTGCCAATTCCAAGTGCTGCTGCCCGACGCCTATTTCTGACGAGCTGTAAGATGTTGATTCCGCTGCAGGCGTGATCGCTGGCGAGTGGCAACCGGGCTGCACTCGGAGGGGGTGTCGGACGCTGCACGCAGTTCCACTAAGCAAGCAAGAAGCGAGGGGACAGACAGAAATGAAGAAGCATAAGAAACAAAACAAGAAAAGAGGATTTTCGCTGATCGAACTGTTGATCGTGGTGGCGATTATTCTGATCATCGCGGCTATCGCCATTCCGAACTTGCTGCGCTCACGCATCGCGGCCAACGAAGCTTCCGCCGTGGGTTCGCTGCGCACGCTGAACACAGCTGAGATCACCTACAACACCACCTATCCCAACGTCGGGTTCGCCTGCACCCTGGGCGCGATGGCGCCGCCTTCCAGCGGCACTTCGCCCTCCTCGACCGCGGCGGGTCTGATCGACGCCAACCTGGCCAGCGGCACCAAGAGCGGATATAGCTTCACTCTGGGAAGCTGCTCCGGAACGCCGGCATCGAACTACCAGACACTGGCGGCGCCGGTAACCCCCGGCACCACCGGCCAGCGCTATTTCTGCAGCGACAGCTCGGGCGTGATTCAGTTCAACGCCTCGGCCGCCATCACCACCTGCGGAACCGGCACGACACCGATTTAGTAGCGAAGCTTGGGGCCGGTTTTGGTTCCGGGTCCTGAGCCGGATTGAATATGGGAACGGGAGACAATGCTCCCGTTCCCCTTTTTTTTTGACCATCGAAATTCCATCCAAGCGTCCGTACTAGCACTGGTAGTAGGGACTTGCCGCGCGATAGTGTTCCGCTCCGCACCTGAGCGCGGCCCGCAAATCTGAACCGGGATTTCCTCTTGATGGCGCTGGTTGCCCATCAGGATGCTGAAGCTGGGTGCGAAGGATTCGCATCGTGCCAAGGCCTGCTTCAAAATGCTGGTTTCAGATCCTTTTCCTGCTGATCGTCTCATTTTCCTGGCGCTCCGCTCACGGGCAGGCCCCGACCGGGTCGTTGCGAGGCGAGGTGCAGGATGCTAACGGCCGGCGGGTTGCCCGCGCCGGGGTTGTGATTGCAGGGCAAGGATCGGGCGGGAAGCGAGAGGTTAAGACGGACGACCTCGGCGAATTCCGGGTGAACGATTTGCTGCCTGGACCGTATCTGGTAACCATCCGCTCTGAAGGTTTCGCGGAAGCAAGCTCCCACGTGGACGTGGTGGTGAGCTTTGTGCGCGATTTACTGGTGACGCTTAAGCCCGCGATGGTGCAGCAGACGCTCAATGTTCAGGGGCAGGCGTCTTCCATCACCACCCAGCCGATCGATACCGCCAGCGCCGTCCATCAGGGCGCGGTAAGCTCCGGCGACCTCACCACGGTTCCCCTGGCAAGCCGCAGCTTCGCCAACATCGCATACCTGGTGCCTGGCACCGAGCCGGTGGAGCCCTCGGATCCGACCAAGGCGAGAATTACCGCGGTCTCCACAGGGGGCAGTTCCGGACTGAACAACGTACTTTCCGTCGACGGAATGGATGACTCAGATGACTACATTGGCGGGTTTCTGCAGAATCTCTCGCCGGATGCAATCCAGGAATTCGCTTTCCGCACGGCGCAGGAAGATGCCGACACCGGGCGGACAACCGCTGGATCGGTGGTGGTCACAACCAGGCACGGAACCAATGACTGGCATGGTGGCGCGGCATTCTACGAGCGTGCGGCGGCATTGACGGCGCGTTATCCGATAGAGAATCCGGCGCCGGATCCGAAGCAGCCCTTCTCCCGGCAGAATTACGCGGGCACCCTCGGTGGTCCTCTCAGGAGGGACAAATTGTGGATGTTTGCGTCCTTCGAGTATGTCCATGAGGATGCCAGCATCGCTTACAGTCCAGCAAGCCAGTCGGAATTCGCGGCCCTGGCCACCTTGGCGGGCGACGGCCTGATTCCCGGGGTGAGTTCGATCCAGGTTCCCCAGAGCACCCCGATTCCGTTTCGTGATTTTCTCGGCTTGCTGCGGTTTGACTGGACACAGAATGGGAAGTCGCAGTGGTTCCTCCGCGGCTCCCTCGACAACTACACGACAAACAACAATTACGTCCAGCAAGCCACCTTGCCCTCGACGGGTACTACTTCCGGCTCCAAGTACGAAAACGTGGTGATCAATAACTCTTATGCATTTGATCCAAACTGGCTGGGGAGCTTCACGGTGGGCGCCAGCGCTCTGCACCACACCGAGGCGCGTAACCAATATTTCGGCTTTGCCTTGGCATTCCCCTTCAGCTCTACCTCTCAGACCATTTCCGGATTTGAGACTTTTGGCGACAACCAGTTCCAGACGCCAATCACAGCATTTCCGGTATTGCGCAATCAGCAGAAATACCAGGTCCGTTATGACTTGAGCCATTCGGCGGGCAAACACTCGTCCAAGTTCGGAATCGACTTTATTCATGAGCCGGTACTGAGCGGGGCGTTATCAGGGACCGCCGAGACCCTTCTGCAATATGGCAATGACCCCAGCTTCTATGCCGCCCATCCTGGCCAGTTCTATTTCGATCTCTCCTGCACCAACCCACCCGCGGACGTAACCTGCGTGCCAACCCCTGCGGGAAACGGCAGCTTCTCGCAGAATGTGCAGCGGTTAGGATTCTATGCGCAGGATTCCTGGCACGTTTCTCGCAACCTGACGGTGAATTATGGTTTGCGATGGGACACCACGTTCGGGTTATTCATCGCGTCGGGAAGGAACCAGACGCAAAATCCTGCGTATCCTGCGCTGCAGGCCCTCGGGATTAACGGAGCGCCCCACGATTACCGCAAGGCTTTCGCGCCGCGCATCGGCATTGCATACGCGCCCGGGAAGGGCGAGAGGACCGTTCTGCGAGCCGGAACCGGGCTGTATTACAACGACCTGGCGCAGAACGGATGGGTTGCAGCCCTGCAAGCCGTCAACGGGAGTGGCGCAGGGGGAGCCATCATCGATCCGAACTATCACACTCCCTATGCCCTTCACGCCACGGCCGGGGTTCAACATGCCTTCAGCGAGCACTGGATTCTGGGCGCAGACTACACCCACGAAACTGGGATGCACGGATACCGCGCGTATTCCTTCCCCGCCCTCGATCTTTTCAAATCGGACAACCGCAGCAGCTACGACGGATTGATGATTCGCCTGCAAGGCAATATGCGGCGCGCCAGTCTGATTGCTCATTACACCTTATCCAGCGCCAAGACCTGGGGCTGCGTGCTCGGCGAGTTGTTCGACTATGTGAATGGGGTTTGCGACCCGCTGCAGCCCTTCGCACCGGGAGACTATGGTCCCTCGGGAGAGGACGTAAGGCACAGGTTCGTTTTTTCGGGGATTTTTCACGCTCCGGGCGGTGTCGAACTGAGCACCCTGACCCAGGCCGAGAGCGCGCGGCCGTTCACCATCACGACGTCGGACGGATCTCAGCGTATTACGGTCAATGGCATTCCTACCAGCCTGGATGAGTTCCGGGGCACGCCTTACGTTCAAGTGGACTTGCGTGTGGCGCGGCCGGTCAAAGTCCGGGAGGACTGCACGGTCATGCCTTTTATCGAGTTCTTCAATCTGTTCAACCGGAATAATCCGGGGGCGAACTACGTCACCAACGTGGCCGCGCTCCCCCTGCCTCCCAGTCAGATGGTGCCGGGCGGCGTGACCGGCATTACCTCGCTGAAAGAACTGGAGGTGCCGGCGGGAGCCCTGGGAGACTTCTTTGGGCCGGGCACCACGGTCGGCGTTCCATTCGCCGCACAGGTTGGGGTCAGGGTCAGCTTCTGATCGTTAGGCTTGCGGTTTGGAGCGTCCACAACTAAGCTACCCCTTCGTAAAATCCCCATCGCTGAGGCGAAAAATCGCTGTGTTCCGCTGGCGCGACAAACTGTTGGCATCGGCAAGCAAGTTAGGACCGCTGGAAACCGAACTGCTGCGCGTTTTGTGGACGCGGGGCGATTCGACTGTCCGGGAATTACTGGCAGCGGGGCATCAGAAGTCGGCCTACACAACCATCATGACCACCCTGGACCGCCTCCACAAGAAGGGCCTCTTGAACCGCGTTCCCGACGGCCGCGCCTACCGCTATTCGCCGCGGTACCCGGAAGCGGAATACAATCGCCGCCTGTTGGCGAGCGCCATAAGTGCCCTCATTGGCAGCTCTTCGGGGGCGGATGTACCGCTTTCTTTTCTGGTCGAAGCCGTCACCGAGCATGACGTCGCGTTGCTGCCGGCATTGGAGCGGGCGGTAGAACGTAAACGCCGCGAGCTGAAGGAAAGGAGGAAGCGTTGATGTATTTCGTCCGCGGCGGAGTTATCGCGTTGGGCGTATTCGCGCTCGTGTACCTGCCGCTCTCGCTTCTCGTGGCCGCCGGCTGGGGAGTGTTGCGCTCCCATCGTTTGAATATCAGTGCGGCCACGGCTTATCTCTGCCGCATCTTTCCTCTGATCGGAGCGCTTGCCGTCGTGGTTCTCTTCGCCGTTCCATCATTCCTCTGGTTTGAACCACGCTGGGACAACGAGCACATGGGGACCGCGATTCTCGCGCTGGCCGCCACCGGTGCGCTGATTTTGGTCTTAGGAGTCATGAACGCGGTGCTGGCCTGGTTAAGA
>Ga0335081_10018110_pt1 | contig 11391 bp, 8 predicted proteins | sample Lox_Sample_35_FD_206713 | JGI IMG/M metagenome (GOLD analysis project Ga0335081, IMG submission 206713) | Soil microbial communities from Loxahatchee National Wildlife Refuge, Florida, United States - Lox_Sample_3.5 | ecosystem: Environmental > Terrestrial > Soil > Wetlands | place: USA: Florida... | reverse complement strand
GCAGCCGTCCCAGCTCGTTGCAAGCAGTCTAGGGTTGCAAGGAACGCCGTGGTCGGCACGTGCGGTCGTGCATCCCAGCGCCCTGTATCACATTGAGGGGGAGGCTGCCCGGCGTGGCGACGGCATTTACGACCGCATGCGCCCGATAGGCGCCCACGAGGTTCTGGTGGAAAATTTCCGCCATGACCGCAACCTCTGGAACGCGACCGACGTGGAAATCGAACAGTTCCTGCTCCTGGCCGCCCAGCGCATTCAGGATCTCAAACGCGATGGGCGCTTCAAGTACGTAAGTGTGTTTAAAGATTACGGCAGCAGCGCCGGCCAGGAGTTCGAGCATCCGACTTCCCAGCTCACCGCCACTACCTTCGTACCCCGCCGCGTGCTCTACGAATTGCGCGCCAGCCGGGAATACTTTGACCAGAAGGAACGATGCGTCTTCTGCGATATTGTTTCCCAGGAGACCAAGCAGGAGTTGCGTGTTCTGGAGATCCGCGAAGACTTTATCGCGCTCTGCCCCTATGCGCCTCGCGTGCCGTACGAAACCTGGATTCTGCCGCGTACGCACGAAGCCGCGTTTGAACGCATGGCCCTCAACCGGTCCGGCCTGATGCGCGACCTGGGTGCTATTCTGCGACGCACCTTGCAGCGCATCCGCACCATCACCGAGGATTTTCACCTTGTGCTGCACACCTCGCCCAACAGCTTGCACCGCTCGGGAAACCTGGGGTACTGGAAGACTATCGACGAGGATTACCACTGGCACATCGAGATCCTCCCGGCGCTGGCCGGGAAGTCGAAGTCGTATACTTTTAAAGAGGTGTACTATTCGCCTTTAACCTCAGAAACCGCGATCACACGGCTGCGCGAGGCGAAGATTGAGCCATGACTATCCGGCGCATGAAAACCTATGCAGGTGGACAGGGTTACGTCTACCAGTACTATTTTGTGGGTCAACGTCAGACAGAAGCTGGAACGCAGTTCATCTTTGACGTCACCTCCGACCGAAAGACGACCTACGCAGTCAGCGTCTTGTTACCCGACGATGTGGCGCAGGCATGGGCGTCTAAGCACAATCGCCGCCTCACCGATGCCGAACGCTACGGGGCCGTCAAGATGCGCCTGTTCCAGGCATTTGACGACATCGAGAACATGTTGGCGGATGGCCGCAAACTCACTGTCGATGCTGATTCGCTGGAGCAGTTGTTGGGCATTCTGGGAGTTGCCTAGGCGCGACGTCCCCTTCTTGTCGTCCTTGCCGCCCACCATACTGATCGCATGTTCACTTTCGCCAAAGCCCGTCCCACAAGCGGACAGCGGCGAGCGACCTCGAACAGGGCGCTACTGTTAAATGTTGCGTGCTCATTCGCTTAGCATGGTCCTGCAATGGGCGGAAACATGCTCGTGGGCATTCCAAGTGCATTTGGGGAGGTGCGCGATGACCTCGTTCTGGCAGGACATACGCTACAGCTTGCGCGTGATCGCGAAAGCGCCGGGGTTCGCCGCCCTCGCCATTCTGACGCTGGCATTGGGAATCGGGGCGAACACCACGATCTTCAGCTGGATCAATTCCACATTGCTGAATCCCGTTCCCGGGCTCACCAACCCTCGCGAGGTTGTGTCGTTGACGCTGAGCAAGCCCGGAGATAACCCTTTTCCGTTCACCTATCCCGATTTCGAAGCGATGCGCGACGGGCAGCAGAGCTTTAGCGGCATTGCCGCCTGCAGCTTCGCGCAGATCAGCCTGACCGGAAAAGCCAAGCCGGAGCGTGTCTGGGGAATGGTGGCATCGGCGAATTACTTCGATGTCCTGGGAGTACGGCCGGTTTTAGGGCGCGGCTTTCTGCCCGAGGATGACCAAAAGCCGGGAGGCGCGCCTGAGGCGGTGATCAGCTACCGGCTGTGGCAGACCCACTTTGCCGGAAATCCCTACGTCGTGGGCCAGAGCATTGAACTCAACCAGCACCCATACACCATCGTGGGCGTGACCCCAGCCATCTTTCAGGGAAGCCAGACAGGGGTGCGCACCGAGATCTGGGTTCCGCTCGCGATGGAAGCGCAAATGAACGCGCTCGGCGACCTGCTGCATGACCATCACCAGTTCTGGCTGCTCGGCTTTGCCCGGTTGAAGCCGGGCGCGACCCTGCAGCAGGCACAGCAGGAGCTGACGCTGCGGCTGCAGCCGGAAGTGAAGAATTATCCCGAGGAGCATAAGGGACACGATTTCGTGACGGTGTACCCGTTGTGGCGGAATCCGTTCGGCTTGAATCAGTTTCTCTCCACACTCCTGCCCGCGCTGATGTCCATCGCGGGCCTGGTGCTGCTGCTGGCCTGCGTGAACGTGGCGAACCTCATGCTGGTTCGCTCCGTGGGCCGCCGGCGTGAAATCGCGATTCGTATGTCGCTGGGCGGGAGCCGATGGCGGCTGGTGCGGCAACTGCTGGTGGAGAGCCTCATGCTGGCGCTGGCGGGCGGTGGAGTCGCGCTGTTGATCACCTTTTGGACGCAGGGCACGCTGATGAAGTTTATGCCGGTGACGGAGGATCTCCCTCTTGCGCTCACCATCGCAGCCGACCGCACCGTGCTGCTGGCGACTCTGGTCATTTCGCTCCTAACGGGGGTGATCTTCGGAATCTTGCCTGCGCTGCGCTCCTCGGCGATCGCGCCAGTGACCGTGCTTAAAGAAGAGTCCGGAACTGTGTCGGGCGGGCTCAGAAAGGCGCGCCTGGCAAATGGGTTGGTGGTGGCGCAAATCTCTCTGTCGTTGCTGCTGCTCATCTGCGCGGGACTATTCATTCGCAGTGTCATGCGGGCACAAGAAATCAACCCCGGATTCAATCCCCACAATGTGCTGATCGCTTCCTACGATCTGTTTACTGCGGGATATTCGGAGACGAGCGGCATGGAATTCGACCGCCAGCTGCAGGCGAAACTGGAAACCCTGCCCGGCGTGCGAGCGGTCACCTTGACGAACCGGGTCCCGCTGGCATTCGGCGGGGGCTCGACCAGCGTCAAGCCCGAAGGATACGTTTCCCAGGCGAACGAGTCGATGGAAACGCAGTCAGCAATTATCACGCCGAATTTTTTCCAGACAATGCAGATTCCCATCCTGAAAGGGCGCGACTTCACGCCGCGGGACGACAAGAGCTCGCAGCGTGTGATAATCGTCAGCCAAGCATTCGTGAATCGCTACTGGCCCAATCAGGAGCCTCTCGGCAAACAGCTTAACTCGGACTTTACCCACGAGTTATTCACGGTAATTGGCGTGGCGCGGGACAGCAGAGTGACCAGCCTGAGCGAAAAGCCGATGCCATTTCTGTATTTCCCCGTGTATCAGGTCTACCGCTCGACGATGATCATCAGTGTGCGGGTGGCCGGAGACCCGTTGACTTTCACCAGGGCCGTGGAGCAAAGGGTTCATGAGCTGAATCCTGACGTGGTGGTGTTCGACGTCACTACGCTCGAGCTGCGCAACCAGTTTGCCAGCTTCCCGCTTCGCGTGGCGGGGACCTTCGTCGGTGCGTTCGGGTTGCTCGCCCTGGCTTTGGCCGCAGTCGGGATTTACGGTGTCACGTCCTACACCACGCGCCAGCGCACGCACGAGATTGGCATTCGGGTGACGCTAGGGGCAAGTAAGCGGGACGTTCTGAGCCTGGTGCTCGGCCATGGATTGAAGTTGATGCTCGCGGGGGTCGCCCTGGGACTGGCGCTTGCGTTCGTTTTGACGCGCTTTCTCAGCGGTCTGCTCCTCGGTGTGACCAGTACCGATGCGTTGACGTTTTCGAGTGTGGCCCTGCTGCTTTGCGCGGTGGCGTTGTTCGCCTGCTTCATTCCCGCGCGCTGGGCGATGGGCGTGGACCCGATGGTGGCGCTGCGCTATGAGTGATCGCCGCGGGTTTCCTTCTCGCTAGCGTGTATTCCCCAACTGGAAGTGGATGTGGTCGTTGTGGGTATCCCGTCCGGGATGCATCCTGTCGCTGCCCTTGATGGGGTAGTCGGGATGAAAGATAAAACCACTCTTGAGAGGCTGGCCGGTGCTGAACGAATTTGGACTGACGTCAAAGGCTTCGGCTCGTGTTTCTTCGTGCGCGAATTCGTAGATCGCGGCAAAAAAGTCTGCCGCATCCGAGTCCTTCGACTCGATCGACATCGCCAGCCGGTAGTACGTGTTGGTTTCATTCTTCCAGCGATCCATGGCCCAGCCCTTGCCTTCGCTTGGGTGCTCTTTGCCGTCCTTGTCATACACTGGACGCGTCCACCAATCGCGCCTCACGTCGAAGGTGCCTTTCTTAGTGTCGGCGCCGTAGAAGCCCACACAATGCCCGGTGGAGTGGCAATCCGAGACACCAACAGTGCCACCCGCGCCGATGCCTCCGTAGACGATCTGGGTTGCGCCCCAGTCGTCCGCCAGCATCTTGGCGAACTTGTACAGGACGACGGCAAAGGCCGGCGTCGGAGCGAAATACGACGGCTTCTCCGCGCCCAGGGAACCGTTGGCGTCCTTGTTCTTGTCGCTCGCCCTCAGAAACGGTATCCCCGCTATTACCGGAACGATCTTGGTCTGCATTCCCGGGCGGTGCGAGGTAATCTTGCCGCTCTTGTCCGTCACCACTTTGTCGAACAGCGTAATCGCGCCGAGTTCGGCGAGGCCCATCATTAGGGTAAAAGCGTCCTGGTCGTTCAGATCGCGTGCCCGTGCGCTCAGCAGTGGGGCCATCTCCGCCATTAATGCGATGAATCGGATGGGATCGACCATAGACCCTCCAGATCGAGCAGGGGGACAATATAGCGCTTTTGTGATCTACATCACATCACTTTGTGATAAGACTTTCGGCCTTCTGCCCTGCAGGAGGGGCAGACTATAATCACTTCGGTCGGGACTAAGTGAGGATGCCGGTTCCGGCCAGGGAGCGAAAATCGCCATTATGTCTGTGCTCTGGTTGCGGGTCGCACTGGGATGCTACGCCGTCGGCTTGCTGTACGCTTTGGTGGCGCTCACGCGCGCCAGCGACCTGCTGAACCGTATCGCGTTGCACGCCGCCTATCTGGGCATGGTCTTCCACTTTGTCTCGCTGACCGACGCCTTCGTGTCGTCGGGCCAGATTGCGTTGACCTCGGTACATAACGCAGAATCGGTGCTGGGTTTCCTGATCATGGTGGTGTTTCTTCTCGTCTACATGGTTTACCAGACGACTTCTCCGGGCATCATTGTTTTCCCGGTCGTGTTCCTATTGACGTTTATCGCGGCCACCGGCCAGGCACCCTTCCTGTTTACCTCACCTGGATTACGCTCCGGTTGGCTGATCGCTCACATCGCGTTGATCTTCACCGGCTACGCGGCTTTGGTGCTCAGTTTTGGCGCGAGTTTGCTCTACCTGATGCAAGAGCGGTCGCTGAAGTCCAAGCGATCGGCGGGCCTGCTGTCACGCCTTCCGGCTCTGGAGGTCATTGACGAGATCGGTTTCCGCTCGCTTCTGCTCGGCTTCCCCTTCATGACCTTGGGGCTGATTGCCGGAACGGTAGTGGCGCAATCGACTTTCGGCCGCGTCGATTTGCTGGATCCCAAGATTCTGTTGTCGCTTCTGATGTGGGCGGTTTATCTCATTCTGTTGTACACACGCTGGACGGCGGGATGGCGTGGCCGCCGCGCGGCGTATCTGGCAGCCAGCGCTTTTGTGTTTGCTTTGATCGCCTGGGCGGCTAACTATTTCAGCGCCATTCACAGGTTCGCACAGTCATGACCTTCCAGCTCATCGGCGTAAATCACAAAAGTGCGCCGGTCGAGGTGCGCGAGCGCCTGGCCATCCCGGAATCGCGCCTGCCCGAGGCGTTGAAGCGCTTCGTACAACATCCCGGTGTCGACGAAGGGTTGATCTTGAGCACGTGCAATCGCGTGGAACTGCTGGCCCGGACCAAGAACGGGGGCGCTGACCTGCGAGGATTCATCGGTGAATTTTTCCAGATCGACCGCGCCGCCATCGATCCTCATCTCTACGAGCTGCGCGAGCAGGACGCGGTCCGGCACCTGTTCCGGGTGACTTCCAGCCTGGATTCCATGGTGGTCGGCGAACCCCAGATTCTCGGGCAGGTAAAGGAAGCGTACGCCACGGCACGCGCCGTAGGCGCCGTAACCTCCCATCTTGATCAATTACTGACCCGCGCCTTTGCGGTGGCGAAGCGGGTGCGAAGTGAGACGGCCGTGGGGTCCTCGGCAGTGTCCGTCGCCTCCGTGGCGGTGGAGTTGGCGCAGAAGATTTTCGGCTCACTCCACGGCAAGCAGGTGTATCTGGTGGGAGCCGGTAAGATGACTGAACTGGCAGCGCGCCATCTGCTGGCACACGGCGCGGCGTCGATCTTCGTAGCTAACCGCACCTACGATCGCGCCATCCGCTTGGCACAGAAGTTCAACGGTCAGGCCATCGAGTTCAGCCGCCTATACGAGACTTGTGATCGCGCCGACATCGTGATTACCTCTACGGGCGCGCCTCATGCCATCTTCCGCCGGGAGCACGGCGAGCTTTTCCTGAGCCGGCGCAAGAACCGCCCCATGTTTTTCATCGATATCGCGGTGCCGCGGGATGTCGATGCGGAAATGAACAAGCTTGATGGCATCTTTGTTTATGACATCGACGATCTGCAACAAGCCGTGGCCTCCCATGTCGCCGACCGCAGAAAGGAAGCCGCGCGCGCCGACCAGATTATCAATGCCGAGGTGGATCGCTTTCAGGCCCGCTTGCAGACACTGGATGTCGTCCCTACCATTGTCTCCCTGCAGGATCATCTGGAAACCATCCGGCAGGCCGAGATTGACCGGGTACGCGGACGCCTGGGGCAGCTTTCTCCAGAGCAGGAACTCGCGGTCGAGACGCTCACCCGCGGCATCGTGAACAAAATTATGCATACCCCGGTCACAACCTTGAAGACTGCGGCGCGGGAAGCCGAGGGCACCACCGTGGTGGACGTCGTACGCAGGCTTTTCAATCTGCAGGAGAAGAAGGCTGCCGGCTCCGGCGGCGAGTCCGGGGGAAATGCCTAATGGCCCGGCTGCGGATCGGTTCCCGAGGCTCACAACTCGCGCTCTGGCAGGCGCATCACATCAGCGATTTGCTGCGCGAACGCGGGCACGAAGTCGAGCTCGAAATCATCAAAACCACGGGCGATAAGATCACCGACGTTGCGCTCGCCAAGGTCGGCACCAAGGGCATGTTCACCAAGGAGATCGAAGAAGCTCTCGCCGCCGGGCGCGTCGATCTGGCCGTCCACAGTCTGAAAGACCTGCCGACGGAGGTTCCGCCTGGCTTTGAGATTGCCGCCATCACCCAGCGGGAAAACCCGCGCGATGTATTTTGTTCCCGGAACTATGCCAGCATCGATCAGCTGCCGAGGGGAGCTCGAGTGGGCACCAGCAGCTTGCGTCGCCAGGCCCAGTTGAGGGCGCTGCGGCCGGATCTGAATATCCATCCCCTGCGTGGCAACGTGGACACGCGGCTGCGCAAACTGGAGGCGGGCGACTACGACGCCGTCATTCTCGCCGCCGCCGGACTGAATCGGCTGGGCAAAACCGAGTGGGTAAGGCAAATCATTCCTGCCGATGTGATGTGCCCGGCGGCAGGACAAGGCGCGCTGGGCATTGAGATTCGCGCCGGAGATTTTGCGACTCGGGAGCACCTCCGTTTTCTTGACGATGCTGCGGCTCGCGCCACCACCACCTGCGAAAGGGCACTGCTGAATAAGCTTGGCGGCGGCTGCCAGGTGCCGATCGGGGCATTCGCCGAGGTGCAGGACGGGAAGCTGCATCTCGATGCCATTGTTGCTGATCCTAACGGATCGAGGGTCATTCGTGAGTCGCGCGACGGCGAAGACCCGGTACGCCTGGGCGAGTCCGCCGGCGAGACGCTGTTGCTCCGCGGCGGGGAAGCCATTCTCGAAGCAGTCTACGGGCAGGGAAGCTCCGTGCCCCAACAACCATAGCCTGTGTGGCGCGGACACTCTTGTCCGCGCTGTCCTCGATGCCGACCAAACGCTCGAAAGATCGAAACCAGAACGAACCCCTCCACGGCCTCCGTATCCTGGTCGGCCGGGCTCGTCACCAGGCGAGCGTCCTGTCATCCGGCTTGCGGAAACTCGGCGCTGAGGTGCTGGAGATCCCCTTCATCGAAATCCGCCGGCCGCGCTCCTACAGGCCGCTGGATTCCGCCCTCAAGAATCTGGCCGCCTACGACTGGCTCATCCTCACCAGCGTGAACGGAGTCGATGCCGTCTGGGATCGATTGGAAGAACTTCATCTCACCAAAAAGAGCCTGCATCACCTCAAAATCGCCGCCATCGGCCCGTCGACGAAGAAAGCTATCGAACAACGAGGACTGAGAGTCGCCGTCGTCCCCAAAGAATATGTCGCCGAATCCGTTGTTAAAAGTTTGCGCGAGAAGGTAGCTGGGAAACGTGTCCTGTTGGCGCGCGCTAAAGTCGCCCGCGATGTGATCCCGCGCGAACTTCGGAAATTGGGCGCAAAAATCGATGTTGTGGAGGCCTACGAAACCGTAACCCCAGCATCCTCGCGCGCCCGTTTGCGAGCTCTGATGGAAGATGGGCAGCGCCGCCCGCACGTGATAACGTTCACCAGTTCCTCGACGGTCAGGAACTTTCTCGCGCTGGTCGCGGACAGGAGTGCCCATGCCACACCTGAATTACATCGGGCGCGATTCGCTTCCATCGGCCCAGTGACCTCGTCGACAATGCGCGAGCTGGGTCTGCCGGTGGACATCGAAGCCAAGGAATTCACGATTCCGGGTCTGATCCAGGCGATTCGCTCAGCTACTCTTTGACCGTGCAACTGCAATCCGCCGGCGGCACATGCGCCTTCAGAAAGTCCGCCGCCCGCTTGTAGGCATCAATCTGATTCTCGACCCGTGCAAAGCCGTGGCCTTCGTTCTCGTAGATCTTCAACTCGACCGTCCCGCCGCGCTGCTTGACCGCATCCACTACTTGCTGGGACTCCTCGTGCGGGCAGCGTGGGTCATGTCCGCCGGCCAACAACAGAAGCGGCGCTTTGATCTGATCCACAAAGAAGATCGGCGAGCGCTCGTGATACAAATCCTTGTTCTTCTCGGGATCACCCATGGTCGCCAAGTCCGACTGCTGCAGCACCGGGTCCTCGTTCTGAATCTCAGTGAACCAGTTCACGAACGGCACAATCGGCACTCCCGCGGCCCACACATCCGCTGCCTTGGTCACTCCCATCATCGTCAGATAACCGCCGTAGCTGCCGCCCGCCAGCGTGATCTTTTTGGGATCGAGATAGCCAGTCTGCTTGATGAAATCCGCCGCCGCCACGACATCCTGCAAATCTCCCCCGCCCATGTCGAACAGATTCGCTTGCTGAAACTCCTTGCCATACCCGGTTGAGCCGCGGTAGTTGGGCGCAATCACCATGTATCCCTGATTGACCATGTGCTGAATGAAGCGGTTGAACGAATTCACCGTTTGCGCCGTGGGCCCGCCGTGCACGTAGACCATGGCCGCATTCTGGGCGTTGCGCACCATGTTGTAGGGCACGTAGACAAACGCCGAGATCGTCCACTTCCCGTCGCGGCTGGGATAGTGCACCAGAAAGGGCTCGACCATGTCCTCCGAGCGCGTACCTGCCACCAGCGAATGCGTGATCTGCTGCGATCTTCCGCTTACCAGGTGATACACCCAAAGGTCCCCGGGAGCGGTCGGTCCGTTGTGGTTGTAGAGCAGACGCGCGCCGTCGGGACTGAACGCGGAGTGTCCGACCGGGTGATTCGTCCCTGCGCCTAGCGGCAAAGTTCTGCTTACACCCGTGGCTAAATTGTGGAGGTAGATGTCGATGTTTCCGTCAACGTTCGTCGTCCAGGTTGCGAATTTGCCGTCCGGTGAAAAGTTCGCTCCGCTCGTCTCCCACTTGTCCTTGGTCAGCCAGGAAATTTTCTTGCCGGCGATCTCGAGCAACCCGACGTTCTCGTATCCATTGGCGGCATTCGACGTGATCAGAATCTTCTTGCCGTCGGGGGAAATGTCGTCGGCGTGGTAAAGCTGTTCGCCGTCGTGCGGCGTCAGCAGCGTGCTCTCGCCACTGGCCACCTCGGCGATCAAGATGTTGGAATCCGTTCCCTTGGCCTGAGATTGTGTGTAGGCGATCCACTTCCCGTCGTGTGACCAGATGGGGTTGTCGTTCACCCTGTCAGCCGGGGTGTTTGTCGTGATGTGCTTCACATCCCGCATGAGCGTGTCGAAGACGTCGATCTCATATACCGATGAATGCTTCGGCTTTACCGTATAGGCGAGATAGCGGCCGTCGGCCGACCAGCGCGGAGACTCCTCGGCGATCTCCCGCGTGTGCGTCACGTTCACCACCTCGCCGGTCTTGGGCGAGACGATAAAGATGTCCCACTGTTCATCGCCGTCATAGTCGGACATGTAGGCGATCCACCGGCCATTCGGCGACCAGGCCGGCGCGGCCTGCCGCTGATCGCTTACCGTCAGCTGCGTGGGCCACCCGCCTTCGGCCGGCACCAACCACAAATTATTACGTCCACTGATGTTGCTGACGAAGACGATGGTCTTGCCATCCGGCGACCACGACGCCGACCCCACCTGCCGCGTCATATAGAGTTTTTCGATCGACAGGCTCTGCTGGTTCTGATCTACGTTGGCGTTGGGTTTGCTTGTGATCTGCTTTGGGTCGGTGATGACCTTTGACGCCTGCAGGGTTTCGGCAGAGGCGAGCGTGCTCATGAATACGAAGATAGCAAAGGCAATGACGCTGCGCATACGAGTGATTGGACGAGTTGCGAAGAAAAAAGTCTAACAGAGGCTTGCCACAGATGAGACCTTGTCATCTTGAGCGGAGTGCAGGCTTTCGTTTGCGAAAGCCTACGCGGAGTCGAAAGATTCCTATAGCCCGACGAAAACCGGGAATGCAGAGATCCTTCGACTCCAAAGATCCGGGCGCGAAGTCGCCCGGATCTCCTTCGCTCAGGATGACAAGGAAGTGAGGAAATTCACGGCTTCGCGCTCTTGTGAATCTCTACCGTGCTCCATGTTTTATCCGCGGCGTGGCAACCGTTCTCGAGCAGGCAATCCACGCAGCGCGGTTTGCGGGCCACGCACAGTTTGCGCCCGTGCCAGATGATCTGGTGAGCAAACAGAATCCATTTTTCCTGCGGGATCACCTTCATCAGGTCTTGCTCGATTTTGGGTGCATCGCTGTTCCTGGTCAGCTCCAACCTGCGCGCAATGCGGGTCACATGGGTATCGACGACGACGCCGACGGCTTTCTTGAACCACGTTCCCAGCACCACATTCGCCGTCTTGCGCGCCACTCCCGGCAGGGTCAGCAATTGGTCCATCTCGCCCGGGACCTCGCCCCCA
>Ga0335081_10018109_pt1 | contig 11391 bp, 6 predicted proteins | sample Lox_Sample_35_FD_206713 | JGI IMG/M metagenome (GOLD analysis project Ga0335081, IMG submission 206713) | Soil microbial communities from Loxahatchee National Wildlife Refuge, Florida, United States - Lox_Sample_3.5 | ecosystem: Environmental > Terrestrial > Soil > Wetlands | place: USA: Florida... | reverse complement strand
TCAACGGCGAGGGCCTGCAACACGAGGACGGCCACAGCCACGTCCTGTTCTCGGTCGTCCCCAGCTGCCGGGCGTATGACCCGGCGTTCTCCTACGAGCTCGCGGTGATCATCCACGACGGGCTGCGGCGGATGCTGGTCGAGCAGGAGGACGTGTTCTACTACCTGACGCTGATGAACGAGAACTACCGGCACCCGCCGATGCCCGACGAAGCGCAGGAAGGGATCCTGCGGGGTATGTACCTGCTTCGTGAGAGCTCGCTCGAACACGGCCGACGGGTGCAGCTGATGGGCTCCGGCACGATCCTCAACGAGGTGCTGGCAGCAGCCGAGCTGCTCGAGTCCGACTTCGGGGTCCCTGCCGACGTCTGGAGCGTGACCTCGTTCACCGAGCTGCGCCGCGACGGGATCGAGGCCGAGCGCTGGAACATGCTGCACCCGCTCGAGGAGCAGCGGCGCGCGTACGTGACCCAGTGCCTGGCCGACCGCGGCGGCCCGGTCGTCGCCTCGACCGACTACATCCGCACGTTCGCCGACCAGATCCGGCAATGGGTCCCGGGTCCATATCACGTCCTCGGGACCGACGGGTTCGGGCGCAGCGACTACCGCCGCGCGCTGCGCCGGTTCTTCGAGGTCGATCGCCACTACGTGACGGTCGCGGCGCTCAAGCAGCTGGCGGGCCTCGGCGCGATCGACGGCTCCCGAGTCAAGGAGGCGATCGATCACTACGAGCTAGACCCAGAGGCGCCGATGCCGACGACGAGATGACTGCCATCCAACCGCAGGCAGCATGACCGCGACGGGACTGCTTTCGGTTGAGGTTCCCGACATCGGTGAGTTCGCGGACGTGCCGATCATCGAGGTGCTCGTCTCGCCCGGCTCGGCGGTCGCGGTCGACGATCCGATCGTCACGCTCGAGTCAGACAAGGCGACAATGGACGTTCCGTCCCCGTTTGCGGGCGTCGTCCAAGAGCTGCACGTCAAGCTCGGCGACAGGGTTTCGGAGGGGACTTTGCTGATCACCCTGCAGGGAACGGGCGACGGCGCGCTCGACGCGCATTCCAGGGCCGCCGCGGTCCCCTCCGCCGGCGAGGCGAGCGAGGCTGCTACTCCCGACTCGATCGCCAGCGCGACGCAGGCGGAGGAGCAGGCGCCGCCGGCGCCGCCTGACGGCGCCGGTCGGGCGCGAGCGGACCGGCGGCCGGTGTACGCCAGCCCGGCGGTCCGCCGGCTCGCGCGCAAGCGGGGGATCGATCTGACCGCAGTGCCCGGAACGGGGCGTAAGGGGCGGATCACCAAGGCCGACGTCGAGCATTATGCCCCCGGTGCGCCATCCGCACGCGGGCCTTCGCCTGGGGGCGCGGCGTCGTCCAGCGGTGGCACCGGACTCGATCTGCTCCCGTGGCCATCGGTCGAGTTCGAGAGGTTCGGGCCGATCGAGCGCGTCGAGCGCTCGCGCATCCAGCGGATCTCGGCGCCGAATCTGGCGCGCAACTGGGTGATGATCCCGCACGTCACCCACAACGACGAGGCCGACATCACCGATCTGGAGCGGTGGCGCAAGCAGGTCAACGAGGAGCACGCGCGTGAGGGAGTGAAGGTGACGATGGTCTCGTTCCTGATCGCCGCCTCGGTCGCGACGCTGAAGGCCTTCCCGATCGTCAATGCCTCGCTCGACGGCGGGCAGCTCGTGCTCAAGCGCTACTACAACATCGGTTTCGCGGCCGACACACCCGGTGGCCTCGTCGTCCCGGTGATCAAGAACGCCGATCAGAAGGGGTTGTTGGAGATCGCGCGCGAGCTGACCGAGCTGTCGGGGAAGGCCCGCGACAGCAAGCTGTTGCCCGGGGACATGAACGGCGCCTCGTTTACGATCTCGAGCCTCGGCGGGATCGGCGGCACGAGCTTCTCGCCGATCATCAACGCGCCCGAGGTCGCAATCCTGGGCGCCACCCGCGCGGCGGTGAAACCCGTCTGGAACGGCAGCGAGTTCGCGCCGAGGCTGATCCTGCCCCTCTCTTTCTCTTACGACCACCGCGTGATCGACGGCGCGGCCGCCGCGCGGTTCGTCGTCCACCTGACGGGTGTCCTGGGCGACCTGAGGCGGGCGCTGCTGTGAGCGTGATCGACATTCCGGTCCCGGACCTCGGCGACTTCGCCGACGTGCCGATCATCGAGATCCACGTGCAGACCGGCGATGAGGTCTCGCTCGAGGACCCGCTCGTCACGCTCGAGTCAGACAAGGCGACGATGGACGTTCCGTCTCCGTTCGCCGGGATCGTCAAGCAGATGCGCGTGTCGATCGGCGACCGCGTGTCGGAGGGCAGCGTGCTGCTGACGCTCGACACAGACTCGGCCGGCTCACGTGCGGCCGACGGCCAGCAATCTGCCGCGGCCGGCACCGAGGCGCCCTCCGGCGCTCCGGTCCCACCCGGGCTGCGACGCAGCTCTGACGGCGCCGAGCGCGACACCGAGGTGCTCGTGATCGGCTCCGGACCGGGTGGCTACACGGCGGCCTTCCGCGCAGCCGACCTGGGTCTCGAGACGACCATGATCGAGCGCTACCCAACGCTCGGCGGCGTCTGCCTCAACGTCGGCTGCATCCCTTCCAAGGCGCTGCTGCACGCCGCCAAGGTGGTCGGCGAGACGGAGGAGATGGCCGACCACGGCGTCGTGTTCGGCAAGCCGAAGATCGACGTCGCCACGCTGCTGGCCTGGAAGGAGTCGGTCGTCGGCAGGCTCACCGGCGGCCTCGACGGCCTCGCCCGTGGCCGCAAGGTGGACGTGATCCACGGCACGGCGAAGCTCACGTCGCCGAACACGGTTGCGGTCGGCGACCGCACGCTGTCGTTTCGGAACTGCATCATCGCCGCCGGGACCCAGGCGGCCACGCTGCCGTTCCTGCCCGACGATCCGCGGATCGTCGATTCCACCGGTGCGCTGTCGCCCAGCCAAGTCCCGGAGCGGCTGCTGGTGATCGGCGGAGGGATCATCGGGCTCGAGATGGCGACCGTGTACGACGCGCTGGGGTCGCGGGTGACCGTCGTCGAGCTGCTCGAGCAGCTGATTCCCGGCTGCGACCCCGACCTCGTCGCGCCGCTGCACAAACGGATCTCGGCCCGGTATGAGGCGATCATGCTCCAGACGTCCGTCAAGGCGGTCGAGGCCCACGCCGATGAGCTGAAGGCCGAGTTCTCCAACGGCGACTCGCGGTCGTTTGACCAGATCCTCGTCGCGGTCGGTCGCAGGCCCAACGGCCATGCGATCGACGCCGCGGCGGCCGGCGTCAACGTCGACGACGCCGGCTTCATCGCGGTCGACCGGCAGCTGCGGACCAACGTGCCTGGCGTCTACGCGATCGGCGACATCGTCGGTCCCCCAATGCTCGCCCACAAGGCCTCGCATGAGGGCAAGGTGGCGGCCGAGGTGATCGCCGGCGACGCCGGCGCTCAATTCGATCCGCGCGCGATTCCTTCGGTCGCCTACACCGATCCTGAGGTCGCGTGGATGGGGGTCACCGAGACCGACGCCAAAGCGCAGGGGATCGAATACGAGAAGGCCGTGTTCCCGTGGGCGGCGTCCGGCCGAGCCCTGTCGCTGGCGCGTCCCGACGGTCTCACCAAGCTGCTGTTCGAGCCGGGCTCGCGCCGCCTTATAGGGGCCGGCATCGTCGGCGTCGGCGCCGGCGAGCTGATCGCCGAGACCGTCCACGCGATCGAGCTCGGCTCCGACGCGCAGGACATCGGCCTGACGATCCACCCGCACCCGACGCTGAGCGAGACCGTCATGATCGCCGCCGAGATCGCCGACGGGACGATCACCGACCTGCCCAGGGCGCGCAGCCGGCGCTAGTGGCGCCGGAGGAGGCGCAGCGCGATCGCCCCGAGCACGATCGCCACCAGCACGCCTGCCATCCCGAGACGCCGTTGCCAGCGCGCGCCGCGCGCGGGCGCGCGGCCGGCTGCCGACCGTGGCGCGGCCGGCACCGGGAACTCCTCGGCGGCCAGCACGTCCTGGGGCTCGGAGCCGCCCCCCGGAACGTCGGGCAGGCGCACGGGACGATGGTGGAGCTCGGGGTCAGCCGCCGGCACCGCGAACTGCTCGGCCGCGAGGACGTCGTGCGCAGGCTCCTGCGCGCGGTGAAGCCCGGGGTCAGCCGCCGGCACCGCGAACGCCTCCGCCGCGAGGACGTCGCGCGCACGCTCAACTGCCGGGGTACGTCGCTCCCCCATCGCCATCGCGAGGGATCTTCTCAGATCTGCGTACGGCTGGCGGGCTGGCCTTGCAACCGATTGGATCTAAGCGTGATCGACTCAGATCACGGTCCTGAGGATGCTATGCTGTCGCTAATCGCACGTAAGCAACTAGCGAAAGTGAAGACTTGATGAGTCGCCTTCTTCTGGTCCCGTTGGACGACGCCGTCGTCTTCCCGGGCATGTCATTCACCCTTACGGCGGACGTCGGCGCCGAGGAGCGGGTCATGCTCGTCCCTCGCCACGAGAACGAGTTTGCCGCGATCGGCACCGTCGCCGAGGTCGCGGACCGTGTCCGTCTTCCCGGTGGCGCCCGCGCGGTGGCGCTGCAAGGTTTACACCGCGGTGTCGCCGGAGCCGCGACCTCACTGCCCGACGGTCATCTGTACGTCGAAGTCGACGAGCGGCCCGACGAGGTGCCGGTCGACGGTCGCACGCGCAACCTCGAGCGCGAGTACCGCGCCGTGGTCGAGGAGATCCTCGAGGTACGGGGCGATGACGGCCGCGTCGCCGCGTTCGTGCGCAGCATCAGTGAGCCCGGAGCACTGGCGGACACGAGCGGCTACGCCCCCGATCTGACCTACGAGCAGAAGGTCAAGCTGCTGCAGACGCTCGACGTCACCGAGCGGCTGGAGCTCGCGCTCGCCTATCAGCGCGAGCGCCTCACCGAGCTGCAGGTCCGCAAGCGCATTCGCGAGGACGTCCAGTCCGGCGCTGAGAAGCAGCAGCGCGACTACTTCCTGCGCAAGCAGATGGAGTCGATCCGCAAGGAGCTCGGTGAGGACGACGCCTCGGTCGTCGATGAGTACCGGACCAAGATCGCGGAGGCGGGAATGCCCGACAACGTCCGCGAGCAGGCCGAGAAGGAGCTCGGGCGGTTGGAGCGCCTCGGCGAGCAGACCGCGGAGTCCAGCGTGATTCGCACCTACCTCGACTGGCTGATCGCCGTGCCGTGGAGCAAGCGCTCGGAGGAGCGCCTCGATCCGCAGTACGCGCGCGAGGTGCTCGACGCCGACCACGCCGGTCTCGAGGACGTCAAGGACCGAATCGTTGAGTACATTGCGGTCAAGAAGCTGCGCGTCGAACGCGGGATCACCGAAGACAGGCGCTCGGGCGCGATCCTGACGCTGATCGGACCGCCCGGGACGGGCAAAACCTCGATCGGCGAGTCGATCGCCCGCGCCACCGGACGCGAGTTCGTACGGATGTCGCTCGGCGGCGTCCGCGACGAGGCGGAGATTCGCGGGCACCGGCGCACGTACATCGGCGCGCTGCCGGGCCGGCTGGTCCGCGCGCTGCGCGATGCCGGCACCATCAACCCGGTGATCATGCTCGACGAGGTCGACAAGGTCGGCGCCGACTGGCGCGGAGATCCGAGCGCGGCACTGCTCGAGGTGCTCGATCCAGCGCAAAATCACAGCTTCCGCGATCACTACCTCGATGTCGAGCTCGACCTGAGCGGCGTGCTCTTCATCGCGACCGCGAACGTCGCCGACACGATCCCCGGACCGCTGCTCGACCGGATGGAGGTGATTCGTTTCGACGGCTACACGACCTCCGAGAAGGTCGCGATCGCGCGCGGATATCTGTGGCCGCGCCAGGTTGAGCGCAACGGACTACGGGCCGAGGAAGTCGAGATCTCCGATGAGCTGCTGGAGACGATCACAACCGAGTACACGCGCGAGGCGGGCGTGCGCCAGCTCGAGCGCGACCTCGGGACGTTGCTGCGCAAGACCGCGACGAAGATCGCCTCGGGCGCCGCGCAGGCGCCGGTCGAGATCGACCTCGACGGTGTCCGCGACGCGCTCGGGCGCCAGCGCCACTTCCAGGAGTCCGCGATTCGGACGGCCGTGCCGGGCGTCGCGACCGGTCTCGCGGTGACCGGGGCCGGCGGCGACGTACTGTTCGTCGAGGCGACGGCGATGCACGGCAAGCCCGGCCTGACGCTGACCGGGCAGCTGGGCGACGTGATGAAGGAGTCGGCGCAGATCGCGCTGTCCTATGTCCGCGGCCACGCCAACGAGCTCGAGCTCGAGCCCTCGGCATTCGAGGAGCGCTCGTTCCATGTCCACGTGCCCGCGGGTGCGATCCCCAAGGACGGCCCCAGCGCGGGCGTGACGATGGTGACCGCGCTGACGTCGCTGCTGACCGGACGGCCAGTGCGCCACACGGTCGGAATGACGGGCGAGGTCACACTGCAAGGTCGTGTGCTGCCGATCGGCGGCGTCAAGCAGAAAGTGCTCGCTGCGCACGCGGCAGGGCTGACCGACGTGATCCTGCCCGAGCGCAACCGCGGTGACCTCGACGATGTGCCGGAGGAGATCCGCGACGCGATGAGGTTCCATTTCGCGATGTCCGTCGAAGAAGTGCTAAGCGTCGCGCTCGAGCCGGCGGCGCTGCCGTCGGCGGCGTGAGCGCAAAGGACCGGCGGCGCCACGGCCGCCGGCTCGAGAGGTGAGGAGTTCAAGTCCTGGCGGGCGGGCGCCCGCCAGGACTCCGGTAGCGCTCGACGCCATGATCTGATAGCAACCGGGCGGTTGACGCTCCCGCGCCGGGGTAGGGTCTGCGGGATGAGCACGATCACCGCCCCAGAAGAGCAGCGCATCGTCGACGAGGTCCCCAAGCAGCTGTACATCGCCGGCGAATGGCGCGACGGCGCCAAGGGAACACTCCCCGTCGAGGATCCGGCCACCGAGGAGCTACTGTGTGAGGTCGCCGACGCGTCGACCGACGACGCGAAGGCGGCGCTGCAGGCGGCGGCCGAGGCCGGCCCTGAATGGAGCCGGCAGCCGCCGCGCGAGCGCGGCGAGATCCTCCGCCGCGCCTACGAGGCGATCGTCGAGCGTGCGGACGAGCTCGCGCTGCTGATGACGCTCGAGATGGGCAAGCCGCTGAACGAGTCCAGAGCGGAGGTCGCCTACGGCGCCGAGTTCTTGCGCTGGTTCGCTGAGGAGTCGGTGCGGATCAACGGGCGCTATGCGGTCGCGCCCAATGGCCAGGGGCGGCTGTTGACGATGAAGCAGCCGGTGGGACCGTGCCTGTTGATCACCCCGTGGAACTTCCCGCTCGCGATGGGAACACGCAAGATCGGCCCGGCGATTGCCGCCGGCTGCACGATGGTCGTCAAGCCGGCTCAGCTGACGCCTCTGTCGATGCTGATGCTGACGAAGATCCTCCAGCAGGCCGGCCTGCCCGGCGGCGTGCTGAACCTGATCACGTCTTCCTCATCGAGCGAGACGATGGGACCGCTGATCGCCGATGCGCGGCTTCGCAAGCTGTCGTTCACCGGCTCGACCGAGGTTGGGATCAAGCTGATGACGCAGGCCTCGCAGAACCTGCTGCGGCTGTCGATGGAGCTCGGGGGCAATGCCCCGTTCATCGTCTTCGAGGACGCCGATATCGACGCCGCCGTCCAGGGGGCGCTGATCGCGAAGATGCGCAACATCGGCGAGGCGTGCACGGCGGCCAACCGCTTCCACGTCGCCGGTCCGGTCGCCGACCGGTTCTCGGCCAGGCTCGCCGAGAAGATGGCCGCGATGAAGGTCGGTCGCGGCACCGAGGACGGCGTCGAGGTCGGCCCGCTGATCGACTCAGACCAACGCCGCAAGGTGTCAGCGCTCGTCGACGACGCAGTCGGTCGTGGCGCGCGGGCGATCGTCGGCGGCCACGCCCGCGACGGCGCCGGCTACTTCTACGAGCCGACCGTGCTGACCGACGTGCCTGACGGCGCGAGTCTGCTGCAAGAGGAGATCTTCGGCCCGGTCGCGCCCGTGAAGGAGTTCGCCGGCGAGGACGAGGCGATCGCGGCTGCCAACGACACCGAGTATGGCCTCGTCGCCTACGTGTACACCAGCGAAGTCAAGCGTGCGCTGAGGATGGTCGAGCGGCTCGAGACAGGCATGGTCGGCCTCAACCAGGGCATGGTCTCGAACGCCTCGGCTCCGTTCGGCGGCATCAAGCACTCCGGCTTCGGACGCGAGGGCGGCCACGAGGGGATCGAGGAGTACCTCGAGACCAAGTACGTGGCGGTTGATGTGTCCTAGTTGTGATAGTTGTGATTGAGGATCCCGTGTAGTAGACCCGTCCAGACCTTTTTCGCGCGGATCTCCGGCCCTGTACCTTAAGTCGAACGCATGGCCTACGCAGAGGAGAGCCCGAGGATGACGGGGGCGATCAACGAGCATGCTTCCGCGCTCGCTCACGAATGGCGTCGGCTGACGCGCGCCGCGACCGTCGTCGCCCTGATCACGGCGCCGGCGTTCTTCCTCGTCTTGTTCGACGCCAACCACCTCAGCCTGCCCGTTGCGCTGCTCGTGACCGCGATCGCGGTGGTGATGTTCCGCGGCTTCGTCGAAGTCGTGACCCGCCGGCTGATCCCCTCGCCGAGCCTGTACGGCGCGCACGAGAGCCTCAAGCGCGACGACATTGTCGCGCGCAGGCGCTATTGGTACTGGCGGACCAAGTTCCGGCGGCTGCCGGTTTACATCGCCGTCATCTTCGGCCTGCTCGGGCTCTGCCAGCTGTTCTTCGCGTTCGCCGGTGTGAGCGCGCCGTTCTTGCATCCGTTCTCGGGCCTGCGCCAGATCTTCCCGCCCGACACGCTCCCCCAGCTCGGGTTGATCTTCGTCCAGCTGCCGCTGCTGTTCTTCGTCAACTTCGCGATTTTCTTCGGCCCGTTCTTGTTCTTCGCCGTCCGCCAGATCCGCGGCTACGAGCCCGGCGACGCGAGCTGGGGAGTGAAGATCGACGATGTCCGCGGCCAAGCCGAGGCCAAGGAGGAGATCACGCGCGTGATCACGCTGTGGCAGTCGGGCGAGGAGTTCGAGAAGGCCGGCGGCAAGCGCGAGCGGGGGCTGCTGTTCCTCGGCGCCCCGGGAACCGGGAAGACGATGATCTCGAAGGCGATTGCGACGAACTTCAACTGCCCGTTCGTCACGATCCCCGGGTCCGGGTTCGCCGGGATGTTCATCGGCATGGACGCGATCACGGTCCAGTTTCTCGCCCGCAAGGCGCGCAAGCTCGCCCGCAAGTGGGGTGGCCAGTGCATCGTCTTCATCGACGAGATCGACGCGGTCGGGATGCGACGCCAGGCGCTCGGCGGCACCCCGTCGACGATCGCGCCGACATCGATCTCCGACGTCTCGTTCCACGGGCCATACGGCTCGCTGACCTCGACCGGCGATCTGATCATCGAGTCCCAACCTTGGCGCGAGCGGCTGTTCGCTGAGCGCTCCGAGCCGGGCGGCACCGGCTACGCGATATTCGTGCAGCGGGTCGGCGACCGCATCAGGCGCTTCTACCCGGGGTTCGGCATGGGCGGCGGATATGGTGGCCAGGCCCTCAACCAGCTGCTCGTGGTGATGGACGGGATGGACGAGCCGCCGGCGCTGCGTAAGTTCGCCACCAACCGGTTCAACACCTTTCTGGATGCGATGTTCGTCGTGCCGAGCAAGCTCGGCAAGGTCTCGCTGCGGCTGCCCCCGCCGCGGCCGCGCCCCGAGCAGGTCTACTTCATCGGTGCCTGCAACGTTCCCATCACGGTGCTGGACCCGGCGCTGATCCGCCCCGGTCGGATGGGCCGCCACATCTGGTTTCGCACGCCGACCAAAGACGACCGGATCGACATCTTCGACCTCTATCTGAGCAAGGTCGACCACGAGCCCGATCTCGACACGCCGCGCCGGCGCGACGAGCTGGCCCGGATCACCAACGGCTACTCGCCGTCGATGATCGAGCAGTGCTGCTCGATGGCGCTGACGATCGCGCACTCCGAGGGCCGCAGGCGGTTCGGCTGGCTCGACATCGTCGAGGCGATGACGACGGTCGAGACCGGCACCGCGCAGAACATCGACTACGTCCCCGACGAGTCGCGCGCGGTCGCGATCCACGAGGCCGGACACGCCGTTGCCGGCCACATCTACCTGGAGAAGGACGTGCTTTCGACGCGGCTGTCGATCCGCAAGCGCGGCGGCTCGCTCGGCCACTACCAGGGGATGGAGAAGGAAGAGCGCTTCAACAAGTTCCGCAGCTACATGATGGGCGGCCTGATCATGGCCCTCGGCGCGATGGCTTCCGAGCAGGTCTTCTACGGCGAGAACTCGCGAGGCGTCAGCGGCGACGTGGAGCACGCGACGCAGACCGCCGCGCTGATGGTGGGAGTGTTCGCAATGGGGGCCGAGCCGCTGCCGATGAAGGGAAGCATGGAGGTCGACGAGGGTACCGAGCAGGTGCTCAAGCGCCTCGAGCGGATCGGCGCGACGATCATGAACCGTGCCAGCGGCTCTGGGACGTTCAGCGACAATCCGCTCGGATCGGTACTGGCCGATCGCAGCAAGCGCGACGCCGCCGCCCAGATCCTCGGCCAGGCCTATGTGACGGCATACGCGCTGATGGCCGCCAACCGCGAGCCGATCGAGCGGATCGCCGACACGCTCGTGCAGCGCAAGGAGATGCACGGAGACGAGGTGGTCGACCTGCTCAACAGCGTTGGCCTGACGCGCCCCGAGCTCGATTTGATGGACGACAGCACGTGGCCGAGCGTATGACCGAGCATCCCCAGATCGCCAGGGCGAGCGAGGAGAGCGCCGCCCAGGCGTCGTTGCCGGCGGCCGTCGGCGTGACCAGGCACCACGCCGATCGCGACGCAGGCTCCCCGCACGCGCACAAGTTCAAAGCGGCGATCGCGATGCTGGTCGGGATCGCGATCGGCGCGATCATCGTCGCGGTCGCAGTCCTCTCGAGCAACAGCAGCGAGGCACCGACACCGGCGTGGTCGCAGTGGTCTCCGCCCGAGGGCGGCCTCGCCGGCGCGCGTGAGATCGCAGATTACATCTCGCCTCTTTATAGGATCAGTGGGACCGACCAGCTGGCGGTCGTGACCGTCATCAACCTCGCAAACCCCAACACCGCCTCGTCGAGCACCGGTGCTACCAGCGGTCTGCAGGTCGCCGTACGGAACAGCTCGTCGTCGGGCGCCGTATCGCTGCTCGGCGGCGACACCGTCGCCTACAACCTGTGCGGGCTCGGCGGCTCCAACTGCGCGATCGGTGTCGGCACCGCGTCGTCCGACCGCCTGCTGCTGCTGCGCCGCGAGGCACTCGAGCTGGCGCTGTACACGTTCAAGTACATCAGCGCCACCG
>Ga0335081_10018108_pt1 | contig 11391 bp, 10 predicted proteins | sample Lox_Sample_35_FD_206713 | JGI IMG/M metagenome (GOLD analysis project Ga0335081, IMG submission 206713) | Soil microbial communities from Loxahatchee National Wildlife Refuge, Florida, United States - Lox_Sample_3.5 | ecosystem: Environmental > Terrestrial > Soil > Wetlands | place: USA... | reverse complement strand
CGGTGCTGGTCCTGATCGATGCGTCGCACTCGACCAACGATGTCATCGGCGCGGCCGGCAAATCCGTGCTCGAGCTCGAACGCGATGCGGCAACCTTGCTGGGACACGCGATGGATGGCCTGGGCGATCCCTTCGCCCTTCATGCGTTCTGCTCGGAGACCCGCGAAAACGTTCACTACTACCGCCTCAAGGATTTCAACGAAGAGTGGAATGCGACAGTCAAACGTCGCCTTGCTGGTCTCGCCGGCCGCTTCTCGACGCGAATGGGGGCGGCGCTCCGCCATGCTGGACGAGAGTTGGCCCATCGCCGATCCTATCGCAAGCTTCTTCTCTTCATCAGCGACGGCGAGCCTTCCGATATCGACGTCGCCGACCGTCGCTATCTGGTCGAGGATGCCCGACGGGCCGTGCTGTCGCTGCGCCAGCAAGGGATCGACGTCTTCTGCGTCGGACTCGACGCTGCCGGGGATGGCTACCTCGCGCGCATCTTCGGCCGGGGCAATGTCGTGCAGATCGATGCCGTGGAGCGGCTGCCGGAAAAGCTGCCGCTGCTCTACTTCAGATTGGCGGGCTGAGGGCGCCGGCAAAACGCGCCACCTCACGCAAAGGTCACCTCGGCCAGCAGGTGATCGCGGAGCTTGAGGCTGGCGCGCAGCAAGGCATCCGCCGCCGCTTCGAGATGGTGGGCGATCGAGTTCATGAGAAAGAGCGGCCGGCAATCCGGTGTCCCTTTCATCAGCGCCGTCATGACGGCACGCTGTCTTTCGTCAGTCTGATGCTCGACCGTGACCAGGCGGTCGGCGGTTTCGAGAAAGCGCTGGACCGCGTCGCGCTCACCGCCCTGGCGCACGTATTGCGCGGTTTCGATCGTCCGCCGGAAGGCTTGCGCGCCGTCCGCGAGCAGATCGGCAAGGATCAGCAAGGGCTCGGGCAGCTCCGCCGGCGGCGCGCATTCGGCGAGCAGCTTCGCCAGAAAGGCTGCATCCTCGAGATGGTCGGCGGCGTCGTCGGCGGTCTCGACGATCCGGCAGAAGATCTCCGTTCCCGCGATGCGGCGGACGGTCGATCGCAATTCCTTCACCACCTCGTCGGCGTGGCTCTCCCACTGCTTGGCGCGGGCGGCATGCTGCGCCAGAACTTCGCCGCGCGTCGTCACGTCGGCGCGGAGGCCGGCGCGCAGCCCGCCGGCGAGCTGCGAGATGATGTCGGCGTGACGCGAGCACTCGGCGAGGAAGCGCTGCTCGGCCGAGCGGAAATGCGTGAACAGCTCAGCGCGGATGCGGTCGCGGATAAGCGTTTCCGACCGGCCTTGCAGCAACCCGCCGGCGGTGGTCTGGAGAACGAAGCAGAGATATTCCTGCGCCACATCCGTGCCGATCATGTCGTGCAACGGCTCGCCGTAGCGCAGCGGCGTCTTCACCGCCTGCTCCAGCGCGTCGTAGATCAGGCGCTCGCCGCCGAGCTGGAGAAAACCGCGATGGCCGAAGTTCCGGTCGGCGGCCCATTTGAGGATGGCGATCGCCGTCTCGTTCGGCACCATCAGCCCGAGCCGCTTGCGCGCCTTGTTCCAGTCGATGAGGAAGACGATGCGCGATCCCAGCGTCTCGAGGAAGCCGTTGAGGGCGTCGGCGTTCGGCGCCGTCCATTCGCCGAAAGCGAGGTAGAACAGGTCGGCGTCGCCCATCTTCGAGACCTGGCGCGAGCGAATGTCCTCCCAGGTGATGCCGGTTTCCGCGCACAGCGACTGGAAGAAGCGAATGCGTGGCAGATGAACATCCGTATAGGTGACGGTAACGCTGAGGCCGGTCACCTTGATGACGAGAACATGGGCCTCGGTGGTGCCGAGGTCATTCTGGATCAGCAATGCGCCGTTTTCGCGCGCTGCGATGGTGTCGAGGCCGGGATGGTCGAATTTGAGCGGTGCCGTGCGGCGCAGGCCGGCCATGAACGCGGCGAGCGCCACACGATCGCCGTCGATCAGCCCATACGCCTTGGCGCCGGCGACCTCGCTGGTGGCGATGGCCGCTTGCAGCCGATTGATCTCCTTGTGCAGCTCCATGACCAGGAGATGAAAACCGTCGCCGCTTTTCGGCCGCGCCGAGGTCAGCGCCGCGATCGTCTCGCCGCTCATCATGTCTTCGCTGATCGGCGGTCGCGCCTGGATCAGCCTCTCGAGTCGCTCGGCGCAGCGTGCTGCGAGCGCCGCCGCCTCCGGCTCGTTTTTCCCTGCCACGCCGAGCGGCGCAATCATCGCGCGCAAGGCGTCGTCCAGCAGCGCGATGAGGCGCCGTGCGCCCGGAATATGATAGGTGCCGGTGCCGTCGTGCTCGGCTTGCGCCACCGAGCGGTCGAAAGCGGCGTCGACGATGCCGCAGGCTTCGCGTTCGCGCCGCAGCGAGGGCGGGGAAGCCTCCGGGTTCTCGGCCTGGCTCGCCGCCATTTGCAGCAAAGTCAGGATGTATTTGGCGCGCTCATTGGCAGCCAGAGCGGCCGAAAGCAGCGCCGGCAGCACCAAGGCGCGCTCGCCGAGAAAATCGACGATCTCTGTCTTTGCCGTCATCGCTTCGCCTCGCCCTGACCCGTCACGAAATCGTCACGGAGCCTATCCGTGAGACGGTGGCGATGTTAGCCGCTGCCACAGGGACGCAGCCTTGATCTGGCTCAACGCAGGTCGTGCAAATCGAGGTGCTGCGTCAGCCCTGTGCCTGATCCTGCAGCCAGGGTGCCGGCGCCGGCTCCTGCATCGGAACCATCGCGCCGTCGGGAAGCGCCAGGATGATGGGCTCGAAATCCGGGCTATGAACGACGGGAGCGTCTTCCGTCGTTATCAGGTAGCTCGAAGCGCCGCCGTCGCCCCACCGTCCGAGGAGCATGCGCCGCTCGAACTCCTGCGCCATTGTCCCAAGGATTTCACAAAGTCCGTGCATCCCCAGGCCATCGCCATAACAAATCAACATAACGGACGGACTATAAGGCGACAGTGTTACGTCGCTGTGAAAGGAACCGCGACCCCGTGACGCGGCTCCGATGAGCGAGGGGCGACCCTGAAGTACGTCACGCCTCAGTCTGAGCGAGCTCTCGCTTGTGCCGCGGCGCGCGGTCGGAGCGCGGGAGGAGGAACATCGTCGTCAGCATGAGCGCGCCGGCGATCGCGATCGCGGCGCGGGGGCTGGTCATGCTGGCCAGCAGACCCCACAGGGCGGTGAAGGCTGCGACGGTGGCGTTGCTGGTGACCGACCATGCGGACAGCGTGCGGGCGACTCGGTCGGTTTCGATTTGGTCGAGCCGGTAGGCGGCAAGCACCGGATTGAACACGCCGACGCAGGTGACCAATCCGAACTGGACGGTGACGACCAGCAAGAGTCCGGCACGACCTGGGCCAATGAAGGCCAATCCGAGCGACCAGCACGCGCGCAGCGCGCCGGCAGTGCGCATGATCTTGTGCTGACCGAAGCGCGCGACGAGCGGGCGGGCCAGTCGCGAGCCGATGAGGCCGCCGACGCAGGGTGCGCCGAAGGCGAGGCCGTATTGCCACGGCACGAAGCCGAGGCGACCCAGCATAAGGACGGCGAGCAGCGGCGCGGTCGCCATGATCAAGCCGTTGACCAGGATCGTATTGAAGAACAGCGGACGCAGCGCCGGGTGGGTCAGGATATAGCGCCACCCTTCGAAGAGGTCGCCCGCGCGGAACCGCGCCGCATGGCTTCGAACGGGCCGCGACTCGTTCCCGCCGATCGCGCCGATCCCAACCGCCGAGAGCAGGTAGCTGATCGCATCGGCGACCACTGTCGTCACCGGACCGAACAACCCGATCGCGGCCCCGCCCAGCGGCGGTCCGAGCGCAATGGCGGTCCAGGTCGTGGCCTCGAAGCGCGCGTTCGCGACGAGCAGATCGTCCGACGGTACCAGCGCCTTGAGGCATGCGCCGCTGGCCGACTTGAAAGCGATGTTGGCGGCGGCGACGATCACCGAGACGATGACGAGCTGAGTGAAACCGAGCCAGCCGAGTGCAAACGCGGCCGGGACGCTCATCACCGCCGCGAATCGACCGAGGTCCATGGCGATCATCACCGGCCGCTTGCGGCGGAATTCCACCCATGGGCCGAGCGGTACGGCCAGCACGGCCCCTGCCGCCAGCCCCGAAGCGGCCAGCAGCGATACCTTGGTCGGGCCGGCGTGCAGCACGAGGATCGCGATCAGCGGGAACGCGTCGAAAGCAACCCACGAACCGAAGGTGCTGACCGCATACGACGCCCAGAGCCACCCGAAGGGTCGCCCCAACGACCGCCTTGCCAAGATGCTCAACAGATGCCTCGCGCGCTTCGCGCAAACAACCCAACCCGGACTAGCTTATATCAAGGGCGGAAGGAGAGCGGATCAAACAATGTCTCTTTAAATTCGCCGGTGAGCCGGAAGGTAGGTTGCGCGATTGAAATGCGGGGCGTGGACGTCGGGTGGCGAGAAGACACCGATTTTCTCTTAGCTTCGCCGCGAGAGAGCCTTTACGGAGGAATGACGGTCTACAGCGCGCGCGCCTAAGAGAAGCTCATGCTCGAGCAATTTCCCGCCCAATATTCCGCCTATAAGCAACGCACAAAGATGATGTTGCCGTTCACGCTCTGAGCACGAGGACCTAGTCGTACAAAACGGCGGGCGGTGAAGTGCTGCCGCTCGCAGGCCGACCGAAGCTGAGGACGATGTTGATCAGCTCGCCATTGAATTTGAAAGGCAACTCATAAGCTAGATCGACCCGGGTGCCTCTATCCTCACCGATGTCGAGCCCCTCATCGAACGCAAAGGGGGACGTTCGCGTCTTCTCGAGTCTGCCGCGCGCTATCGGTTCACCGTTCGCCGATATTGTGGCGACGCCGCCCTCGCCAGCGCCCTGCGCTTCGTTGTAGACCGTGACGACGAGAGTGCGCCGGCCCGGTGCGAGCGGCCGGTCGGCGGCGACGGTGTACTGTTCCATTCCATCTAGATTGTAGTGGAACACCGGCTTGCTGTTTCTGACATAGAACGCCCAACCGCCGGAAAGACCGCCTTGGGTGACAATCATTCCCTCTCCGCCCTCTGGCGGAATGATCACCTCTGCCAGGATAGCGAACGACTTGCCTTTGACCTCGGGTGAGGGGACCGCAGGAAGGTGCGCGATGTCGACAGCGTGGTTCGCTGAATATTCCGAGAGCCGGTCTTCGCCGCCGGCTGGCCACGCCTTTTTCCAAGGATTGTCACCGGCGCGCAGCGCGAGTGCCATCTCCGATCCCAGATGCTGCGGGACGATCGTGTGCCACGTGGCAACGGCGATCGCAACGGAGCCCGCGGCGATCGCAATGACGAGCACTACGGCGCAACAGGTGCCGGCTCGGTGCGCTCTTGCTCTCATTTGGTATCTCCTTTCCGCCGGTATTGCATCTGCAAACGCCGATGATGGCGGCACCGGGTCGGGATGAGCGCGCGTCATCACAGGGAACGGATGGGCGAGCCTGACCCGCCTGGTGTTGCGGGCGGCTCGCTGGTCGTTGAGGTCGTCGCGGACGAGAGCGATGAGCACGACGATATCGGCCGCGAACACAGCGCCCAGCAAGATCGCCTGCCAGGTCAACTCTTCCCACACCGGACGACCTCCAGACTGCGGGGACCGATGTTTCGATTGCGGGCCGGCCCCGCTTGACGCTGGTCGCAGCCAACCGCGGGAGCGCGCACGAGCCGCGCTTGGGTCAGCCCCAGGCGGCGATGCGTGGGGCAAGATTCGGGCGGTCAGCCTCGCACTTCTGCCGCTGCTCGAGACAAGCCGACACCGAGCCATCGGGCGATTGCGTCGAGGCCCGCGCTACCGCTACGTGCGCTCCAGACCGCGACGCCGCCGCCAACCGGCGTTCGCCAAGCGGCCATAGGCGAAAGAACTCCCGAAAGGCGGAGTACGCCAGGCGTTGCCAGATTCTCGTCGCCGACCGTGCCGAACTCGAGACTAAGGTCTATCGTTTCGTCGGCCCGGAAGACCTGCAACCGAGGAAAGCCTAGCTGGTATTCTTCGAGCTTCAGCCAGAGGCCTGCGATCAGCTCTTCCGCCTCGGCCATGGTCACGCGCTCTACTGTGATCACAGGCATGGGAATCCGCTCACCTCAGGTGCGTCAAAGATCGGCTTCGTCCCGCGAAGGCTTACCCCAACCTTACACCAAACTTACGTAAATATTACAGTGAATTTAGATTTCCCCTAATCTGCAAATTCGCGGAGCCGGGGGCTACCCGAGGTTCAGAGGTTGACCCGGGAAAGTTTGGAGTCACCGCGGTCGTTGCGGCTTGAGGGGCAATGCGATCCGGCTATCCCATGCCGAGCAGGTGATAGACCCGCCGCGCGATCTGGCCGAAGGCCTCGCTGGTCTTGATCTCGAGCGTGCGGGGGTAGGGCAGATCGATCGGGAAATAGGCGGCCATCCGCGCCGGTCCCGCCGTCAGCACGGCGCAATGCGAGCCGAGGAACACGGCCTCCTGGATCGAATGCGTGACGAAGACCACGGTCTTGCCGCTCCGTTCCCAGATGCGCAGCATCTCGAGGTTCATGCGCTCGCGGGTCAGGGCATCAAGCGCGCCGAAGGGCTCGTCCATGAGGAGGAGCTTCGGATCATGGACGAGTGCGCGGGCGATGGCGGCGCGCTGCTGCATCCCGCCCGAGAGCTGATGCGGATATTTATCCTCGAAGCCTTCGAGTCCCACCATGGCCAGGAGCGCGCGTGCGCGCGCCTGCGCCTCGGCCGCGGGGAGCTTCAGGATCTCCGCGGGAAGCATGACGTTCTCGATCACGGTGCGCCATTTCAGCAGCAGCGCCTGCTGGAACACCATGCCGACATCGCGGCCCGGGTCGAAACGGGTCGCCGAACCGCCGATGCGCACCGTGCCGTCATCGGGCTTGTGCAAATCCGCGAGGATCTTCAGTACGGTGGTCTTGCCGCAACCGGAAGGGCCGACCAGCGACACCATGTCGCCCGCGCCGACATCGAGCGTGACATCCGAAACAGCCAGGAACTCCTGCGCCCCAGAGCGGTAGAGCTTGCGCACGTTGCGCAGTTGGATGAGCGGCTCCGCCATCGCGTCACCCGAGCCAGCGCGCAAGATTGGCGGCAACGAAAGCGTCATCGGCGAGATCGCCGTGCTGGCGGCAGACGCGGTCGATCTCCGCCGCCTGGCCCGGGCTGAGCCCCTCGGCGGGATCGAGACACCAGATGCCCTCGAGCAGCCCCTGGCGGCGCAGCACCTCGTGGCAGCCGGCGATACAGCCGCGGAAATCATGGGCGACATCGAAGAAGGCGCTGTTGCAATCGGTGATGCGGCTGTCGAGCGCCAGGAGATCGGCGACGATCGCGCCGGCGCGCGCCGCTTCGTGGCAGCGTTCGAGCAGCGCCACGGCGCTCTTGACCCAGACGGACCAGTGGCCGAGGAGCCCGCCGCGGAAACGGAGGGTCACCGGCTTGCCGGCGCGCATGACGGTAAAGGGCGTAACGAGATCGAGCAGGATGTGGTCGTCATTGCCGGTATAGAGCGCCACCCGCTCCTCGGCGCCGGCTTCGACCACGCCGCGCAGGACGTCGAGGGTGCGGTAGCGGTTGAACGGCGCCACCTTGATGGCGACGACATTGTCGAGCGCGGCAAAGCGCGTCCAGAAATCGACGCCGAGCGGCAGTCCGCCGACCGCCGGCTGCAGGTAGAAACCGACTAGTGGGATCTCCGCCGCGATCGCCGCGCAATGCTCGATGAGCCCCGCGGTATCGGCGCCTTTCATTGCGGCGAGGCTCAACAGGCCGGCGTGATAGCCAAGGCGTGCCGCCAGCCGCGCTTCGGCGAGCGCCGCTTCGGTCGGGCCGCAAATCCCGGCGATCAGCGCCACCGGCCGCCCCACCCAGCTTGTTGCCGTTTCGGCGGCGCTGCGCAGCACCGGCTCGAGCAGCCCGGCCTCGCGGATCGCGAATTGCGTAGTGTGGACGCCGACGGCAAGGCCGCCGGCGCCGGCATCGAGGTAGTAGCGGGAGAGCGCACGCTGCCGGCGAACATCGAGACGGCGCTTGGCGTCGAGCGCCAGCGGATGCGCCGGGATCACGGCGCCGGTGCGCAGGATCTCGGCAATGGCGGCGGGCAGCGGCATTGGATTCCCCTTTCAGCCGAATTCCGGACCGGCGGCGCAGACCAGCTGCGCCGGATCGCCCGGCAGCGTGTCGCGGCCCAGCGCCATGCGATGGAACGGCCGCTGGATGCGAAAGCCGCGGGCTTCGAGCAGCGGCGCCAAACCCTTCGAGCCCTCGAGCAGATCGAGAAAGACCGGCCCGCGCGCGAGCGCAAGGGCGCCGGCGAGCAGCCGGCTCGCGGACGCTGTTGCGGGAGCAATCAGCGGACCCAACTGCGTTGCGCGCTCGCCGCGGCGCAGCACCGCCATCGCATCGCCGGAGTGCAGCGCCACCGTGCCGTCGCGTGCCAGGAAATCGCGCAAGAGGAAGCTGCGGTCGGCGCCGAAGGCAATCCTGTCCGCGGTCGTCAGATTCGGGGTCGCGCTGGGCGGCAGCGGCGTGACGCCGGCGCTCCTCGCCGCAGCGCCGCCTTCGCCCTGCCAGCGCTCCATGCCGCAGAGGCTGACGAAACCGAGCCGGGCATAGACCTCGGCGCCGGCCGGGGTGGCGTCGAGCAGCGCGGCGCGCCCCTGGCGGCGCAAGCTCTCGATGCACTCCATCATCAGCCGGCGGGCGAGCCCGCGTCGCCGCCAATCCGGCGCGACGATGACCATCGAGATCCAGCCGAAGCCGTTGTCGTAAGGGAAGGTGGCCGCGGTCGCGACCAGCCGGCGCTGCCGGTCCCAAAGCCCGATGACGCGGCCATGGGCAATGAAGAGCGCCCAATCCGCTGCGGTCTGGTTCCAGCCGACGCCGGTCGAGAGCGCCAGCGCCGCCGCGACATCGCTTGCGGCGAGATCGGCGTGGCGGAGGGTCTCAGTATCGTCCATCGCGGCTCTCGAATTTCGTCGGCTTGCCGAGGCTTGGGCGGTCGCGCGCCACCCAATCCGCCACCCAGTCGAGCATTGTGCTCAGCGCCACAAGCGGGCGGCCGAAGAGACGCTGTGCCTTGGCGGTGTTGGTGAGCCATGCGGTCGGCGCCTCACTGCCCGCGAAAACGGCGGGGCGCCCAAGGCGCTCGGCAAAGGCTTGCGCCAGGGCGCGCACCGGGAGCGTCTCCGGGCCGCTGACATTGAGCGGGCTTGTCGGCGTCGAGCAATGGCGCAGGCAGCGCAGCGCCTGCGCGCAGGCGTCGCCCTGCCAGATCACGTTGACATGGCCCATGGCAAGCGCGATCGGCTCGCCGGCTTTGACCTTGCGCGCGATGTCGTGGAGCACGCCATAGCGCAGATCGATCGCGTAGTTGAGCCGGAAGAGCCGGCCCGGCGTGGCGTGGAGCGCCGAGAAATACTCGAACATGCGCTCGCGGCCGACACAGGAGATGGCGTATTCGCCTGGCGGATCGAGCGGTGTCTCTTCGGTCGAGCCGCCTTCGGCGGCGTCGGCGAAGGGATAGACGCAGCCGGTCGAGAAGGCGACGATCCGCGAGCGGCGGAAGCGCTCGGCGACGATCGCCGGGACATGCACGTTCATCGCCCAGGTGAGGGGCAAATCGCCTTCGGCGCCGAATTTGCGCCCGGCCATGAAGACGACGTTCGGCGGCGCCGGCAGACGCTCTACCGCGGCGCGGTCGAGGAGGTCGCAGGCGATCGTCTCGATGCCGTGACGCTCGAGCGCGTCGCGCAAGCCGGGCTCGCTGAAGCGGGCGACGGCGAGCACGCGTTTTTGTGGCGCAGCGCGCCGTGCGAGCCGTGCCAGGCTCGGCCCCATCTTACCGCCGACCCCCAGCACCAGAATATCGCCCTCGACCGCGGTGAGATCCTCGACGAGCGCGCGGCTCGGGCGCGACATCAGCTCTTCGAGGCTGTCGATGTCGTCGATGCGCCGGGGCAGAGAGGCGGGGTCGAGCAGGCCGGTGTCGTCTGTCATCGCATCACTCCACGCGCGCATCGCGGACGATCATCAGCCGCTCCAGCAGCAGCACCGCGAGATAGAGGCCGATGCCGAGAGCGGTAAGGAGGGCCACGGCCATGAACATCGCCGCCGTGTCGAGCGATGTCTGCACCTGGATCATGAGATAGCCGAGGCCGCGATCCGAAGCGATGAACTCGCCGACCACGGCGCCCGCCACCGCCAGGATCGCCGCGACCTTCATGCCCGAGAACAGATAGGGCAGGGCGCCGGGAAGCTGGATCTTGGCGAAGAGCTGCCAGCGCGACCCCTTGAGCGAACGTACGAGATCGAGGAGGTCGGGCTCGATCTCGCTGAGGCCGCGCGCCATGGTCAGCAGGATCGGGAAGAAGCAGAGGCTGAAGGTGATGAGGATGTTGGGGCCGATGCCGTAGCTGAGCCAGACGATGATCAGCGGGCCGAGCGCGACCTTGGGGACCATGTTGAGCGTGACGAAGACCGGGAAGAGCAGCAAGGTCAGCAGCCGCGACCAGGAAAAGAGCAAGGCCAGCAGCACGCCGATCACCACCGCGAGGGCAAAGCCGCCGAAGATCTCCGCCGCCGTGACCAGCGTGTTGCTGCCCCAGGCATAGCTCGGCCGCGCCAGCGTGCGCAGCATCGCGAGCGGCGAGGGGAGGATGAAGGATCTGATGCCGAAGAAGTCGACGGCGAGCTGCCAGAACAGGATCAACGCGACATGGACGGCGACGATCACGGCATAGCGGCGCCACGCCGTCTGGCCGCGCTCCGCAACAGCGCCGAGCGCGGCCGCCGGTGCCACGGTCCGCTGCGCCTCAGCCATCGACCGCGCCTCCGGCGCCGTCGGAGGCCGGGCGAAGTGCCGCCATGACGAAGTCGATAACGTGGCGGCGCCGCACGGCGATGGCGCGCGCGCTGCCAAGGTCGCGACCGAAGATCGCGGACAGCGTCCGATTGTTGGAGAAATAGAAATAGGCGAGTCCGGCGATCGAGATGTAGAGCTGCAGCGCGTCCATGTCGCGGCGGAACGCACCGCGCTCGGCGCCGTGGCGCAGCGTACGACGGATCAATGCGATCAGCGGCGAGTGCATCTCGTGCAGGCGGCGCGACTTGCCGAGATGCCGCGCCCCCTGTCCGTTCTCGTCGTTGAGCAGCGCGATGAAGTCGGGATGGTCGGCGAGATAGTCGAAGGAAAAGCCGATCAGCTTCTCCATCGCGTCCGCCGGCGGCAGATCGTCCAGCGACAGCGCGCGCTCTTGCTCCCGGATCTCGGCATAGACGCCCTCGAGCACGGCGCGATAGAGCCCGTCCTTGCTGCCGAAATAGTGATAGACGAGCTGCTTGTTGAGGCCGGCGCCGCGGGCA
>Ga0335081_10018106_pt1 | contig 11392 bp, 14 predicted proteins | sample Lox_Sample_35_FD_206713 | JGI IMG/M metagenome (GOLD analysis project Ga0335081, IMG submission 206713) | Soil microbial communities from Loxahatchee National Wildlife Refuge, Florida, United States - Lox_Sample_3.5 | ecosystem: Environmental > Terrestrial > Soil > Wetlands | place: USA... | reverse complement strand
AAGCGCCACTCTAACGAAGAGTTCCTGAACGAGATCCGCAACACCATTGAGAACGAGCTGCGCCGCGAGGGCATTCCGGCGCGCGTGGAAAGCCGGCTCAAGCGGCCGTATTCCATCTACCAGAAGCTCAAGCGGCAGAAGATCGGCATCGACCAGGTTTACGACCTGGTGGCGCTGCGCATCATCACGGACTCGGTGAAGAACTGCTACGCCGCGCTGGGCGTCATCCACAACGAGTGGCGGCCCATTCCGGGACGCATTAAGGACTTCATCGCCATTCCCCGCCCCAATCTCTACCAGTCACTGCACACCTCGGTGGTAGGACCGCACGGGCAGCACTTCGAAGTGCAGATCCGCACCGAGGAAATGCATCGCGTTGCCGAGGAGGGCATCGCGGCGCACTGGAAATACAAGGAAGGCCAGAAGGGGCCCGGTCCGGACGACCAGCGCATCGCCTGGCTCCGCCACCTGGTGGAGTGGCAGCGTGAGATGCAGGATTCCGACGAGTTCATGTCCACGCTCAAAGTGGACCTGTACCCGGAGGAAGTCTACACCTTCACGCCGCGGGGCAAGGTGATCGTGCTGCCGCGCGACGCCACGCCCATCGATTTCGCCTACGCCATTCACTCCGATGTGGGCCACACCTGCGTGGGCGCCAAGGTGAATGCGCGCATCGTGCCGCTGCGCTACACGCTGCGCAACGGCGACACGGTGGAGATCATGACGCAGCCGGGACATCAGCCCAGCAAAGACTGGCTGACGCTGGTGAAGACGGCGCGCGCCCGCAACAAGATTAAGCACGTCATCAACGCCAACGAGCGGCGTAAGGCGATCGAGATCGGCGAAAAGTACCTGGAGAAGGAAGCCCGGCGCCTGGGCGTGCAGTTGGGCAAAGTGACCAAGAGCAGTCTGGAGAGCGTGGCGGCGGACTACGGCTACGGCAAGATCGAGGACCTGCATGCCGCGCTGGGCTACGGCCGGTTTTCGGCGCGCCAGGTGCTGCAGAAACTGGCACCGGGACAGGTGCCGGTGGAACTTGCCGAACCGGCCAGATCACCCGCCACGCAGCCGGAGATCGCACCCCCCCCACCGGGGCGGCCGCGCGGTACGGACGGCGACGCGGTCATCCGCGTGAAGGGCGTGGACGACCTGCTGGTCTACCGCGCCAAGTGCTGCAACCCGATTCGCGGCGAGGCCATCGTGGGCTATGTTACGCGCGGCAAGGGCGTGGCCGTGCACTCCAAGCTTTGCACCAACGTGCAGAACCTGATGTACGACGCGGAGCGCAAGATCGACGTGGAATGGGCCCACAGTACGACCGATCCGTTCCCGGTGCGAATCGTGGTCCACACAGACGACCGTCCCGGCATGCTGGCTCAACTCACCTCCGTGCTCTCCGATGAGAGCGCCAACATTCGCAGCCTGGAGGCCAAAACCGAGAGCGAAGTGGATGGCGCGCTGGTGGAAATGACCGTGGACGTGCGCGACAAGCGCCATCTGGAGAAGCTGGTGGGCGCCATGCGCCGTATCTCAGGCGTGCGTGACGTGGAACGGTTGAAGAGCTGACATGACCACCGTAACCGACCCCGAGCACGTTGCGATCTCGAAGTCCAAGGGCATCCAGATCGACTGGAAAGACGGGCATGCGAGCAACTACCCGATCGGCTACCTGCGCGACAAATGCCCCTGCGCCTCCTGCACGGGCGCGCATGGCACGCCGCCGCGGGAGCCGGAATCCGCCAATCCTTTCCAGATGTACAAACCGGTGCTGAAGATGCTCAGCGTGGAGCCAGTGGGAAACTACGCAATCCGGATCCACTGGAACGATGGCCACTCGACGGGCATTTACTCCTGGGAGCACCTGCGCAGCGTGTGCCCGTGTGCGGAATGCCGCCGCCTGCGAGGCGAGTAACGCGCCCGCTCAGTGCGATCCGTACTTCAACTCGCCCGCTTCGATGCGCACGTCCAGCCGGTTCTCCTTCGGCGGCAGCGGGCAGGTGGCGTAGGGCGTGAAGGCACAGGGCGGATTGTAGGCCTTATTGAAGTCCAGCACGATCTGGCCGTTTTTCGATAGCTCCACATCGAGGAACCGGCCGGCGCCGTATGTCTCCTTGCCGGAGGTGAGATCGCGGAAGATGAACGACAGCTCGCCCGGCGAATCTTCGACGGGGTAGAGGCGCAACTTCCGGCCGTGCAGCACAAAGCTCACGTAGCCGGGGCTGGGTTCGTCCTGCACCTGGCCCAGGACGTTGGCGATCCGGATCTTTTGAGGATCGGGCACCAGCCGCGTGTGGATGCAATAGGACGGATCGATCGGAAAATAGTGGAGACCCCTGAATTCCTTGCGCAGTTGGCTGTTGCGGTCTTTGAGGCGGATGCCGTAGCGGTCGCCGCGTTGGATTACATACCAGGTCAGGCTGCCCAGCCGCACGATGTAGGGATGGCCGCTGGTGTCCGGCGCGAGCGTGCGGGTTTGGCCGTCCATGCGCATGGTGACCTTGCCGCCACGCAGCTCGAACATGCCGCCGTTCTTCAATTCCGGCTCGGCGGGCAAGTCCACGTCGTAGGACGATCCGTGGCCGAAGGTGTTGAAGCCTTCGTGCAGCCAGAACAGGCCGGTGACCGTAAGCCATCCGCCATCCGCGGTGAGCGCGGCTTCGCGGTGGCGCCGCCATTGCTCGATGCTGGCGCGGTAGGACGCGGAGGCCGCGCCCATGATGGCACACGCGGCCAACAGCAGGGCTGACGCGCGAAGCGCCACTACGATCCCTCCAGCGCCTGCTCCAGCAGCACGGCGAACTCTTCGCTCTTGCGGTCTATGCGCTGCTTGAGTTGGTTCAGGTCGCGTTCCAGGCTGTGCAGCCGGTCGGCCAGATGCAGACAGGCCAGCACGGCGATGCGCGTCGAATCGGCATTCGGGCTTTTGGCGGCGATGGAAAGCATCAGCTCATCCAGGTTGCGCGCCAGTTCCTCGACTTCGCGCGGATCTCCGGCGGTGAGCAGCGTGTAAGACTGGCTCAGGATGGTGACGCGAACGGGGCGTTTTTCTGGCGTGTTGTCGGCCACGGCTCTAGCCGGCGCTGAGTTGGTCGATCTGCCCCAGCAGCTTCTCGATGCGACTGCGCACCTGTTTGCGCTCGGCGTGCAGCGACTTCAACTCGTCGGAGAGCCGGGCGGATTCCGCGCGGGCATCCGCGGCTTCCTTGACGGCGGCATCCTTTTCCTGCCGCAGGCGGGCGACCAGGTGCACGGCCTGCTGGATGCGCTGCTCCAGCGCCTGGAGGGAATCGGCTTCCAATTCCACCGGACTCATGAGGCCGCGCTCTCCAGGGCCGCTTTGGCCTTCTCGACCAGCAATCCGAACCCGGCGGCGTCGTTGGCCGCCACCTCCGCCAGCACCTTGCGGTCGAGATCCACGCCGGCGGCTTTCAGGCCGTGCATGAACTTGCTGTAGGAGATGCCGGCCTGGCGGCAGGCCGCGTTGATGCGCACAATCCACAGCGCACGGAAATCGCGCTTTTTGTTTCGGCGTCCGGTGTAGGCAAACCGCAGGGCCCGCTCGACGGCTTCCTGCGCCGCGCGGTGCAGCTTGCTCTTGGTTAGAAAATAGCCGGAGGCGCGTTCCAGTGTCTTTTGGCGCGACGCCCTCCGTTTGGTTCCGCGTTTTACTCTGGGCACGTTTGTTCTCCTTTTTGACGGTTACAACCGGCGGCGGATCGGGCACGTGCCACGCGCTCCGTCCGCACGCGGCTCCCTCAATACGGGAGCATGCGCTGCAAACTCGGCTGGTTGGTGGGATCGGCCACCACCGCCTTATGCAGCTTTTTTTTCCTCTTGCGCGCTTTGGAGGTCAAGATATGGCGGGCGAAGGCGTGGTTGCGAACCACCTTGCCGCTGCCGGTTTTCTTGAACCGCTTGGACGCACCTTTATGGGTCTTCAGCTTGGGCATGAATGTTCCTGGATCGTTACGAACCGGTGAATCTTTTCAAGTATAACAGGAGTACCGGGCCGCCCGCCACCTGAGTGTCGGCCAAGTGAAATACGGGTCTGGAGAGCTTGGCTCTGACCTCGGACGGCGCGGGCAGCCAGACAGTAAAGATGGCCATACACTATCCAATTAACACCCAGGGCTTTTGGCCAATCAGCGCTCTGTGAGCTTGCGGCGGGATGCCTCGCGGGCACGTCGGGTTATGCTGCTTACACGCTCAGAACCGGGCAGGGTGACTCGCAGATGATGTTGTAGAGATGCGACCACACGCGCGCCAGGTTTTGTTTTCCATGTCCCCGGCCGATGACGACCAGGTCCGCTTTATGTTCCAACGCGGTGCTGCGGATACCTTTTGAAACGGCGGCGTCGAGGACGCGCACGGTGGCTTCCACGGCATGTGTTTGCAGCTTCTGGCGGAGGGTTTCGAGGGCTGCCTGGCCGCCGTAGCGCCGGAAGGAGGATGCCGATTCCATGTGCACGAGGCACACCGTTGCGCCGTGAGTCCGGGCCAGAAAGCCGGCGGCCTCCAGGACTAGATCGGCCTCCTGGTTGAGCTGGACGGCGCAGACGATGGAGTGAAAGCCGTGGGGGGGAGTGAGCGGCCGGTCTGGATCGTGGGCGCCGGTCAACACAGGGCAGTCGACATCGTGCAGCACCTTCGCGGTGACGGAGCCGAGCAGGAAGCGGCGGAATGTGCCGAGGCCGCGGGTGGGCATCATGATCAGATCCGTGTTTTCGGAGCGCGCGACCCACTGGATGACGGCGGCGGGATCGCCATCTTCGATGCGGGCGGTGGCGGCCAGATCGCGGCAATGATCGCGCGCGAACTGCTCGAGGCGCTTCTGGCGGCCGTTGCGCAGAACCTGGAATGCGGGCGTGTAGGGGACGGCTTCAGGATCAGAGTCTGCCGTCGAGTCCGAACTGGGACCGAGAGCATAGTCGCGGACCAGATCGAACGCGTGCAGGAGCGTGATGCGGGCGCCGAACCGGCGGGCCAGGTCCGCAACGAAGGGGACCATGGCGTTGGCCGGTTCGGAGAAATCGACGGGAAAAAGGATCGACTGAGGAGGCTGCATGAAACTAAATGATATCGCCAGGAAATGTGAATTATAGTGTGGTTGACCAAGACATGAAGCCGGTGGATGAAAGCACGGCCGTGCGCGCGCGCGTGGCCTTGGGAGGGACGGTGCAGGGCGTGGGGTTCCGGCCGTTCGTGTACTGGCTGGCCAAAGAACTGGAACTCAGCGGGTGGGTGTGCAATTCGAGCGCCGGCCTGGTGGTGGAAGTGGAGGGAGATGCGGCGCGGGTGGCCAGCTTTCTGGAACGGCTGGAGGAGGAGGCGCCGCCGGCTGCCGTGGTGCTGACACGAGAGCGAGCCATGCTGGCGCCTAGCGGCGCGCGCGGGTTTGAGATACGCGCTTCGGATGAAGAGGCCGGCAAAATCGCGGGTGTGCTGCCGGACCTGGCGACGTGTCCCGAGTGCCTGGCGGAACTCGCCGATCGGGACGACCGCCGCTTCGGGTACGCCTTCACCAACTGCACGCGTTGCGGGCCGCGGTACACGATTATCGAGGACATCCCTTACGACCGTCCGCGCACCACGATGCGGACGTTCGCGATGTGTCCGGAATGCCGGCGCGAGTACACGGACGCGGCGGACCGGCGCTTTCACTCGCAACCGATCGCCTGCCCGCGCTGCGGACCGCGGCTGTGGACGGAAGCGCCGGGCGCGGGGGGGGAGCAGGGGCAGGCGGACGGGAGCGCGATAAAGAAGGCGGGAGAAGTGTTGCGCGCGGGCGGCATCGTGGCGCTGAAGGGGATCGGTGGGTTTCAGTTGCTGGTGGACGCGCGGCGGGCGGGGGCGGTGGCGCGGCTGCGGGCGCGGAAGCATCGGGAAGAGAAGCCGTTCGCGCTGATGATGCCGTCGCTCGAAATGGCGCGCGAATATTGCCGTGTGTCGGACGCGGAGGAGCGGCTGCTGACGTCGCGGGCGGCGCCCATTGTGCTGCTGCGGCCGAACGGCTGCGGCAGGCTGGCGGAAAATGTCGCCGGGTCGTCGCCCTGCCTGGGAGTGATGCTGCCGTATTCGCCGTTGCATCATCTGCTGATGCGGGAGTGCGGGTTCCCGGTGGTGGCGACCAGCGGAAACCTGAGCGACGAACCGATTGCGATTGGTAATGAAGAGGCGCGCGCGCGGCTGGGGGAGATCGCCGATCTATTTGTGATGCACGACCGGCCGATCGCGCGGCCGTGCGATGATTCGGTGGCGCGGGTGGTGCGGCAGCAGGAATGCCTGTTGCGGCGGGCCAGAGGATTCGCGCCGCTGCCGGTCTTCGTGGGGCGCGAGCTGCCGGCGGTGCTGGCGGTGGGAGGGCACCTGAAGAATACGGTGGCGATCGCGGTGGGTCGGCAGGTGTTCCTGAGCCAGCACGTGGGTGACCTGGACACGGCGGAGGCGCGGCAGGCATTCGAGCGCGCGATTGACGATTTGTGCCGGCTGTACCGGTTCCGGGCGGAGACGGTGGCATGCGATCTGCATCCGGACTATGCGTCGACGCGGTGGGCGGACGCCTGTGGGCTGCCGGTGGTGCGGACGCAACACCACCAGGCGCACGCGGCGGCTTGCGCGGCGGAGAACGGGCTAGAAGGCCCCTATTTGGCGGTTTCCTGGGATGGCACAGGTTATGGAACGGACGGCACCATTTGGGGCGGCGAGTTTTTTCTGGCGGAGGGCGCGCGGTTCGAGCGGATCGCGCATTTGCTTCCGTTCCGGCTGCCGGGGGGGGAGGCGGCGGTAAAAGAAGGCTGGCGCGCGGCGGCTAGTGTCGCATGGGCGGCGCTGGGTGCGGGGGGGGTGAAGGAGCGCGCGGAAAAGCCGGTGCTGCTGCGGATGCTGGAACGGGGCATCAACTCGCCGTGGACGACCAGCGTGGGGCGGCTGTTCGACGCAGTGGCGGCGATGGCCGGCGTGGCACAGGAGAGCCGCTTCGAAGGGCAGGCGGCGATGCTTTTGGAGCGGGCCGCGGAAGGCGTGACGACGGAGGAAGCTTACGAGATCGAGAATTGCGGATACGATGGGGATTGGAGGGGACTGATTGAAGCCGTCGATCGCGATGCGGCAAGGCACCGGGATGCGGCGCGGATTGCGGCGCGCTTTCATAACGCGCTGGCGAATTGGATCGTGCGGGTGGCGGAGCGGGCAGGGGTGAAGCAGGTCGCGATGAGCGGCGGGGTGTTCCAGAACGGATACCTGGTGGACCGCACGACGAGGCTGCTTGAGGCGCGCGGGTTTCGAGTGTACACACAGCAGCGCGTTCCGCCCAACGACGGCGGGATCGCGCTGGGGCAGGCCGTGCTGGCGGCCTTACGAGGTTGAACGATGTGCCTGGCAGTGCCCGGGAAAGTGGTGAGCATTGAGGAAGAAGCCGGCCTCGGCTGGCGGCGCGGCCGCGTGGATTTCGGCGGCATCGAAAAGGAGATCTGCCTGGCGTACACGCCAGAGGCCGCCGTGGGCGATTATGTGCTGGTCCACGTGGGCTTCGCGCTGAGCGTGGTGGATGCGGACGAAGCGCAGAAGATTTTCGAGACGCTGAGTGAGATGGAGCGGCTGGGGGAGCTGGAGGGGGGCCCATGAAATTTCTGGACGAGTATCGCGAGCCGGGGGCGGCCGGGCAGCTCGCGCGCGCGATTCGCAGGACGGTGCGCCGGCCCTGGACGCTGATGGAAGTGTGCGGCGGCCAGACGCACACGATCGTGAAGAGCGGGCTGATGGATCTGCTGCCGGCGGAAGTGAGCCTGGTGCACGGTCCGGGCTGTCCGGTATGCGTGACTCCGGTGGAGCTGATCGACAAGGCGATCGCCATCGCCGCGCGGCCGGAAACGATTTTCGCTTCGTTTGGGGATATGCTGCGAGTGCCCGGATCGACGCGAAGTTTGCTGGAGGTGAAGGCGGCGGGGGGGGATGTGCGGATGGTGTATTCGCCCCTGGATGCGCTGCGGCTGGCGCGCGCCAATCCCGCGCGCGAGGTGGTGTTTTTCGCGGTAGGCTTTGAGACGACGGCGCCGGCCAATGCCATGGCGGTGTGGCAGGCGGAGCGGGAAGGGATCCGTAATTTCTCGATGCTGGTGGCGCACGTGCTGGTGCCGCCGGCGATGGAAGCGATCCTGAGCGCGCCGAATTGCGGCATTCACGGTTTTCTGGCGGCGGGCCACGTGTGCGCGGTGATGGGCTGGGAAGAATACGAACCGATCAGCCGGCGGTGGCACGTGCCGATCGTGGTGACGGGGTTCGAGCCGCTGGATTTGCTGGAAGGCGTGCAGATGGCGTTGTCGCAACTGGAGAGCGGGCGCGCCGAGGTGGAAAACCAATACCGGCGGGCGGTGAAGCGGGAGGGGAACCGGCCGGCGCAGGAACGGATCGCGGAGGTGTTCGCGATTGCCCCACGCAAGTGGCGGGGCATCGGCGAGATTCCCGCGAGCGGGCTGCGGCTGCGGGAGCGCTACCGGGCATTCGATGCGGAGCAGCGCTTCGCGGTGGAGGCGACGGCGGTTGCGGAGGCGGGCGAGTGCATCGCCGGGCTGGTGCTGCAAGGGATCCGGAAACCTTTCGAATGTCCGGCGTTCGCGACGCGATGCACGCCGGAAACTCCGCTGGGCGCTCCCATGGTTTCCTCCGAAGGGGCGTGCGCCGCTTATTATCTCTACGGAAGGCACAGGCATGCAGGAAGTGAATCTGAGCTGCCCCGTACCACGCGCGGCTGACGTGGTGCTGCTGGCGCACGGCGGGGGGGGGAAGCTGACCAACCAGTTGATCGAGCGGATTTTTCTGCCGGCGTTCGCCTGCGGGCCGCTTGCGGCGCGGCACGACGGCGCGGCGCTGGAAGTGAACGGGCAGCGCCTGGCGTTCACCACGGATTCGTACGTGGTGCGTCCGCTGGTGTTTCCGGGGGGGGACATCGGGGACCTGGCGGTGAACGGCACGGTAAACGACCTGGCGATGTGCGGGGCGCGGCCGCTGTATCTGAGCGCGGGTTTCATTCTGGAGGAGGGTCTGCCGCTGGAGACGCTGCGCCGGGTGGTGGAGAGCATGCGCGCGGCTGCTGAGAAGGCGGGCGTGCAACTGGTGACTGGGGACACCAAGGTGGTGGATAAGGGCAAAGGCGACGGGATCTTTGTGAATACGGCCGGCATCGGGGTTATCGAGGCGGGCGCGCAGATCGGCCCGGCGGCGGTCCGCGCGGGAGACACGATTCTGTTGAGCGGTGACGTAGGGGCGCACGGCGTCGCGATCCTGTCGGTGCGCGAGGGCCTGGAGTTTGCGGCGCCGGTCGAGAGCGACACGGCTCCGCTTTGGGCGCCCGTGGAAGCGCTGCTCCAGGCGGGCGTTCGCGTGCACTGCCTGCGCGACCTGACGCGGGGGGGTCTCGCCTCGGCGCTGAATGAAATCGCCGCGGCGGGGGGAGTGGGCATGGAGATTTCCGAGGGGGCCGTGCCGGTGCGGGAAGCGGTGCGGGGGGCGTGCGAGATTCTGGGCCTGGATCCGCTGTACGTGGCGAACGAGGGGCGCTTTGCGGCGATGGTGGCGGCGGAGGACGCGGGGCGGGCGCTGGAGTTGTTGCGCGGGTTTCCGGTGTGCGCGGGGGCCGCGCGGATCGGCGCGGTTACGGATGCGCATGACGGGATGGTGACGCTTGAAAGCCGCATCGGGGGGCGGAGGGTGCTGGATATGTTGAGCGGGGAGCAGTTGCCGCGCATCTGTTAGGCGCCCTTCGCACGCTGAAGCGTGCGCCTCGCACCGGGGGTTAGGGGTCGAGCGCCGGACTCGATTTGATTGCTTCGCGGGATAGCTGCACTGTTACCTGGCGTTCATCCCAACTTATGGTTTGAATTGCCTCCGCCTTCAGCAGGACCAATTCGTGGTGCAGCCAGGAGCCGGTGTCGACCACCAGGACTACGATTTTCCAGGTGGCCTCGTCGAACATGAAGTCCGAAACGTGACCGGCCGGGCCGTCGAGAGCTTCGATGTGGTAGCCTTGACAGCATGGGCGCTTCGCAGGTGCGGATTGCCCTGGTGCGCGGGAAGGTCCTCGGGGGGCGGGGGTGGGGGAGGGAACACCATGGGCTCGAAATCGAGAGAGCCTGACATCCAGTAAGATGGCCAACCGTAGTAGGCGCTCAGTTCTTCTTCATGCTGACGGGATACGGGTTTGTCGGCGCCGGCATCGGGACTGTTTCTGACCTGATCGCGCGTGAGGTTGACCTGGATGGTGCGGGCAGACCAATCGACTGTCTGAACGCTGGCCGGCGCGATGAGCACGCGACGGCCGGGCAGCCATTTTCCGGTGTCCACAACCAGGTAGCGGACGATCCATTGGCCGTCATCGAAGTAAAGATCTTCGAGCGTGCCGATCTCTCCGTCGCGCGCGTGGATTTTGAAGCTGTGAAGGCCGTTGGTGCTTTGCGGCATACGTGCGGCTCCTTCCGGAAGTATAGTTCAATGTCCGGCGAGACCAGCCTCGATGCGCGCGAGCAGGGCGACGGTGTCGAGCGGTTTGCGGAAGAAGGCGTCCGCACCCGCGGCCAATGCCTCCTTGTGGCGGTCGAGCGCTGAGATCACGATGATCGGTACTTGGGATAGCGCGCGTATGGTTCGGCAGGTCTCATTGCCGCCCATGGCGGGCATACGCCAGTCCACCAGGACTACATCGACGGAGTTAGCGGCCATGCGGTCCAGCGCTTCCAGGCCGTTGGCGGCTTCACTGACCTGGTAACCTTGCGCCATCAAAGCGATGCTGAGCGCGCGGCGAAATCGCAAATCGTCATCGACAATCAGAATTTTTGCCACGTCACGAGCATGATAAGACGCGCACGGTAAGAAAGTAATAAGGATGCTCTTATGATTTTCTTAACGCCGTGGCGACGCGCATGGCAGCGGGCAAGGAGAAATGAAACGCCGCGCCACCTCCGGGCCGGTTGGTGACCCAGATTTCGCCGCCCTGCGATTCCACCATATACTTGGCGCTGGCCAGACCTAGGCCTGTTCCGGGAACGCAGGGATCCTGGTGGACGCCGCGGTAGTGTTTCTCGAAGATCCGGGTGCGCTCGTCTTCCGGAACGCCGGGACCGACATCCAGGACGCTGATGAGAATCCTGTCACCGTCGGACGCGGCGGAAACGGTGATGGGACTGGCGGGGGGGGAGTACTTGAGAGCGTTGTCCAACAGCAAGCCGAGCACATGCTGGACCATGTTCGCATCGCAATGGGCGGGCGGCAGGGACTCGGGGACGGCGACGGCGATCCTCTGGCCGGCCAGGAGAGGATCGAGCGTTTCCAGCGCGGCGGAAACCAACCGGGTGACCTCCTGCGCGGCCGGATGCGGGGTGAACTGGCTGGCCTCGACGCG
>Ga0335081_10018105_pt1 | contig 11392 bp, 12 predicted proteins | sample Lox_Sample_35_FD_206713 | JGI IMG/M metagenome (GOLD analysis project Ga0335081, IMG submission 206713) | Soil microbial communities from Loxahatchee National Wildlife Refuge, Florida, United States - Lox_Sample_3.5 | ecosystem: Environmental > Terrestrial > Soil > Wetlands | place: USA... | reverse complement strand
TCCGGTCGGCGCGGCCTTCGGCCTCCAGCCGGGGGTTGTCCGTGGCCCACCCGGCGTCTTCCTCGGCCCGGCCCTTGCCGGCTTGCATCTCGTTCTTGAGCTTGTCCATGGCACTCATGCGCGCTATCTGCCCGCGATATGCGCCCTCATCCGAAAATCGGGCCCGCATGTGAACCGGTTCCTCAGGCCGGCGCGTCCCCCACGGCGGCGGGACGGCTGGTGTGGCTGTACTGGGACCAGGAGCCCGGGTACAGGCGCCCCTCCCCCAGGCCGGCGTACTCCAGCACCAGCAGGTTGTGGCACGCGGTGACGCCGGAACCGCAGTAGCTGACGACTCCGTCGGCGTCGGTAACGCCGACGCCGGCCAGCCGCTCCCGGAGCCGCTGCATCGGGAGGAACGTGCCGTCCGCGGCCAGGTTCTCCCGGCAGGGCAGGCTGCGGGCGCCCGGAATGTGCCCGGGCCGCGGGTCGACCGGCTCGCTGTCGCCGCGGTAGCGGGCCCGGTCGCGGGCGTCGAGGACGACCCGGCCCGGATCGGCGGCGTCCTCGATACCGGCGAGGCGGTCCTCGGGCCAGGGACGCGGGGTGAACGGCGCGGGCGGGCGGTCCGGCGCCGCCTGCTCCAGCGGGCCGCCGTAGGCCGGCAGGCCCCCATCCAGCAGCGCCGCCGCGTGGCCGGTCACCCGCAGCATCCAGACCAGGCGGGCGGCGACCGTCCCCCCGGCGTCGTCGTAGGCCACGACCGTGCTGCCGTCGCCGATGCCGAGCCCGGCCATCCCCGCGGCGAAGACCGCCGGGTCGGGCAGCGGGTGCCGGCCCGCCTCCGGGCTGGCCCCGGCCGCCAGCCACCGGTCGAGATCCACGAAGACGGCGCCGGGCAGGTGGCCGGCGTCGTAGGCGGCACGCCCCGAGCGGCCGTCCAGGTACCAGCGGACGTCGGCGGGCACCACCGCGTCGCGGTGCTGCCGCCACCAGGAAAGGCTGACCACGGGGCCGATCACGCCGTCACGTTACCAGGGCAGATGACCCCCGGCGGGACCAAAGCCCCTGCCGTGGCCTGCTGCCGGTCAGGCCCATTGAAGGCAGGCACGGCGGGAGGAGTGGCCATGAAGCAGCGAGTTCCCCGGAGGACCTGGTATTCGTCGTCCGGCACGCAGCGCCGTCCCCGCGTGCTGATCGAGGACGGCCACCCGGCCCTGGAGATCTCCGATTTCGCCGCGTTCCGGGATGCGGGCTTCGACGTGGCGTTCTGCACGGGACCGGGCGTCACCCCCGGCACCTGCCCGCTGCTGTGCGGGGCCGACTGCGAGGTGCTGGCCGGCGCCGACGTCGTGCTGCACGGGCTCGCCCCGGAGGACGGCGTGGCGGCCGACATCCGGTGGTGGCACCCGGAGCTGCCGGTCGTCGTCAAACGGCAAGCGGGCGCGGCGGCGGCACCCGCCGGGTGCGTGCCCATCCCGGCCCGCTGCTCGGTCCGGGGCCAGGTGGACGCCGTGCGCCGGGCCCTGCAGAAGCCCGCCGGGGACGAGCCCGCCGGGGACGAGCCGCCCAGGACGAGCCCGCCGACGGCTAGATCGTGACGGCGACCTCGCCGGACAGCCGGTAGCCGCCGGCCAGCCGGAGGTCGTCACCGCTCCAGAAGCGGCCCGCGTCGTACCAGCTCGTGCGGCGGCGGCCGGGCAGCAGCCCCATGGCCTGATAGGTCACGGCGAGTACCTCGGCGCAGTAGGCCGTCTCCAGGCTGGCCTCTGGCGGGCGGTCCCGGCCGGCCTCGCGCGGGCGCCGCAGCGGCGGCACGCGGCCCAGCAGCCAGCGGGACGCGAGCCTGGCGGTGGACGGGAACGGCGTGCCGTCCAGCCGCGCGATCGTGCGCAGCACGGCGTCCTCCATCTCCCGGCTGGCCGGCGGGTCGAGCTGGCGCAGCCAGGCCCGCTGGCCGTACCTGCGCGCCCAGACGGTCACGGCGGCGCGCAGATCGTGCAGCTGCACCCCGCGCTGGCGGGTCCCTGACCACAGGTCGGGCAGGGACCGGCCCAGCTCGGCGTGCCACATCAGCGGCGGCAGGTCCTCCAGGACCACCGACATGCCGACGTGGTTGACCGGGCTGTTGGTCGCGACCTGGATGGCGCGGTCGGCCGGCTTGCGGCCGCGGAACAGCCACACGTCACCGGTCCGGGTGAGCCCGGCCGCGTCCTGGAGGGTGATAGGCGGCACGGTCGTAGCCTAGGCAGGTGCAGACAGAACGCGGGTGGAAACTTCTGGGGCTGGCGGGATTCGTCGGCGTGGCCGCGACCGGGGTCGTGATCGCCCGCGCGGAACGGCGCCGCCGCGCCTACACGCCGGAGGAGATCCGGGACCGGCTGCACGCCCGGCTGGCGGAGGCCGAGGCGCCCCCGCCCGCCCGCAGCCCTAGGCGCCTCACGCCAAGATGAGAACGCTGCCCGACTCGGCCTGAGCCCCCTGGCGGGTGCGGCTCCGCGATCGACCAGGCCCTTAACCGTTCCCATCAGCGGGCCGGGCGGTCCGGCCTGCCCGCGACGGTAAGAGCTGACGCAACCGCAGCGTCAAGCGGTTAAGCTCGCCCGGCGGGATGAGGCGAGGGACGCGAATACGACGGTGGTGCTCAGGTAATGACCGCTGGCGTCGTCAAAAGCGCCGCCGCACGTTATCAGGTGCAGGGCGGCGTAACCGGGCGCGCCGTAAATGGTTTTCGCCGGGAAATTGGCTTTTGAGTACTGCCGGACGCCGGTAACGCGGAAAACGGCGGTGATCCCGTCGGCGAGCGTCACGTCGATGTGCTCCCCGGGCTGGAGCGCCCCGAGGCGGAAGAAGACGGCGGGCCCGTGGTGCGTGTCGACGTGGCCCTCGATGACCGACGCCCCCATCTGGCCGGGCGTCGCCGAGTACTTGTACCAGGCCGCCTGGTCAGCGCCGGCCGACAGCGACGGCACCGCGATCGTGCCGTCCGGGTTCAGCCCGAGGGCCAGCAGGTCCGAGCGCACGCCGATGGCCGGGATGTCGACGGACACCGGCAGGGAGCGCGCCAGCGACGGTCCGTAGCCGGCCCCGGTGGAACCGGCCGCCGCCGCCGACGGCTGCGGCGCGTGTACCTGGGCGGCCACCGCGACGCCGATGGCGAGGACCCCGGCCAGGACGAGCAGCACGCCGGCCGCCCCGGCCAGGCGCGCCCGGATACTGCGCGGCTGGCGGGCAGGCGGGACGAATCCGCCCGGTGAAGCCGTAAAGACCACACGGAACCCGTATATACGCCGCCACTCCGGTTCCGCCAATGCGGCCGTCCCTCTCGCCGTCTTCCGGATACCCTTCTGCTCGCGTAGCCTAATGTTCCAATGAAAAACAGGCCATTCCCTGCGCCGCACCTTTATGGCGCGCCCGTACTGGGAGGTTTCATGGGGGTGCGCACGGCCATCGCGCGGACACGCTCCGGCTCGAGGCTGGCAGCAGCCGGCTGCGGTGCGCTGATCGTGCTGGCTGTCACGACGGCGTGCTCGGGACCCGGCGGGACGGCGGCCTCCGGGAGCGTCTCGGCGACGGCGAGCGGCGGTCTCCCTACGGCACTGGCCCCCGGCTCCAGAACCTCGGCCGCTACCTCAGCCAGCGCGTCGGCCACCGCACCGGCCAGCGCCCCGGCGTCGGCATCACCGCCGACCTTGCCGGCCACGGAGCCGACCACCGCGCCGGTGATCGGCTCGCCGAGCCCGTCGCCAAGCCCGGTGCCCGTCGGCGCCCCGTCCACCGGCGGTGGCGGCACGGCCGGCGTCCAGGACATCCTGCTCTTCGGCCTCGGCGGCGCGGCCCTGCTGGCGGGCGCCGGGAGCCTGGCCTACCGCCGCAGGGTCATGCGGGACCGCTGACGAAAGGTGCGGCGATGAGCGAGCTCAAGGCCGAGGCGGCCCCCGCCGAGGTGGGCCTGGACGCGGACCGGCTGGACCGGATCGGCCGGCACTTCACCCGCTACGTCAACGACGGCAAGCTGCCCGGCTGGCTGATCACGGTGAACCGGCGCGGCCGCCTGGCCTACGTGGCCCGGCACGGATCGCGTGACCTGGAGGCGGGCCGGCCGGCGGAGACCGACACGCTGTGGCGGATCTACTCGATGACCAAGCCCATCACCTCGGTCGCCGCGATGATGCTGTTCGAGGAGGGCGCCTTCGAGCTCACCGATCCGGTCAGCTCGTTTATCCCGTCGTTCGGTGCCGTCCGCGTGTTCAACGGCGGGTCCGACCTCAAGCCTGTCACGGTCCCGGCCGCCGAGCCGGTCCGGATCTGGCACCTGCTCACCCACACCGCCGGGCTCACCTACGGGTTCCACCGGGCGCACCCGGTGGACGCGATGTACCGGGCCGCCGGGTTCGAGTGGGACTCCCCGCCGGGCATGGACCTGGCGCAGGCCTGCGACGTCTGGGCCGGCCTGCCGCTGCTGTTCCAGCCCGGTGCCGAATGGAACTACTCGGTGTCCACCGACGTGCTGGGCCGGGTGGTCGAGGTCGTCTCCGGGCAGAGCCTGGACGAGTTCTTCGCGGCCAGGATCTTCGGCCCGCTCGGCATGACTGACACCACGTTCTGGACCGATGACGCCACCCGGCTGGCCGCCCTGTACATCCCGGGGCCGGACGGGCGGCCGACCCGGCTGGACTCCCTCGGCCGGCTGGTGCTCGCGCCGCGCAGCCTGCTCAGCGGGGGCGGCGGCCTGCTCTCCACCGCCGCCGACTACGACCGCTTCACCCAGATGCTGCTGGACCGCCCGGACAGCCCGTGCGGGGAACTGGACGGCACCCGGCTGCTCGGCCCCCGGACGGTGCGGTACATGACCCGCAACCACCTGCCGGGCAACCGCGACCTGAAGACGTTCGGCCGGCCGCTCTACGCCGAGACCCCGTTCCTCGGGGTCGGCTTCGGCTTGGGCTTCGCCGTCACGATCGACCCGGTACCCGGCAAGATCATCTCGTCCGCGGGCGAGCTGACCTGGGGCGGCGGCGCGAGCACCGCGTTCTGGATCGACCCGTCCGAGGAACTGACGGTCTCGTTCTTCACCCAGCTGCTGCCCTCCAGCGCCTACCCGATCCGCTCGCAGCTACGGCAGCTCGTCTACCAGGCGCTGGTGGACTGAACGATGTAGGGGTCGGCTCAGGCCAGGGCGTGCGGGCGGGCGAGCGCGGCCGGCGATGTGCGCAGCGACGCGGCGAGCACGGCCTCGCGGCGGCGCGCGCCCATGGGGTTGACGCCCATCGTGGCGAGGTCCTCCGGGCCGGGGGTGAGCAGGGTGACCGTGATGCCGCGGGCGTGCAGGCGGCGGGCGTCGCGCAGCAGCGCACGGGTGGCCAGGCCGCGGACGGTCCGGTCCAGCCGCTCGTGCGGGCTGCGCGGGGAGTCGGTCCCGGTGCTGGCCATCGGCGCGAGCACGTAGACCTCATCCACGCCCGCGTCGGCCATCAGGCTGAGCGAGGTCGGCGACCGCACCCCGCCGTCGACGTAGCGGCGGCCGTTGATCTTGGCGGGGCGGTACCAGCCGGGGATGGAGCAGGAGGCGACGACCGCGTCCGGCAGCGCCGCGGCCGGGGCGCCGCTGCTGCCGAAGACCACCCGCCGGCCCGAGTCGTAGTCGACGGCGACGATCCAGGTGTGCCCCTCGACCCAGTGCGGCGCGGCCCCGGCCGCCGCGCCGTGGTGACGGGCGTGCAGGTCGCCGACCATGGCGCGCAGGGCGGTGTGCCGGCCACGGCCATGCGGCAGCCACGCGGTCACGCTGACCCGCGGGTGCACCCGGTGCGGCGTGAGCAGGGCGGTGCACCACAGCACGGGTGAGCCCATCCGCGGCTGCGGGACGGGCGGCAGCGGGCCGTCCTTGACCTGGGGCAGCGCCGGGAGGCCGCGGATGGTCTCGCCGCGCTGGTAGCCGATCATCTCCTCGATGCTGCAGCGGCAGCGAAGGCTGGCCGCGAGCACGCTGCCGGCGCTCGTGCCGATGATCACCTCGACGTCGCTGAGCGCGTCGGACAGCCGGTCCTGCAGGGCCGGCAGCGCACCGGTCATCCAGGCGGCGCCGGTCAGGCCGCCCCCGCCGAGGACGAGACCGACGCGGGACCGGGAGCCGGCCCGCGTGGCGCCCAGAACGACGGCACCCATGAAGCCTCCAGAGCCGCGCCCGGCCGGCCACCACGGCAGCTGATGGGCGCGGCGGGCGCCTGTACCGGAGATTACCTGTCCCGGGTAACGGCTCTATCGGTCCTTGCCGAGTTCGGCCGATGCCCTCGGGGAGGACGTTCAGGTCGGGCGCCGCGTCGTAGTCGGCGGTGAGCCCGAAGGAGAACGTGTCGAGGTAGGAGAAGATCTGCTCTCAAGAAGCCGGCAGCCAGGGGCGAGTTCTCGCGCCGCCAGGCCCGGCCTGTCCCCGGTGTGCGGGACCGCCGGCGTCCTAGGTGGCCGGGAAGCTCTCGATGGCAACGATACGGCCAGCGCGGAAGGTGTACACGCTGGTAACCGGCGGCCCGTGCCCGTCTTCCGTCACGAGCCTGGCACGCACGGTGACTTCCGGCCCGGCCCGTTCGGTGACCTCGGCTATCTCGACCTGGTAATGCCCGTGGACGGCGTGCAGGTCGCTGACCAGTTGGGCGATGCCGTCATGCCCGCTGTACGCCGTCAGCCCGGGACGGACCAGGGGTTCACAGATCACCTCCGGATCCACCAGCGCCAGCACGTCCGGGATCCGGCCCTCACAGATCGCGTCGTACAACTCCAGCACCACCTGGACTGGACTTTTCCGATTCTCGTGATGGCCTGTCATACTGTCCCCGGTCGATTACTGTCAGTGATCAGTTTAGCGCCTGTCACCGCAGAAAACCACCCATGACCAGGGATAAAGCCGGACAGCCGGGTACCCGCGAGCCGGCGACCAGGGCAGCCACCTGGTCCGCCAGGGGCACGGCCGCGGTCAGGCGGTTGTCGATGACGGCGTGCGGGGCCGCCGGCGCGGCGCCGAGCCGCATGCTCGCGGTGAACGCGGTGAACCGTTCCAGCTTGGCCGAGTCCCGCGGGGAGCCGCGGGCGGCCAGGCGCTGGCGCAGGGTGGCCGCGTCCGACCGGATCCAGACCAGGCGGACGGTCCCGCCGCCGAGGTCGCTGATCCAGGACCGCCACCGGTCCGCGTCGTGGATCTGCCGGGTGAACGGGCCGGACAGCAGGACGGGGCAGCCGTGCCCGCGGATCTCCCGGGCCGCGGCCGTCATCCCCGCGTACTCGTGCACCTTGATGTGCTCGTCGTACCACGGGCCCTCGCGCTCACCCGGCGGGCGGCCGGCCGCGGCGAGCGCCGCGGCCACGAACGAGCCATACATCGTGTCCTTGTCGAGCAGCGCCGGCACCGGGGCCAGGGCGCCGAGCAGCAGGTCCGCGACCGTGCTCTTGCCCGCTCCCGGCGGCCCGGCCACCACCCACGCGGGCGCAGCAACCCTCATGCCCAGCGAGAATACGGTCCGCCGCGGCCGAGCAGACCGGCACGGCCCGTTCATGTGCAGTTTCTGCTGCTATTCCCCAGAAATCGTACACATTTATGAATTCTCCCCGGGTGGGACCGGAGTAGGGTGGGAGGGTGATCAGTGGGGTGCATGCGATCGTTTTCTCGCGGGAGGCGGAGAAGGTCCGGGCCTTCCTCGGCGACGTGCTGGGCCTGCCGTCGGTGGACGCGGGGCACGGCTGGCTCATCTTCGCCCTGCCCCCGGCCGAGCTCGCCGTCCACCCCGCCGACGGGGAAGCCCGCCATGAGCTGTACCTGATGTGCGACGACATCCACGCCACGCTGGCCGAACTGCGCGGCAAGGGCGTGCCGATCGCCCGCGAGGTCTGCGACCAGCGGTGGGGGCTGGTCGCCGCGATCCGGCTGCCCGACGGCGAGGAATTGCCCATCTACGAGCCCCGGCACCCCTCCCCCACCCGGCCCTGAGCCCGCCGGGCGGGCGGGCGCGGAGCCCCTAGCCGGGCAGTCCCAGGATGCGGGCGGCGTTGCCGCGCAGCACCGCGTCCAGGACGTCGGCCTTGATGCCGAGGCCATCGAGCTCGGACAGGCACCGTTCGGGGGCGATGAACGGGTAGTCGCTGCCCCACACGAACTGATCCGACAGCCGGCCCTTGAGCTCGGCGATAACCTCCGGCGGGATCCGGCGCGGGGACCAGCCGGAGATGTCGATGAACACGTTGGTCTTGTGCAGCGCGACGGCGAGCAGGTCCATCTGCCAGGGCCAGCCGAAATGCGCGGCCACCACGGTCAGCCCGGGATGGGCCGCGGCCACCGGGTCGAGCTTGAGCGGGTGGGCGTAGTCGATCCGGATGCCCTGGCCGCCGGGCTGGCGCGCGCCGATCCCGCTCGTCCCGGTGTGGAACAGGGCGAGCAGGCCGTGCTCCTGGCACGCGGCGAAGACCGGCCAGAACCGGGGATCGCCGGGATCGAACGCCTGCAGGGACGGGTGGAACTTCACCCCGCGCAGGCCGAGCGCCGCGATGTTGGCCACCTCGGCGACCGCCGCCGCCCCCTTGTGCGGATCGACCGAGCCCAGGCCGGTGAAGACGTCGGGGTACTGGCGGCAGGCGGCCGCGACGGTCTCGTTCGGCACGCGGGGGCGCCCGGTCGCGGTTTCGGCGTCCCAGGCCAGCAGGACCGCCATCAGGCCCAGCTCGCGGTAGCGGTCCGCCAGCTGGCCCAGCGACTGGCGCCGCACCGGCGAGCGGAAGTACGCCTCGGCCGCCTCGACGTAGCCGGCCATGCTGCCGTCCAGCCAGTCGGGCGTGGACAGGTGCACGTGAAAGTCGATCGCCCTGGGTGACACGCGCCCCATCGTAGAAGGCGCGTCGGGTTATGGGATAGGCGGCCCCCGGCCCCCGGGGGATAATGACGCCGCGGGGCAAGGATGCCCGGCGGCGAGGCGAGGCGAGGGAGGGCATGGGATGACTTCTGCTATCGACGGTTCGGGCATCGACAAGGTTCTGCAGAGTGCGGTGGAAGCGGGCGGGGTCCCGCACGTGGCGGCGATCGCCGCCGACCGCGACGGGGTGATCTACGCCGGCGCGGCGGGGCCGCGGGCGGCGGGCGAGAGCGCCCCCGTCGGCACGGACACGCTGTTCCGGATCATGTCGATGACCAAGATGCCGTGCACGGTGGTCGCGCTGCAGGAGATGGAGAAGGGCAACCTGGACCTGGACGCGCCGGTCGCGGACTACTGCCCCGAGTTCGCCGAGGTCCAGGTGCTGGACGGATTCGACGGCGACACCCCGCGGCTGCGCCCGCCGGCCAGCCAGGCCACGGTCAGGCAGCTGCTCACGCACACCTCCGGCCTGGGCTACTGGTTCTGGAACGGCGACCTGGTGCGGTGGGAGAAGATCTCCGGCATCCCGAACGTCGTGGCCGGGCTGAAGGCCTCGCTGCGGGCGCCGCTGGTCGCCGACCCGGGCACGGTGTTCAGCTACGGCATCAACTTGGACTGGCTGGGCCAGGTCATCGAGGCGGTCACCGGGGTGGGCCTCGACGTCGCGGTCAAGCAGGGCGTCACCGGCCCGCTGGGCATGGACCACACGACGTTCCTGATCAACGACGACGAGCGGGTGAACTGCACACCCGTGCACGTCAAGGGCGAGGACAGGCAGTGGACGTCCATCGGCGAGATCCTGAACCAGGCGCCGGAGTACTTTGCCGGCGGCCACGGGATGTACGGGCCGCCGAGCGACTACATCAAGTTCGAGCGGGCGCTGCTGCGCGGCGGCGAGCTGGACGGCACCCGCATCCTGAAGCAGGAGACCGTCGACGCCGCGTTCCGCAACCAGATCGGCGACCTGGACTTCCCGGCCGAGATCCCGACCTTCGACCCAGCCGCCAGCGGCACCCTGGCGATGGGGCCCGGCTACAAGTGGGGCTACGGCCTGGTGCTCAACACCCACGACATACCGGGCATGCGCCGGGCCTGGTCCGGGGCGTGGGCCGGGCTGTGCAACACGCATTTCTGGGTGGACCGCACGACCGGGATCTGCGCCTCGATCTACAGCAACTTCCTGCCGTTCGTCACGCCGGAGGCGTTCGCTCTGTACCAGGACTTCGAGCGGGCGCTGTACGCCGCCCTGTGAGCGGGCCGGGCTGGCCGCCCGCGCGGGCCCGGCGGGCCCGCTGGGCCCGCGCGGCGGTCAGCTCCCGTTCTGGCCCGTTCCGGGTCAGTTCCGCGGCGCGCTCGAACTCGGCCGCCGCCTCGGCGGCCCGCCCCAGCTTCATCAGCAGGTCGCCGCGCACGCTGGCCAGCAGGTGGTACCCCCGCAGGGAGGGCTCGCCGACGAGCTGATCCACCAGGTCCAGGCCCGCCTGCGGGCCGAACGCCATCGACAGCGCCACCGCGCGGTTCAGCTCGACCACCGGTGACGGCAGCACCCCGGCCAGGATGCCGTACAGCTCGGTGATGCGCACCCAGTCGGTCTCCTCCGGCCGGAAGGCCCGGGCGTGACACGCGGCGATGGCGGCCTGCAGCGCGTAGGGGCCGTGCGCCCCGCCCAGGGACTCCGCGCGCGCCAGCGCCGCCAGGCCGCGGCGGATCAGGAGCGGATCCCACCGGGCGCGGTCCTGATCCAGCAGCAAGATGGGCTCCCCCAGGGGGCCGGCGCGGGCCTTGATGCGGGAAGCCTGGATTTCCATCAGCGCCACCAGGCCATGCACCTCCGGCTCATCCGGCGCCAGCCCGGCCAGGACGCGGCCCAGCCGCAGCGCATCCTCGCACAGGCCGGGCCGCATCCAGTCATTGCCGCCAGTTGCGGCGTAGCCCTCGTTGAAGATGAGGTAGATGACCTCCAGGACCGAGGAGAGCCGGGCCGGGCGCTGCTGGCGGTCCGGCGCCTCGAACGGTACCCGGGCCCGGGCGAGGGTCTTTTTGGCACGGACGATGCGCTGCGCGATCGTCGGCTCCGGCACCAGGTAGGCGCGGGCGATCTCGGCCGTGGTCAGGCCGCCCAGCAGACGGAGGGTGAGCGCCACCCGGGCGGGCACCGCGAGCACCGGGTGACACGCGGTGAAGATGAGCCGCAGCATGTCGTCGTCGATGTCGTCCCCGGCGGCCTGATCGAAACCGGACGCCGCGGCCGGGCCGTCCGTCTCCAGGTCCCGGCCGATCTGGGCGTACTTGCGCTCCAGCTCACGGTTCCGGCGGAACAGGTCGATGGCGCGCCGCTTGGCCACGGTCGTCAGCCAGGCACCGGGGCTGGCGGGCACCCCCGATCGCGGCCACTGCTCCAGCGCCGCGACCACGGCGTCCTGGGCCAGTTCCTCGGCCAGGCCGACGTCGCCGGTGTACCGGGCCAGCGTGGCGACCAGGCGGGCCCATTCCATCCGGACCACCGCGTCGACCGC
>Ga0335081_10018104_pt1 | contig 11392 bp, 8 predicted proteins | sample Lox_Sample_35_FD_206713 | JGI IMG/M metagenome (GOLD analysis project Ga0335081, IMG submission 206713) | Soil microbial communities from Loxahatchee National Wildlife Refuge, Florida, United States - Lox_Sample_3.5 | ecosystem: Environmental > Terrestrial > Soil > Wetlands | place: USA: Florida... | reverse complement strand
GCATGGTGCCGCGGTGCTTGAAAACAGGCTCCGCGCCATGTCGGTCTCCTTGGTGGTCAGCACTGGAACCTGCTCCGGAATGTAGGGTAGCGGTTGCTGCGACAACGCCTCAAAGAACCGCACCAGCTTGCGCAGTTCATTGTCCGAAAACGAGAACGTCGGCATGCGGACCTTCAAATACGGCCGCACGCCGTTCCGGTTCGTGTCCGTCGTGCTTAGAGCGGGATTCGACAGAAACTTCCGCAGCCATTCCGGATCCACACGCGCGCCCTCGGTCAGCAGCTTCGGCGGCAACTGCTCCTGCGCGTCCTGATACTGCTTCAATCCCATCAGAATCGTCTGCTGGCCCGGAATGAACTGGTGGCAGCCCATACAGTTGTACTTCTTAATCACCCACCAGCCTTCCTGAATGTCGTGGCGCGCATCGCCGGGCTTGTATTGATAGCTCTCGGGCAGGGAAGTCTCCTGGCTGCCCATCAGGAACGTCGTGAGATCGAGCACCTGCTCTTTGGTCAAGTGCAGGTTGGGCATGCGCAGAGCTTCCATCTCGCTCTTCACCATCCCTTGGTCGTAGACGTTCGGTTCGGCCAGCTTGTGCTCGAAGAATCCCTTGTGGTTGTACCAGGGCTTGTTCGCCGGACCGTCGGGCAGCCGCGCCAGATCGTCCTTGTCCTTTATCGGCTCCGAATCCTTCCCGCCGCGCTGCGCTGCCTCAGTGGATAATGCGAAGTCCAACCGCTCGATCGGTTTCGAGCCTTCGAACGTCAACTCAGTACCGATGCGGCCTTCATCCTCGAATCCGGCAATCTCGTGGCATCCGGCGCAGCCGAATTGCCGCACCCACTTCTTGCCTTCTGCTTTCAGCGCAGGATCGTCCATGAACGCGGCATTCGCGTACGACGACGGCTCCTGCTTCTTCTGCGTCATCAGATAGGTTGCGATGTCTTCCGCGTCCTCCGGACTCAGCCGCAGGCTCGGCATCACCGTCATGTTCTGCACTTGCAGCTCGTGGCCGTCGTTGGGGCACTTGCTGTGTTCGAGGTCGAACTGGTAGGGAAGTCCTTTCTTCGCGTAATCCTCGGGGCCAATGTCTTTCTTCTCATACGGGCAATAGGGCCGCGTTCGCTCGCGCGCATTGTGGATCCAGCGAACGAGGTAGTCGTAGGTCGCCTTCTCGCCAACGCGAGTCAGATTCGCGGCGAACGTTCCGCCCATCATCTGATCGCCTTCGCCGATCGAGTGGCAGGCCAAGCAGCCACGAGTCTCAAACAATTCTTTGCCATGTGCGGCGTTGCCCGGCTTGTGTTTCGGCAGCGGATCGGTAAGTCCCGATTGCCAGATGAACGCCGAGATCGCCTGAATCTGGTGGTCGTTGAGCCGGAAATTCGGCATCTTCGTGGTCGGACGGAAATCCGACGGTTTCTTCAGCCACACCGGAATCCAGTTTTTATTGAGCTTGAGCCGGACGTCTTTCAGATTCGGCCCGACTTTTTTCTGATCCTGCATCAGGCTGTGCGACTGGAAATCGAGCTGCTGCAAACGCCCGTCTAGCTTGCTGTTCGCGACTTTCAGGTCCACCGCTTTGGTGTTGAGCAAGTTCGCTTCTTCGTTCGACTCGGCGGCGTCGGCCTGCTTCATCAAATCCCCGGCTTGCTTCAGGTTGTCTTTCTTCTGGGTCTCAATCTGCTTGATCTGCTGACCGATTGAGTTCAGATCCTCAGGCTCTTTGTCGTATCCCTCGTAGCGATGGCAGCCCATGCACCCCCGCTGCCGGAATAAATCCTTCCCGTTGTTGATGGTCTGCCACTGCACATCGCCCGACGCCAGCACCATATCGGCCGCGTGGCAGGTCTGGCATCCCGCCTGGGCATTTTCTTTCGGAAACAGCGGCCACAGCCAGTGTTCGTAATTCCCGTGCGCCTCCTCAATGCTGGTGGTGGCCCGCCCGTTGCCCTGATGGCACGGCGAGCACCCGAACTTGTCGGGATCGTGAATGCTCAATAACTCCGGCTCGGTATGGCTGACCAGCGCCCGTGCATATTCGTCCGGTTTCTTCTCGCCCCTGGGCGTCATGGCCGCTTCGGTGATCTTCAGCGGCTCGCGCGTGTTCAGGTGGCACGATTCGCACCGGTCCACAATGTTCGCTTCGGCCACATTGATCTGCACGATCTTCGCATCCCAGTCGGCGGCCTTGCGCTTCAGGCCGTCAATCTGCGCCGGGGTGAGATCTACCATGTGGTCGGTGACATACTCGTCCATCTTCGCCTTGGCATCGGTCGCCGGTTTGAGGACATCGCCGAGTTCGAGGCTGAGCCTGGTTCGCTCGTCGCGAATTTTGTTGTAGGTTTCTTCGAGGCGTTGGAAGTTGAAGCTCTTCTTGCTTCCGTCGGGGAATTCGACCGTCGCTTCCCTGCGTTTATAGGCGTCGATTTCGTTTTGCTTGTTTGCTTTATCCGATGCGCTGGTGCTGGTCTCGAGTTCATAAGTCAGCGCGTTGACATAGGCTCGCCGGTCCGTGAACACGCTCTGCACTGCCAGCAGGCGCGCGCTGGCATCGTCGAGCTTGGCTCGGACATCCGCGCCTTGAGCCTTCGTATCCTGATAGGCCCTCTCATATGCGGCCTTCAGCGCTTCGTATTCTGAATTCTTCTCAACACTCGCCTCTGACGTCGCCGACTTCGACCGTGCCGTGCTCAAAAAGGCGCTGTAGCGCTCCTTCCACTTATCTTGAAACTCCTTCCACGGACGCTGTCCCCAAGCCTCGTCCCACAAAGCCCAGAACAGCGTGGCGACCAGTATCATGGTCACGACCACGTAGTGAGCGGCGTACGACTTGCTGGTGATCGGATCCTGCTCGGGAACGGGTTTATCGGGCACCAATCCTCCGGATGCGTCGTTGGTCGTTAGTCATTGCTCGTTCCCCGAACTGGATGCGTTCGCGGCCAACGACCAACGACAGTTCTTCACACGTTAAACCACGGCGTAATCCACACGTACTTGATATGCCACAACAGCCGCAGGCCCATCTTGATGGGCAGCGCGACCATGGTCAGCAGGAAGAACTGCATAATCGAAAACTGCAGCAGGCCCATCCGCTGAAAGTCTTTGCCCATGCGCCGCCGAAACAGCGAATACACCACTCCCCCGCCGACGAGATAATATCCGCCCACGACAATCGCGCCGAAAACTCCCTTCGCCCAGTTGGACGTGATCGGGCCGCCCAGCCAGCGCGGCACTTCGTCCGGCAAGTCGCGGTTCACCTCGTAAATGAGCCGGTTGTGATCCCACGTCTGCCCCGGCCAGAACCACTGCCAGCCAGGACCGCGAATGAACGTGCCGATCATGATCATCGAAACCCACAGAATGATGAAGCCGAAAAGAAATGTCGAAATCGAGAACTTGCGCTGCTTCCACGTGTAATAGCCCGCGCCCAGCGGATTCGTGTCAATGTACGGAATAACCATCAGGCCGACGATAATCAGCCCCGGCATCAGCACCCCGGCAATCCACGGATCGAAATAGACCAGCATCTCCTGCAGCCCGAGGAAGTACCACGGGGCTTTCGCAGGATTCATCGTCAAGTTCGGGTTGGCGGGCTCTTCCAGCGGTGCGTTCAGTGAGATCGACCAGATCATGAGAATGATCGTCACGATGATCGCACCCAGAAATTCAATGCGCAGCAGGAACGGCCAGACGTGCACTTCTTTCTGCCAGCCGGGCTTGAACGGCCAAGTCTTGCGATGATGCGTCTTGGCCATCTCCGGATTGGTCTCGAGCTCCGCGATCAACTGGTCGTTGGCATGAGCCTGCTTCCACGCCAGGTAGATGTAGAAGATGAGAAGCGGAATCAGTCCCACGATCGGGACGTTGTCCGGTGCAGAACAAATCTCCCAAAGTTGTCGCCAATCCATAATCTCTCCACGAACCACGTGGGTGCCCCACCCTACGTGGTTTTCGTAATGTGGGGAAAAAGTTGACTCACTCTCCCGCCGCTTTCGGCCCCCTCCGCGGCTTATCGGCCTCGGCCGCCAGCATGACCTGCGCTGGACCCGAAATACCGCCATCTTTTCGCACGCGCCAGAAGTGGACAATCATCAGCACCGACGCCACGATCGGAATCCCGATGCAATGCCAAATGTACGACCGCAATAACGCATTCGCGTCCACGATCGAGCCGCCCAGCAATCCAAACCGCACATCGTTATACGGAGTCATCCCCAGCTGCGGTCCAAACGGACCTTCATGTCCTAACAGCGGCGTAGCGCGCGCCATATTCGTACCCACGGTCACGGCCCAGAAGCCGAGCTGATCATCGGGCAGCAAATATCCGGTGAACGAAAGCAAGAGGGTAAACACGAGCAGCAGCACGCCGATGTTCCAGTTGAACTCGCGCGGCTTCTTATACGAACCCGTTAGGAACACGCGGAACATGTGCAACCAGACCGCGATCACCATCAGGTGCGCCGCCCAGCGGTGCATGTTACGCAAGATCTTGCCGAAGGGTACGTCGTGCTTCAGATACAGCACGTCGCGAAACGCCTGCACCTTGCTCGGATGGTAATAAAACATCAGCAGCACGCCCGTGTAGGTGAGGATGATGAACAGGTAGAAGGTGATGCCGCCCATGCCCCACGTGTAGCTGTAACGCACCGCGTCACGGTTGATCTTCGCCGGATGCAGGTGCAGAAACACGTTGGAAAGCACGCCCAGCGCCCGGTTTCGCGGAGTATCGTCGTGCTTGTGGCGGAAGATCGAAGTGTAGACTTGGGTCTTGGTCGGGTCTTTCAGCCCCTCGATCTGCTCTTTCGCTTTGCTGGGGATGTCGGTCTTGAGGGCCTGTACGTCCTGTTTAACGCCGGCCGCCACCTTCTCCAGCAACCGCACCTTGTTCCCGTTCTTGCCGTTCGAATTGTTTTCGTCTGCCATATGAGCTTCCATAGCGCCGGCGTCCTCGCCGGCTGTCGCGAAGCCGTCCCGGCCTCGCTGCGGGCATCAAGCCCGCACGACAACTACACCCCCGTCAAGAACGCTCCCGGATCATTAAAGTGAGTCGGCTGTCCTTTGGGCCACGAATAGAGCTTCGCCGTATCCACCAGAATCTGTCCATCCGGCGCCAGTTCGATGTGTGCCCGATCCATCGGCCGCGGCGCCGGCCCTTCGAAATTGACGCCTTCGCTGTCGTAGCCGCTGCCATGGCACGGGCACTTGAATTTGTTTTCGCTCGGCTTCCAATCCGGAGTGCATCCCAGGTGCGTGCAACGGGCGTAGATCACGAACAAGCGGTCCGGCGTGCGGTCCACCCAGATGCGATATTTCTGCTGAAATTTGGTATCCACTCCCAGCGCGAACTCGGAGGGATATCCAATCTTGAAAACCGTGTTCGGCTCGAACAACGTGCGCGGAAGAAAAAAGCGGAAGAATGCCAGAAACCACGCGGTCAGAAATCCGGTCACCATCACCCACACGAACCGGCGGCGGCGCCGGTCGACTTCCGTGGAAGGGACGGTCCCGGCTACGCCGGCCGCAGCTGCGGCTTTCGAGGTTCCCACCGCCGGCGTGCCCACATACTTGGTGGCATCCGCCGCGGCCGGTGCCGCGGGCTTTGTTGCTTCGGCAGTGGGAGTGACCTTGCCGGTCTCCGCCATGAAATCGCCTCCTCGAGCCCTGCTGACTGAACTAATCTCCAGCGGCGGTCGCGTATCGCTGCGCCGCCGATTGCCTCCCTGCTGCCTGAGCCGGAATGAAACAATGATCGGCTTGCCCGAGGGCGTGCAACACGATCTGCCCGAGGGCTTGTATGAATGTCGGAGAATCGTTTAACCCCGCGCTCATTTCAAATTGCCGGATACCGAGCCGCTGCGCCTCGGCCCGTGCATGATGGTCAATTTCCGCCAGCGTCTCGACGTGATCAGAGACGAACGCCACCGGCACTACGCAGACTTCGCGCACCTGCCGGGCAGCCAGTTGATGCAGAGTGCGGTGCAGGGAAGGCTGCAGCCACCGGCTGGCGCCGACCTTGCTCTGATAGCACAAGTGGCGCCGGTTGCGCCACCCGCCCCGCCTGGTCAGCAGGCGTACCGTCTCTTCGATCTGCCGCTGGTAGGGATCGCCCTTCTCGATGACCGACATGGGAACGCTATGGGCGCTGAATATGATCTCGGGCCGGTGCGGCTCAGGAAAACGCGCCAGAGCGTCATTGACCTTGTCGATCACAGCGTCGAGATACATCGTATTACGATAGAATGTCGGGACGCAATGCACGGGTATATCGTCTGAAAATCTCCGCTCCCATTCGTTCAGACTCGAACCCGTTGTGGTCGAGGAGTACTGCGGGTACATCGGCAGCAGCACGACCTCGTCACACTCCGCCGCGCGCAGTTTCTCGACCGCTTCGCTCGTAAACGGATGCCAGTACCGCATGGCCACAAAGCATCTCGCGTCGATTCCCTGAGCCTGCAGTTGGGCTTCCAGCGCCCGACCCTGCGCTTCGGTGTGCCGGCGGATGGGCGAGCCTCCCCCGATGCTGGCGTAATGATCTTGTACTTTGCGGGCGCGCGTGGCCGAGATCAGCTTGGCCAGCGGTTTGCGCCCGATGCGTGCAAAAGGAAAGTCAATAATGTCGGGATCGCAGAAAAGGTTGTAAAGGAATGGCTCGATCGCTTCCAGCGTGTCGGGTCCGCCGAGCTGAAAGAGAACTACCCCCACACGCCGTGTTGTGCGCGTCATTTCCCCTGAATCCCCAGAACGGTTGGCACTTTACCCCGAACCCCGCGCGCGAGTCAAATGGCGGGGTGTGTAAATCTTTGATGCGAGAAGGCCTTCCGCGGCAGCCTGGTCGCAATTTGCAATTGTAGGCTGCGCCAGTGCAAGCTGATCGCCATGCCGGAACTGCCGGACATCTCAGCTTACATCAGTGCACTGGAATCACGCATTCTTGGCCAGCCTCTGGAGCACACCCGCCTTGCGAGCCCATTTCTCCTGCGCAGCGTTCAGCCGCCGCTGGCCAGCGTTGTGGGGCGGGACGTGCGGCAATTGCAGCGCCTCGGCAAGCGCATCGCCATTGGCCTGGAAGGTGACCTCTGGCTCGTGCTGCACCTGATGATTGCCGGGCGCCTGCATTGGCGCGCTCCGAACGCAAAGCTGGCCGGCCGCCAGAGCCTGGCCGCCTTTGACTTCCCAAAAGGCTCGCTGGTACTGACCGAAGCCGGAAGCAAGCGCCGCGCCTCGCTGCACGTCGTGAGCGGCGAAGAGAACCTGAAGTCGTTCGACGCCGGCGGAATCGACGTCTTCGCCGCCGACCTCGATTCGTTCCGCGAAGCGCTCACGGCCGAGAACCACACGCTCAAGCGTGCTCTGACCGATCCGCGCCTGTTGAGTGGAATCGGCAACGCGTATTCCGACGAAATCTTGCACGCCGCTCAATTGTCACCTGTCGCGCTCACGCAGAGACTCAAGCCCGAAGAATGGAAAGGATTGTTCGCCGCGACCCGAGCGACCCTGCAACTGTGGATCAATCGGCTGCGTGCAGAAGCAGAGTCGGGTTTCCCAGAGAAGGTCACGGCATTTCGCGAAGGCATGTCAACGCACGGGCGCTACGGGCAACCGTGTCCACGCTGCGGCGACAAGATTCTGCGCATTCGCTACGCCGACAAAGAAACGAACTACTGTGCCCGCTGCCAGACCGGAGGCAAGGTGCTTGCCGATCGCAGCCTGTCACGCCTGCTGGGATCCGACTGGCCGCGCACGCTGGAAGAGTTGGAAGCGCTGAGAAGGAAGTAAATTCCCACGCTGTCATTCTGAGCGCAGTGGATATCCGCCGCGGCGGACATCCAAGGAGTCGAAGAATCCCTACCGCTCGACAACCACCACCGGAAAGTAAGGTAGGGATCCTTCGACCGCTCCGCTCAGGATGACAAGACGTTGAGACACCCGCGCTACACGGGTGCCGGTCCGGTGTTTGCCTTCTGCATTTCCTCAATCACGGCATCGGCAAACTGAGACGTCCCCGCCTGCCCGCCGATGTCGCGCGTCAGCTTCTCCCGGTGCCGATACACGCGCTCGAGCGCATTGCGAATCTGCGTCGATGCCGCATGCTCGCCGAGATGCCGCACCATCAGCAGCGCCGAACGCAGCAGCGCCGTCGGATTTGCCAGGTTCTTTCCGGCAATGTCAGGCGCCGATCCGTGTACGGCTTCGAAAATCGCGCATCCGTCGCCGAGATTCGCGCTGGGCACAAATCCCAGGCCGCCCACGAACGCCGCGCACAAATCCGAAAGAATGTCGCCGTACAAATTCTCCATCACCAGCATGTCGTACTGATACGGATTCATCACCAGCTGCATGCACGTGTTATCCACGATGTGCTCCCCGTACGCGATCTCCGGGAACTCTTTGGCCACATCGCGGCAGCAGCGCAGAAACAGGCCGTCCGACAACTTCATGATGTTGGCTTTGTGGATGGCGTGAATCTTCTTGCGCTGATTTTTCTGCGCGTAGTTGAAGGCAAACCGCGCGATCCGCGTGCACGCCTTCTCGGTCATGATTTTCAGGCTCTCGACCACCCCCGGCACGACTTCGTGCTCCAGGCCGGAGTAAAGCCCCTCGGTGTTTTCGCGCACGATGATGAGATCGACGTCCGGATAGCGGGTGGGAATGTGCGGCAGGTTGCGGATCGGCCGGAAATTCGCGTACAGATCGAACCTCTTTCGCAGCGCCACGTTGATGCTGGCAAACCCTCCGCCGACGGGCGTTGTGACCGGCCCCTTCAGCGCCACCCGCGTGCGCTCGATCGACTCGATCACTTCTTTCGGGATATATTCGCGGTATTTCTCATACGCCTCCGCCCCAACAGCAAATTCTTCCCACTCGAACTTCACCCCGGTCGCTTCCAGAATGCGCACCACGGCCGCGGTAACTTCCGGGCCGATGCCATCGCCGGGAATGAGGGTGACTTTGTGGAGCACGGGGGTTAGTGGCCAGTGGATAGTGGCTAGTGGTTAGTGGTTAGCTTCCAGAGAAGCCTCGCCAATCACTAACCACTAATCACTATCCACTAACCACTATCCACTTTTTACCTTGACCAGATCCTTCAACTCGTTCATGAACTCCTTCACATCCTTGAAATCGAGATACACGGACGCGAAGCGCACGTATGCGACCTTGTCGTGGCGGCGCAGCCGGTTCATGATCAGTTCGCCGAGTTCGCTGGTCTTGCGCTCGCGCTCCGGCGACTCGATGACGAACGACTCGGTCTCGTTGACAATCTGCTCCAGCTTGCTCATGGGGACGGGACGCTTCTCGCACGCCCGCAGCAGCCCGTTGAGCACCTTCTGCCGGTCGAATTTTTCGCGCCGGCCGTCTTTCTTCACCACCATGTAGGGGATTTCGTCGATGCGTTCGTAGGTGGTGAAGCGCTTGCCGCACTTCAGGCATTCGCGCCGCCGCCGGATCGATTCCGCTTCCTTGCTCTCGCGCGAATCCACAACTTTATCGTTGGCAAATCCGCAAAAAGGACATTTCATGGCGCTGGAGGATCGGTAACAGGAGATTGTAGCAGGGGTGAGAGAACGTCACGCTAAGCCACGGGTGTGTTGCAGACTACCCTGGAACCTGCTTTGTGGCGATGCGTTGCAGAATCTCTGAAAGTCTACCCGACTCGATGTCAGATACATCCACGCCGTACACTTCCCTTATCCTCGCAATCAAGGCGCCGTTGTCTGCACCCTCATGAAAGTCCCACAGGCTCGACTCGTCGGAGATCCAGGCCCAGTCGAGGTTCAACACACGCTGAACGAAATCGTCGGCCAATTCAGGATAGGCACCGATTTCTTGCTGCGACGCAAACTCAATCGGCACGTGAACACCGGGTCGGGGTAGGGGTTTCCCGGCGACGGCCATATCAGCTTTTCTCCTGGCGAAGGTCTTTTCCAGATCCTGTAACGCTTCCTGCTTCGTCTCACCCCCGCCACCCATGACCCACCAGTTCACTATGGAAGCTGTAAACAGGTGCCATTTAAGCCGGGTATTGGCATAGGCAGGATCGACCGCATGTGCACGAAACACAATGGGGTAATCAAACAAGTCCCAATCCGTCTTAAACAGCGACAAGAACATCTTCCACGCAGCGATGAGCTTGTTCTTCAGAGCAGCAACTGGATGGGGTTTCATATGGATTCCACGCCGAGGAAAGTTGCCCGGATCAGATTCTACTCTCACCCAAAGGCCGCTTCTACACCACGAAATACTTCGCCCCGGGATGGTGCACCACAATCGCCGACGTCGACTGCTCCGGCTCCAGCAGAAACGCCGAAGTCAGCCGCACGCCCACGTTCTCCTCCGGCTTGAGCAGTGCGAACAGCCTGGTCTGATCCTCCAGATGCGGGCACGCCGGATATCCGAACGAATACCGCGACCCGCGATATTTCTGATGAAACAGGTCGCGAATCTCGGGCGCGTCGTCGCCCGCTAGCCCCAACTCCTCGCGCATCTTTTTGTGATGCAGCTCCGCCAGCGCCTCCGCCGTCTCCACGCTCAGCCCGTGCAGGTAGAGATATTTCGTGTACTCCCCGCCCTCAAACAGCCGCTGCGTCTCAGCCGTCGCCTTCGCCCCAATCGTGACCAGCGACAGCCCGATCACGTCCATCTTGCCCGAAGCCTTGGGCGCGAAGAAATCCGAGATGCACAACCGCCTCCCGTCTTTCTGCCGCGGAAAAGTAAACCTCAAAAGCTCCACTGCTTGTGTAGGGACAGCCGCCCCCGGCTGTCCAGCGGAGCGAAGCTCCGCAGCGCTCGGGACTCGGGACTCAGGACTCGGGACTTGATACACAACCACCTCATTCCCCTCGCTCTGCGCCGGAAAATATCCATACACAGCCTTCGGCTCAAACAATCCCGAAGCGGCAACTTCCTCCTGCAACGAATTCAGAATCGGCCGGAACTTCTCCTCCACCAGCCGCAGATAATCCGCTTGCGAAGCCGTCTTCAACTGCCACTGATTCTTGAACAGCGCCGTCTCGTTGATATAGCGAAACACTTCGCGCAGGTCGTAGTCCTTATCCTTGCGCACGCGCACGCCCCAGAACGGAGGCGCGGGGATGTTCGGCGCATCTCCGACCACCGGGCTTCTTTCAGCGAACACTGGGCCGGTTTCTTCATCCACGGCTGCGGCCTTGGCGTATTCCTTCACCGTGCGGCCTTCGGCAAGCCGCGCCTCGCGCGCGCCGTCCTCGGTCGCCAGGTCCTCCATGATGTGCAGGCCGGCGAAGGCGTCGTCGGCGTAGAACACGGCGTTGGCGTACTCGCGCCGCAGATCGTCTTCGACGTACTTGCGCGTCAGCGCCGCGCCGCCGCAGATGACAGGGAATTCGAGCTTCTGCCGCTCCAGATCCTGGAT
>Ga0335081_10018103_pt1 | contig 11392 bp, 11 predicted proteins | sample Lox_Sample_35_FD_206713 | JGI IMG/M metagenome (GOLD analysis project Ga0335081, IMG submission 206713) | Soil microbial communities from Loxahatchee National Wildlife Refuge, Florida, United States - Lox_Sample_3.5 | ecosystem: Environmental > Terrestrial > Soil > Wetlands | place: USA... | reverse complement strand
TTTCGCTATTTATTCGTCTTCGGCCGGGAATGGGTTTGTTTTGTAATTTTAGGAGCTGACGCACGGGGCGGGCCCGCCGCGGCTCAATGGGTTTGTTTCTGCGTTCCGGCCGCCGAATTCACCGCGCCACCAGAATCGAAAATCCAATATTCATGGGCTTTTTTTGGCTTCGTTTGGTGATTCCGATGCTTCTCGCGCCCGCCTCAATGCCTTTGTTTCAGCCACCTCTAGTTGGGTTCGTTTGGTAATCTTCGCAGTTTCTTCGAATTCCGATTAGGCTCCCCAGGTCAAGCTTTTATGTTACCACATCTCCGGCTAAGCGTTGAGGCCATTAGTCCGGCTTGGCCGTCAGCCGCCCCGTGCCTCCTCGGTTACTCTGCCCGTGGCGTCAGCCTCTGCTATTAATCTTTTCCTGGTAGACGAGGATTTCTACCCGGCGGTTGATGCGCCGCCCGCGCCGAGTGTCGTTGCTGGCAAGCGGATGGCTCGCGCCATAGGACACCACGCGAACCTGCATCGGGTCGATGCCTTCCGTGCCGATCAGGTATCCCGCGACATCCTGAGCCCGGCGCTGCCCGAGGTTATAGTTGTAGTCCTCGCTGCCGATATTGTCGGTGTATCCCGCAACCACATAGACGCGTCCCGCAGCGGGTTCGTGGTCCGTCCCCTGTAGGTCATCGATAAATCCACGGATTTCGCGCTTCGCATCCGGCGTCAAAGCTGAGGAACCGAAAGCGAAGGTCGGTCCGTTGGACGAATCCAGGACCAACTTGCGCTCGAAGTGAAGGTTATCTAGCCGGACGAGGGCCTGGTCAGCCTTAGCGTCGGTGTCGTTCAGCTTGGCCTGGACCGGGTTCATTTGCTCCTGCACCCAGTTTCGGGTGGCGAGGCATCCGCTGGCGGAGGTGATAATGATCGCCCCCGCTAAAATAAATCCGAATCTCCGGCCGACGTTCGTGAGCGCCGCGCATCCCGCATTTTGAACATTGTGAATTGTGCTCATCGTCCAACCCTCCAAATGGGCTGTAAGTTCGAGAAACCAGCCGCGCGCACATGGAGCAAGCGGTATGCCTTAGCGCTCGATAGATGAAATCCCGCAGGAAAGCGCAATTCTATGTCTTGATTGCGACCGAATCGGAAAATTTTACCGACCCGATTTTGTAAATTTTACAAAAGCGTTCGAGTATCAAGCGCGCAAAGTCGCAGCGCACTAACGCGCCGCATCGCATCAAAACAAAGCGCCGTGGCATCGAGGCCCACGGCGCTTTATTCGTTGGCGATTCCCGCGATCAGTCGAGCAATGCCTTTGCGACGCTTTCCCGATGCACCGGCGCGTTGCCCAAATTCGCTTCGCCCGCCAGCGCGCGGCGATGGAACAGATGCATGTCGTGCTCCCAGGTGAACCCGATGCCGCCATGAACCTGGATCGCCTCGGAGGTAACATTTTTCGCCATGTCGGAGGCATACGCCTTCGCCATCGGAACCGCAGTCGATGCTTCCGCGGTTTTCTCATCCACCGTCCAACACGCGTAGTAGGTCAGCGAGCGCGCGTTCTCGACCGCGACCATCATATCGACACACTTATGCTTCACCGCCTGGAACGATCCGATCGGCTTGCCGAACTGCACGCGGGTTTTCGCATAGTCCACCGACATATCGAGCGCCTTCTGTGCGGTCCCGACCATCTCGGCCGATAGCGCCGCCGTGGCGACATCGAGCACGCGCCGCAGAATCGGCCAGCCTTCGCCCTCCTTGCCGAGCAGCGTCGAGGTCTTCACGTTGTCGAACTTGACGTGGCATAGGCGGCGCGTCATATCGACGGTCTTGAGTTGCGTGATGGTGACTCCGGGCGCGTTGGTCGGCACGATGACGAGGGTGACGCCTTTCTCGCCGCTGCCGCTGGTGCGCAGCGCCACCGCCATCGCATTGGCGACGTGCGCATCGGGGACGAAGAACTTCTCGCCGCTGATGACGTAATCGTTGCCGCTCTTGCTCGCCTTGAGCTGGACGCCGTCGGCATCGAAGCGGCCCGAGGCCTCCGCGAGCGCGAGGGTGCCGATGAACTCGCCCTTCGCCATGCGCGGCAGGATGTCCTTCTTCTGCTCCTCCGAGCATCCTTCGATCGCGAGCGGCGCGCCGAGCAATGCCGCGGTGAAAAACGGACCGGGGACGAGCGCCTTGCCGGCCTCTTCCGCGATCACGGTCATATCAAGAAAGCTGCCGCCCTGCCCGCCGTATTGTTCCGGGATGAGGAGGCCGGGCCATCCCAGCTCGACCAGCTTCTTCCAAAAATCGGTGTCGTGCGCGGTCTCATGCGCCATCATCTTGCGCACGTAGGTGGTTGGGCAGTTGTCGGCCAGGAAGCGTTTGGCCGCATCGCGCAACATTTCCTGTTCTTCTGAGAACCCGAAATCCAAAGTGGTATTCCTCCGTTATTTCCGAGGCTGGAATCCGGCCGGAGGGTTCCGGCTCGAATCCATGATTCTGCTACCACTATCCGCCAAAAGTGCGCAAGCGCTGCGATCATGACGACCGCGCGCTTGAATCGCCGCGCGCATCCGCCTCACAATGAACGCGTTTCAAGGAGACTGGACGATGGCATCGGAAGCCGCTGACAAGCCGCAGCACAAGGATCTGGTGCGCGAGGAATTCACGCGCCAGGCGGATGACTATGCCGCCGCGCCGATGATCCGCGATATCGACCACATCGAGAAGCTGGTCAGCATCGCCGCACCGCGCCCCGACGCGCGCGTGCTCGAAATCGCCACCGGACCAGGCCACGTCGCGATGGCGTTTGCGAAGGTCACGCGCGAAGTCGTCGGCATCGACCTTACGGATGCGCCGCTGAAAATCGCCGGAAAGATGCGCGCGGAGCGCGGCCTTAAGAATGTCAGCTTCCGCCAGGGCGATGTCGAAGCGCGCTTGCCATTCGCGGACAACGAGTTCGATGTGGTCGTATGCCGCTTCGCGGTGCATCATTTCGAGAACCCCGCCGCGGTCGTCAAGGAGATGGCGCGCGTATGCCGTATCGAGGGCACTGTCGCGATCGAGGACCTCATCTCGAGCGAGCATCCGGCGCGCGCGGAGTACTACAATCGCTTCGAGCAGTTGCGCGACACCTCACATACGCGGGCGCTGGCGCTGAGCGAACTCATCAAGACGATGGCATCGGCGGGGCTGGAAATCATGCGCTTCGAGTCATCGGCGCTGCGAAATCCGGTCGATCGATGGTTTCAATCGGCGCAGACAACGCCCGATCGCGAGGCGCAGGCGCGCGCGATGATCGAGCGCGACGTCATCGAGGACCTCAGCGGCGCGCGCCCCACCCGCATCGACGGTGAGTTGGTGTTCCTCCATCGCCTCGCGATGGTGACCGCGCGGAAGTTGAACCCGCTGCGCTAGTTCAGCGTCGGCTTTTCAGAAATCAGCGCAAGGACGCCAGAATACTGCAGCAGGCCGGTTGCATCGGCGAGCGGGCCAATCTCGAAGCCGGTAAAAAATCCCGCGACCGGAACATTGCCCAGATATTGCCGGATGTAGGCCGCATCGTGGCCCGCAATGTTGTACAGACCCGAGCCGCGCGACACGCAATCGAAGTAAAGTCCGAATGAGGCCGGACGCGCCGACGCGTCGCGCATTCCTGTCAGTGTCGCCTTCAAATCCTCGCGCGCGCGTTCCGCGTTGCGCAGCACCAGCCCGACTCGATCGCCCACCTTCGGATGGTGCGCGACCGCGATGACGCCATGCTCCTCGCTCGCGCCCACGATGTTGCGCACGAGGAAACGTCCGCGCTGGAGGCGAGGTGGATTCTCGTCGAGCGGGATGCCGAGGAAGACGAATGCGAGCGCGCGGCGGAGATCGTCTACGAGCGGTCCAGCCGCCTCTTTGAAAACTTCGAATGCGGGGCGATCATCGAGCGTGATGACGATATTGTCGCGGACCTGCGTCACGCGATGTATCGGGCCGATCTGCGTGCAGGCGAGCGACGCTCCGATGTTCAAATCGAACTCGCCGGACAGCAGCATCGCGGACACCGAGTTCGAACTGACGGTGTCGCCGCAGAACTGAAAGGTCTCGCCAACCGAGCCGTCCTCGCTCGCGCCGCCGCCAACGATCGCGAGGCCGGGCAACTCGGCTTGCAGCGCAGCGAGGAAAGGATCGGCATTCATGTTGTAGGTATCGGCGAAGATGCACAGCAGGTTCGATTTGCCGAGCGCTGGCCGCACGGATGCCGCGAGCTCCGAGGCGACCTCGCGCGCGCGTCCGCGCAGCGACGGCACGAACAGCCGCTTGGCGCTGATCTCGTCGCCGCCGAACACCAGCACCGACAACGCAGTGCCGTTTTCCACCTCGGACTCGGATGCGATGACGCCGATCGTCGAGCATCCCGCGACCTCGCGTGTTTTGGTCTCCTCGCCGATGGTGCGCAGGATCAAAGGGAACGCGCCGCCATGCGCTGTCGTCGCGAAAAAGATCGCGCCCGAGGCCTGCGCGAGGCCCGCCTGCGCCAGTGCGGCGGCGCATGCCTCGATCGCCGCGGTGCGCGGATTGTGCGAAGTCGATAGTCCTACGCCCGCGCGCAACATGCTCATTTTTCCTTGCCGAAGATTTCCAGCAGCTTGACCATCCGCTGGATCGCCTGGCCCATCGCCTTGATTTCGAGGTGCTCATCGACGCCGTGAATACCGTTGGGCTTGCCGGGCGAGAATTCGATTGGCGTGAAGCTGTAGGTCACGAGATTCTGAGTACGAAAAAATCTCGCGTCGGTAAAGCCGACCGCCATTCCGGGGACCGCGGGCGCGTGATCCTCTTCGCGTGCGAGGCGTTCGATGGCCGTCATCAGCTCCGACCGCGATGGCGAAGTCGCGGACGGCGATTGTAGGGTGACCTCAACCTTCACCTCTTTATCGTTGATCGTTTTTTCGAGGTTGGCGAGGAACTGCTTCTGATTGGTACCAGGTATCAGCCGGCAATCGATTTCACCGGTCGCGCTCAGCGGCAGGACGTTGGTCTTGAATCCCGCTTCGAGCACGGTCGGCGCGATGGTGTCGCGGACCGCGGCGTTCTGGAAGGGCTTGGCAAGAAATTCGCGCGCGTAGGTCGCATCGCGCAACGAGGCCGCTAAATCCAGAAATTGCTTCGGCCCGTGCTCCAGTTCAGCGATCGCATGAAACTGATCCTGCACCGGACCGAGCACGTGAATCGGCGGATGATAGTCGATCACGCGCGCGAGCGCCCCGATCAGCCTTGTTACCGCGGTTTGCGCCGGCGGCGCGGCGGCGTGGCCCTCGTCTCCGTGGGTGGTGAGCTTCAGCCACAGCGGGGTCTTTTCCGTCACATCGACGCTGTAGAATTTCTTGCCATCCGGTAGGGCAACGACTGCACCGGAATCGAGGTTCAGCACGTATCCGGCATCCGCGTAAATATCCTTCTCGTGCTCGGTGAACCATTGCGCGCCGATGCGTCCGCCGACCTCCTCGTCGCCGGTTGCGATAAAGATAACGTCGCGGCCGAGCAGGATGCCGGCGCGCTTGATCGCAAACAGCGCCATCATCGCGATGACGCCGGGACCCTTGTCATCGGCGGCGCCGCGGCCCCATACTGCGCCGTCCTTCACTTCGCCCGAGAACGGCGGAACTTTCCACTCCGATGCGTTGGCCGGCACCACATCCATGTGCACTTGCAGCACTAGCGCTTTTTTCTTCGCGCCGATCCCGCGCAAGCGCGCCGCGATGATTCCGCGCCCCGGCTCCGGCTCCCAGGTCGTCGCGGGAATTCCCTCGGAAAGAAATTTCTCCTTGAGGAACTTGGCCGCCTCCATCTCATTACCCGGAGGATTAGTGGTGTTGATGCGGATGTACTTGGAGAGAAACTCGCTCGCTTCCAGGGTGAGCTTGTCGTAATCGATCGCCTTGGGCGGCGGCGCCTTGACGACCTGCGGCGAGGTTCCGGCCGCATGCGCCGTCGCGCGGGAGATAAGAAATGTCAGAGCCGCGGCCAGAACGAGGCCGCAACGCAGCGCAATCCTCATCGCTCGCCGAAGTTGAACAGGTCGATCGCGGTTTGCAGGAAGAGTGCGGCCGGTGCGCCGTCGATCACCCGATGATCGAAGGTCAGCGATAACGTCATCATCGCGCGGCGCGTCATTTCGCCGCGATAAATCGCAGGTTTCTCGACGATCCGCCCTACGCCGAGAATGCCGGTCTCGCCAGTGTTGAGGATGGGCGTGAACCCATCGACGCCGAAGTTGCCGAGGTTGGTGATGGTGAATGTTCCGCCTTCGACGTCCTCGAGTTTTAGTTTCCCCGAGCGCGCCTTCTCTCCCGCCTCTTTCGTCAGTGCAGCGAGCTCTCGCAGCGATAAGTGCGTGACATTGCGAATGACGGGAACGATCAAGCCGTCGTCGAGCGAGACCGCGAGGCCGATGTTGGTCTCACTAGAGGCGACGATCGCATTGCCGTCGAGCCGCGAATTCATCCGCGGATGCTTCAGCAGCGCGCGCCCGACGGCCTGAATCAGCAAATCGGTGTAGGTGAAATCGAATTCGCGCTTGAGCCGCTCGCGCAGTTCGGTGGCGGGCGTCACGTCAGCCTCCGAGGTGATTGTGAGCTGCGCGGTGTCGCGCAAACTCGCATGCATCCGCTCCGCGATCACCTTGCGCATCCCGCGCATCGGCACCGACGCTGTGGCGGAGGGAGCCTTCACCGGAGCCGCGGGAGCCGGTGGTGCCTTTGCGGCGCGTTCGACATCCTCGCGCGTAATGCGACCGCCGGGTCCAGTGCCGCTGACGCGATCGAGGTTAATGCCGAGCTCGGCCGCGAGCTTGCGCGCCACCGGACTAATCGCGCGGCGCTCGCCGGACGCGGCTTTCGCATCGATGCTCGCGGGTACCGACGCATTTGCCGGTTTCACCTCACCATTCGATGCCGACACCGACGCGATCCCGGCCGCATACTTGGCGCGGATCGCGGCCGGATCGTCGCCGGCTTCCGCGATCACTGCGACCGCGACGCCGCATTCGACCGTCGCGCCTTCCTCGAACAATGCGGCGGCGAAGATGCCCGCTGCGGGCGACTCGACTTCGTACAGCACCTTCTCGGTTTCGACTTCGTACAGCGGGGCGCCCGCGCTGATGCTGTCGCCGATCGCCTTGAAGTAGCGCTGGATGGTGCCCTCGTGCATCGTCAGCCCGAACTTGGGCATCGTGACTTCGACCGCCATTTCTTCTAGTGGGCGGTTTTCGCGGCCGCGGCTTTGGCGGCAGCCTCCGCTTTCACCTTGGCCCATCCTTCTTTCAGCGGCACCGAGAAATGAAGCGAAATGTTGCGCTCGGCGAAGCGCCATTTGCCGTTGACGCGACGATACTTGTCCAGATACCAGCCGGCGCCGAGAACGCTTTCGCCCTTGCGCGTGAAACGCGCGTCGATAGTGCAGCTGCCGTGCGCGTCGTCGGGGCCATCGAATTCGATGATGTGATTATGGATGAACGGCACCGGCGCCTCTGCGGGAGAGATCGCGCCGTAGAACTTCAGCAGCGCATCCATCCCACGCACCGGCTTTAATTCCGAGCTGCTGCCAATCAACGCACCGTCATCGGTGAACAGGCGCGCGATGCTCTCGCCCTCGGAATGTTGCACGTGCCAGCAATACCTGGCGGTGAGCTCCTTGATTTCCTCGCGATCGGCGAGTTCCTGAACCTTCTGTTCCAGCGACTTTGCCATAGATGCTCCTGAAGTTATTTTTCTATTGGGCGACCACGCCCCCATCGACGACGAAGGTCGCACCGGTCACGAAACTGGATTCATCGGAGGCGAGATAAAGTGCGCAATTCGCGATATCCTCGGGCGTCCCCATCCGGCGAATCGGCGAATGCAGCAGTAGCCGGCCCGAGTCGCGAATCGGATCGACCACCGGCGCGATCATCGGCGTGTCGATGGCGCCCGGACAGATCATGTTGACGCGAATATTATTCGGACCGAACTGCACGGCGAGCGCGCGTCCCAGCGCGACCATCCCACCCTTCGAGGCAGTGTATGCGTGTGCCGATGCGCCGCCGATCAGAGCGGCGATCGATGCGGTATTGACGATCGAGCCGCCTCCCGTCTTGAGCATCTCGGGAATCGTGTACTTGCACATCAGGAACATGCTCTTGAGGTTGATCGCGAGCACGCGGTCCCAGTCTTCCTCGGGCGTATTGAGGATGTCGCCCATCGAAAGCGGCGAGGAATAACCGACGCCGGCATTGTTGTAGAGAATATCGATGCGGCCGTAGGTGTTGATGGCGGCGCGCACCACGTTTTCGCAATCCTTGGCGCTCGACACGTCGGCTTGTGCGAACACCATCGCGCCGCCCGCCTGCGTCACCATGCTGGTGGTGATTTCGCCGTCCTCGCGCTTCCAGTCGCATCCGACGAGTTTGGCGCCCTCGCGCGCGAAGAGGGTGGCGGCGCCGCGCCCCTGCCCTGATCCGACGCCGGTGATGATCGCGATCTTATTTTTCAGTCGCATAAAAGTTACTTCGCCGAGGCCATCATCTCGGTGGCGCGAGTGAGAATCTTGCGCAGCGTCTCTTCGCTCTGCGCACCGACCAGCGGATAGTTGCCGATGAAAAATGTCGGCACGCCGCTGACGCCGTGCTGATGCGCGACCAGCGCGTTGTTCTTGAGCTTCAGTTGAATCGCCTGCGCGGTCGTTGCGGCGGCGGCCTGCTCGGCATCGAGGCCCACCTCGCGCGCGAGGTTCTTCAGCACCTCGACATCGCCGATATTCGCACCATCGTGGAAATACGCCCGATAGACGCGCTCCTCGAACGCCTCGCCCTTGCCCGACGCGATCGCATACTCGCACGCGGCGAGCGCATTGTAGGAGTTGGTCAGCATCGCGGGCGGACGCATCTCGAGGCCAATATCATTCGCCATCGTGGCGATACGTTGCCACGCCGCCTTGCGCGAATCGGAGCCCTGCGCGCCGTAAACTTTTTCGGCCGGGATGCCGCTCGCGGGCCAGTCGGGATGAATCTGAAATCCGCGCCATGCGACATCGAGGTCGAACTCGCGCTTTATCTTTTGCAGCGAATGGAAGCCGATGTAGCAGAACGGGCAAATGAAATCGGAGAACAGCGTGATCTTGAGCGCCATGATGGTAGTCCTCGCAGGCGACTATAAGACGGCGCTGCCAAGGTCGTCAAAGTGGAGCGCCGGTCCGCATGATTGACAAGATTGTCAATCGTCATTGACAAAATGCTCAATCCTTAGTACCTCTCGCCTCGATGCCGAAGGCCATCGCCAAGCGGCGCAGGGCACGTCCGCTGGAGCGGCCCGAGCGCCGGGCTTTGCTGCTCAAGTGCGCGATCCGCGTGTTTGCGCGACGCGGTCTGGGCGCCGCTGGGCATGCCGAAATCGCGCGCGAGGCCAAGGTCTCCGTCCCGACCGTCTTCGTCTATTTCCCGACGCGTGGTGAGTTGGTACGCGCGGTCCTCGAGGAAGTCGCGCGCTTCTTTCTCGAGATGACGCAGAGCGTCCATAACCCGCATCTGCCCGCGCCGGAAATCGTGGTCGAGCACGGCCGCGTGTTTGCCGACGCGATGGTCACGCATCCGGACTACGGCCGCGTGCTGCTCGAATGGAGCACGGCGCTGCGCGACGAGGTCTGGCCGCTCTATTTGCAGTTCCAGGAAGAGAACATCCGCATCATTACGGACACTATCCGGCGCTGGCGGCGTGAGACCGGGCGCGACTACGATGAAGATGCTGAAGACAGCGCGCGCGTTATCGCGGCGACCGGCTACGTGCTCGCGCAGATGAAGGTCGCGCGGATGTCGAGTGAGCGAATCGAGCGCTTCCTGCAAACCCTGGTGCGCGACACCTTAGGACCAACCGATGACGGCGAGAGCTTCGCGCCTCGCACGGGCACGGATAACTAAATCGGAGGAGAGAGCTATGCGAGTCGGAGCCTGCATTTTCAATCAGAACTATCGCGACTGGGACCGCTACGAAGCGGAAGAAAAGGGCCAATCAGTGGCGGCACGGCCAACGCTGTCGGACCGCGACATCTTCAACCAGGAGCTCAACCTCGCGCGCATCGCCGATGAGACCGGCTTCGATTCGGTGTGGACCATCGAGCATCACTTCACCCCCTACACGATGGTGACCAATCCGCTCCAATACCTGACCTATGTCGCGGGCATCACGAAGCGGGTGGACCTCGGCACGATGGTGGTAGTGCTGCCGTGGCACAATCCGGTGCGCGTCGCCGAAGACGTCAACATGCTCGATGCGTTCCTCGGACCGAAGCGCAACATCATATGCGGCGTCGGACGCGGACTGGGTCGGCGCGAGTATGCCGGCCTCGGCATCGATCAGAATGAGGCGCGCGGCCGCTTCGATGAAGCATTGCAGGTGCTCAAGCAGTTGCTCGGGACCGGCAAGTGCGACTTCGATGGCGAGTTCTTCAAGATTCATGGACTCCATCTGCGTCCGCAGCCGGAGAAGGACCTGAGCGCGAACCTATGGTGCGCCGGCGGCACCGCCGAGACCGTGCAGATCATCGCGAAGAACGACGTCAAGCCGCTCACGATTCCGACCACCAGCCTGGACATCTCGCTGGCGGGGATGCGCCGCTATGCCGCTATCCGCCGCGACGCGGGCTTTGCGCCGAGTCACACCAAGCTCGCCCTCTGGACCTATGTCGCCGAGACGCACGACGAAGCCGAAAAGGGCGCGCAACATATGCAGGAGTATGGCGACTCCGCGCTGCGCCACTACGAGCTGCTCGGGACGCATCTGAAGAGCATCAAGGGCTACGAGCAGTACGGCGCGCAGTCGGATGTGCTGCGCCAGAATCCCGCGCTGTTCACCAAGGGCTTCTACCAGAGCCATCCGTGGGGCACGCCCGACGAGACCATCAAGCGCGCGAGCGAGCTCGCCAATGCATTCGGCACCGACGAGATCATGTTCATTTTCAAATACGGCGCGATGCCGATCGACAAGGCCGAGAAGAGCATGCGGCTGTTTGCGAAAGAAGTGATGCCGGCGCTGCATGCGATCAATCCGAAGCCGATCACCGCGGAAGCTCCGGCGGAGGCAAGCGCAGCCGCTGGTCACTAAATCATACAAATAGTTTCTAAGGAGAAACCATGAAAGTAGGCGGCGCAGTCATCTTCCAAAACCCGATGAACCAAAAATCCGATCGCGAGGTCTATCAGCACGACCTCAAGATCGGTGACATGTACGAGCCGCTCGGCTTCGATTCGATCTGGAGCGTCGAGCATCATTTTGACGACTACACGATGTGCCCCGACGTGCTGCAGTTCCTCTCCTACTACGCGGGCCGCACCTCGAAGATCGAACTCGGCTCGATGGTGGTGGTGCTGCCGTGGCACGATCCGATTCGC
>Ga0335081_10018102_pt1 | contig 11393 bp, 7 predicted proteins | sample Lox_Sample_35_FD_206713 | JGI IMG/M metagenome (GOLD analysis project Ga0335081, IMG submission 206713) | Soil microbial communities from Loxahatchee National Wildlife Refuge, Florida, United States - Lox_Sample_3.5 | ecosystem: Environmental > Terrestrial > Soil > Wetlands | place: USA: Florida... | reverse complement strand
GAACCGGCTCTACGGATATGCTTACAAGAACTTGCCGGTTTCGAACGGCAGGACATACTATAATCCAAATGTCTCTTCGACCGACACGGTCCGGCGTGTTGGTTGCAGGTATCTCATCTTTAAAGGTGGCAGCAACCTCAACGCGACGTTTACAAATCCAACCAACTCTGTTAACCTCTCCGTGGTAGCGATCGAGATGGGAAGTGGTACGGAAAATGTCGTCAGCGTCCCCTTCAGCACTCCCTTCTCGGAGGCTGGCTTTGGATCCACATACACCACCGTGGCGTTCGCTGTCATCAACGCGGATCCCACCAACGACATAATCTACAGCTATCAAGCAAGCGGTACCACGACGACGTCTGAAGCAGAGTTGAAGTGGGACATCACGGAACCTTCGGGATACTATCTGTGGTCCACTTCCGATAGCGTGTGTGTGACATTCGATGCCTATCCCGGTGGGACTCTCGATTCAATACGAGTAGCGTTACGAAGGCCGGGGTCGATCATCGGTGGAATATATCAGCTTGCGACCTCCGGTTCCTCGCCTTTGGGAAAACTACTCACCAAAGACACAGCAACTATAAACACTTCTATAACCCTGACAAACGGAAAATACCCTGTTCCGTGGCCTAACTGGACGTCCGTCAATCTCTCTGGCTCCAACATAAGCACCGACAGCCCATTCGCAGTCGCCTTCGTCATTGGGGAAGACCCTTCAACACCGGGTGTCATGGTTACGGACTATTCCAGCACAAGCTCGTACCACAGTTTTACGTACATCAACGCTTCGGAGGCATCGCCGGATCCCGCCGGGTGGTACTACATTTCCTCCGCAACGGATACGATTGCTTTATATCTCATACGTGCCTATGTTCGCTTCACGACCGGGGTCACGCAGGAAGTCTCGCCGATGCCGATACAGTTCAATCTCGGGCAGAATTATCCAAACCCGTTCAATCCGACGACAGCGATCAACTACCAGCTTTCAGCAACCGGTTTTGTGACGTTGAGCGTGTATGATATCCTCGGAAGAGAGGTTGCTCTCCTGGTGAACGAACGAGAGCCGGCCGGGAGACATTCAGTGAGGTTTGACGCCAGCGGGTTGCCGAGCGGGACTTACTTCTACCGCCTGGCAACCGAAAACGACGTGTCAGTGAAGAAAATGGTGGTCATCAAGTAAAAAAGAAGAAGGAGAAGCAAAGAACAGGTAGAGGTAAGGATAAAGGTAAAGGTATCAGTAAAAGAGAAACAGTCGGAAGGAAAATATTATAGCACGGGCGTGTCGATTGTCCGGGCTTTTTCATTTGACCCTTCCGAAAATCTTTGTTGTCATCCCAAGCGCAATCGCCTTCCCGTGGGCTGAAACGGATCTCAACAAGCTTTCGGAAGGCTCGTTTTGTAAATCACAACCCCAATTCTTTCGCATTTACGATGCTTGGCACTGCCTTGGGTGGATCTTCGCCCAGGAATATTTCCACGTCCTCCCCCTTCCACACTGGATACCCTGACAGAACTGCTGCAACATTACGTGCCGCGATCGTCGACATCGCTTCCCGCGTCCAGAACGTTGCCGACCCAATGTGCGGCAGGAGCACAACATTTGGGAGCTCTCGCAGTCCTGGCTTCAGCGCCGGCTCATCCTCATAAACATCCAGTCCCGCTCGAAATTCCGGATTCCTGCGACAGTGTTCGACGAGGGCGCGCTCGTCAATCACGGGCCCCCGACTAACATTAATCAGAATGGCATTTTTCTTCATAAGAGCCAGCTTTGATCCGTCGATCAGATGATGTGTACTCTCGTTCAATGCCGTATGAAGACTGACAACGTCGGACTCTTTGAGCAATTCCTCGAGCGTCTCCGCCCTTCTAAAGCTGACAGGTTGTTCGTCAGTCGCTGTCAAGTATTTGTTCCATGCTGCCAGCGAAGTTTCCAACCGTTCGTTCATTTTGCGGCCGAAATAGATCAGGTTCATGCGATGTCCCTCGACCATCATTTTCGCAAAGGCTGATCCAATTCTGCCGGCGCCGACAACACCAAGGGTCCTTCGACCGAAAAGGTCGCCGAGTAAGAGATCGAGATGCCATCCTGAGAATCGGTCACCCCGCACGATCGCGTCTGCTTCAGGAATTCTCCGTGCAACAGCAAATGCCAAAGCAACCGCGAGTTCTGCCGTAGCTTGTGTCAGAACGCCCGGTGTATTCCCAACGGGGATTCCGAGCTCGGTAGCCGAAGCCATATCGACGTTATTGTAACCAACCGCACAGTTGCTGTAAACACGTCCTTTTGCAGTTTTTAAGCGAGTCAACAACTCGCGATTCCAGTTTTCCTTCAGCTGACCGATGACACCATCGCACGATTGGCCAAGAGCATCGTCGATTTCGTTTCTGGATGCAGGTGAACCTGATTGATATACTTCCACACGGCAGCCGGCATCAGTCAGGATTTTCAACCATCGGCTACCAATGAGACGTGCCGTCACAATGACTCGGTTCATGCCACCCGGATTTTGGATTTCCCATTTCTGTTTCATAAAGGCTCGTGTTTTTGAATAACTCCACCATGATATTGCTTGATGCCCATTGAGTCAATGGTTGACTCAGGTGACTTTCACAAAATGAATTGATACCTTAGAGGCAAGAGGGGGCCAATTCTTCAACGGTCTTCAAAGTTGTGAAGATACTTCCGTGCACGCGTCCAACGACGATGCTACCCTCCAATCCATCTGTTCTCATGCCTTGGTCTCTTCTACTCTTCGAAAGGAACTCAAAGTATGAAATCCTCCAGCAAATTAGTTTGGTCCCTCGTTACGATTCTGACATTCTTTTCTTCGACGTCATTCGCGGAAGGAGGTGGTCCTGAGCCTGTGACACCCCGTGCGATACCTGAAACAAGAGCCCTCCTGCAATTCTTCTACAGTATCTCTGGAAAGTATACGCTGGCGGGCCAGCACAACTATCCCGGGGTCAAGGCGAGGAACACTGAATTTGCATCGAAATACCTGGGGAAGACTCCGGTCGTGTTCACGACCGACTGGGGATTTGCCAAAGAGGGAGATTACGACTCCTATTTATCACGGCCGGCCATCGTCCAGGAGGTTGAACGTCAGCACAAGCTCGGTTCCATCATCTCAATTTGCTGGCACGCGGTTCCCCCGACGGCGGATGAACCGGTCACGTTCCGTCCATCGCCGGGGAGTTCGCCGGAGTCGCTCGCAAGCGTTCAGGGCCAACTGACCGACCAACAATTCAAAGACCTCCTGGCACCCGGCACCAAACTCTACAAACATTGGTGTGCGCAAGTCGATACAATCGCCGTATACCTGAAACAACTGCAAGACGCCCACATCCCGATCCTGTGGCGGCCCTATCATGAAATGAACGGTGAATGGTTCTGGTGGGGAGGACGGCACGGTAAATACGGGACGGCTGCGCTCTACATACAACTCTTTGATCGATTTGTCAAGTACCACAAACTCCGCAATCTTATTTGGGAATGGAATGTCGACAGACCGGCAAAGCCGGAGCGCCAGTTCTCGTACTATTATCCCGGAAGCCAATACTTCGACGTCGTAGCTCTGGACGTCTATGGAAGCGACTTCAATCAAGCGTACTACGACAGTCTGGTGATGTATTCCAAAGGGAAGCCCCTGGTTCTTGCCGAGGTGGGGAATCCTCCCTCGCTTGAAGTATTGAAGAATCAGCCAAAATGGTCTTATTATGCAACGTGGGCTGGGATGGTACGAAACACACTGAAAAAGCAATACGCAACCCTGCTTAATAGTCCCCGCATCCTGTTCCTGGAAGACAGCGTCTACCGTAATGCCATTACCCCCTACCGTGAGGTATGCGACCTCTCCCCACTTCCACCGGTGGTAATCAAGCCAATGATTTTGAAATCCGATTTTTCGGGAACGTGGGTGTTCAACGAGGAAAGCAGTGTTCTGGATAATGCGGGAATGGAATTCATTCCCACGACGTTCAAAATAGAGCAGAATGATAGTTGTCTGGCCGTGCAGAGGACTACTGTGATGGAATATACGGACGATCGCATTACAAACGACACATTGATGCTCGATGGCAAGGAGCATACTTCGGAAATGTTCAATGCTCCGCGAGTACTGAGAGCATTCTGGTCTTCCGACCTCGATACGCTTCTGGTCGTATTGAAGATGACATTGAACAGAGGTGGCGCAAACTCTGAAATGACCGTCGAAGAATCCTGGGTGCTGAAAGAACAAGGAGATGTGCTTTCGATCCACCAACTTTCAAATTCTCCTTTCAGCAGGAGGGACATAACATTGGTTTACGATAAGAAACTTCCTTTTTGATTGTGCTTGAAGCCGACATTTGAAATGGGGAGACTGCGAAAGACCGGCGGGGATACTGAAAGTCCATGAATGTACTCGTTGCACCTAATGCCCTCAAAGGGAGCCTCACCGCCTTCCAGGCCGCAACGATCATTGCCCGATCTCTACCAAAAGAGTGGCGTGCGAAGCTTTGTCCCATCGCCGACGGCGGAGACGGCACACTCGACTGCCTTGTGGCCACCACGGGGGGCCGATATTTCGATGCGACAGTGTCAGGTCCTCTCCCTGGCATGAAGGTCAACGCACGCTGGGGTACTCTTGGCAGCGAACGAACGGCGGTCATCGAAATGGCTGAAGCATCAGGACTGCGACTTCTGAATGCATCCCTGTTTTCAGCGACGAAATCGACAACGCTTGGCGTCGGCGAGCTGATTCTCCACGCACTCGACGCAGGCTTTGATAAAATACTCGTCGGCCTTGGAGGAAGCGCGACAAACGACGGAGGTGCAGGGTGTGTGCAAGCGTTGGGCGTACGCTTGCTCAATCCCAGGGGGGGCGACCTGCCGCAGGGTGGAATTCATCTCAAAGAATTGCGCACGATTGATTTCTCGCATCGCGATCAACGCATCGATCGATGCGAGTTCGTTTGCCTCAGCGACGTCTATAATGTCCTCCTTGGTCCGACAGGTGCAACCTTCACATATGGCACACAGAAAGGTGCCAGTGTCGAAGAGCTCGAACAACTGGAGAAGTCCCTGCAACATTTTGCAGACGTGCTTTCGCAGCAACTCAGCGTGGATGTCACAACCCTTCCGGGAGGCGGGGCTGCGGGCGGACTCGGTGCAGGACTGAGCGCCTTCTGCCGGGCAACGATAGTTTCCGGTATCGATTACATTCTAGACCTCATCAGATTTGATGAGTTCCTTCGTGACTGCGACTTTGTCTTGACTGCCGAAGGAAGCATCGATGACCAGTCTTTGGCGGGGAAAGGGATCTCCGGCATTGTTCGGCGCGCGAAGAAACTCAGCAAACCCGTGCATGCGTTCGCTGGGCGCATCAGGGGTGACGGCAATACTCTCCGTCGGCAAATGGGACTCGATTCCATGCATCAAATAGCGCCGACGTCTTTCAGCGACGAGGAAGCAATGGGACACGCTGAAGAATTGCTGGAAGCAAGCGTGCGAGAATTTGTGAAACACCTGGAATGACGTGTCGCCACCGAACCGACAGTGGCCAGAAGTTGTTCCGATGGCTTTGAAGTCGCTCTCCGGACGAAACACCTCTGTGTCATAATTTCCACGCTGCTTTGCCCATCGAAAGCTGATGAATCTCCTTCCACTGTCTTACAGTATAGCTCTCAAACTGCAATCAAGTTTGAGAAGGGAATCATGGACCAATGGCAAAATATTAGAAGCCATCTCAAAAATGCAATTCCCGTCACTCCGAATGAGCACCCTGGCGCCGTGGCGTGAAATGGTACTTCATCAGGATTCGCCTCTCATTTTCGGGAAGTCCAGGGAAATAAGTTGTGCTTGAGAATCCTTCCCCGGGATGCGTGTACCAGAAGACAGCGTCTCAGCACTTCTGCAGGAATCCGAGAGTGCAGAATAAAGCTCAAAGGATACCTCAGACTTTCAAATTCGTCCGACTCTCAAGGTGGATTGGATCCCCACGGTCAATCGTTTCTCATGAAAGTCGCTCTAAACAAATCTTGAATTTTAGGTGTAATTTTGACTACCTTGTTGTGTTCACCGCCTGAAGGTTTTGTCATTCAACTGGGCCGTGATCCACGAGTCGCGGCGACGCAATTGAACGCTCCAGCACTCAGGAATCTTCTATGCCAGACCCTGATTCGGACCTCATAAAAAATGTTGTGAGCGAACGCCTGAAGCGCGTCGACGGCCTGGTCAAGGCTCAGAAGATCGACGAGGCCGTCAAGGAAATCGCCGAAATACGGAAGCTCGACTCGAAGAATCCGTACGCGCTTGCCTATGAGGAGCGAATCAAGACTCTTCAACAAGACCTGAAGTCCCAGGCGTCTCCTTCCGTCAATTCAAAAACCTCTCCCCTCGAAATGCGAAAGGACGAACCGACACCCCAGGGGACAGATGAGTCTGCTATAAAAATAGTCGTGAATCGAACACCGTATTCTGTCACGCCGGGCACACCAGTTTCGAGAATAGAAGATTCAGGTTCGCAGACGCTGTCAGAACCTCCGAAGAAATCAAAGGGGAAAGGGAGTATCCTCCTCGTTGACGATGATGCGCTTCTTGTACAAGCACTCGCCGAATTCCTCGAAGACAACAGGTTTAGCACAAAAACCTGCACCAGAGCAGATGAAGCCCTTGCCTACCTCAAAGAGAATTCTCCTGACATGGTGATTTGCGACGTCAACCTGGAAACTTCAACGTTCGGTGGATTCACCCTGCACGAGAAGATGAGAAAATTTGAACACTTACGCGATGTCCCCTTCATCTTTCTCAGCGGATTGAACGACACTGCAATCATTCTCGCAGGCAAAGAACTAGGCGCAGATGATTATTTGACCAAGCCCGTTGAACCTGAGGCACTTTTATCGGTCGTGAAAGGAAAGCTGAAGAGGTACCGTCAGATTAAGAAAAACGCGTGACGGAACGTTGAAGTGTGGCAGTGAAGAAGATTTATCCTGGCGTCACCCTAGCCGCAGCTGTGTAAATTCTATTGGTTGGTTTTTTCCCCTAATTTCTTGTCAACAATCGCGAGGAGTTCTTCGATCGAGAAGGGCTTCTCGAGGTATTCCACGTCGGACTCAGCTCCCCAGGCCCCTGCATTTTGGGCGTGTCCGGACATAAGAATGAGTGGGATGCGAGATGTCCTGTCATCCCGTCGGAGAAACTCGCGCAGAACAAACCCACTCCCCGTGTACATCATCACGTCGCTGATAACGAGGTCTGGAAGAGTCGTTTTTGCGAGATTATATGCATCGATGCCATTTTCTGCCTCAATCGTCTCGAAATCCCGCAACTTCAATGCAGCAACGATTGCACTCCTCAAGCCTTCTTCATCATCGACAACCAGAATTTTCTTCATAGCGGTGTCCCTCGCGTCAACTCATGAATGGGGCGCAGCAAGCGGCCTCGTTCGATTCACGCACTTCGAATGTACGATTATTTTGAATCGAGAACGAACCTAATTTTTCGAAGAACTTGCTCCGGGACATAAGGTTTTTGGACAAATTCCTTTACACCCGCCTTCAACAACTCGCTCTTGTATTGGGCCTCCAGGTATCCGCTCGCGAGTATCACTTTTACGTCAGGATCTCTCATTTTCAGCATGGCAAACATCTCCGAACCGTCCAACTTCGGTAACCCCATATCTGTCAAGACGAGTGCAATACTCTCTCTGTTCGATTCGAACATCTCCAGTGCTTCCACACCATCCCTCGCCATCACCACCTTATACCCGTTTCGCTCCAATGCGAGCTGCATCAGGGAGCGCAGTCCTTCTTCATCCTCCACGACGAGAATGGTCTCGTTTCCAATGGAAGACGAATGCTTGTCGATTGTCCGCGTTTCATCCAGAACTTCCCGGCTGATCGTCGCAGGGAAATAAAGTGTGAACGTTGATCCCTTTCCAACCTGGCTCTCGACATCGATGAATCCATTATGCGATTTGATGACCCCATAGACCACGGCCAGGCCAAGTCCCGTACCCTTGCCGGTGTCTTTGGTGGTGAAAAAAGGTTCAAAGATTTTCTGCTTCGTTTGTTCATCGAACCCCGAGCCGGTGTCCGAGACAGCAACGCTCACGTAGTCAGAGCCGTCCGCATCGGGGAACCGGAGGCGGGTCTTGAGTCCGGAAATCCTCGAGAGCCGTATTGTGAGTTTCCCGTTACCAAGGCTGGAGCCCTCCGGGTCCATCATTGCATCACGCGCATTAATACACAGGTTCATCAGTGCCTGATAGAACTGCGTCTGGTCGACTTCAATCACGGGTAGCATAGATTCCGCTTCAACCACAATTTCAATCGTCTTCGGAAATGTTTCGCGGAGTAATCGCACAAGTTCGTGCGCAACGGAACTGAGGTTGACTTGTCCCGGCGATACTCTCGTCTTCCGGGCGAATGTGAGGATCTGACGAACGAGGTTCGCTCCACGCTGGACCGTCTTCGTGATTGTTTCAAAGCTGTGAGCCCGAAGCGTTGAATCATAGTCGGGTCGCTGTAGAATCGTGAGATGGCCGAGGATGATCCCCAGTATGTTGTTGAAATCGTGAGCAATACCACCGGCAAGGGTGCCGATCGCCTCCATCTTCTGAGCCTGAGCAAGCTGGAGTTCCAGGGTCTTTCGATGTTGTTCGGCTTTGTTCTGTTCAGTAACATCTTGCATCACTGCAACGAAATTGCGGATCCGGCCATCTCCGCCGACGACTGGCGTGATGGTCATCTCCTCATTGTAGAGCGTTCCGTCCTTTCGCTTGTTCACGATTTCTCCGTGCCACACCTTGCCGGACAGGATTGTTTTCCACAGATGTTCATACAAGGTATTGTCCTGCCGGTCGGATTTCAAAATCCGTGGGTTCCTGCCGACTACCTCGTCCGCCGTATACCCTGTCAGTTTCGTGAAAGCGGGGTTAACCCACTGGATGATTCCTTTTGTGTCTGTAATGACAACGCTGTTGGCAGCGGACTTCAATGCAGAGACCTGCAAATGGAGGGCTTCTTCGACTTTTCTTCGGTCCGTGATATCCTGGATTGTACCGATCATTTTCACCAACGTTCCGTATTCATCGAATCCAAGTTCGCCACGGCCCAGGACCCAACGCTCTTCGCCGTCGTTTCGTCGAATGATCGGATACTCCCTGTAGAAATGCTTTTTTCCCGCAGTGATATCTCTCAGATACTCCGACATTTCCTGCCGGTAATCCGGATGAACAAGGTTCAACCATCCATCGATGGTCCTCCCGTAGTCTTTGTCGATGCCGAAAATTTCGTCCAAGACCTCAGAGCTTCGCCAGCGTCCGCCGACGAAATCCATGGCGTACGAGCCGATTCTGCCGACGCGCTGAGATTCCAGAACCAAGAATTCGCTCTCGCGCAACTTCATCTCCGCGAGTGTGCGTTCCGTTATGTCCCTTGCGATGGTGTGGATGTAGCGCACGCCCGCAATGAAAAGCGATGTGTTATTAAATTCTGTGTCAACCTTGGTTCCGTCCTTCCGGAGGATTTTTGCTTCAGTCAGAATTCTCGCGCCGCCGAGAATTTGGCTGTGATATTTGTTGTAGGCGTCCAGATCCAAATGATCGTGAAGATCGGGAATGCGCATGGACAACAACTCCCGCTTCGAGTATCCCGTGAGCTCACAAGCAGCCCGATTAACGGCAACAAATCGCGAATCCACATCGGAAATGAACACGGCATCGCGCGAACCCTCAAAAACAGCTTCCTGCCAATCGAGCGCGTGCTTGATTTGAAGTTCCGCTTGCTTCCTCTCAGTTACGTCCGTCACAATACCCAAAATCGCGCGCTCGCCACGAACCGTGATCAGCTTTGTCGTCACAATGGCTTCGAGTTTTCTTCCGCCTTTCGTCACAATCGAGCATTCATACGGAGCAAGTTCGAGATTCAGCAGGTGCCTGCTGAAAGACTCTTTCACCGTTTCAACTTGTTCAGGGGCAATGAGCGTTAGAAAATCGAACCCAGGAGAATAGAACTCCTCCCTCCTGTAGCCCATAATCTCTTCACATTTCTTGTTGGCATACGCTATTTTCCCACCGTGGTTGATAAAAATCATGTTGGGCGACTCTTCTGCCAGTGTCGAGAACATCCTTTCCGATTCACCAACCGAATTCTCTGCGTTCTTGCGTCTTTCTGACTCCATCAGCTCCCGCTCGACCGCTGGAACCAGTCTCTTCAGGTTTCCCTTCATCAAATAATCCCAAGCGCCCGCCTTCATAGCCTCCTCAGCCGTATCTTCACCGATTGTACCTGACACGAAGATGAACGGGATGTCGAGATGCCGTTCTTTGTAGAGTGCAAGAGCCTCGAATCCGGAGAATCCCGGCATTGTATGATCACACAGGATGAGGTCGTAAACGTGGGAATCCAGAGCTTCGAGGAACGTTCCCTTCGTATCGACACGGTGTGCCTCGACACTGTATTGTTTGTTGAGTTCATGGAGCAGGAGTTCCGTGTCCAACTCGGAATCCTCTACAATTAAAACCAGCAGTGTTTGTTTCATGGGTGTTCGGAACCCGGATTTGTTATTTGATCCAGCCTCATGGTGGCGAACCGTGAAGAGTCCGGATTTTTGTGCTCTTGTCTGTCCATCCATAGTTACGTCTTAGTGAATCCGCTGGCGCAGATGTTTTGATTTCGCTACAACCAAAACGCAGGCAGACACTCCATTCGAAATCAATTGCAGGAACAATGAACGGAGTCTTCGTCGGACATCTGACCAGCGCGTTGAATTGGCAGGAGTGAAGATTCCGCAGCCCTGCATTCGCCGCGTCCATCGATGACGCCAAACAGGTCACGTGAATGTACTAAGCCATAGTTTATTCCGCCCCACAAGATCTTGTAGTCGCGAGCATTATTAGAATAATTTAAAAATCGGGCGGACATCAAGCCGGCTCGTGAGTTTGTGGTCAGATCTTTGTTGGACGCAGAATTTTGGAAACCCCGCCAAGCCGATCCTGATGTTGAAATGCAATGGCCCCACAGGAAAGACAACGCGCGAGCATGCGGCTTCCAACTATGCCGGCTAGGTTTGGTGACGGATTCGAGGTCGGATCGTGATGTGTGTGAAGGGTAGTAAAATCCTGAAATACAGCTATCCCCGAACAAAAATAACCAAGGTGTAAACAAATTCAACAGAACGACCGCAACAATTTGGCCCACGATACGACCTCTCACAGATACACCGTGCCTGTATCGCTTCTGGACGCCTTTTGGTTATCTGACTACTTTCCCCTTTTGCAATCGCTTGGAGAGACAGAAGGCCTGCTGCTGGTCTTCCTTTTGATCACCATAATTCTATGCTCGTCTTGTCTTTGGAGCCACTTTGCTTGCAAACGTGCCGCTTTCAGAAAGTCGAAACAGCTCTGCGA
>Ga0335081_10018101_pt1 | contig 11393 bp, 8 predicted proteins | sample Lox_Sample_35_FD_206713 | JGI IMG/M metagenome (GOLD analysis project Ga0335081, IMG submission 206713) | Soil microbial communities from Loxahatchee National Wildlife Refuge, Florida, United States - Lox_Sample_3.5 | ecosystem: Environmental > Terrestrial > Soil > Wetlands | place: USA: Florida... | reverse complement strand
GCCGGAAGCGATGAACAAGCGCGCCAACGGAACGATCCCCGTCAACCGTCCTTCCGCATCCACCAGGAAGAGAGAATTCACACCCTCCAGTTGATCCTCATTGCCTTTGAGCGCCGTCATGGCATCCTCGACGGTGGCGCTCTCGTACAGCGAAATGAACTGGGTATTCATCATGCCACCGGCCGTGTCTGGCTTGAACTCCAGCAGTTCGCGAACTTCCGACTCCGGCGCAACTTCCATCTCCTCGAGAATCTCTTCCGAAGTCGATTCTTCGAGGCCCTTCAATACATCAGCCGCCTCATCCGGCGCCATTTCCTCCACAATGTCGGCTGCTTTCTCGGGCTCGAGCGACTCCAGGATGCTGGCCTGCATCTTGGGATCGACCTCGGTAAGCGCTTCAGCGGCAACTTCGCTGTCGATGGTCTCAAAGATGGCTTCGCGATCTGCCGGGCCGAGTTCTTCGACGATATCGGCCAGGTCGGCCGGATGGATTTTCTCCAGCTTCTCGTGCGAAATGTTGAGCCGCAGACGCCGCTGCGGATCCGGCTCGATAATGTTACAGAACTCCCACCGGATGGAATTGGGCGGGATGGCGCTTTGCAGTTTGCGCAGAAGACGCGGGGGCATCGCGCCATGCACCAGCCGGCGAACGATGCTGCGAATGCCCACGTCCACTTCCAGGACATACAGGCAGTTGCGTCCGTTGCCATTGTATCCGCCGTGCCCGTTTCCATTCGTTACCGCGTTACGAATCTCAAAAGTGACGTCGTTAACCCGCACCACTTTGCGGCCGTTGACATCAATGATCTGCTGGTCCAGCAGGTCACGGCCAATGCGAAGCATGTACTCGTCGGAGTGATAGGGTGTGAGCAGTTCCTCGCTCAAGCGGATGCCATCCAGCGAAATGGACGCCACTTGATCGTATCGGACGGTGAGCCAGGCCCAGCCGCCGCCAACCAGGAAACGGTCGATGCGCGCCGGATGCACCAGGGGCACGATGGCAGCATCGCGCACACGGCCGATGCGCCGGCCTCGCTTATCGAGGACCGGGAGTCCCAACAGTTCGGTGAAAAATAGGACTGATTCCGCCATGGCCAACGTCCGGGCGCATGATCTCACCCAAGCGCGACACGGGCGTTGAGCTTACTGGCCTGATGTGGTGCGCTCTACATGCGGCTACTGCGCCTGTTTTCAATATGACGCAGACGAGCGGATGGCCGCAAGAAATTTCCGAAAAAAAATTATGAAATAGCGGTTACGGGGTCTCGCTCGCGCTCGCTTCAGCGAACCTCGATGGTGTACGGCATCAGCCGCATCATGCCTCCTCGGGCCCACAGCCGGATCTGCCAGCCTTTGAGGAGCCCGCCCAGCCGGGACTCCATCGTGCTCTCGACTGCCTGGCCGAACAGGATATCGAAAACGCTGCGCTTGGCAGGGTAGGTCACCAGGTTTACGCGCTCGCTCTTGGGGATCTTCGCCTTCTCCTTGACCAGTTCAATGGCACGGTCGAGTCCGCCCAATTCATCGACGAGGCCGTTGGCTTTGGCTTGGGACCCCAGCCAGACCCGGCCCTGGGACAGGGGCTCGACCTCTTCGAACTTCCGGCGGCGGGCCGTCGCCACCTTGGTGACGAAGCTGCGATAGTTCTCATCGATGGCGCTTCGCAGCTTCTCCCGGCCGGCGGGCGAGATGGGCTGATAGTCCGAATCGATATCGGCAAAGCGGCCGCGGGTGAGCATGTCCTTTGTGACGCCCAGTTTGTCATACAGCCCGTGCAGGTTCGCTTTCCCGAACACTACGCCGATCGAACCGGTCACCGTGCCCGGGTAGGCCACCACGGGGTCGCCGGTCATGGCGATGTAATAGCCGCCGGAAGCTGCCACATCGGACATGGAGATCACCATGGGCTTTTTCTTGCTCAGCAGATTCATTTCACGCCAGATGGCGTCGGAGGCGAAGACCTCACCGCCTGGAGAATCGATGCGCACCACCACGCCCTTGATGTCGGCATCGTTCCCCACGCGGCGCAGCAGCTTGTCGAAGCCTTCCGATTCAATGCCGGAATCGCCGGAAAGGTCTTGCCCATCTTCGCCGCGGGTGATGCCACCTTGGCCCGTCACCAGCGCGATTTGCTGTTTCCCACCCAGGCCTACCGCGGAGGCCGGGATCTTCAGGTAGTCGTGGAGGGAAAGTTTCTTGAGCTCGCCGCCAGCCAGTTTTTCCTTCACCTCGTCGTACATTTGATCTTCGTAGAGAAGGCCGTCGATGAGGCCATGGTTTTTCGCCTCGGGAGAAAGAAAGGGACCGTCGTCGATAATGCCCCGGACCTGCTCGGGGCTTTTCTTGCGCGCCGTGGCGATGGTCTGGACCAGATTGCCGTACAGGCCGTCGAGAACGCTGGTCAGCACCTCCTTGGTTTCCGGGCTCATGGAACTGCGGGTGAACATGTCGCCGAAATCCTTGTACTTCCCGGCGTGCTGAATTTCCACCTCAACTCCCAGCTTGTCGAGCGTTTTGCGGAAGTACACCAGCTCGAATCGCATGCCTTTGAGGTTGAGCTCGTCTTCGGGGTCCATGTAGATCCGGTTGGCGGTGGTAGCGAGGTAGTACTCGCGGGCGCCCGGAGTCTTCAGATAGGCGTAAATCGGCTTGCCCGATTTCCTGAAGGCTTCCAGGTCGTCGTGGATCTCCTGCAGCTTGGCCCATCCGATCTGCAGATCGCGCGGTTCGAAGATAATGGCCCGGATGCGGCCATCCACTGCAGCCTTGCGCAGGGTGGTCCAGACGTCGGCAACGGTGGGCGGTGTCCTCTGCTGCAGGAAGGGAATCGGGAACTCGACCGGCGCGCGCTCGGGGATGTCTCCATCCAGTTCCAGCATCAGCGTCGAGCCGTCGGCGACAGAGGGCGGCTTTTCGCGCATGCGCGCCACAGCGAAAATGCCGATGAACAGAATCAGAAAGACCAGAATGATGCCGGTAACGACACCAATGAGAAATTTGGCCATTACGGCAACCTCCTATGCCCCCGAAAGAATCAGATCGAAGCGTTTGTTGACCTCGCGCAGATAGGACTCATTTCCGCCATCGAGTTCAACGGTGGCGGAGCCCGTGTACCCGATCTCTGCCAGCGCTTTGTATACTTCCGGCCAGTTGATTTCGCCTTCGCGCAGGGGCACCCACTCCGCCACCTCGCGCTTCTGAAACTTGAAGTCCTTGATGTGCAGTTTGACGATGCGCTTGCCCAGCGTGCGGATCCAATCTTGCGGGTATCCGAAGATCACGACGTTGCCCACGTCGAAATATGCGCGAATCCAGGGGCTGGAAAACTCGTCGATATAGTGCGCGAACTCGAGCGGGCTCAGAAGAAACTTGTTCCAGACCTCTTCGATGCCGATGATCACCTTCAGATCCTGAGCCATGGGGATCAACTTGCGGATTTGCTCCTGCGACCGGACCCAGGCCTGTTGATACGAAGTCTGGGCGTTCACCACCGCGGGCACCAGCAGCACGGTGTCCGCGCCCCAGAAGTGCGCATTGCGCAAGCTGGTCTCCATGCCCTTCACGCTCTTGGCGACCACCGCGGGATCGGCGGACGACAGCGGGTAGTCCCAATGTGCCATGTTCATGACGGAGTGTATGCGCAGCCCGGTTTTCTCGGCGGCTTTCTTGGCTTCTTCCGCTTCGTGCTGGTCGGGCATGGTGGGGCACTCGATTTGTTCGAAGCCCACATTACGAGCAAGCTGAAAACGATCAGCGATGCTCAGGCTCTTCGGTAGCATTTCGAATTCGACGGCCTTCTTGATCGGTAGCCGTGCAGACGCCGTACTCGATCGAGGACGGAGCCAGGTTGCGGCCGCGCCTGCGGCCAGGAATGTTCGTCGGTTCATGATTGTCCTTTAAGCGAAAGCAAGCCCGAGCTCGCTCCCTATCTTCATAATGTAGCGCTTGCCCTCTTCGTATTCTTCTGCGGTCTTCAGATGTTCCAGCATCAAGGGCGCGTCGGCGGGGAGTTTTGAAAGCTCGGTGAGATACGTGCGGTAGTCCACTTCGCCCCGGCCGGGAACCACTTCGAGGAAATGCACGTTCAGCTCCGTAATCCACTGCAGATCCTTCGCGTGGCAGGACACGATCCAGGGTCCCAACTTGCGGAAACATTCGGAAATGAACTCGCCGCTGCGGTAGAACTTGGCAGGGCTGTTGATGCCGTTACAGACGTCCATGTGGACGGCGAAGCCCGAGCGGTCCACGGCGCGGATCAGCCGCAAATACGCGTCGGGTCCGTCCGGCAGACTCCAGCCCATCATCTCGATGGTGAACTTGGTGCGTTTGGGCTTGACTTCGTCGATCACGCGCCGGCAGTTTTCGACCGTGGCATCGAAAAATTCCTGCGACAGATTCTTGGGATGCGGCCCGTACCAGACGGTTGGATTGTAGGAACCGGCGATATCGGGACAGCAGCGCGCTCCCACCGCCTCGGCCAGCGCCAGCCGCTCGGCCACGTAGCGCAGGTTCTTGGCGCGCGTGGCGGCATCGGGATCGAGCATGTTGACCCAGGCCCCGACTTCCGCGATGACGACGTTTTCGGCGGCGAAAGCTCTTTCGATCTCGCGCACCAGCGCCGTTTCCTCGACCTTGGCTTCGGGGCAGTAGGCAGCGCCGTAGCCGAGCCGGCGATGCTCATGGGCCATTTCCCGCGGATCACGACTTTTTAGGAAAATCGGACCGCCGAGACGGATCGGCTTGCCGGCGGCTGCCATCAAAGGAGCTGCCAGCGCTGCGGCAAAGTTCCGCCGCGTGAGGGAAATCATGTACAGATTCTATCAATCGGAATGGCGCAGTGAGATGGGTGCGGAGAGTCGACCAGGCAACCGCGTGCCTCATGCGCGGCGCGGCAACCGGGGCAAGAAGGTCCAGCCTATACGCCGACTGGGATTTTGATGACTTTCTTGCGAACCGCGTACTGGACGAGTTGCGCCTTGTTGTGGATGTCTAGCTTACGCATCAGGTTGAACTTGTGGGCTTCGACTGTCTTCACGCTCAAGGTCAGCGTGCAGGCGATCTCTTTGACAGAGTTTCCTTCCGCCAGCAGCTTGAGGACTTCCTTTTCGCGCGGGGTGAGAGTGGCAAAGCGCGGCAGGCGATCGGTGGACTTGACGCGCGAGCGGAAATCGTCCACCAGTTGGGCCAGCATGCGCGGGCTCAGATAGCTGCCGCCGCGATGGACCTCGCGGATGGCGTTGAGCAACTGGGGCGCCGGGCTGTCTTTCAGGACATAACCGGCGGCTCCGGATTCCATGCACTCGACCAGATAATCTTCATCGTCATACATGGTGAGAAAAAGGACGCGCGTCTCGGGACGGTCCTTGCGGATTTGGCGCGTGGCTTCGAAGCTGCTCAGCCCCAACATTCCTATGTCCATCAGGATAACGTCAGGCTTGGCATCGGCGGCTTGGGTTATGGCGTCGGCCGCATTCGCGGCTTCGCCCACGATCTCCATGTCCGGCTCGGAGCCGACCAGGGTCTTGATGCCCTGACGAAACAGTGTGTGATCATCCGTTAAGAAAACTCGAATCTTAGCCATACTCAGTTAGCGCTCTCAGCGACTCCCACCACGGGCAATTTCCGGCGGCGCGCGCGGATCGGAAGCTCGACCGAAACCAGAGTGCCACGGTGCGGCCGGCTCCGGATCTCGATCTTGCCACCCAGCAGCGCTACCCGCTCTCGCATGCCCGACAGGCCATAAGACCCGCGTTTTTCCAGCGCTGCCTTCACGTCAAAGCCGACGCCATCATCCTCGACGTTCAGCCTCAGTATTCCATCGGAGGATTGGAGCGAAAGGTTTACGGTGGAAGCCCGAGCATGCTTAGCAATATTGTGGAAACATTCCTGGGCCAGGCGGAAGGCGGTGAACTCGCATTCACGGGGAAGGGGGTCGCGGCGCGCCGGCAAATGCAGGCGCACCCGGCCGGGGTAGATATCGCGAAAACGGCGGGCCATCTGACGCAGGGCCGCCGCCAGCCCCAATTGTTCGAGCAGTGCGGGGCTGAGGGCGGCAATGGTGCGCCGGATTCCAGCGATGGTATGGTCCGCTAGTTCCTGCGTTTCGGCGATCGCGCCACGCAGGTTCCCCGGGGCTTGCATCGCTAGCATCTCGAGCTTCAGGCGAATGCAGAGAAGCGATTGCCCCGCTTCGTCGTGCAGCTCCCGGCTGATGCGGCGGCGCTCTTCTTCTTCAACCCGCATCATGTGTTCGCTGAGCTGGCGGACCTGCGCTTCGCGCCGCGCCAGGTCCTGGAGCAGCCGCGCCTTCTCGGCGGCGAGCATACAGCGCTCCCCCACGGCGTCCAGCATTTCCAGTTCGCGCGGCAGCCAGCGGTATTCACTCGCAAATGCGAGTTGCAGCAAGCCAGCCACACGGCCGTGAACCAGCAGCGGCACGGACCAGAACCACGGAAAGCGCGCTCGAAACGCAGGATCGACGATCAGGAGATCCGATGCCTGGCCCCGTTCAATCAGGTGGGGCTTGGCGAGGCGCTCCAAAGTACGCTGGCCGAGCGCCACGGGCTCGGAGCCATCCAACAGCAGCAGCCTGCCATCTTCGGCGTGGCAAAATCGCACCAGTGTCCGAAGGAAGCGGTCCATCAGGTCATCGAGGTTCTCGGCTTGCAGCTCGGCGTGAAACAACCCGTAGAAAGCCTGGGTTTCAGCCTCTCGCACCTGATAATAGGCATTGTTCAGCGTCAGAATGATGCAGAATTGCAGTTGCTCGCGGGCCCAGCGGAAATTCTTGTATTCGTCGGGATGAGACAAAATGAGGACGGGATCGAGCACGCGGTCGTACTCCCGCAGCGCGCGCACGATGCCTGCCGGAGGAACATTCAGTTTGGCCAGGCGCCGCCCGCTATACTCCACCAGTTCGAAGAAATCTGCCGCCGGCTGGTCGGAGGACAGAATTCGAGCGGCGGCTCCTGGCGTGATCGCGCACAACGCTTTGGTCTGTTTGGGATCGTGATGCAGCTTGCGTAAGCGCAGACGAAAACTCGTATCCAGCTCAGCCAGATGAGGTTTGAGCACGGCCGCCAAGCGCTCGAGCTGGACCCTCAGCTGATCGCTGAGCACATCGGCGGCGTCAGCCAGCACAGGCGTATATTCGGGTGCGCGCACGCGTTTGAACAATATGGTGGGCTAGAAGGGGTGAGAGTCTCTTGGAATTAGAGTGGGGCAGGCGTTTTCACCTGCCCACCCGCACTCCACCAAGGCCGGAGTGCGGCCGTGGCGAGCGATCTCTCAGTGCGCCCCGCGGGCCCTCAGCAGCTCCGCCACCTGGTCGAAACCGTTCGCCACCGCGGCGTGGAGCGGGGTCGCGCCGGATTTGTTGGCGGCATTCACGTCGGCTCCGCGTGCGAGCAACAGCTTGACTACTTCCAGCCGCCCCATGGAAGCGGCCACGTAGAGCGACGTCGAGCCGGATTCGCCCTCGCGGGCTTCGCGATCCGCGCCGTGATCGAGCAACAGCGCCACCACATCGCGATGCCCGCCCAGCGCAGCATCATGCAGTGGGGTGGCCCCATAGGAATTCCGCGAATTGACGTCTGCTCCGTGTTCGATCAGCAACCGCGCGATCTCCAGGTTCCCCTTCAGCGCTGCGGTATCGAGCGGCGGTGCGCTGCCTAGCGCATTGGGGTCGCAGCCGCCGGCCAGGAGTATCTCGGCGATGTCCGATTGCCCTTTGAGGATGGCCTCCTCCAAAATGGCGGGCCCCGGCCGTGCGCCCTTTGCCAACAGCAGCCTGACCACCTCGCCCTGCCGCGCGCGGGCGGCGTTCTCGATCGGAGTAGCGCCGGATTGATCGCGAGTGTCGAGTTCCGCGCCATGCGCGAGCAGCATCTCCACCACATCTACGTGCCCGTGCGCCGCCGCTTCGCTGAGGGCGGTAGCGCCGTTGCCCGGATTTTTTGCATTTACGTGAGCGCCATTATCCACCAACAGAGCCGCAACGCCTGCGTAGCCCTTCTCGGCGGCTTCATCCAGAGGTGTTGCGCCAGAGAGGTCGCGGGCATTCACGTCCGCGCCGTGGTCCAGGAGCAGCGCGGCAGTCTCGCGATACCCGTGATCAGCCGCCAGGTGGAGCGCGGTGGCGCCGGAACGGTAAGTGGCTTGCACATCGGCGCCGCGATTCAGGAGTAAATCAACGACTTCCGCGTGGCCTTTGATGACCGCATAGTGCAGGGGCGTGGATCCGCCTTCGAGGTGTCGCGCATTCACGCCGGCGTGATGGTCCAGCAGCAGCTCGACAATTTCGCGGTCCCCGTTCCATGCGGCGTCGTGCAGGGGGGTAGCGCCCAATCGGTCGCGAGCGTTCGGGTCAGCGCCGGCATCAAGCAGCGCCTTTACGCGGGCCGCGTCATGGGACTTGACTGCGTCGGGAAGGTCATTCGCTCCAGAAGGCACCAACAGCAGCGCGGCTCCCAGAGCGATCTGCGCGATCATGGGCGCGCCGCATCGGGAAAGCCTACGTACTGCACTTCTTCTTCCAGCGTGATCCCGAATCTTGCCGCCACACGCGCTTTCAAGTCGGCGATCAGCGCCCGCAGATCCGCGGCCGTCCCTGCTCCTCCGTTGTAAAGCAGGTTGGCGTGATACGAAGCCACGTGAATGTCGCCGCGCGTCATGCCCTTGGCGTTGACTTCTTCCAGGAAATAGGCCGCCGGGACTTTGCCTTCGCGAATCACGCGCGCGGGCACCTGCTCGGCAATCGAGTCCGGCAGTTCGGCCAGCAATAAGTTCTTAAAAATGCTGCCGGCGCACTTCATGGTGACGGGGAACTTCTCGTTGCGCACCTTGACGATATCGTTGGCGGTGCGGCGCAGTTCGGAGGCGCCGGCAATTTCCATTTCGAGCTCGGTCGAGAAGATGATCCAGTTCTTGTGGCGCTTGAAGATGCTTTCGCGGTAATGGAATTCGCACGATTCCCGGGAGAAGACGCGGACCTCGCGGTCATCATAAAATCGCACGCTGCGCACGCGCTCGGAGATGGAGTGACCGTAAGCGCCCGCATTGCCGTAAATAGCAGCGCCAACCGAGCCGGGGATGCCGGCCAGGGTTTCCAGGCCTTTCAATCCGCGGTCCACCGTGAAATCGACGAGGTCTTGCAACACCGCTCCACCGTCAGCGACCACCAGGTTGCCCGCCGCCACAATGTGCTTGGCAATGAAGCGCAGCACGATTCCGCGGACACCGTCGTCAGATACAATGAGGTTCGTGCCGCCACCGATCACGATGTAGTTCTGGCCGCTCTCACGAGCTACCTTCAACGCGGCGATAAAGGCTTCCGCTCTGGCGGTCTCGGCATAGATATCGGCCGGGCCGCCGATAGCGAATCGCGTGTATCGGGAAAGCGGCGCGGCGGTGAGGACGGTGAGTTCCGGAATTGCGGCCAGACGCTCAACGGTCTCTTCCGTGTGCACCATGACTTCGATTATAGAGGAGGGTTCCATGACCGGCCCGGCAGTACGCAGCACGCGTATCAGCTTCCAGGGATTTCCCGAAGCGGGCATGCAGTTCTTCCGCAGTCTGGCCCGCCACAACCGCCGCGAGTGGTTCCAGCCCCGCAAGCACATCTACGAAGAGCAGGTGAAGGCGCCCATGGCGGAGCTGGTGACGGCGCTCAACGCCGAGATGATGCGTTTCGCGCCCGATCACGTGGTGGAGCCCGCCAAAGCCATTTACCGCATCTACCGCGACACGCGCTTCAGCAAGGACAAGACGCCGTATAAGACGCACATCGCGGCCATCTTTCCGCGTCGCGGCACTGAGAAGCACGGCGGCGCGGGCCTGTACTTCAGCGTCGCGCCACACGAGATTGAGGTAGCGGGCGGCGTTTACATGCCGGGGCCGGACGCCTTACGCTGCATCCGTTGGCACGTTGCCGAACATCATGAAGATTTCGACCGGATCGTCAAGTCGCGCAAATTGCGCGCGCTCATGGGTGATATGCATGGCGACCAACTCTCACGCGTACCCAAGGGATTTCCCTGCGACCATCCCGCGGCGGACCTGCTGCGGTACAAACAGTGGCTGTTCTACGTCATGCTCGATCCGGCAATTGCGACCACGCCCAAGCTGCTGCCGGAAGTCCGCAACCGCTTCGAGGCGATGATGCCGTTTCTGGAGTTCCTCAACACCCCGCTGGTGAAGACCGCCAAGAAGCCGGCAAAAATCTTTTTATGAACCAGGCAGGAATGCCTGGGCCGCTCGCATCGGTGATAATGGATCAGACAGCGGCATGGACTTCGTCGAGCAGCTCAAATCCTCGGTCGATATTGTCCAGGTAATTCAAGAGTACGTACGGCTGCGCAAAGCCGGGGCGAACCGCTACACGGGCCTTTGCCCGTTCCACAACGAAAAGACCCCGTCCTTCTCGGTGAACACGCTGCACCAGCGATACAAGTGTTTCGGCTGCGGCGCCGGCGGCGACCTTCTGAATTTCGTTATGGAGCTCGAGCGGCTGAGTTTCTATGAGGCCCTGAAGCTCGTGGCGGAGCGCAACGGCATTCCGATGCCCAAGCGTTCGGAGTACTCGGACCCGGAAACCAAGCTGCGCGCAGCGCTCTACCAGATGCATGAACTGGCCGAGCAAGCCTTTCGCGCGAATCTCGAAGGGGCCGTTGGGGCCGAGGCGGGCGCCTATCTGGAACGCCGAGGCGTAGCCCCGGCGACGTCGGCGGAGTTTCGATTGGGATACGCCGAGCGATCGGGGCGCAGCCTGGTGCGGCTGTTTGAGAAGCACGATTTTACGGGCGACCAGATGGAGAAGTCCGGCCTGGTGCTGAAGCGCGACGACGGCAGTTTGTATGACCGCTTTCGCCATCGCCTGATGTTCCCCATTCAGAATGAATCGGGCAAGGTCATCGGCTTCGGCGGCCGGGCGCTCGATCCCAACGAGCAGGCGAAGTATCTGAACTCGCCCGAGACGGACATTTATCGCAAGAGCTACGTGCTGTACAATCTCCACCGCGCCAAGCAAGGCATCCGGCAAGCCGACCGCGTGGTGCTGGTGGAAGGCTACATGGACGTGATCGGCGTGTATGCCTCCGGCGTTCACGAAGTGGTGGCGAGTTGCGGCACGGCTCTGACCTCGCAGCAGGTGCAGACGATGAAGCGCCACTCGGAGAAGATCGTGGTGAACTTCGATCCCGACGCAGCCGGCGCGAATGCCGCCGAGCGGTCCCTCAATATGCTGCTGGATGAAGGCATGCACGTCCGCATTCTGGCGCTGGATGGCGGCCTGGATCCCGATGAATATTGCAAGCAGCGCGGTGCCGAGGCTTACGCGGCAAAGCTGGCATCTGCCAAAAATTACTTTTACTGGCTGGCCGATCGGGCGCGCGGAA